>Ga0208863_1000306_pt1 | contig 58275 bp, 62 predicted proteins | sample RifOxyD3_FD_184040 | JGI IMG/M metagenome (GOLD analysis project Ga0208863, IMG submission 184040) | Soil microbial communities from Rifle, Colorado - Rifle Oxygen_injection D3 (SPAdes) | ecosystem: Environmental > Terrestrial > Deep subsurface > Rock core/Sediment | place: Rifle, Colorado... | reverse complement strand
CCGCCCAAAGCCAAAACGGCACCCGTAGCGATACTGGTGCCGTTTTGCTGTGCAACCTGAAAATCTTGGCCGCTCCAACCATCACCGTTCGTGAATATCAGTCCATCAAATTGGGTGATCACACTCAACAAACCATCCGCCACGGCTGAAAAGCACTACAAGGTGCGCCCATTGGAACTGCTTCGCGTGCACCATGAGCGAATCGAAGCGTGGATTCTTGAACAGGCCGGGATTGTGTTCGATACCAAAGCAGAACCGGGCAAATTGCGGGTGGTGGCGGGTTGACCTAATGAATTGATGCCAATACAATAAATCCAGCAATGAAACTGACTTTTGACCCAGACAAGGACGCGACCAACGTCACCAAGCATGGGCTCTCACTGGCTGATGCGCTGCTGGTGTTTGATGCCCCGAACAAACTCACACTGGTATCAACCCGGCAAGATGAAGCCCGATTGATGGATATTGCAATGGTTGAAGTGGCGGGCGTGGTGCTTGTCCTGGTGTACGTGATGCGCCAGCCTGACGAGGTGAGAGCTATTTCATTGCGCCGTGCATCCAAACAGGAAAGGACGCTGTATGCCAAAAACTATCACTAAGCCCACTGGAACAGACTGGGAGCGCGTCAAGCGTGAAGCCGCCACCAATGCGCCCATTGATGACCAAACCGGGCCGTATGACCCCAACGACACCGCCGCCGTGTCTGCCTACTGGCAACAGGCAACTATCACCCGTGGTCGTGGCAGGCCGCCCGTGAGCGTGAAGCGCCCGACATTGAACATGCGCGTGGATGCTGACGTGCTAGACGCTTTCAAGGCAACCGGGCCGGGCTGGCAAACCCGTATCAATGCCGTGCTGCGTGATGCTGTGACACATGGCGTGATGAAGACGTAGGGCCGCACTATGACCCGCATGTTTAAACCCACCCCACCCCGGCCTGACCTTGCATGATGACGTGTTGCCCGCGCTGGGGCTGGGTGTGACCCAAGCCGCCGAACAGTTGGGCGTGTCCCGCGTTGCCTTGTCCCGCATGTTGAATGGCCGTGCCGCCATTTCCCCAGATATGGCCCTGCGCCTGGAAGCGTGGCTAGGTGCTGACCGTGGGGGTGATGCCCGCGTATGGCTGGCGGAACAGTGCACCTATGATGTGTGGCAAGCACAGCTTCGATTCAAAGCCAAACCGATGCACGTACAACCCGCACCAGCGATGGCAGCCTGAGTATGACCTGGAATATTTGGCTAAAACTGCCGTTAGCCCGAAAGCGCATGTGAGTACCCAGGTGCCAACGCCGCACTATCCACCCCATCAAGCACAGTCAAGTCTACCAGCCGTAACCGGTATTCCGTCGCTTGGAGATTGGCTTTGGGCGAGCAATCTACCTGCCACTGGCGCAACACATGCCCAGCCATGGCCGCTCGGGCGGACACATTCAACACTCCCTCGGTCATTCCAAAGTCCCGTTCCACTGACGCAGGATGCTTGTGCATGGGATGCGGCACCAAATTCAGCTCCACCATCTGCAGCCATTGCGCATCGGCACTCTGGCGCTCATTGGCTTGCACTGTGGTCGATGCACTGCCAGGCTTGAACGCAGTCAGCTTTTCCATGCGTGTCAGCACCAAGTCGCGAAATTCGCCCTTGGTTCGGTCAAAGGCGCGCACATGCCACCGCAAGCCCGAATCCACCAACGCATGCGGAACAATTTCGCGCGCCACCAGCCCAGTCTTCATGGAATGGTAGTTGAGCTTGAGCGGGTAGCCGCCATGGATGGCCCGCGTCATCTTCGCCAATACATCCAAATTGGGTTGATTCAGCCTGGCAGGCACTTCGTGCGGTATGACAGCACTTTCATTGCCTCGCTCCCCATCACCAAAGCCGGATGTCAGCGCCGACAAAACTCTATGCACCTGATGCTGGAACAAGGGCTTGAAAGTTGACAGGTGGCGGTACACCTTGCCTTCATATTCCGCGTTCTGGGGAGCCAAGTCGCGATACAGCATCAAGTCCCTGGTCCCCGCCGCCGTAGCCACGCCAAACCGATCCAGAACACTTTTGCGGGTGACCTCGCCAAAGAACCAGAGCCGAAACTCAATGTACGCCAGGCGTTCGCGCTGAGCGCTGGCCACCTCTGCGATAGCTGGGGCTGTCATGGTGTTCATTTCCTCGGAAAAGTAGAAAAAGTGGGTAAGCGTTTGGGTGCAGGGCGATTATTGATCAAATAAGATCATTTTGATGCTATTATTTAAATAAGATCAATTTGATCTTACAAAGGAGTATGCAAATGACCAGTCAACCATCTGTTCAAGCACCGTTACCCATGGGTGTGGCAATACTCAAACCCCTGCCCCGCCCAGCATCAGGGGAAACCATCGAACTCCTGCAACATCTTCTGAGCGAGGCACTTGCTGGCCGGGTCACGGGGCTGGCGCTGGTGGCATTGCATGCCGATGGGCGGTTTGACCTGCGCATCCGTGGGGATGCCACAACCGAGTCCAACCAGATGGGTGTGGCAGGCATGCTGGCTGGGCTGCAAAAAATGGTGCTGGAGTTGTACTGAAACAGCATCTTCATCACACAAGGAAAAATCATGTTTGAACACCAACCGAACCTGGACCCGTATGGTCTTTACCGGCGGCTTCTCGAAATGCATGCCCAAAGTCTGCGTGACGTACTCGTCCAACGACTCATTCGCAGATGCCAAAAGCAGTCCGTTGGCTTGCTGGAAGGTACGGGGCTCAAAAACCTGTGGGAAGAAATCTGCATCGCCATCCGCACCGACCACCCGATGCGGAATCTTTATGAATCTCACTTAGAAGATCACCTCAACGCTTTGGTCTTGGCGCTGCCAGCGATTGACCAGCAAACCCTGTGGCTGACGACCTATCAGGGCACCGAATACGCCACTTCGCCAGAGTGGATACCCGGCGATGAGAAACCAGCCCCACCATGGCCATCCTTAAAACCCAGCGAATGGCCTTTGGACACACGCAAAATCGCCATCGAAATCATCAACGACGATGTGCTTTACGAATGCGTCAACTACGACAATGCGCGGATTCGCACCTACGAAGGGCGATGAGATAGAAGGCGGACTACTATCGCCGAATCAGCTCACTATCACCGCACTATCACGGTCCAGCCGATTGCATTTCTATCAAATGGCTCAGCCCATTCACTACAAATAGATCAAAAAGGAGGATTTTCATGAGTCTGATTCAACCCCTACCCGCTGGCGCTCTGGACATTGTGGGCGACATCCACGGTGAATATGACGCCCTGGTCAGCCTGCTGGGCCACCTGGGCTACGACGAACATGGGCACCATGCGCAAGGCCGCACCCTGGTGTTTGTGGGCGATTTTTGCGACCGTGGCCCCAACAGCCCCGCCGTGCTGGCGCTGGTGCAGCGTTTGGTGGAATCCGGGCGGGCTGTGGCGATTCTTGGCAACCACGAAATCAACTTGCTGCGTGAAGACGCAAAAGATGGCTCAGGCTGGTTTTTTGATGCCCGCATGGTTCGTGACCACGACAAATACGCTCCATTCCAGCGCCTGATGCCCACGCCCGCGCAAGCATTGTGGCCTTCCTGGCATCGTTGCCCATTGGGCTGGAGCGTGAAGACCTGCGCGTGGTACACGCAGCCTGGCAAGCAGACCAGATCAAAATGGTCAGAGCACTCCCCTTGGGCAGCGTGCGTGAGCGCTACGACCAGTGGGAACAAGCCTCCAAACAATACGCCATAGAAACCCAACTGGAGCAACGCATGGCCACCGAGCTGAAACGCTGGGAGCACGACCTGGAAAACCCGCACATGCAGCCGCCCTTCATGCACGCTATTGCCGAAAACGAATCCAACAAGCAGATGATGAATCCGCTCAAGGTGTTGACCTCTGGCGTGGAGCGCAAAGGCACCGTGCCGTTTTACTCCAGCGGCAAATGGCGCTTTGCGCAGCGTGTGGCCTGGTGGGATGAGTACAACGATGCCACGCCCGTCGTCGTCGGTCACTACTGGCGGCGGGTCAACAAAATCGACCGGGCTACCGTGGGTAAAGGTGATGAAGACTTGTTTGAGACCACCCATCCCTATTCATGGCATGGCAAGCGAGGCAATGTGTTTTGTGTGGATTTTTCTGCGGGTGGGCGCTGGACTGAGCGCAAAGCGGGCACCACTGTGGGGCATGATTTCAAACTTGCGGCATTGCGTTGGCCTGAGAAAACTTTGCAGTTTGACGACGGGCACACCCTGGCTACCACAGATTTCCGCGCCAGATAAGGCAGGTGGAAAATGCGCCGACTCAAACTGTCCGCCATCGTCACCCTGGGGCTGCTGTCGCTTGCCAGCGCCATTGCCGACGACACCCAAGCCTACCTTCACGCCATCAGCAAGTGGGATTCGGCTGCCTGCTACAACGTCATGGATGCCGACCGGCGCACCTTGTGCATCGCCGAAATCAAGGCCACGCCTGCGCTGTGCTACTCGATCATCAACTTCTCCATTCGGGACGAGTGCAGGGCACGCGCCAAGACAAGGAAGTAAGCGATGGGCAAACTCATTACTCGTCTGAGGAATTTTCCAAAAAATGATGCGCGACATCTTCAATTCTCAAGTAGCGGCAGATGCACGAATGCTTGAACCAATCACGACAACAATTTATCAACTTGCCGAGCGCTGGAGCCTGACGCCCCAGCAAATCATTGAAGCAGCGATAGCTGGGCAAATTAGCCTTTACTTCAGGCTTGGCAACTGTGTAATTGCTGACCTGCCAAATCCAACACCTGGCGATTTCCGCAGGCGCTCCTATCAGGGCTATCTACGGGCCGATAAAACCACGCTTGATAGCATCCTGAATGACGGTGAAGCGCGCCATGTGCAGGAGGCATACCTCCCAGACGGGAAGCGGGTTTATGTAGAACTGCCACCGCAGGAGGTTGCACCTGCGGTGGGCGAACATGCCATGCGCATTCAGATGGCAACCCCGTTGACCATCAAAGCCGAAAATCTCCACGCCCTCATGGAAGAGGTGGCGGCGCACGAAAAGACACCGCTAGCGCCAGCGAATCAGGGCAACCGGGAAGTGCCTGCACCTGCGAACAGCGCCAGCAGTGCGCCTGCGGTGCCATTCACAAAAGCCGCGCTGATATCTGCGCACGCTCACGAATGGCCCACCCTCAAGCGTGATATTGCAGACGCTGCACAAAACGGGCTTGCCACTGCCGCAAAGGCTGGCGCACGGGGATGGAGTGAAACTGAGGCACTGAACTGGGCACGGGCAAGGGGCAAGCTGATAAGTGCCGCAAAACCCGCTGATTCAGTTGACCAAGCAATGCGAAACATGAGCAAGCTGCCCAGTAAAAAACATACGTTTCAGGGCTGATTTCCGTAGTTTCTCCGAACCTTCTACGGGTCTTATCCGTAGTTTTTCCGCTGCGCTGATATGCCAACAATTGGGCTCCATACATCGCCATTCGGTGGTGTTTGGAGCAACCAATGCAAGCAACCGAACACAGCGTACGCAACCGCCGCGCTGCAACTGAGTCCCAGCAATTTCCCCCGCTGGAGCTAGTCACCCGACCCACAGTAGACACCGCCACTGCCGCCTACTACCTCAACCGCAAGCAACAGACAATGAGATGTTGGTCCTGCCATGAGGACGGCCCCCTGCGCCCCATCCGCATAAATGGTCGACTTGCGTGGCCAGTAAGTGAGTTGCGTCGGGTACTTGGTGTCGCACCCACCAGCCAGAAGTTGGAGAGTCACCATGCCATTTGACCGCACCCTACTCCCCGACCCGGTTACCTACTTTGAAAGCCAGGGCCTGACGCTCAAAGGCCCACGGTCTGCCAAGTGGAAAACCACCACCTGCAACTTTCATGGCGGCTCGGATTCCATGCGCGTCAACGTCGCCACGGGCGCATGGGTGTGCATGAACTGCGGTGAGAAAGGCGGCGATGTGCTGGCCTATGAGATCAAGGACAGTGGCCGCGAGTTTGTGGACGCTGCCAAAGCCTTGGGCTGCTGGGTGGACGATGGCCGCCCGCAGGTGCAAACCAAGCCCACGCCACTCAGCCCGCGCCTGGCGCTGTCGGTGATGGCGTTTGAGTCCACGCTTGCAGCCGTGGCAGCGGGCAATGTCGCCAATGGCGTGACGCTGACCGATGCCGACCGGGCACGCCTGATGGTGGCGGTCAATCGCATTAACCGACTGGTGGAGGCATTCGCATGAACCCACGAGACTATGAACACATGGCAGCTGGTCTGGACGACGACGCAGGCATTACAGTCGCAATCAATTCAGTAGCTTCTCACGCAATTTCTACGAGGGCTAGCGGCCAAAATGATGCAGAAAGTACGCAATCTAGTACGCAGGCAAATGCACCGTTGATCGAACCTGATCCAGTGCAGGCCATGGCCATGGTGCAGGAAGCACCGGCACACACCGAAGTCACCGACACAACGGACACCCCCGCAGGTGGCGAACAACCACCGAAAGCAATTGACCCGTTCCCCGGCATGGATGAAAGGCCGCGTTATGTGGTGTTGGACGATTGGTCAAAATCAGTAGCAGGCAACCACCGACCCGGTGTTTATTACTGCGGCGTGAAGGTCAACAAACAGGGCGAAATTCAAAGTACCTTTGATCTTTGGTTTTGTTCACCCTTGCATATCGACGCGGTGACGTTTGACGGACAGGGCAACAACTTTGGGCGGCTGTTGCGCTTCAAGCCCACGGTGGGCAAGTGGCGCGAATGGGCCATGCCCATGGAACTATTGGCGGGCGATGGTTCCCAGTTGCGCGGCGAACTGTTGGCCATGGGCGTGGAGCTTGATCCTGACTTGGCGCGAAACCACCTACCCGCCTACCTGCAACGCGAACACCCCAAGCGGCGGATTCATTGCGCCTTGCAAGTGGGCTGGTGTGGTGACTCGTTTGTGTTGCCTGACGTAGTGATCGGGCCAAAGGCGGCGGGGGTGATTTTCCAAAGCGGTGAACGCGGCCACGAGGAACACACGCAAGCCGGGACGCTGGCAGGCTGGCAACAAGGCATTGCGGCAATGGCCGTGGGCAACCCGCTACTGTTGTTGGCGGTATCGGCATCATTCGCCTGGCCGTTACTGCAAAGGTGCCATGCCGAAAGTGGCGGTTTCCACCTTGTCGGTGATTCCAGCACGGGCAAAAGCACCGCAATGGATGCGGCGTGCGCAACATGGGGCGGGCCGGGCTTTAAGCGCAGTTGGCGGGCCACGGGTAACGGCCTGGAGGGGGCAGCGGCCATGTTCAATGATTGCCTATTGGCGCTGGACGAAATCAGCGAATGCGACCCTAAGCAAGTCGGTCAAATTGTCTACATGCTAGGCAACGGACGTGGCAAACAACGGGCAAACCGCAGCGGCAATGCACGAGACGTGGCCAAGTGGCGATGTTTTGTGATGTCCAACGGTGAACGCACGATTGCAACCACGATGGCCGAAGGTGGACACCGGGCCAAGGCAGGGCAATCCATGCGGTTGTTGGACATTCCAGCTGCGCAAACCTTTGGCGCTTGGGACAACCTGCACGGTGCATCGAGCCCGGCGGCATTCTCGGATGCCATCAAACGGGCGGCGATGCAACACCACGGACATGCGGGCCGGGCGTTTCTGGAAAAGCTGACATTCGACACCACCGACTTTAGCGTCAAGTTGGAGGAAGTGAAGGCTGCACCCATGTTTGCCACCGATAGTACAGAGGGACAGGATAAACGGGCAGCGGCACGGTTTGCATTGATCGGCATGGCCGGTGAACTGGCGACCGAATACGGCGTGACAGGCTGGCCACTTGGTGCGGCGGGCGAAGCGGCAGCGCACGCATTCAAGCTGTGGCTATCCATGCGCGGCAAAGGTAATGACGAACGGCGGCAGATATTGCAGCGGTTATCGGGCTTTATCGAGCGGCACGGTGACGGGCGGTTTTCTGATGCGGACACTGCCAACGATGTGCAGATACGCGACCGGGCGGGCTGGTGGCGCGATGGGCAGGCCGGCCGGGAATACCTGTTCACCACGGACGGTATGCGCGAAGCAACCAAGGGGATCGACTTCAAACGGGCGCTTGATGTGTTGCAGGAAGCCAAAGCATTGCCGACACCGGGGGCGAATGGGGAACGGGCGCGGTTTACTCGGATTGCTGGGCGCGGCGTGAAGGTGTACCCAATCGACCCGGACAAACTGGCAGGGGATGAGCATGGCGCTTAGTGTCTGGCTGGCATCGTTGAAAAGTGACGTATCAAGCGTTTCAGCCGTGCAAGCTCCTATCCATGCGGAATTGGGGCGATACGTTACTGAAACGGTAGGCGTATCAGACGTATCCGAACCGGGCGGCATGTTGGCAATTGATACGGCTGATACGGTAGGGAAAATTCAGACGTATCAGCCGCAACCCGCATGGGCATTGGCTTGCACGGGCGATACGGTTGATACGGCAGGAAAAATCAGTGCTGGCGATCAAGTTACCGAGGCGGTAGCTACTCCCGCGCAATCCGAACCAATGCGCATTTTCAGGAAGCGCGGGCCGTGGCTGACGGGACGGGAGTCAATGGACGCACAGGCATACCACGCGCACCACTTCCATTGCCCCACTTGCATTGCGACAGGCCGTGGCACCCAGTACGGCACACGCTGTGCGGTGGGGCTGGCGCTGTGGAACACCTACACCGTGGCAGACGATCTACAAACCAAAGGTGGCGATGATGGGCAAAAACAAACAGCCTGAATTGATACGGGGCAGCGCAAACCACCGGCGCACCGATGGCAATTACATGGGCGTGCTGCTGGACGCGGTAATGCGTCAAGCGCTGCGATGGCAGCGGGAACGGGGGGGACGGGCTGGCGCAATGATTCAAAGGTCCACTGGGCAGCAGGAGCGGCTTGTTTCTTGGCCTGTATTAGACTGGGGATCGCTTGGCCAGCATGTGCGCAAAGTCCACTACCAGGCGGCGACTTGGGGCGGACAGCTTGCGAAATGTCTTGCGCAATTCGACTGCCTCGGGTGTGTGATCCACCGTGCAGGTATCGAGCGGGTCGGTTTCCGCGGGTGGTAGTGGCAACCCTTCGGCCATGGCATAGACAGTCGTTGCCGACGCTCCCAAGGCGGCGGCCAGTGCGTCAAGTCGGCTTGTGGGCAACCGGCGTTCGCCACGTTCTATCCGAGAAACATGACTGGTTGTCATTCCGGCATCAAGTGCCAGTTTTTCCTGAGACCAGCCCTTATTTTCTCTAAGTGAACGAATGACTTGACCAATATGCATGGGCAATTTTTGACTGCCTAATGACTCAATGGCAAAGCACAGGTGTCGAATCGAAAGGTATGATTTGCCTATTTGTCACAATCAGGCTGACACCTTGCATTTTTGACAAGCACAAACGGGGTTTAGGTTCGCGAACGCCTGCCCCACATTGGATCAATCACAGGCAGCACCCGCTTTACCGAGGGCCTGCGGTAATAAGTAAAACAATGGCACGTATCGAAGAAAAAATTGCCGACATTGCTGATCCAGCACTACGCCAAATCATCGGGGAGGAAGTCGCCAAACTCAAGAAGCACACCCGTTTTGGTCTGGTGTTTGAAGAACATCAGCCGGAGGTGGTCCCGATCTATGGTAGGCGCATCAAACGCGGCGAACGGGTTGCCAAGAAAACCGGAAACCTATCCGAAATTTGGCGGGTTGTGTCTGTCAAAGATGGCGTTGCCGTGTGCGAGCAGGAAAAAGGCGGCAAGACTTTGGCGGAAACGCGCGAGTTGTTTCCCACCCAGCAACTGGTCGTCATTCGCAGCATGGGCGAAACTATTTACCCGTCGCTCACGCCTGTCGATTCCGTCACCAACGGCGACCCGGCTGCGCCACACCATGTATTGATCGAGGCGGACAACTACCACGCACTTCAATTGTTGCTGTTTCCTTACGCGGGCAAGGTCGATTGCATCTACATCGATCCGCCCTACAACACTGGCGCGCGGGACTGGAAGTACAACAACGATTACGTTGACAAAAACGACCAATGGCAGCACAGCAAGTGGTTGACCTTCATGGTCAAGCGTTTAAGACTAGCCAAACGTTTGTTGAATCCTTCGACGGGCGTGCTAATCGTCACTATCGACGACTGCGAATTTCATCATCTGCGCTGTCTTCTTACTGACATTTTCCCCGGATACAACGTTTTCAATATTGTTATTGAGCACAACAAGCGTGGGCGGCAGGGTGAGGAGTTTGCAAAAACACATGAATACGCATTGATTGTTTGCCCTGAAGTTCCCGGCGCAATTGGCGAAGAGCCCACCGACACTGTCATAGGTGGAGAAACTCGCAATTTGCGCCGAACTGGGAACAACTCCCTTCGGTCTGATCGTCCTAACCAGTTCTATCCGATATGGGTTAATCCTGAGACGCTTCAAATTGTCCGGACTGGCGAGCCACTCCCGCTCACGGAGCAACGAAGTGATGTACCTGCTGACGGCCTAGTTCCAATATGGCCAATTGACCGACAAGGCGTTGAGCGTAATTGGTATTACGGCCCCGCACGGTTGATGACTGAATACCAATCGGGCAAGTCATTCGTCCGCAAACAGAGTTACGGCATTCACATCTATTACACCTTGAAAGAGAAGATGTCTAAGCGGTACAAAACCGTGTGGAGCAAACCGACTCTGGATGCAAGCACCTACGGCAGCGAGTTGCTCAATAAAATTTTCGGTAGTGGTGCCCAATTCTCTTACCCGAAGTCACTGTATGCAGTACGAGACTGCATTGCGACTGCTTGCCTTCATAGAAAAAATGCCCTTGTCCTCGACTTTTTTGCTGGGAGCGGGACAACACTTAATGCAATTAACTTGCTGAATGCCGCCGATGGCGGGCAGCGTCAGTGCATCCTGGTGACCAACAATGAAGTATCAGAGGAAGAGAACCGTACCCTGACTGTGCAAGGATTCCAACCTGGGCAAGATCAATGGGAGCAGCACGGCATATGTCGTTCGGTCACCTGGCGGCGGTCAAAATTCACCATTCTTGGCAAGCGTGATGACGGCACACCACTGCCGGGCGATTACCTTACTGGCAAGCAGGTAGTGCGCGACAAACCCCGCACCATTCGGCAACTAGGCTTTGCAGAAGGTCGCAATCTGCCACTGGCACAACGCAAACAAGTTGCCGCGCTTCTGCCCGGCGTTACTCAAAGCGGGATTGACAACGGGCCTTGGTTTTTGGACGACGACGTAGCAGTGTCTGTGCTGTGGGATGTGCGCCAGGCACCCGCGTGGCTGGAGGCATTGAGCGAAGCAGATCATGTGAATGACCTGTGCGTGGTGACTACTGAAAGTCGGTCTTTCACTGCCCTCAAAGCGCAGATTGTTGAAACGCTAGGGCCGCAAGAAGTAGCCGAAGACGAAAAGCGCCCGTTGGCCGATGGCTTCGCCGCCAATCTCGAATATTTCCGACTGGATTTTCTTGACCCACAGGAAATTCAAATGGGCCGCCAGTTTGCTGCCGTTCTGCCCATTCTCTGGATGATGGCCGGGGCATGCGGGCCGCGCCCCATGGCACCCGATGCACACGCACCATGGCTGCTACCCGATGGCTGCGCATTCGTGGTGCTGATGCAAGAAACCCGTTTCAAGGAATTTGTGCGCCACGTTGAGAGCCGTTCCGACCTGACCCACGTATTTATCGTCACAAATTCGCAGGACACGGTTTACAAGCTGCGCCACGAATGGCCTGAGTTGCGGGTGGTGCAACTCTACAAAGACTATTTGGAAAATTTCCGCATCAACCTGTCTGAGAAGCCCGCCCAATGAAACTAGAACTCAAAGATTTCCAGGATGTTGCCGTCGAGCACTTATTTAAAAAATTAGATTTGGCCCGCTATGACGTGCAGAAAAACGGCAATCGGCAGGCTGTGATTCTGGCTGCACCGACTGGCTCGGGTAAGACGGTTATTACCGCCGCATTCATTGAAGAAATTCTGACCGGCTCGGATCGTTTTGAAGCCCAACCGAATGCGGTTTTTCTATGGCTATCTGACCAGCCAGTGCTCAATGAGCAATCGCGAAAACGGCTTGCATCGGCATCCACCAAGCTGGGCAATAACGATCTGGTTATTGTGGACACTGACTTTGACCGAGAGATGTTTGACGGCGGCAAGGTGTATTTCATCAATACGCAGAAGTTAGGCAAAGACAAGCTGCTGACTTCGGGCCGGGGCGACAAGCGCGCCTATACGATTTGGGAAACCATCAGTAACACGGCCAAGGCAAAGGCCGACCGCTTCTATCTGATCATTGACGAGGCACACCGTGGCACTAAGGTGTCGCGCACGGATGAAAACACCCGTCAAACGGTAATGCAGAAGTTTGTCCGAGGGTCTGAGGGTGAGATTCCGGCCATTGACTTGATTTTGGGCGTATCGGCTACGCCGCAGCGTTTTCAACAGTTGATCGAAGGCCAGGCAAATCGCACGCCGCACAAGTGCGAAGTGAATCCGCTGGATGTGCGGGCATCGGGCTTGCTGAAAGACCGGATCATGGTTTTTCACCCGACCGAGGCGTTCCCCACCGACACCACCATGCTGCGTGCCGCTGTTCTGCAATGGCGCGCTATGGGCGTGCAGTGGCATGAATACGGGCAGGCGCAGGGCATACCCACAGTTCACCCCGCGCTGATCATCCAGGTGCAAGACGGCAGCAGCGATGGCGTGTCGCGTACCAACTTGGACGAGGTGATTGCCACCATCGAAAAGGAAACCGGGCCGATTGATCCGCCCGAGATTGCGCATTGTTTTGAACACGACGCGCCCCTGTCTGCCCATGGCGTACTAATCCGCAAGATTGACCCATCGCGCATTCAGGAAGAAGCGAATATCAAGTTTGTGCTGTTCAAAATGGCGCTGACCACTGGCTGGGATTGCCCGCGGGCCGAAGTGATGATGTCGTTCCGAACGGCGCAGGACGACACCCTTATTGCCCAGCTTATCGGACGCATGGTTCGCACGCCGCTGGCGCGTCGCGTCGAGGGCAGCGAGATTCTGAATTCTGTGTCGCTGTACCTGCCGCACTATGACAAGGAAGGTTTAACCCGTGTCGTCAACCACTTGAAGCAAGGCGACCCGATGGAGTTACCACCCACTGATGTGGAAGACGGTGCAAAGATGGTGACTTTCAAGCGCGATGTCAGCATGGATGCGGCTTTTGAGGCTCTAACAGGGCTCCCGACCTACCGTGTGGAGCGCGTGCGCAAGGTGTCCAACACACGCCGCCTGATGGCGCTGTCGCGCCTGCTGACCACCATGCACGAGGTGGATATGACCGCGTGGGATGGCTCCAAAAAGCTGGTGATTGACACCCTGGACGCAGAACGTGCGCGACTGAAAAAAGACGATCCCAACTTTGACGCGAAGGTGAAGGGCTCCGGCCAGATCACGCTGAATGCCGTAATTGTTGAGCAGGGCACATGGAAAGAAATTCAAGGCCAGACCATCACTGTGCCTCTCGATGAAAAGAACATTGACGACCTGTTCAACCGCGCCGGGCAGCGCTTGGGTGAAGGGCTGCATCTGGACTACTGGCAGACGCACTATGACCAGGACGAAGCGGACGAGATGCCCAGCCGGTCACGGCTGGAATTGTTTCTGATGCTCCAGGACGAAAAGACGTGGAAGACGCTGGAATCCGTCTGTGGCGCACGCTGCGAGGCTTTGGTGAAGCAACACAAGGCGGCTATCAAGAAGCTGACCACTGCGGAGCAGGAGGAATACAACAAGGTCAACGAAATTGCGAAGGACCCGGAGGCGCTGTCCTTCTTGCCTCCCGCAGAAATGATGCTGTCGGTGGACACAACAGACCCGGAGTTCCGAAGCTACGACGATCACCTGTATGTCGATGCCACCGGGCATTTCGTGGCGAAGCTGAACACTTGGGAACACCCCGTTATCGAAGCAGAAATTGCGCGTGCCGATGTGGTCGGCTGGCTACGCAACGTGCCACGCAAGCCCTGGGCGCTGTCGCTGCCGTATGAAATGGGTGGTGAAGTGTTGCCGATGTACCCGGACTTTCTGGTGGTGCGCACCGATGGTGCTGGGCACGCGATTGACATTCTGGAGCCACACTCTCCCTCGCTGACCGATAGCTACGCAAAAGCAAAGGGCCTGGCGCAATTCGCAGCCAAACACGCGATGGACTTTGGGCGCATTGAGGTGATCCGGCTTGTGGGTAAGGAGATCAAACGACTCGATTTGATGGACGCGACCAACCGCAAGCGGGTTTTGGCCGTGGATAGCAATGCTGCGTTGGATTTGATCTTCGGAATCGCCAACGAGTGAAGCTGACGCCAGCCGTCATTAACTACTAATTTGATAGCTTCTTGCGCACGTTCTACGAGGGATAGAGGCCTATTTGACATATAAAAAGTGCTGCGCAAGGGCTTGATCAGCTACCGCGAAGGCAGCAGGCAGTGACGACCCATGCGTGTCAGTGACCTCCACCAGCGCGGTCATGCCGGGCACGCTGCCTGCTGAATGGCGCTTTGCGCTGGTGGCAGCGCACCCAACATCACCGCTTTCGTATCGCGTGAGTCTGTAGCGTTGGTCAGTGTCCAATGCGGAGTACCGCAATGGCCTGGCACCACGAGGCTGTCGCGTGGCTTCGGCGGGCAGCGCGGTCATGCTGGGCGGCCTGTTTTTTGATTGAACGGCGCTGCGCGCCCTGTCGGGTGAAGGCAACAGGCGTTATGCAAAGTGGCCTTCGCTGGTGTCGGTCGCACAGCCGTCTGCGCTTCCCGGTCGTTGCACGCCCTACGCGCCGCCGTCTGCGCGCCCTTGTGGTTGTAGTGGCGTTGTAGCATCAGTCAGGCGCTGCGCGCTGTGTGCTTGGTCAGTGGCATGCGGCCAGTCATGTCGTGTGAGCCCCCGCCCCCCTTGTGCTGCGCGGCATCAGCCCTGCGCGCTGGTCTGCCCGTCCGCCCCCCATGGGGGCTCCCACAGCCCGCGCGCCTACCGGGTTGGATTTGCTACATGTTTTGTAGCTAGTCACGCACGGAATACGCTGGCTTACTTTAGGTTCTTACGTCTGTGATTCTTACGAAGCTGGCCAAAACAAAAAAGTTTCAAGCGTTGCCGCTGAATTTGGAAAATCGTCTTACATCCACCCTTACATCGGGCACCCAAGAAAAAAGCCTGCTATCTTTTGAATAGCAGACTTTCCTTATTTCATTTGGGGTGGCTGATGGGGCTCGAACCCACGACAACAGGAATCACAATCCTGGACTCTACCAACTGAGCTACAGCCACCGTGGCCGAAATTATAACCGATGAAACCTCAAAGTCGCCTCAGAAATGCCTGGGTTTCAACTCAAAAATGACGCGTCAACGTATTACTTTTTCTCTGGATTGGTGACCAGAATTTCGGCTTTTAATTTCTCTTTGAGCAAGGCGTAAAAGGCTTGCGATTCGGCGTTGGTCCACCATTGTGTGTACTGCTCACGGCTCTGGTTCAAGCTGGCCTGCGCTGCAGCTTCACGAGGTACCACGCGATTGACACGAACCAGGGTATAGCCTTGTGGTCCAAGGTCAACGCCCACCCATGTGGGGAGCTTGGTCGGGTCAGCTCGCAAAGCGGCCAGCAAAACCGGTGGCGACAGGTTAAGCGCCTGATCGCGTGAAACAACCTGGGCCGCAGGCAGGTTGGAAGGTGAGGCGCCCGTTGTCCATAGCGCCAATTTTTCTGCGCCCTCTTTTTTTGCCAGTTCCGAGGCACGGACTGCAATGACCTGACTCCGAACCTGGGCTTGAACCTCAGCCAAAGTCTGCGTTCGCGTCGGCTGATGCGCCACCAAACGGCCCGCCACCAGTTGGTTGGCGGCTACTTCAAGTGCCTCGGTATTGCGCTTACTGCTGATCGTCTCTGCCGCAAACAGTGCACTCAAAAATTTCTCGTTGGCAAGGACGCCGGTCGCACCAGGCAAGGATTGCCGCGAGAGTTTGTCGGCGGTTTTGATGTCAAGTTTGAGTTTGTCAGCCACAGGCTTCAGGCTGTCAGACTGTTCGTACACCGTATTGGTGAACACCTCGGCCGCCTCTGCAAATTTGCGTTGCGCTTGCTGGCTTTTCAGATCGGTCTCAATACTGGCCCGAAGTTCATCAAATGAACGTTGCTTGGGGAGCTTGATGTCGGTGAGCTGGATGATATGAAAACCAAAATCAGACTCAACCACGTTGCTGATGGCCCCTTTTTGCATGGCAAAGGCAGCGTCTTCAAAAGGTTTGACCATGGCCCCGCGTGCAAAAAAATCAAGGTCACCGCCTTTGGCCGCCGAACCCGGATCTTGTGAATTTTTCCGTGCGACTTCAGCAAACACAGACGGGCTGGCGCGCACCGTCTTTAAAAGCGCTTCAGCCGCCAGCTTGGCTTTTTGTCGCTCAGGCTCGGCCGCGTCTTTGGGCGCACTGATCAGGATGTGGCTGGCACGGCGCTCTTCGACGCCGCTCAAACGAAGGGCATTCTGATCGTAATATGCCTTCAGATCTGCCTCGGGAATCTGGATGGTCTTCTTGACGGCTTCGAGGTCCAGCACCACGTATTCAATCTGGGCTTGTTCGGGTGCTTGAAAGAGGGATTGATTTTTTGTGTAAAACGTTTCCAGCTCTGTCTGGGTGGGGTTGACCTGGGCTGTGTAGTCTTTGGCGGTGAAGTTGATCACCTGGACTTCACGCTTTTCAAAAAAAGCATTCAGGGCCACGTCCGCAAGCACCGGTGCAACAAAACCAGAGGCGCTCACACCCGCCTCAACCTGCTGGCGCGCCAGGTCGATACGCACATTGTTCTCAAACCCTTCGGGTGTCAGGCCCTGGCTGGCAGATAACTGGCGATATCGCTCCATGTCGATCTTGCCGTCTGGTTTGCGCAGTGCGGCAATGCTGGGATCTTCCTGTAAAAACCGGGCCAAGCGGGCATCGCTGGTGGAGAACCTGGCCTCCTCTGCCGCCTGCGCCACCACACGATCATGCACCAGACGCTCCAGAGTGGCGTAACGGGCTTCCGGAGAGTCGAGCAATTTGGCGTCGATGTTAGGCATGGAAGCACGCAGGCGATCGGCTTCAGTGCGATGCGCCGCATCCCACTGGGTTTGCGTGATGTCGGTGCGACCCACACGGGCCACCGGCACATCAGACTCATTCATTCGGCTGTAACCATCAATGCCCAACAGCACAAAAGAAGGAATGATGAGCAGGAACATCACCATCATCATGATTCTGGTGTGTTTCCGGAAAATATCGAACATGCGCAAACTCTCCTGTAGGGCAACAAAAAAGGCGAACACAGTGTTCGCCTTTGTGCGGGTGGTGGGTGATGACGGGCTCGAACCGCCGACCTACGCCGTGTAAAGGCGCCGCTCTACCAACTGAGCTAATCACCCCACCGATAACGGATTCAGTTCAAGGCGTCTTTTAATGCCTTGCCCGGACGGAACTTGGGAACCTTGGCAGCCTTGATTTTAATCGATGCGCCGGTGCGAGGATTACGACCGGTTCGCGCAGCACGTTTGCCAACCGCGAAAGTACCAAAACCAACCAAAGCGACAGAGTCGCCATTTTTCAGGGTCAATTTGACAGCTTCAATGGTGGACTCCAAAGCCCGTGCCGCAACCGCTTTGGGAATGTCGGCATCGGTGGCAATGAAATCAATTAATTCAGTCTTATTCACAAAAAACCTCTCTCGGGAGTTGTAATCGAATGTCTCTTTAATATTATGGGGAATGGCATCCAACCGCTTGAACTATGCCAAATCGAGGCGCTGGAGCTGGGCCATATCCAACAGGTCAAAGGCGGATTCTAGACGGGTTTAACCCATCAGCCATCCCGCATATGGCAAATTTTTCAAAGCTGAATTTGCCGGGCAATAGCACGTCCGAGGTCTGAGGTGCTTGCGTTTCCCGCCATATCAGGCGTCAGCGGGGCATCACTTGCGGGTGTCAATACCTGCTCAATGGCCGACAAAACAGCGTTATGTGCAGCCCTGAAACCCAAAAAGTCGAGCATCATGGCACCACTCCAGATTTGACCAATCGGGTTGGCGATGGCTCGCCCCGCAATATCAGGAGCCGAGCCGTGCACCGGCTCAAACAGCGACGGAAAATGGCGCTCGGGGTTGAGGTTGGCGCTGGGTGCAATGGCGATGGTGCCGGTACACGCCGGCCCCAGGTCGCTCAGGATGTCACCAAACAGATTGCTGCCAACCACCACGTCAAAGAAGTCGGGACGTTGCACAAAGTGTGCGGTCAGGATGTCAATGTGGAACTTGTCCACTTGAACCGCCGGATAGGCTTTGGCCATTTCGGCCACCCGCTCGTCCCAATACGGCATGGTGATGGCAATGCCATTGGATTTTGTTGCGCTGGTGAGGTGTTTTTTGGGGCGCGATTGCGCCAGCTCAAAAGCAAATTTCAGCACCCGATCAACACCAACACGCGACATGACGGTTTCCTGCATCACGATCTCGCGCGCCGTGCCGGCATACATGCGCCCGCCGATACTGGAATACTCACCCTCGGTGTTTTCGCGCACGATCACCATGTCGATTTCACCCGGCTGACGCGGCGTGCCGTCGCGCCGCACGACCGGGGCGATGATGCCGGGCATCAGGCGCGCCGGGCGCAGGTTGATGTACTGGTCAAACTCTCTGCGAAACAGCAACAGCGAACCCCATAACGAGACGTGGTCCGGGATTTTCTCGGGCCAGCCAACGGCACCAAAATAAATGGCATCGTGACCTCCGATTTGGTCTTTCCAGTTGTCGGGCAACATTTGCCCGTGTTTTTCAAAATAGTCCCAGCTTGAGAAGTCGAAGTGGTCGAACTTCAGGTTGATGCCAAATTTGTCGGCCACAGCCTCCATCACACGAATACCCTCGGGCATGACTTCCTTGCCAATGCCATCTCCTGCGATCACAGCGATTCTTTTCTTGTTCACGATTCGGCCCTTTCATAGAGTCAAAAAAACTTCTTGTGTTAAAAAATCAGGGCAATTTGGGTTGGTACACCACCAGCGCCACACCCAAAGCCGTGAGCAGCGTTCCCAACACCGTGGTGACCGTGATGGCTTCGGCAAACAGTATCCAGGCAATGAAAGCCGTCACGGGTGGCACCAAGTACATCAGGCTGGTGACAGAAGCAGCGGCGCCTTTCTGGATCAGCAGATACAACAATGAGCTGCCGCCCAGCGTCAGGGCCAGCACCGACCAGGCGATGGCGCCCAGCAGTTCCACATGCCAACGGATGGCCTCAAGCTCAAGCGCCGCCAGCGGCAAGGTGACCAGCAGCGCTGCACCCAACTGCACCGTATTCGCGGTGCGCACATCACACGACGTAACGAAGCGTTTTTGGTACAGGGTGCCAATCGTGATGCTGAACAAGGCCCCCACGACCAGCGACATGTTAAGCCAGTTGGCCTCGCCGCCGGTGCCAAATTTGCGTGACACGACCATCACCAACCCGATAAAACCCAGCACCAGACCCAGCCATTGGCGTGTCAGGATTTTGCTACCCGTGGCCGCCAACCAGAGCGCGGTGAGCACGGGCTGCAAACCGACAATCAGTGCTGACAGGCCGGAACCCATGCCAAGTTTGACGGCAGCCCAGACACCGCCCAGGTAACCCGCGTGCATGAACATGCCCGTGACCGCCAGGTGCAACCATTGGCTGCGATGGCTTGGCCACCTGACCCGCGCCAGCACAATCCAGAGTATGAAACACGCAATGGACAGGGCGTAGCGAATCACCAGGAATTTGAAGGGCGGCGCATGGGGCATGCCGTAACGTGCCACGATGAAACCGGTGCTCCAGATCAGCACAAACACCGCCGGCATGGCCCGGATCAAGGGCCGCTCGATGGCTACCGTCACTTCACACGCGACCTGATCTCAGGCAAGGCCTTTTGCAGGTAATAGACCATCGACCAGACTGTCATCACAGCCGAAATCCAGATCAACCAGACCCCCCAAAGGTGGGTGTTGATGACACCAAACAACATGCCGTCGAACAGCAAAAAGGGGATCGCCACCATTTGCGCGGTGGTTTTGAGCTTGCCGATCATGTGCACCGCCACGCTTTTGGCGGCGCCAATTTGCGCCATCCATTCACGCAGGGCCGAAATGGCAATTTCGCGGCCAATGATGATCAGCGCGACAAAAACATCGGCCCGCCCCAGATGCACCAACACCAGCACACAGGCACAAACCAGAAATTTGTCGGCCACCGGGTCCAGAAAAGCACCAAAAGCAGACACCTGGTTGAGCTTGCGCGCCAGATAACCGTCGAGCCAGTCGGTGGCAGCAAACACCACAAACATGACGGTGGCCACCAGGTTGCGGGTGTCGGGCTCAATGGGTAAATAGAACACACCCACAATCAAGGGAATCGCCACAATGCGAGCCCAGGTCATGAGGGTGGGGATGGTCCAGAACATGCCTCAATTGTGGCATGCGTTACTTCTCAAATTGCTGACGTGTCAATGCAGGGCGCGGTAAATTTCTGCCGCCAGGTCATGTGAAATGCCGTCAACCTGGGCAATGTCGGCCTCGGATGCCAGCGCCACACCGCGCACGCCGCCAAAGCGCTGCAACAGGCGTGCGCGCCGTTTCGGGCCGATGCCGGGAATTTCTTCGAGTTTGCCGCCGTCCATGCGCACCTTGGCGCGCGCGGCACGCATGCCGGTGATGGCAAAGCGGTGCGCCTCGTCGCGGATCTGCGCCACCAGCATCAGCGCGGCGGAGTCCTTGCCCAAGTAAACTTTGTCACGGCCATCGGCAAACACAAGTTCTTCCAGACCAATGCGCCGACCCTCGCCTTTTTCCACACCCACAATCAACGACAGGTCCAGCCCGAGTTGTTCAAACACCTCCCGCGCCATTGACACCTGGCCCTTGCCACCGTCGACCAGCACCAGATCGGGCAAGCGCCCCGTGCCTGCGGGCATGGCTCCGGAGCGCTTGGCCTCGGCCAGGGTTTCTGCCAGCTTGCCGTAGCGGCGCAGCAGCACCTGGCGCATGGCCGCGTAGTCGTCCCCCGGCGTGATGTCGTTGATCTTGAAACGCCGGTACTCGGCGCTTTGCATTTTGTGGTGGTGAAACACCACACATGAGGCCTGGGTCGATTCTCCCGCCGTGTGGGAAATATCAAAACATTCCACCCGCAACTCGTCGAAGTTGTCCAGCACCAGATCCAGCGCCTCCACCAGGGCGCGGGTGCGGGCTTGTTGCGAGCCTTCTTCGGCCAGCAGCCGGGTCAGTTGCAAGCCCGCATTGGTCTGCGCCATTTCCAGCCAGACCCGGCGTTGCTCGCGCGGGTTGTGCACGGCGCTGATCTTGACCCCGGTTTGCTCGGACAGCGCCTGCAGCAGGCCCTTGTCCACCGGCACACTCACCACCAGCGACGGCGGCGCGGGCACGTTGAGGTAGTGCTGGGCAATAAAGGCGTCGAGCACCTGCATTTCCAGGCTGCGCACGGCAGTGCCAAGGTCCGCGGCATCGCCCTCCTCCAGCGCCGCCGAGTCTTCCACGTGCACCGGGAAATAGGGCCGGTCACCCAGATGCCGCCCGCCGCGCACCATGGCCAGGTTGACGCAGGCGCGACCGCCCTGCACTTTGACCGCCAGAATGTCGACGTCACGGTCAGACACGTTGTCGACCGACTGCTGGTGCAGCACATTGGAGAGCGCTGCCACCTGGTTGCGCAGTTCGGCGGCCTGCTCAAATTCAAGCTTGTCAGCGTAAGCCATCATGCGGGCTTCGAGTTCACGCATCACCTCACGCGCGTCGCCGTTCAAAAAGCGTTCTGCATCGGCCAGGTCCTGGGCGTAGGCATCGGGCGATATGTGCCCCACGCACGGCCCCGAGCAACGCTTGATCTGGTACAGCAGGCAGGGCCGGGTGCGGTTGTTGAACACCGGGTCTTCGCAGGTGCGCAGCCGGAATACTTTCTGCATCAGCAAAATCGCTTCCTTGACCGCCCAGGCACTCGGGTAGGGGCCAAAATAATGGTGCTTCTTCTCCACCGCACCGCGGTAATACGCCACCCGAGGAAACTGTTCGCTGCCGCTTTGTCCAAGCGCCGTGATCTTGAGATAGGGGTAACTTTTGTCATCCCGAAACAGGATGTTGTACTTGGGATTGAGCGTCTTGATCAGGTTGTTTTCCAGCAGCAGCGCCTCAGCCTCAGAGCGCACCACAGTGGTTTCCAGCCGGGCAATCTTGCTGACCATGTGGCCAATACGGGTGCCTCCATGGTTTTTTTGAAAATAACTCGACACCCGCTTTTTCAGGTTGATGGCCTTGCCCACATACAACACGCTGCCTTGTGTGTCGAAATAACGATAAACGCCGGGCAGGGCCGGCAGGCTGGCGACATCGCTGAGCAATTGTTCAGGATGGGCAGGCATTGGGGCTGGGTCGGTGACCACAGCGGGCGGAATGTTTAAGACGTTTTCAGACATAGGGGCATATTGTGGACAATCTGACCATGCCACCTGAAACACCCCACCCCGCACTGCGCTGGGATATTTTTTGCCGGGTCATCGACAACTTTGGCGACCTCGGCGTGTGCTGGCGGCTGGCCTGCGATTTGGCCGGGCGCGGTCAGGTGGTGCGCCTGTGGGCCGATGATGTGTCCGCGCTGGCCTGGATGGCGCCGCAAGGTGCGTCTGGAGTGGAGGTGAAAGCATGGGCGGCGCCCATCGACATGACCGGCATCACGCCCGGTGAGGTCATTCTGGAAGCCTTTGGCTGCGAGATCGATGAAGAATTTATTGCTGGCTACGCAAGAAATTTAAGGAATAGAGGCCAAAAATGTGCCTGGATCAATCTGGAATACCTCAGCGCTGAAAACTTTTCTGCGCGTTGCCACGGCCTGCCATCGCCTGTCATGAGCGGGCCCGGGCGCGGCTTGACCAAGCATTTTTTCTACCCGGGCTTTACGGCAGAGACCGGTGGCCTGTTGCGTGAGCCTGAGCTCCTGGCGCGACAAGCCCGGTTTGACCGCAAGGCTTGGCTGGATGACGTGGGGCTGCCGTGGCAGGGCGAACGCCTGGTGTCGCTGTTTTGTTACGAACCCGCCGGCCTGGGCGGTGTGCTACGCAGCCTGGCCAGTAGCGCCCAGGCAAGTTGTCTGCTGGTGACACCTGGGCGCGCCACAGTGGCCGTGCGTGCGGAGATCGCAAAAATGAAGACGCTTGATCGCTTGTGGAACCAGCGTTCGGTGTTGTCGGTTTTTTACCTTCCCCAACTCAGCCAGAATGGTTTTGACCATTTGCTGTGGGCCAGTGACGTGAATTTTGTGCGCGGCGAGGACTCGCTGGTGCGCGCCCTGTGGGCTGGCAAACCGCTGGTGTGGCACATCTACCCGCAACACGATGGTGTCCATGCGCTCAAGCTCCAAGCCTTTCTGGACTGGCTGCAGGCGCCCGCTTCGCTGCGCGCTTTTCACCGTCGCTGGAATGGTCTGGATGCGCCAGGCCCGGCCTTGCCGGACGCGCCGTTTGAACCCGAGCTCTGGCAGGACTGCATGGCGCAAGCGCGAGCAAAACTGCTGGAACAAGAGGACTTGAGCACCCAACTGCTCAGCTTTATTGCAAAAATCCTTTAAAATAGCGCGTTTTGCGGCATGGGCTTGAGTTCACTAAAGTCTTGACCGCCCTCGCCGCCTGACGCGCGGCCTACTTTCATCGTTACGTTTCTTCTCATATGAAAATCGCTCAAGAAATTCGCGCCGGCAATGTCATCATGCACGGTAAAGACCCCATGGTCGTCCTGAAAACCGAATACGCCCGCGGCGGCCGCGGCGCGGCTACCGTGCGCATGAAACTCAAAAGCCTGATTGCCAACTTTGGAACCGAAGTGGTGTTCAGGGCTGACGACAAAATTGACAACGTGATCCTCGACAAGAAGGATTGCACCTATTCCTACTTTGCCGACCCCATGTACATCTGTATGGACGAGGAATACAACCAGTACGAAGTCGAAGCCGAAAACATGGGCGACTCGCTCAGCTACCTTGAAGACGGCATGCCGCTTGAAGTGGTGTTTTACGACGGCAAGGCGATTTCCGTCGAACTGCCGACCAGCGTGGTGCGTGAAATCACCTGGACCGAGCCAGCCGTCAAGGGTGACACCTCGGGCAAGGTGCTCAAGCCCGCCAAGCTGGCCACCGGTTTTGAGATTGGCGTGCCAATTTTTGTGGCGCAAGGCGACAAGGTTGAAATCGACACCCGCACCGGCGAATACCGCAAGCGCGTGTAAGGGATGGCCCCGCTGGGGTTGACCCAATCAAAAGGCTTCTTCGGAAGCCTTTTTTTATTGGTTTTTTAGGTGTAGGCTACGCTCATGAAACATGCCCCTACGCAACCCCCGTTCCCGGCTGACCAGGCGCCCCAGGACCTGCCCGGCTCCAGGCTCGCTTTGCGCCGGGTCGCCATTGACACCTACCGTGAAAACGTGGCCTACCTGCACCGAGACTGCGCGCTTTACCGGGCCGAAGGCTTTCAGGCGCTTTCCAAAATCGAGGTGCGCGCCAATGGTCAACACATTGTGGCCACTTTGAACGTGGTAGACGATGCCACCATCGTCGACTGCAATGAACTGGGGCTGTCTGAAGATGCTTTTTTACAGCTTGCTGTGGCGCAAGGCCATGTGGTGTCGGTGGCGCAGGCCGAGCCACCCGCCTCAATTGGCGCGCTCTACCGAAAAATAGCCGGTGAGCGCCTGGATCGTGAAGATTTTCAGGGCATCGTCAATGACATCGCCGAGCTTCATTACTCAAAAATCGAATTGACCGCCTTTGTGGTCGCCACCAACCGCGATGAACTGGACCGCGAAGAGGTCTATTTTCTGACCGAAGCCATGGCCGCCGTCGGCAGAAAACTCGACTGGCATGACACCCTGGTGGTCGATAAACACTGTATTGGCGGTATCCCGGGCAACCGCACCTCGATGCTGGTGGTGCCGATCGTGGCCGCACACGGCCTGATGTGCCCCAAAACATCGTCGCGCGCCATCACCTCGCCCGCCGGGACCGCCGACACCATGGAAGTGCTGGCCAATGTGGAACTGTCGTTCGAGCAATTGGTAGACATCGTGCGTGACCACCGGGCCTGCCTGGCTTGGGGCGGCACCGCCAATTTGTCGCCTGCTGATGATGTGCTGATTGCGGTGGAGCGGCCGCTGGCGATCGACTCACCTGGGCAAATGGTGGCGTCTATTTTGTCGAAAAAAATCGCCGCCGGATCGACCCATCTGGTGCTTGACATCCCGATTGGCCCGAGCGCCAAAGTGCGCTCCATGCCCGAAGCGCAGCGGCTGCGTCGGCTGTTCGAATATGTCGCCGGTCGCCTGCACCTGTCGCTCGACGTGGTCATCACCGACGGGCGACAACCGATCGGGCGCGGCATTGGCCCGATGCTGGAAGCCCGGGACGTGATGCGCGTGTTGGAGAACGACCCGCAAGCGCCCAACGACCTGCGGCAAAAGGCCTTGCGTCTGGCGGGACGGTTGATTGAATGCCACCCCGATGTGCGGGGTGGCGATGGTTTTGCCATTGCTCGTGATATTCTGGATTCGGGCCGCGCGCTCGCCAAAATGAACGCCATCATTGCAGCCCAGGGTGCCAAGGATTTCGACTACAACAACCCACCGCTTGGGCTGCTGAGCTTCGAGGTTTGCGCGTCCGCAAACGGTGTGGTCACCAATATTGACAACTTGCAGGTGGCCCGAATTGCCCGTTTGGCAGGCGCGCCCAAAGTGGCCGGTGCAGGTATTGATCTGTTTCAAAAACTGGGGGATACCGTAGTGGCCGGAGACCTGCTTTACCGGGTCCATGCCAGTTTTCAAAGCGACCTTGGCTTTGCGCGCCAGGCCAGTGCGAAGTTCAACGGCTACACCATGGGCAAGGCCAGCGAGGTGCCGCATGTCTTTGTGGAGTTCTAAACCCATGCTGCTGTATTTTGAAGATGAGTTGAATGGCGCCACACGCCTGGCACAGGCGACCCACCTGCCCGCCCGTAGGGTCGAGCGGCACCGTTTTCCCGACGGTGAAATCAAGCTGCGCCTACCCGAGATCTTGCCCGCACGGGTGGTGATTTTTCGCACGCTGAACGACCCCAATGACAAACTGATTGAACTGCTGCTGGTAGTGCAGACTGCGCGCACGCTCGGCGCCACGCACCTGACGCTGGTAGCGCCGTATCTGGCCTACATGCGCCAGGATATGGCCTTTCGTCCTGGCGAGGCCATCAGCCAACGCATTGTCGGCAAGTTCCTGGCAGACCTGTTTGATGCAGTGATCACGGTCGACCCGCACCTGCACCGGGTAGCAACATTACAGGAAGCCGTGCCGCTGGCGCAGGCGGTGGTGCTGAGCGGGGCGCCCCTGTTGTCGGACTGGATTGCGGCGCAGCGGCAGCGGCCCTTGCTTATTGGCCCCGATGAAGAATCGGCGCAGTGGGTCGCCATGGCGGCGGACCGCCATGGCTTTGATCACGCGGTATGCCACAAGCTGCGCCGTGGTGACCGTGACGTCGAGGTTGCACTGCCCGACGTGGTTTTGGCCGGTCGACAGGTGGTGCTGCTGGACGATGTGGCCAGCACCGGCCACAGCGTCGCCCGCGCAGCGCAATTGCTGCTGGCAGCGGGTGCCGTGTCGGTTGATGTGGCGGTCACCCATGCCCTTTTTTCAGGCGACGCCCTGCAAGTGATGCAAGCCGCGGGCGTTGGTGAAGTCTGGAGCACCGACTGCATAGCGCACCCTAGCAATGTCGTCAGCATGGCCTGCGCCCTTGCAACTACCCTGGCACAGCTTCAGTCCCGCCATGACGGCCAAAATTAATTGGACTCTGACCCCAATTATTTAGCCACGTCGTCAAAGCGGTCCATCAGGGCATGCCTGGACACGGGTGGCAGCGCGCTCAGTGGCAAGATGCCGGGCGCCGTGCCTTTCAGGTGTTCACGGTAAAATCTCGAGTCTTGCTGCGCTGCGGCAACCAGCGTGCTGAGCCGGGATTGCTGACACGCTGCAAGGGCCTGCGCACTGGCCCGTCCGCAGGACAGCATCTCCACCGACACCGCGCTAAAACGCAACGGATCAAAAATTGGCATCATGACACCCTTCCTCTTTGGTTGCCATGCTAAGTCATCCAGGCACAAACCCGCTTGCGAATAGTCATTCAGAAGTTCAGCTTGTCACACTCTTTTTTCCCCCACAATAACAGCCATGAACCCTCTTGAAGAACCTCACCAACACCTGACCGAACGCCGACTGGCAGATGCTTGGGCAGAACTGCAAAACCACGCGGATCAGGGCAACCCGCTGGAAGCCGATGCCTACCGCCTGGCCTTTTCCGACCCCGAGTTCCTGCTGCGCCGGGAAACCCGCGGCATCCGCTTTCAGCTGGAAATGCTCAAGCCCGACCTGGATCAAGCCGAGCAGGGCATCGAGAGCACGGTGGTGGTGTTTGGCAGTGCCCGTTTTCCAGCGCCGGAGGACGCCAAAAACAGCCTCTACGAGGCACAAGTCAGCGGCGACGCCAGTGCGCTGGCCGTGGCGCATCGGCTGGTGCGCAACGCCCACTATTACGACCAGGCACGCCTATTTGCGCGCTTGGTGGCGAATTACAGCATGCACCGCCGGCCTGAGGAGCGCTTGTTCATTGCCACCGGCGGCGGCCCTGGCATCATGGAAGCTGCCAACCGGGGCGCGCATGAAATGGGGGCACCAAGTGTCGGACTGAACATCGCCCTGCCCCATGAACAAAAACACAACCCCTACGTCACACCCACCCTTAGCTTCAAGTTCCATTACTTTGCGCTACGCAAGATGCACTTCATGATGCGTGCCAAGGCGCTGGTGGCTTTTCCCGGCGGATTTGGCACGCTGGACGAGTTGTTTGAAGTCATCACCCTGGTGCAGACCCGCAAGGCAAAACCCGTGCCCATCGTGCTGTACGGTACCGAGTACTGGAAACGCCTGATCAACATCGACGTGCTGGTCGACGAAGGCGCGATCGCCGCAAGCGACCTCAAGCTGTTCCAGTATGTGGATGAGCCCGAAGCCGCTTGGGGCCTGATCAAGGACTTTTACGGCTTGTGAGCTGGCGGGCGCAGGTGCCATGCCGAGCGCGCCCCAGCCGCCACGCTGGCACCGACCGTCCAGAACACCAATGACACGCCCAGCACGGTGCCCGCGCTGCCAAACAGCATCGGCATCAGCACACTGGACGCGTTGATGGCCATCAAACGGAAACCCAGCGCCTCGCCATGGCGCGCCTCAGGGGTGATCTGGTGCAAGGTACTCATGATCATGGGTTGCACCGAGCCCAGCGAAATGCCCAATAAAACAGAGCACAAACCCATGGTGAGCGCGTCCGGCATGAACGGATAAACGGCAAACACCAGGGCAGTGGCCAGCATGGCTGTGGTCACCACCACCCACTCATGCAAGTGGGCCGCCAACAGCGGCAAGGCCACCCGGACGGCCGTTGCGGCCAGGGCAAAACTGCCCAGAATCGCCCCAATGGCCGAGGCACTCAAGCCGCGCTCGTGCCCCAGCACCGGCACCACGAAGGTGTGTACATCCCAGCAGGAGGACAGCAGCCAGTTCACCAGCATCAGTCGACGGATCATCGGATCACGCAGCAAATCCCAGGCGCCGCCCTTGCCGACACCAGTTTTAACCGGCACCGGGGGCAACTCCACGGTGTGACGCACCCACAACCAGGTCATCAAAGGCATACAAGCCAGCGCAAAAAATGCCACCCGAAAACCGGCCAGGTCAATCAGCAAACCCGCCATCAGCGGACCAATAAAATTGGACAGCGCCGGACCAATCGAAAGCCAGCTGAACATGCGCTTGAGTTCGGTGTTGTTTTGCGCCGAGCGTCCGACATGGCGTTGCAGGCTGATGGATGCCACGCCGGTGGCACCACCGGTCATCAACGCGCTCAGGCACAGCACTGGAAAAATCGGAATTACCACAGCCAGACCCGCACCCGCACTGGCGAACAGCACACAAAACCCCACCGGCCGCTTAAAACCGTTGCGGTCCGCATAACGACCGGCAGGTAGCGCCAAAAACACCTGGGTCAGGGCAAACAAGGACAATAACAAACCCACCGCCAAGGCACTGTGCCCCTCACGCAGTGCCATCAGCGGCGCAGCCATGCGCATGCCCGCCATGCAGGAGTGCAAGCTGATGTGGCCGCCGATCAAGCGGGTCAGCGCCACCGAGCCCAGCGGAGCCACGGCGGTGGTCATGGCAGCGGGGATGCGTCTGCGCTGTCGAAATCTGCGTCGTGCACGATCAGCGCAGCACTCTGCGTGTCAGACAGGGCCTCGACATTTTTAAGCGCCCGCCCCATGGCACGGCTGCGGGTTTGCGCACCGTCAATGGTTTTGAGCACGGTCTCGGTTTGCGACTTGACCTTGGCCAGCACGTCGCCAAACTTGCCAAACTCGGTTTTGACCGCACCCAACACCTGCCAGACTTCGCTGGAGCGCTTCTCGAGTGCCAAGGTTCTGAAGCCCATTTGCAGCGAACTCAGCATCGCCAGCAAGGTGGTGGGCCCCGCCAGCGTCACGCGACAGTCGCGCTGCAGGGACTCCATCAGACCGGGTCGGCGCAGCACTTCGGCATACAGTCCTTCGGTGGGCAAGAACAGGATGGCAAAGTCGGTGGTGAACGGCGGCTCCAGGTATTTTTCGGCAATCGACCTGGCCTCCAGTCGAATGCGCTGCTCCAGAGCGCGGGCCGCCAGCTCGGCCCCCGGCGCATCGGCGCGGCCCTGGGCGTCGAGCAGGCGCTCATAATCTTCATTCGGAAACTTGGCGTCGATCGGCAACCACAAGGGCACGCCCGAGTCTGACCGGCCTGGCAGTTTGACAGCGAAATCCACCACGTTCCTGCTGCCCGGACGGGTTGCCACCTGCGCCGCGTACTGGTCCGGTACAAACACTTGCTCCAGCAATGAGGCCAGTTGGGCTTCGCCAAAAATACCGCGCGTCTTGACGTTGGTGAGCAAATGCTTGAGGTCGCCCACCCCCTGCGCCAGCGTCTGCATTTCGCCCAGACCCTTGTGCACCTGCTCAAGACGGTCGGCCACCTGTTTGAAGCTTTCACCCAGGCGCGCCTGTAGCGTGCTTTGCAGTTTTTCATCGACCGTGGCGCGCATTTCGTCAAGCTTGGCCCCATTGCTGGTCTGCAATTGCGCCAGTTGCTTTTCGAGGGTCTCACGGATCTCGTTCATGCGGCGGGCATTGGACTCACTCAAGCCGGAGAGCTGGCTGGTCAGCGTGTCGTGCAAAGTTTTTTGCAGCAGGGCGAGTTGCTGGCCAAAGGCATCAATTTGGGTGTTCTGCGTGCGCGTGGCCTCGGCGCCTTGCTGCACCAGGGTTTGCTGGAAGGTAGACAGGGTCAGCGCGAGTTCCTGGCGACTGTCGCGAGCGGCGTCGAGGATGTCGCGGCGCAGCTCACGCTCCAGTCGGTCCGTGCTGTCCTTGACCTGCTGCATCAGTGGATCGGCTCCCGACGCGCGGGCCTTGGCATCACGCATCACCAGCAGGATCAACAAGCCCGTCTGCAACAACCCCAAGGCCAGCAGGGCCCACCCAAGGAAGTCGTTCATGCGCTGAATGCGCCTGGTGGCAGCCGTTGTTCCACGCGGCGCATCAAGCCGTCACGACCTGCGGGTTCAAGGGCGTCATGGCTTTGCCGTTCACCAGGAAGCCAATCAGGTTGTCAGCCGCAAGTTGTGCCATGGCCAGGCGCGTCGGCATGGTAGCGCTGGCAATATGCGGCGTCAGCACCACATTGGGCACGGTTAACAGGTCCGGGTGCACATTGGGCTCGCCATCAAAGACATCCAGCCCTGCCGCCGCAATGGTACCTTGCTTGAGGGCAGCAGCCAAAGCCGCATCATCGACAATGCCGCCGCGCGCAATGTTCACCAGGGTGGCGGTAGGCTTCATTTGTGCCAGTTCGGCAGCCCCGATGGTGTGGTGCGCCTCGGGAGAATAAGGCAGCACCAGAATCAAATGGTCAGATTGCGCAAGCAGTTCCTGCTTGCTGACCAAGGTGGCGCCGCAAGCCGACTCGGTGGCAGCATCCAGGCGGGAGCGGTTGTGATAAATGACTTTCATGCCAAAGCCGTGCGCCCCACGCCTGGCGATGGCCTGGCCAATGCGCCCCATGCCCAGGATGCCCAGCGTGCTGCCATACACGTCGGAGCCGGCGAACATGTCGTAGCGCCAGCTGGTCCACAAACCGGCACGCAAAAACCGCTCGCTTTCCGCCATACGCCGGGCGGTGGCCATGATCAGCGCAAAGCCAAAGTCAGCGGTGGTTTCGGTCAGCACATCGGGTGTGTTGGTGGCCAACACACCGGCGGCGGTCATGGCATTGAGGTCAAAGTTGTTGTAACCCACCGCCATGTTGGCGCAGATCTTGAGATCGGGGCAAGCCGCCAAAAGCTGGGCATCGATGCGTTGGCTGCCGGTGGTGAACACGCCCTGTTTGCCCTGCAGTTGCTGAATCAGTTCTGCGGGTGTCCAAACGGTATCGTCCTGGTTGGCGGTGACCTCGAAATGCTGCTCCAGCAGCGTCAATATTTGCGGGAACACGGCACGCGCAACCAAAATACTTGGCTTCATTTTTTAATGTCTCCTGGCACAGTTGAAAAGCGTAAGAACAATTTTTTAAAGTACCATTGTCATCGAACAACTAACTTTTTTGACACCGTCAGACCCATCCCATTGCCACTATTTTTGTCAATTTTGCAAGCCGCTTTGATGCCTTATAAAAATATTAGACTTGTCTACAATCGCGCAATTTAAAATTCTCCAACCTCGATCAACGTGATTCGTTCCTTCAGCCTGTTCGTTTTTTTATACCTGTTTTGGCTCTTGCTGTCAGGGTTTTTTACGCCATTTTTAATGGTGTCGGGTGTTGGCTGTGCGTTGGTTGTGACCTGGTTTGCGCGGCGCATGAACGTCGTCGACGACGAAGGACATCCGATCCAATTGGGGCCTCATGCGCTGTACTACTGGGCCTGGCTCTTCAAGGAAATCATCAAGTCGGCATGGGATGTCAGCAAAATCATCCTGCATCCCAAGTTGCCCATCAGTCCGACCCTGATACGCTTCAAACCCTCGCAAAGAACAGATGTCGGCCTGGTGCTGCACGCCAACTCCATCACGCTCACGCCCGGCACCATCACGATTGAAGCCCATGCCCAGGAATTTTTGGTACATGGCCTGACACGCGCCTCTGCACAAGCAGTGGTGGGCAGTGAGATGGATCGGCGTGTCTCCGCATGCGAGGGTAAAGCCTGATGTTCGCAGCCGCCGCCATCGCGTTGCTGATCACCCTGGCCCTGACCTTGGTGCGTGCAACGCTTGGACCCACGGTTTTTGACCGGGCGCAGGCCGCAAACACCATTGGCACGGTGGCGATGCTGCTGCTGGCGGTGATGGGCTTCCTCAATGGTCGCCCGGAGTTCCTGGACTTGGCCATCGTCTACGGTTTGCTGAATGTGATCGGAACGATCGCCGTTCTCAAATACTTTCGACGCGGCGACCTGGGTGATCCCGGTGACGAAAATGACGAGCCAACAGCCAAGGAAGAGTCCGGCACATGAACGTCTTCATCACCTTTGTCAGTTGGGTCAGCCTGGTGCTTGGCGGTGTATTTTGTATTGTTGGTGCCATCGGCTTGCTGCGCATGCCTGATTTTTATACCCGGATGCACGCCGCCAGCGTGATCGAAACGCTGGGCGCTGGCCTGATTTTGTTGGGTCTGATGTTGCAGGCGGGTCTCACCCTGGTGTCCGTCAAGTTGCTGATGTTGGGTCTGTTAATCTTGTTTGTCAGTCCTACAGCCACCCATGCACTGGCGCGCGCCGCCATGGTTCGCGGGCTCAAGCCGCTGCTGGCCCCTGAGGAGAAAACACCATCGAAACCTTGATCATCAACGTGCTGATGTTAATGATGGCGGTGAGTGTTATGGTCATCATCCGCAGCCGTAACCTGTTCGGCGTGATCGTGCTCAGCGGCATTTACAGCTTCCTGATGGCCACGGTGCTGGTGGCCATGGACGCAGTGGATGTGGCCATGACTGAAGCGGCGGTAGGTGCAGGCATCTCGACCGTGCTGTTGCTGGGTGCGCTTTACCTTTGCAAAAGCGAAGAAGCCCATGCGCCCAGCAAACCCCTTCTGCCCCTGTTGATCTCACTGTCGGTTGGCGGCATGTTGATCTACGGCACACTCGGCCTGCCTGAATTCTCTGACCCCAAGGCACCGATCCACCAGCATGTGGTACCGCGCTACCTCAACGAGCTCAAGCAGGAGGTCGATGTACCCAATGTGGTCACCGCCGTGTTGGCCAGCTACCGTGGCTACGATACCTTGGGTGAAACCACCGTGGTCTTTACGGCAGGTGCCGGGGTCGTGGCACTGCTGCGCCGCCGCCGCAAGGGGCGCAAGTTATGAAAAATGACCTGATCCTGCGCGTCATCGCCAAGCTGCTGATTCCGTTCATTTTGCTATTTGCCCTCTATGTGCAATTTCATGGAGACTTTGGCCCGGGTGGTGGCTTCCAGGCGGGCGTGATTCTGGCCGCCGCCGTGATTTTTTATGCCCTGATCTACGGTTTAGCCGACGCCCGCAAGGTGGTTCCTGAACCCCTGGTGGAATCGATGATGGCCATCGGTGTGCTGATCTACGCCGGGGTGGGCGTGGCAGGTTTGCTGCTGGGCGGCAACTACCTTGACTACTTTGTGCTTGACCCCAACCCGGTGCATGGCCAACATCGCGGTATTTTCTGGGTCGAGGTGGGTGTGGCCACCACGGTATCGGGTGTCATGCTGAAAATCTTTTACATGTTCGCTGACCGCGGTAAGGTAGATGAAGAATGACGGGGACAAGCAGCGCCATGACCCTGGGCGGTCACTTCACCTACTTCATCACGATTTTTCTGATGATGGCGGGCTTGTTCACCGTGATCTCGCGCACCAATCTGATCAAGAAACTGGTCGGCCTCGGTATTTTTCAGACCTCGGTTTATTTGCTCTACATCGCGCCGGCCAAGTTGATCGGGGGCACGGCACCCATCCTGAGTGACGCGTTCACGGTGTACTCCAACCCCCTGCCCCACGTGCTGATTTTGACGGCCATCGTGGTGGGTGTGGCGACGCTGGCGCTGGGCCTGGCCCTGGTGGTGCGCATCCGGGAGTCCTACGACACGATCGAAGAAGATGAGGTCCTGGACCGTGACACCCAAGCAGAAGGCGACGGTAAAGCAACATGAATCTGGCCCCGCACCTGCCCGCCCTGCAAGTTGTTGTGCCGCTGATCGCGGCGCCGCTGACCGTTTTGTTGCGTCGACGCAGCGTGGCGTTTGGCGTGGCCCTGGTGGCAAGCTGGCTCGCCCTGGCGATCTCGCTGCAGCTGTGGTGGCAGGTGGCCAACACCGGCACCATCAGCTACGCCATCGGCAGTTGGCCCGCGCCCTGGGGCATTGAGTACCGGATCGACCGTTTGAACTCGTTTTTGCTGGTGCTGGTGTCTGGCATCGCCGCCCTGGCGCTGCCTTTCAGCCGCTCCAGCATCGAGTCCGAAGTGCCGCCACAACAGCACTACCTTTTTTACACCATGTTTGTGTTGTGCCTGGCCGGGCTACTCGGCATTGCGATCACCGGGGATGCCTTCAACATTTTTGTTTTTCTAGAGGTCTCCTCGCTGTCAGCCTATGTGTTGATTGCGCTTGGTCGCGATCGCCGTGCGCTGTTTGCAGCTTACCAGTACCTGCTCGTGGGTTCCATCGGGGCCACTTTTCTGGTCATTGGGATCGGCTTGCTATACCTGATGACCGGCACCCTGAACCTGGCAGACATGGGACAACGTTTGGCCTCGGTGCAGGGCACGCGTCCGGTGCTGGCAGCGCTGGCCTTCATTACTGTGGGTGTCTCGCTCAAGCTGGCCTTGTTCCCGCTGCACCAGTGGTTGCCCAATGCCTATGCCTTTGCACCCTCAGCGGTGTCGGCCTTTCTGGCGGCCACGGCAACCAAGGTCGCGGTCTACGTGCTGCTGCGCTTTTATTTCACGGTGTTTGGCGAGTCAGCGGTATTTGCCAAGTTGCCCATGCAGCAAATGATGTTGCTGATGGCGCTGGCCGGCATGTTTGCAGCGTCGACCATTGCCATCTTCCAGACTGACCTGAAACGGCTGTTTGCCTACTCCAGCGTGGCACAAATTGGCTACATCATTCTTGGCCTGTCGTTTAACTCAGTCAACGGCCTGACCGCCAGCATCGTGCACCTGTTCAACCATGGCATCACCAAAGGTGCCATTTTCATGCTGCTGGGCTGCGTGGCGCTGGGCATGGGTGGCACCACGTTGGCGCGGGTGCAGGGGCTGGGCAAACGCATGCCACTGGCCAGTTTCGGTATCGTGGTGGGCGGGCTTTCCCTGATGGGTGTTCCGGGCACCGCAGGCTTCATCAGCAAGTGGTATTTGCTTCTGGCAGCACTTGAGCAGGGCCGGTGGTGGCTGGTGTTCATGATTGTCCTGTCCTCATTGCTGGCCGCTGTGTATGTTTGGCGCTTTGTTGAGGTAGCTTATTTCCGTGCGCCGCGCCAGGACACGGCCGATGTTGCGGCCACACCCTGGCTGATGAGTGTGCCGACTGCCATTTTGGTCATCGCGATCGTCTACTTCGGCCTCGATACCTCGTTCACGATTGGCACCGCCTCTGACGCGGCGGCTGCGCTGCTGGGAGGGCGACGCTGATGCTGACACCCGAACAGGCCATTCTGGCTTCCATGGCCGTGCCCTTGACAGGCGCCTTGTTGATCTCTCTGGCCGGGCGCATGCCCAACCTGCGTGAAGCCATCACACTGGTCACTGCCGCCGTGCTGTTGGCCGTGGTGTTGACACTGCTGCCGCTGGTACTGGCAGGCGCGCGCCCCAGCGTGCTCCTGTTCAGCTTGCTGCCAGGGCTGAACATTGCGTTCCAGGTCGAGCCGCTTGGCATGCTGTTTGCACTCATTGCGTCAGGCTTGTGGATTGTCAATTCGCTGTACTCGATCGGTTACATGCGCGGCAATCAGGAGGCCCACCAGACACGCTTTTTCGTCTGTTTTGCACTTGCCATTGCCGCCACCATGGGCATTGCATTCTCGGGCAACCTGTTCACCCTGTTCATCTTTTACGAAGTGCTGACGCTCAGCACCTACCCCCTGGTGACTCACCACGGCACCGAGAAGGCGCGCGACGGTGGACGTATCTACCTCGGTCTGCTGTTGAGCACGTCCACCGTGTTGCTGCTGCCAGCGTTGGTGTTCATCTGGTTCATTGCGGGCACCACCGACTTCACGGTGGGCGGCATCCTGGCCGACAAGCTCAAGCCCGGCGAACTCGCGCTGCTGTTGGGCTTGTGTGTGTTCGGCATCGGCAAGGCTGCGCTGATGCCTTTCCACCGGTGGCTGCCCGCCGCCATGGTCGCACCAACGCCAGTGTCGGCACTGCTGCATGCGGTGGCGGTGGTCAAGGCCGGGGTCTTTAGTGTGGTCAAGGTGATGGTGTATGTGTTTGGTGTTGACACCCTCGCCACAGCGGGTACCACCAACTGGCTGGTGGCGGTGGCCGGATTCACCATCATCGCGGCTTCTGTTGTCGCGTTGACCGCAGACAACCTGAAACGCAGGTTGGCCTATTCCACCATCAGCCAGTTGTCTTACGTGACGATGGCTGCCGCCTTGCTTGCACCCTTGTCACTGGTGGGCGCGGTGATGCACATCGCGGCCCATGCGGTGGGCAAGATCACGCTGTTTTTTGCGGCTGGCGCCATTTACACCGCCGCCCACAAAACCGAGGTCAGTCAGCTCGACGGCATTGGCCGACGCATGCCCTGGACCATGGGTGCCTTTGCCATTGCCGCGCTGTCCATGATCGGTCTGCCCCCGGCGGCAGGCTTTATTTCCAAGTGGTACATGGTGTCGGGCGCCATGGCCAGCCAGCATTGGTTGGCGGTCACGGTCATTGTGCTGAGCACACTGCTCAATGCAGGGTATTTCCTGCCGATCATCTACCGCGCTTTCTTTGTGGCCCCGGCTGCCGATGCGCATGACCATCCGCACGGCGAGGCGCCTCTGCTGATGGTGATCGCCTTGACAGCCACAGCTAGCGCGACGGTGCTGTTGTTTTTCTTTCCTGACGTTCCGTTGGCGCTGGCCCGTCAGATGATCAACCCGTGAAGCTAAAACCAATGGATGAAAAACCCCACTGGCTCGATCAACCCCGCAACGTCAAGCTGTTGTGGCGCGGTTTTCTGTTTGTGCTGTTACTCACGGTGCTTGCCGGTTTTTTCGTACCCATGCACCCGCATTTTGCAATTGAGTCCATTTTTGGGTTTAACGCCTGGTTCGGCTTTCTGGTCTGTGCCTTGATGATTGTGGTTGCCAAGGGCCTGGCGCTTCTGCTCAAACGACCTGATACCTATTACGGCAAAGACCATGACTGAGGTCCTGATTCATCCCGGGCTGGTGCTCATTGTGGGCGCCCTGCTGCTGCCCTTGCTGCGAGGCGCGTTGCGCTCGGTTGCCATCGTGGCCTTGCCGTTGCTGGCACTGGCGCTGGTGTGGCAGGTGCCCGACGGCCCGGCCTGGCAACTGCGCTTTCTCGATTACACGGTGACACCGCTTCAGGGGGACAAGCTGTCGCGCTTGTTTGCAACCATTTTCTCGCTCATGGCCGCTGGCGGAGGGCTGTTTGCCATGACGCAAAAAAGCCGCATCGAGGTGCCAGCAGCCTTTGTTTATGCCGGCTCGGCCATTGGCGTGGCTTTGGCCGGCGATCTGGTCACGGTTTTTGTATTTTGGGAGCTGATGGCGGTGGGCTCAACCCTGGTGCTGTGGAGCCTGGGCACCGAAGCGGCCTACCGCGCGGCCAGGCGCTACCTGATGATTCACCTGCTGGGCGGCGTGGTGCTGTTTGCCGGGGTCACCGGTCACATCGTTGACACGGGTGATGTGGCCTTTACCCGCATGGCGCTGGATTCGCCCGCACACTGGCTGATTTTGATCGGCTTCCTGGTCAATGCCGGAGCGCCACCGCTGTCGGCCTGGCTGGCCGATGCCTACCCTGAGGCCTCCTGGAGCGGCACCGTATTTCTGTCGGCGTTCACTACCAAGACGGCGGTGTATGTGTTGATTCGCGGCTTTCCGGGCACCGAATTCCTGATCTGGGTGGGTCTGTTCATGGTGTTCTACGGCATCATTTATGCGCTGCTTGAAAACGATTTGCGCCGTATCCTGGCCTACTCCATCATCAACCAGGTCGGGTTCATGATTGCCGGCATCGGTATCGGGACCGAGATGGCCCTCAACGGCGCGGCGGCCCATGCCTTTGCGCACATCATCTACAAAGCCCTGCTGCTGATGTCGGCAGGTTCAGTCGTCCTGATGACGGGCAAACGCAAGTGCTCCGAACTGGGTGGCCTGTTTCACACCATGCCCTTGACGGCGGCGTGTGGCACCATCGGTGCGCTGGCGATTTCGGCATTTCCACTGACCTCCGGCTTTATTTCAAAATCGATGGTGTCGCAGGCGGCACTCGACGGGCACCTGCTGTGGGTCTGGCTGTTGCTGACAGCGGCCTCGGCCGGCGTGTTTCTTCATGCCGGCATCAAGTTCCCCTGGTTTGTGTTTTTCCAGAAGGACTCGGGGCTGCGCCCAGCCGAACCACCACCAAGCATGCGCTGGGCCATGGTGCTCTTCTCGTTCCTTTGCATTGCGCTGGGCGTCTGGCCCGAGCCGCTGTATGCACTGTTGCCCTATGCCGTGATCTTTGTGCCTTATACCGGCGCACACGTGGTGTCGCAGTTGCAGTTATTGCTGTTTTCAGGTCTGGCATTCTTTGTGTTGCTGCCCTACCTGAAGCGCACCTTGACCATCACCCTTGATGCGGACTGGGTCTGGCGCACCTTGCTGCCCGCTCTGTTGCGCAAGGTTGGCATGCCGCTGGCCAGGGCGTGGAACATGCTGGTGCACGCGGCCTATGTGCTGATCATGGAGTCCACCGCACTGGTGCTTTACCAGCACCGCCAGGATGGCCGTTTTGCACGAACCTGGTCAACCCGAAGCATGGCCTTGTGGGTGCTGGTGCTGCTGCTGGGTTTCCTCATCCTTTACTACGTCTGAGTCGGGGTGGGAACGGCATTGACGCACGGCCGATACTGCACAGACGCACTGGGTTTTATCTGCAAAGCCCCAAGAAAAAAACCACCCGAAGGTGGTTTTTTTAGAAAAATTGCGGAGCAATTATTTCTTGACTTCTTCCGAAGCGGCAGCCGCAGGAACAGCAGCTTCTGAGGCAGCAGGAGCAGCCTCAGAGGCAGCAGGAGCAGCAGCTGCGGGTGCAGGTGCTGCTTCCACGGGAGCCGGTGCGGGTGCAGGAGCTTCTTCTTTTTTGCCACAGGCAACCAGAGCAGCAGCAGCAATCACAGCGATCAGAACGAGAGATTTATTCATTTGAAATACCTGATAAAAAAATTCCGAAATGTGTTTCATGGAAATCCATAAAACCAAGCCCACACAGCGAGTATTGGGTGGGCTCGGGGGCGAATTATAGTGAAAAACTAATGGTTTTTACGCTTGACTAAAAACTCATAATATGTTTGCAACAATCTATTGCATCTCAGGTATCTCACTCATTCAAGCATCTGAAGCCAACCTGCAGCCCACCAAGCCGTCAACAGAACCAGCGCTTGCCCACTGAGTTTGCCAAGCTCCCGAGCCGACAAAGCGCGCTCATTGGCCAACACACGCATCAAGCTGGCATCACGACCCGCGGCACTGAAGCTCTCGCCATTGATGAAAACATGATGGGCATCAAACATCATCCGGGTGCGCCGGTCCAGGCGAATGCCCTGAGCTTTTAATGCCTTCGAATCGTCAGCCGACTCGGCACGCGCTTCAAACCAGACATTGGGTTTGGGCTCGGTCATGTACTCGCCCAGACCGCGTGCCAGAGCACGGCTGTCTTGCAGGGCATCTTGCAGCGCATCCTGGGCAAATTCCAGCATCCTGGCCGGAATTTCAGCGGGTTGATTGACCGCGGGCTGATTGGGATCCCGGTATAAAGCCACACCCACGGCGTCCTCGGCATCTTCGGCCAGACGCTGCAGCAGTTCCCGGGCCAGCTCGGCCCGGTTCGGAATACGAAAACCAACAGAATAGGTCATGCATTCGCCCTCGGCAATGCCGTCATGGGCATAACGCGGCGGCAAATACAGCAGGTCGCCCGGCTCCAGCACATACTCCACTTCGGGCTCGAAGTTGGCCAGAATTTTCAGGGGAACATCGGGCTGCAGACTCAGGTCCTTCTGGCGGCCAATGCGCCAGCGCCTATTACCGTGCGCCTGCAATAGAAACACATCGTAGCTATCGTAGTGCGGACCCACACCGCCACCATCGGTGGCAAAACTGATCATCAGGTCATCCAGACGGGCATCGGGTACAAACCGGAACTGGTTCATCAGCTCATGCACGTGGTCGTGGTGTAAATCGACGCCCTGCACCAAAATCGTCCAGCCCGGCTGTTTCAGGGGCGGCAAGGCGCGGCGCTGAAACGGACCGTGTTTGAAGCGCCAACCCGGCTTGCTCCCCGGCTCCTGAATCACCATGCGGGTCTGGGCGCCCTCAAAGGCGGCCAGTTCAAACAGTTGCGCGCGATCCAGCAAGGGTTTGAAGCCAGGCACCGCCTGCCTGACCAGCAATGGCTTTTTTTGCCAGTAGCGTTTCATGAACACGTGGGGGCTGATACCGCCTAACAAAGGCAGTGCTTGGGTGACATCCATGGGTTTCTCCGTTCGGGTTTTTGTCTGCGACAATTCTCGTATGGAAATCACACAACAATGCGTCGTCGCTTTAACTTGGACACTCAAAGACTCTTTGGGTGAGGAATTGGACGTGCTCGATGAACCCGTCGAGTTTTTGGTGGGGGGCGGTGACTTGTTTGAAGTCATTGAAACTACGTTGCAAGGCCATGAGGCCGGAGCCACCTTGAACCTGCACATTGAGCCCGAACAGGGTTTTGGTGAGTTCAACGACCAACTCATTTTTCTGGAACGCCGCGAACTCTTCTCCCCGGAACTCGAAGAAGGCATGACGTTCGAAGGCTCTGCCCTGCCCGCCGGGTGTACCCCGGACATGCCGCAAGATGTGCTCTACACCGTCACCGACATTTACCCGGAGCATGTGGTGCTGGACGGCAACCATCCACTCGCGGGCATTGCATTGCACCTGACACTGCAGGTGCGCGGTGTGCGCGAAGCCACAGAAGAAGAAATTGGATGCGGCAGTGCTGGCACCGGCTTTTTCAAGATCACGCCCATACACAGCCTGGCGCCAGGCAGCGATTTGCTGCAGTAGCTGGCTTAACGGCTCAGGCTTTGCCGGTCGAACCGTAACCGCCCTCGCCGCGCTGGCTGGCCGGGAACTCGGTCACCACATTGAACTGCGCTTGCATCACCGGCACAATCACCAGTTGCGCGATGCGCTCCATGGGCTCGATGGTGAAGGCGACATCGCTGCGGTTCCAGGCGCTCACCATCAGCTGGCCCTGGTAATCGCTGTCGATCAGGCCCACCAGATTGCCCAGCACAATGCCGTGTTTGTGACCCAAGCCGGAGCGTGGCAGGATCATGGCGGCAAAGCCGGGGTCCTGCAAATAAATCGCAATGCCGGTGGGCACCAGTTGCCAGGCATTGGCTGCCAGCGTCAGGGGCGTATCCAGACAGGCACGCAAATCCAGGCCGGCACTGCCGGGCGTGGCATAGGCGGGAAGTTGATCCGCCATGCGCGGGTCAATCACTTTGACATCAATGTTCATCATGCACGGGCTCCAGCACCCAGGCGTTGGGCAATTTCAGCAATGAGTTGGCGTGCCAGCGCAAGTTTGGTATCGCGCTGCAGTGCGCGACTGCCGACCTCGTCCACCAGCAACAAGGCGTTGTCATCCTGACCAAAGGTGTCCGGACCAATATTGCCTACCAACAATGGCACGCCCTTGCGTGCCCGCTTGGCCTGTGCATTGGCCAACAAGTCATGGCTTTCGGCCGCAAAACCCACACAATACAAGGCGCGGCTCCTGCCCCGCTCTGACTGTGCCAGCGTGGCCAGAATGTCGGGGTTCTCGACAAAGTGCAACTCGGGCGGCTGGCCACTGCCATCCTTCTTGATTTTTGATGTCGAGGCACTGGCAGGTCGCCAGTCTGCCACGGCCGACGTCGCTACAAAGACGCTTGCTTTATCCGCTTGCTCGGTCACGGCTGCCAGCATGTCCAGGGCAGATTTCACATTGGTCCGGCTGACACCGCGCGGCGTGGCCAGGCTCACCGGTCCAGCCACCAGCGTCACCGTGGCACCGGCTTCACGTGCAGCGCGGGCAATGGCAAAGCCCATTTTCCCACTCGACAGGTTGGTGATGCCACGCACCGGGTCAATGGCTTCATAGGTGGGACCGGCAGTCACCAGCACATGCTGACCAGTTAACACTTTGGGTTGAAAGAAAGCGATCAGTTCGTCCAGCAACTCAAGCGGCTCCAGCATGCGGCCATCACCTGTTTCGCCACAAGCCTGGTCGCCGTGACCCACCCCCAGCACCCGGGCGCCGTCGGCCTGCACCTGCACCACATTACGCTGGGTCGCGGGGTGTTGCCACATTTCACGGTTCATTGCCGGCGCTATTAACAGGGGAACCCGCTCTGCCGGGCGCGCCAGACACATCAAGCTGAGTAAATCATCGGTCTGGCCCTGGGCCAATTTGGCCATCAGGTCAGCACTGGCGGGCGCGATCAACACCGCGTCGGCGTCGCGGGTCAGGTTGATGTGCGCCATGTTATTGGCCGCACGGGTGTCCCATTGCGAGCCATAGACTAGGCGCTGGCTCAGGGCCTGCATGGTGACCGGGGTCATGAATTGCTCGGCCGCTGGTGTCATGACCACCTGCACCGAGGCACCGGCCTTGATCAGCAAACGGCACAACTCGGCCGACTTGTAGCAGGCAATACCGCCCGACAGTCCCAACACAATGTGTTTTCCAGCTAAATCTTTCATGCGCAGCAATGTAACAGACCGTACAGAGCACACGAACGCGGCCCCTATAATCTCTCTTTACCAGCTTCCCGAGTTCATAGCTCACTCTGACATGACCAAATTTGTCTTCGTCACCGGCGGTGTAGTGTCTTCCCTGGGTAAGGGAATCGCCTCCGCTTCCTTGGCTGCGATCCTCGAATCGCGCGGCCTCAAAGTCACCCTGATCAAGCTCGATCCCTATCTGAATGTGGACCCCGGCACCATGTCGCCGTTCCAGCATGGCGAGGTGTTTGTAACCGACGATGGCGCCGAGACTGACCTTGATCTGGGTCACTATGAGCGTTTTATTGAAACGCGCATGAAAAAGGCCAACAATTTCACGACCGGTCAAATTTACAAAAGCGTGCTGGAAAAAGAGCGCCGCGGCGATTACCTGGGCAAAACGGTGCAGGTTATCCCCCATGTCACCAATGAAATTCAGGACTTCATCATGCGCGGGGCCGGTTACGGTACCCCTGAGGCAGTGGATGTGGCCATTGTGGAAATTGGTGGCACCGTGGGTGACATTGAGTCGCTGCCATTTTTGGAGGCGGTGCGCCAGCTCAGCCTGAAACTGGGTCCCAACAACAGCGCTTTTGTGCATTTGAGCTATGTGCCCTGGATTGCCGCAGCGGGCGAGCTCAAAACCAAACCGACGCAGCACACCGCCAAACAATTGCGTGAAATCGGCATTCAAGCCGATGCCCTGCTGTGCCGCGCTGACCGCCCTATCCCTGAAGAAGAACGGCAAAAAATTTCCTTGTTTTCCAATGTGCCGCTGTGGGGTGTCATTTCCATGTGGGACGTGGACACCATTTACAAAGTGCCACGCATGTTGCACGAGCAAGGCCTGGATGGCCTCATTTGCGACAAGCTGCGTCTGAACACGCCACCTGCCAAACTCAAGCGTTGGGACGAACTGGTATATGAAACGGCCCACCCGCAAGGTGATGTCAACATTGTCATGGTGGGTAAATATGTCGAATTGAGCGACAGCTACAAATCGCTCAACGAAGCGTTGCGTCATGCTGGCATGAAAAATCATGTGCGCATCAAGATTGATTACATCGACTCGGAAACCATCACCCCCGACAACGTGGCACAACTGGCTAAATTTAATGCCATTCTGGTGCCGGGCGGCTTTGGCGTGCGCGGCGTGGAAGGCAAAATTTGCGCAGCCCGTTTTGCCCGCGAACACAAGGTGCCCTACCTGGGCATTTGTCTGGGCATGCAGGTCGCCACCATCGAGTTTGCGCGCCATGTAGCCGGTCTCACCGAGGCCAACAGCACTGAATTTGATCCCAGCACGCCCCAGCCCGTGATTGCCCTGATCACCGAATGGAAAGACGAAGACGGTAGCATCAAAACACGCAACGAAGACTCTGATCTGGGTGGCACCATGCGCCTTGGCGCGCAAAGCTCCGACGTGGTCAAGGGGTCGCTGGCGCACAAAATATACGGCGACGTGGTGACCGAACGCCATCGCCATCGCTACGAAGCCAACGTAAATTACCTTGATACCTTGCGCCAGGCGGGTTTGGTTATCTCTGCCCTGACGCAGCGCGAACACCTGACGGAAATTGTGGAGCTGCCGCAAGATATGCATCCCTGGTATGTGGGTGTGCAGTTTCACCCCGAGTTCAAGTCCACACCGTGGGACGGACACCCCTTGTTCAATGCCTTCATCCGGGCCGCGTTGGAGCATCAAGGCAGTTCAAGCAGCGTGAAGGCAATGGCCTGATGAAGCTGTGCGGTTTTGACATTGGCTTGCAGCAGCCGTTTTTTCTGATCGCCGGCCCCTGCGTCATTGAGTCCGAACAATTGCAAATGGACACAGCCGGTACCTTGAAAGAAATCACGGCAAGCCTGGGCATTCCATTTATTTTCAAAAGCAGCTTTGACAAAGCCAACCGCTCCAGTGGCGGTACGTTTAGAGGCCCTGGCATCGACAAAGGCCTGGAAATTCTGGCCAATGTGAAGCGTGAATTGGGTTTGCCCGTGCTGACCGACATCCACTCGGAAGACCAGATTGTCCAGGTGTCAGCTGTGGTTGACGTGCTGCAAACCCCAGCCTTTTTGTGTCGCCAGACTGACTTTATTCAGGCTGTGGCGCAATGCGGCAAACCCGTGAATATCAAAAAAGGGCAGTTTCTGGCACCTGGCGACATGAAAAATGTGATCGACAAAGCCCGCGCTGCGGCCCGCGAAAAAGGCCTGTCTGAGGACAATTTCATGGCCTGTGAGCGTGGCGTAAGCTTTGGCTACAACAACCTGGTGAGCGACATGCGCTCGCTGGCCATCATGCGCGAGACCGGTGCGCCGGTCGTGTTTGATGCCACTCACTCGGTACAGTTGCCTGGCGGTCAGGGCACCAGCAGCGGCGGTCAACGCGAGATGGTGCCCGTACTGGCGCGGGCGGCGGTGGCGGTCGGTGTGGCAGGCCTGTTTATGGAGACGCACCCCAATCCGGCTCAGGCCCTGAGCGACGGCCCGAACGCCGTACCGCTGAAACACATGAAAGCCTTGCTTGAAACCCTGTTGGCGCTGGACCAGGTGACCAAGCGCCACGGATTTCTTGAGAATCACTTCGCAGCGTAAGTCTCCGGCTTGCACTGATGTCCATTTGAACCATTTTTTAAAAGGAAATTAATCCATGAGCGCGATTGTTGATATTGTTGGACGTGAAATCCTCGACTCCCGTGGCAACCCCACGGTCGAGTGTGATGTGTTGCTGGAGTCTGGCACCATGGGCCGCGCTGCAGTGCCGTCTGGCGCTTCCACCGGCAGCCGTGAGGCCATTGAGCTGCGTGATGGCGACAAGTCCCGCTACCTGGGTAAAGGCGTGCTGAAAGCGGTAGAACACATCAACACCGAAATTTCCGAAGCGGTGCTGGGCCTCGACGCGTCTGAACAAGCCTTTCTGGACAAAACCCTTATTGACCTGGATGGCACAGAAAACAAGAGCCGCCTGGGTGCCAATGCCATGCTGGCGGTGTCGATGGCGGTTGCCCGTGCGGCAGCCGAAGAATCCGGTTTGCCGCTGTACCGCTACTTTGGTGGCATGGGTGGCATGCAATTGCCAGTGCCCATGATGAACGTCATCAACGGCGGCGCACACGCCAACAACAGCCTCGACCTGCAAGAGTTCATGATCATCCCGCTGGGCGCGCCAAGTTTCCGCGAAGCGCTGCGGTATGGTGCTGAAGTGTTCCATGCCCTGAAGAAAATCATCGACGAAAAAGGCATGAGCACTGCCGTTGGTGACGAAGGTGGCTTTACCCCCAGCGTGGAAAACCATGAAGCCGCGATTCAGTTGATCTTGCAGGCAATTGACAAAGCCGGTTACACAGCGGGTGAACAGATTGCCATTGGCCTGGATTGCGCCGCCAGTGAGTTTTACAAAGATGGCCAGTACCACCTCAAGGGCGAAGGTCTGGTATTGAGCGCCGAAGCCTGGACTGACATGTTGGCCACCTGGGTCGACAAATACCCGATCATCAGCATTGAAGACGGCATGGCCGAGGGCGATTGGGACGGCTGGAAAGTTTTGACCGATCGCCTGGGCAAACAGGTGCAAATTGTGGGTGACGACCTGTTTGTCACCAACACCAAAATCTTCAAGGAAGGCATCGACAAAGGCATTGCCAATTCGATCCTGATCAAGATCAACCAGATCGGCACTTTGACCGAAACCTTTGCCTGCATTGAGATGGCCAAACGTGCGGGTTACACGGCGGTGATCAGCCACCGCTCGGGTGAAACGGAAGACTCCACCATTGCGGACATCGCTGTGGGAACCAACGCACTGCAAATCAAAACGGGTTCACTCAGCCGCTCGGACCGCATGGCCAAGTACAACCAGCTGTTGCGCATTGAAGAAGATCTGGGTGACATTGCCAGCTACCCTGGACGTACCGCCTTTTATAACCTTCGCTAAGACCAGTCTATGGGCTCACGTTCGGTGATGCTCTCCCTGATTGCATTGCTCGTGATCTTGCACGCGCAGTTGTGGTTGGGGCGCGGCAGCATCCCGAAGGTGGCACAGCTACAGACGCAGCTCAAGGCGCAAACCCAGCTGAACCAACAAGCGGTTCAGACCAACCAGCAACTCGCAGCGGAAGTGCGGGATTTGAAAGAAGGGCTGGAAATGGTCGAGGAGAAGGCGCGCATGGAGCTTGGCATGATCAAGGTGAATGAAATTTACGTACTGATTGCGCGCCCTTGAACGTTTTGTAATTTTCACGTTTTTTTTCGGCGCGGCAAGCGTTGACAACATTACAATCATTTTGCCTGCCGTGTATGCCGGGTTTTATATTTCCTTGAACCAATGCTCTTAGAGCTCGGGCTTGGAACATTGTCTTGTCAGCGTGATCATCTCGCGTTAGATGAACCCAAGACAAGTACTGACCTCGCCCACCTGAACCCCGGTTCAGGATGAGGATCCGGTGACACGCGCAGGCACCCTACCCTCTTCCCCCATGCTCTTCGAACCACTTTTAATTGTTGAACTGGCGACGCTTGGCTTGTGCACAGGTTTTCTGGCCGGACTTTTAGGGATTGGTGGTGGCATGATCATGGTGCCATTCATGACCATCATCCTGACCAATCGGGGCGTAGCGCCCGAACTCACCATCAAAATGGCCATTGCCACCTCCATGGCGACCATCGTATTCACCTCCATCGCCAGTGTGCGGGCGCATCACAAACGGGGTGCTGTGCGCTGGGATCTGGTTCAAAAATTGGCACCAGGCATTGTGCTGGGCGGCATGGCTGCCAGTCTGGGTGTTTTTGCCTTGCTGAAGGGGTCCTCGCTGGCCGTTTTCTTTGCCTTGTTTGTCGGTTTTTCAGCCACACAAATGTTTTTGGATAAAAAACCGCCACCCAGTCGCGACATACCGGGAACCTTGGGTTTACTCGGGGCCGGTTCAGTAATTGGGTTCCTGTCAGGTCTGGTGGGCGCGGGTGGTGGCTTTATCAGCGTGCCATTCATGACCTGGGTCAATGTGGCTATCCACAACGCCGTGGCCACCTCTGCCGCGCTCGGCTTTCCGATCGCTCTGGCCAGCGCGACAGGTTATATCTTGAGTGGCTTGACGCTTGAGCATCTGCCGCCCTACTCGCTGGGTTATATCTGGTTGCCAGGCTTGCTCGTCATTGCCAGTTGCAGTGTTTTAACGGCCCCCCTGGGAGCCAAAGCAGCACACAAGCTACCGGTCAAACGTCTCAAGCGCGTCTTTGCCAGCATTTTGTACCTGCTGGCGGCTTACATGCTGTTCAAAGGGCTGACGACCTCATAGCAAAAAAAAACCGCCCGTGTTGCCACTGGCGGTTTTTTTGAATACGCCGAACCGGTATCAGGCAGTTTCGCCGTAGACCGAAACAGTGATGTCGACCACCACATCGGTGTGCAAAGCCACACTGACGGTGCTGTCGCTAACGGTCTTGATCGGACCATTGGGCATGCGAACCTGGGACTTGGCAACCGCAAAGCCTGACTTGGTCAGTTCTTCGGCAATGTCAGCGTTGGTCACTGAACCAAACAAGCGGCCATCAACGCCAGCTTTTTGCGTCAGCTTGCAAGTGGTCCCTGCCAGCTTTTCACCAATCGCCTGGCACTCAGCCAATTTGGCTGCAGCAGCTTTTTCGAGTTCGGCACGACGTGCTTCAAACTCTTGTTTGGCAGATGCCGTGGCGCGACGGGCGCGGCCGGTGGGAATCAAAAAATTGCGGGCATAACCGTCCTTGACACGAACGATTTCACCCAGATTACCAAGGTTCACCACCTTGTCGAGCAGAATGATTTGCATGGTTGTGGTCCTTAGATCTTGTGCTGGTCGCTGTATGGCAGCATCGCCAAAAAGCGTGCGCGCTTGATAGCCGTGTTGAGCTGGCGCTGGAAAATTGCGCGTGTACCCGTCAAGCGAGCGGGAATGATCTTGCCGTTTTCGGCAATGAAATCACGCAAGGTGTCGATGTCTTTGTAGTCAATCTCTTCAACACCAGTCACCGTAAAGCGGCAAAAGCGCTTGCGTTTGAAAAGCAGATTTTGAGCGGGGCGCTTGGGGCGCTTGTCTTTGTTATTGAAACGTTTTGGTCCGGCCATGATGGACTCCTTAAATTTTTAAAAAACTTTAACTTTGAGCAAATTCTTGAATGTGAAACACCAGTTGCTTGGTACCACGTGGGGAAGCCAAAAAACCCTTGAAGAGCCAGCTGCTTCCAATTTCCTGTTGGGCCAATCGCTCAGCCACAGAACCAAATGACACAGATTTCAGCAGTGCTTTGACTTGTCTTGCCTGACTGGCTTCAAGTACCTCGGAGGCATGCTCCAACATACAATTTAAAGCCGGTACACCAGAGGGCGTATAACGCATGGTGCTGGATTCGACAATTTGCGCCGTTACTACAAATTGATTAACGGCAACGTTGGCACTCGGTGTTATCACTCAGGAAATTTAAGCCTGGTATTCGGCTTGTTGCGTTTTGCGAGCATCTTCACGCTCGACGGTCTTCATCATGGAAGAAGGACCGGTATCGGCCTTTTTCTTCAGAACCGTCAAATGGCGCAACACGGCATCATTGAACTTGAACGCATGCTCAAGTTCAGCCATGACAGCCTGGTCGGCTTCAATATTGACGCACAAGTAATGGGCTTTTGCCAATTTGTTGATCAGATAGACCAACTGGCGGCGACCCCAGTCTTCGACACGGTGCACTTTGCCACCGCCGGCAACGATCATGCCTTTGTAACGCTCCAGCATGGCTGGAACTTGTTCGCTCTGATCCGGATGAATCATGAGGATAATTTCATAATGACGCATTGAAACTCCTTCTGGATAAACCTCTTTTGAGGCAAGAAACCACCCTCAGCGTCTAATTGAGGTGCGGTAAGGTAACTCGTGATTATAGCCGTTTATCAGCCCGCTTAGATCATCGTGCAGGAACAGCAGAGCCTCGGGTAAGCCAGCTCAGAACGATCGTCATCAGCAGGCCCGCACCTACTCCAAAGACTCCTGCCGAGACGGGATCAATCTCAAACCACAGACCCGAGCCTTCCAGCGACAGCAAGCGCCTGACTACAGGCATGTTGATCACCATGTAGTACAGGGTCAACATCACACCGGTCAACATGCCGGCTACGGCGGCAATGCGGGTGACACCGGTCCAGAAAATACCCAAAATCATGACCGGCACAAAGGCCGATCCGGCCAGGGAAAACGAAGCTGAAACCAGAAATAAAATGTCTGCCGGGCGCTGGGCTGCCACATAAGCGGCGATCAAAGCCACCAGCAAGAGCGCAAACTTTGACAACATCACGCGCCGCACCGTGCCGGCTCGATCGGTGTTTTTCCAGTAAAACAAATCATGGGCCAGAGCATTGCCTATTGTCAACAGCAACCCATCTGCGGTGGACAAGGCGGCCGCCAAACCGCCTGCCGCCACCAGACCCGACACCACATAGGGCAAGCCGCCCAATTCAGGCGTGGCCAACATGACGATGTCAGGACCCAACTGGAGTTCGGCAAACTGCAGGATATGGTCGCCATTGATGTCACTCACGGAAATCAGAGCCGGATCAAGTTTTGCCCATTGCGCAATCCAGACCGGCAAGGCATCAAAACGCATACCCACCAGTTGGCTCATGACCTCATATTTCACCAAAACAGCCAATGCCGGCGCAGAAAGGTACAAAAGTGCAATAAAAAACAAGGACCAGGTGACCGAGTTCCTGGCTTCAGCAACCGTGCGCGTCGTGTAAAAACGTGTCAGCAAATGCGGCAAACCGGCGGTACCGATCATGAGGCAAAACATCAAGGCCAAAAAATTGCGCCGGGATACCTCAAACATGTCCTGCTCTTCAGATGTCCCTTGGGGGTCACCAGCAAAAGGCTGGGTATGTGGCGGCATACCAGCCAATGGCTGGGCACGGGCCAAATTTTCCTGCCTGGCTTGCGTCCAACGCTCACGGGCCGCCACTTCATCACGCGGCAGCGCCGCCAACTGGCGCCGGGCAGCCACAATGACCGACTCTTCGGCGCGTGCAGCCATCAAATTTTGAATGGCCTCCCGGTGAGCTTTTTTTTCTTGCTCCAGTGAGGCGGGCAATTGCGCGAGTTTGTATTCATAGTCGTGTGCGCGACGTAAATACTCCTTGATGACCTGCTGCTCCTGCGGCGCTTTCATCAAATGCAGTTCGAGTTCTGAAATTTTAGGCAGCTGTTGGCCATAGGCCACAGCGGCCACCGGATTGCCCAATTGTTTGTAAGCAAGCCATGAAACTGGAATCAAAAACGCCAGGATCACGACCACATACTGCGTCACCTGCGTCCACGTCACGGCACGCATGCCGCCCAAAAACGAACACACCAGCACCCCACCCAAACCCAGCAAGATGCCAATTTCAAACTGCACACCGGTCAAGCGCGAGGTAATCAGACCCACGCCGTAAATTTGTGCCACTACATAAATAAATGAACACAAAACGGCCGACCAGGCCGCGATGATGCGGGGCCAGCGCCCGCCAAAACGATGGTCAAAATACTCCGGCAGCGTATAGAGATTCAGTTGCCGTAGATATGGCGCAACAAACAAGGCCACCAGACAGAAACCTCCGGTCCAGCCCAGCACGTACACCAAACCACCAGGATGCGTACCCGATCCCGAGAATCCCTGCAAATAAAGCCCCCCCGCCATGCTGATGAAAGAGGCAGCGCTCATCCAGTCAGCGGCCACAGCCATGCCGTTGTACATGGCGGGGATACGCCGACCTGCCACGTAATATTCAGAGGCGCTGGACGTGCGCCCGTAAATGCCAATCAAGGCATACAGGAAAACCGTGGCAAAAAGAAAAATGGCCCCGACCCAAATTTTTCTCAACCCTCCCTGCTCGGCCAGCGCCAGGACCAGGATGAACACGATGAGTAAAACCACAAACGTGGCAAACCGGCGATGAATGCGTTGGTTGTACGCCTGGAAAGCCGCCGAAATGGGGAGTTCCTGCCCAGCCTGACGGTTGGCAAACCAGGCAAACACAGCCACAATGCCAATAAAAATGATGACGCTGCCCTGCGCTGCGAACCAGTAAGACAACGGCCACCCCGCCACGACTTGCATCAGGTCATGGGCAAAAAAAACAAGACCGAAAGACGCAGCAAACCACACCAGCAACAGCCAGCCATGCAAAGGCATCAGCTTTGCAACGGGCGGGCTATTGGCGGCAGCGTCAACCATCAATAGACGCCAGCATCCTCAAGTGCACGCGCCAGGCGCGATTTATTTGCCTTGTGCAAGGTTTTGCCAAGTCGCCACCACGGTATCAGGGTTCAGGGAAATTGACGAAATACCCTGTGCCATCAACCAGACCGCAAAGTCCGGATGGTCGCTGGGACCCTGACCACAAATACCAATGTATTTGCCTTCTGACAGACAAGCCTTGATGGCCAGACCGATCAAGCTCGTCACCGCAGGGTCGCGCTCGTCAAAGTCTTTGGCCAACAGTTCCAGACCGGAGTCACGGTCCAGACCCAGCGTCAACTGGGTCAGGTCGTTGGAACCAATCGAGAAGCCGTCGAAATACTGCAGGAATTCCTTGGCCAGAATCGCATTGCTCGGAATTTCACACATCATGATCAATTTCAGACCGTCAACCCCGCGCTTGAGACCTTTTTGAGCCAACAACTCGGTCACTTTTTGCGCCTGACCCAAGGTGCGCACAAACGGCACCATCACCTGCACGTTGGTCAAACCCATGTCGTTACGCACGCGTTTGAGGGCTTCACATTCCATGGCAAACGCCTCACCAAACTCCGCACTGATGTAGCGCGCGGCACCACGGAAACCCAGCATTGGGTTTTCTTCTTCGGGCTCGTAACGGCTGCCACCAATGAGCTTGCGGTACTCGTTGCTCTTGAAGTCCGACAGGCGAACAATCACGGGTTTGGGCCAGAATGCGGCTGCAATGGTGGCCACCCCTTCTGCCACCCGGTCAACATAAAAGGCGCGTGGTGAGGCATGGCCCCTGGCCACCGACTCCACCGCTTTTTTCAGGTCTGAATCAATGTTGGGGTAATCCAGAATCGCCTTGGGGTGCACGCCAATGTTGTTGTTGATGATGAACTCCAGGCGCGCCAGGCCCACGCCGGCGTTGGGCAACTGGCAGAAATCAAAAGCCAGCTGGGGGTTGCCCACGTTCATCATGATCTTGACATCAATCTCGGGCATTTGGCCACGCTGCACCTCGGTCACTTCGGTTTCGAGCAAGCCGTCGTAAATGAAACCGGTGTCCCCTTCGGCGCAACTGACCGTAACCAACATGCCGTCCTTGAGGACCTGATCGGCATGACCACAACCCACCACCGCAGGAATACCCAATTCACGCGCAATGATGGCGGCGTGGCAAGTCCGACCGCCACGGTTGGTGACAATGGCAGAAGCACGCTTCATCACGGGCTCCCAGTTGGGGTCGGTCATGTCGGTCACCAAAATATCCCCGGGCTGCACCCGGTCCATCTCGCTGAGGTTGTGCACCACCCTGACCGGGCCAGTGCCAATTTTTTGCCCGATGGCGCGGCCTTCGACCAGCACGGTGCCCTTGCCTTTGAGCTTGTAGCGGTGCTCGACCTTGCCAGCCGCCTGGCTCTTGACCGTTTCGGGGCGTGCCTGCAAGATGTACAGCTCGCCGTCAATGCCATCCTTGCCCCATTCAATGTCCATTGGGCGGCCATAATGTTCTTCAATCACCATGGCATAAGCCGCCAGCTTTTGAACATCGGCATCAAGCAGGGAATAGCGGTTACGCAGCTCGGTGGGAACATCGGTTGTTTTGACCAGGTGGCCGGTGGCAGCTTTCTCTTCTGCTGTCGAAAACTGCATCTGGATCAATTTGGAACCCAGATTGCGCCGAATCAGCGCCAACTTACCGGCCTTGAGCATCGGCTTGTGGACATAAAATTCGTCCGGATTCACCGCGCCCTGCACCACTGTTTCACCCAGACCATAACTTGAGGTAATGAACACCACCTGGTCAAAACCAGACTCGGTATCCAACGTGAACATGACGCCGGCAGCGCCCAAATCGGAACGCACCATACGTTGAATGCCAGCGCTCAGGGCCACTTGCTCGTGGGCAAACCCCTTGTGCACCCGGTAGCTGATGGCGCGATCGTTGTAAAGCGAGGCAAAGACCTCCTTGATCTTGTGCAGAATTTCTTCAATACCAGTCACATTCAAAAAGGTTTCCTGCTGACCGGCAAAGGAGGCATCAGGCAGGTCTTCGGCCGTGGCCGACGAACGCACGGCAAAAGAGGCCTTGTCGTTGCCACCATTCAGCGTGATGAAGGCTTTGCGGATTTCCTGATCAAGATCGGCCGGAAACGGTTGCGACTCAATCATGGTGCGAATTTCAGCACCGGCAACGGCCAGCGCATTCACGTCCTCGGTATCAAGGGTGCTCAAACGGGCGTTGATTTTGTCGGTCAGGCCATCAAATGCCAAAAATTCACGAAAAGCATGGGCCGTGGTGGCAAAGCCAGTGGGCACTTTGACACCGGTGGGCAAATTGGAAATCATTTCCCCCAAACTGGCATTTTTGCCACCGACCGAATCTACGTCGGTCATACGCAAATCTTCAAAGGGGACGACCAGGTCGGTCGCTGCAAATCGTGCTGTCATGAAAAAACTCCAGAAGTTAAAAAACCGGGTTTGATGAAATGCAGACCAATCTGCACCTCAGCTTGAAGCAAACGCATCTGTTTGTTGCTTGACTTGTTGAATTGTTTGCCACGATGAATTTGATCGGATAATTATTGTAGGCTTTGGCTTGCACAAAAATCTAAACCCAACCCGATCCATCATGCCCAATCGCACCGTATTTTTTGTCTCGGATGGCACCGGCATCACCGCCGAAACCTTTGGCCACGCCATCCTCAACCAGTTTGAAGTTGACTTTCGCAGTGTCCGCCTGCCCTTTACCGACACGGTTGACAAAGCGCATCAGGTGGTGCGTCAAATCAACCAGGCAAGTGCGCTAGAAGGAAAAAAGGCACTGGTTTTCACCACACTAGCCAACGAGGAGGTCATGAAGGTCATCCGTCAGGGTTGTCAGGGTATGTTGATGGACATGTTTGATACCTTTGTGCACCCGCTGGAACAGGAACTGGGCGTCAAGTCCAACCACCGCATCGGCCGCTTCAGTGATGCCAGCAAAAGCAAGCAATACCAGTCACGTATTGACGCCATCAACTTTTCGCTGGACCACGACGACGGCCAGTCGCACCGCGACCTGGCAAGTTCTGACGTGATTCTGGTGGGGGTCAGCCGCAGCGGCAAAACACCCACATCGCTTTATCTGGCGATGCAATACGGGCTCAAGGCCTCCAATTACCCCTTGATTCCGGAAGATTTTGAACGGCAAGATTTGCCGTCCGCACTCAAACCTCACCACAAAAGACTGTTTGGACTGACCATCCAGCCTGAGCGTTTAAGTGAAATCCGCAACGAGCGACGCCCCAACTCCAAGTACGCGTCACTGGCCAACTGTCGTCATGAAGTCAAGGAGGCTGAGGCCATGATGCGCCGCTCCGGGATCAAGTGGTTGTCTACCACCACCAAGTCGATCGAAGAAATTGCAACGACCATTTTGCAAGAGCTGCGCATTGAGCACTCGGCCTATTAAGGACTCAGGAAGCTGATTTTGTGGCGCATTGTCTGCCTGGTTTTAGGCGTCTTGGGTGGCCATCTGGCGCTGCTTTGGTGGCTCCAGTCAGTACCAGCGCCTCTGGCTGCAGTGGTGCCCGCCATACGCTTCAATTTGACGCCTGTCGCCTTGCCGACCCAACCGCCTGAGCCACGGCGCCAACCATCCAGGCCCTCGACCAGCCGACAGAAGCCGGTTTCCAGCAAGGTGCAAGCATCAACCCAGCCGACGGATCCGCCCCCTGCAACACAAAAAGACATGGCAGAGGCGATTTCCGGCGTTTTGGCAACAACTGGCCTTGATGTCACGGAAAAAATCAGCACCCCAAGCGCCGTGCCCAGCACCCAGGCGGGGACAAGCCCACCTGGTTTGCCCAAACCAGCGGCACTGGCGACAGCGGTGTTGCCGTCCAGAGATGCAGACTATTTAAACAACCCGGCCCCTGACTATCCGGCGATCAGCCGCAGACTGGGCGAACAGGGCAAGGTGGTGATCCGGGTACTGATCGACAAGGACGGCACGCCGCAGTTAGGCAATATTCATGAGTCAAGTGGTTACCCGCGCCTGGACCAGGCCGCCCTGCGCGCCGTGATGGGCTGGCGTTATGTGCCAGGCCAGCTCGGCGGCACAGCACAAGCCATGTGGTTCAACGTTCCCATTCAATTTGCATTGAACTGAAGAGATACAGCGCAAGGTCCCGGATAACTCCGGGCGACGTTTAACCCAAATCCAGGGCAGCAATGCCGGCGCGGGCAATTTGGGCGTCCTCGGTAGATTTGACGCCACTGACCCCCACTGCGCCCAGACAAACACCGTCCTTCATGATCGGCACACCGCCTTCGAGCATGCCTGAAATGGTGGGCACGCTCAAGAAAGAGTTGCGCCCGCCATTGATCACATCCTCGTAGCCTTTGCTTTCGCGGCGACCCAGTGCGGCCGTGTGCGCCTTGGCTGGCGCAATATGCGCAGACAGGGCCGCTGCGCCATCCAGACGCTGCAACCAAAGCAAATGGCCACCATCGTCCACCACAGCAATCGTGACCGCCCAATTGTTTTGCAAGGCTTCAGCCTCGGCGGCGGCGGCAATACATTTGATGTCTGACAATTCCAGCATCGGTTTGGTCTTCATGGGGTTTTACCTGTAAAAAAGTTGGGCAAGCATAACGCGGCTTGGTCTCGTATTTGCCCACATTACAGGTTAAAGTATCCTCACGAATAGTAGGAGCCCATGCGGACCCGGTTTGCCAACGAATCCGCAGGTCCCTTAAAATCCCAACTGTTTTTCCACCAATCCAAGCAAGGAACTTGAACATGACTGATAACGTCCATTCCATCGAACGTAGCCATGGCTTTGGCGCCATGGCGCAAGAGCGCAACAAAGTTCTGCGCAACACTTATTGGCTGCTGGCCTTGAGCCTGATCCCGACCGTGCTGGGAGCATGGCTGGGTGTGGCAACCGGCATCACCCAATCGCTCGGTGGCGTCATGGGCCTGGTGGTGTTTTTAGGCGGCGCCTTTGGTTTCATGTACGCCATCGAAAAAACCAAAAATTCAGCCGCCGGTGTGCCGGTGTTGCTTGGCTTTACCTTCTTCATGGGCCTCATGCTGTCGCGCATGATTGCCATGGTACTGGGCTTCAAAAATGGGCCAGACCTGATCATGACGGCCTTTGGCGGAACCGCCGGTGTCTTTTTTGTGATGGCCAGCCTGTCCAGCGTCATCAAGCGTGACCTGTCTGGCATGGGCAAATGGCTGTTTGTCGGCGCCCTGGCGATCATGGTGGGTGGCATCATCAATGTGTTCGTGGGCTCCACCGCCGGCATGATGGCCATTTCGGTGGCGGCCATTGGTGTCTTCAGCGCCTACATGCTGTATGACCTGAAGCGTATTGTGGACGGCGGCGAAACCAACTACATCAGCGCCACGTTGGCCCTTTACCTTGACATCATCAACGTGTTTCAGAGCTTGCTGGCACTGCTTGGAATTTTTGGCGGCGAACGCGACTAGGCCTTTGTTGCTCCAAAAAATAAAGGCTCTTTGTGAGCCTTTTTTCATGGGGGTTTGGGTTGATTGCACTGTTGGCCAAAAAAGCGCAGGGAACCCAATGCTGGCGAGGATTTTGAAGGATTGGAGGGTGACCGTAAGTGCCCACAAGAGTCAGTCGACTTTCAGAACTGTCCGCTCCATACCCGACATTGGCATCAGTAGCTTGACCGTCGGCAAAGTGGTAACAATTTCGACCTTGGGTTCGTCGGCACACTTGACCATTAAGCTGAAGTTCCTCCCCAAAAAAGCCGAGTTTTCCCAATGAAACCCCTGGTTTTTTTGCTTCCACACGCTGTCTACTGTTTGATCTGATCGATCAAATCCAGTGCGTGTCTTTGTGTGTGGTTGGGCGT
>Ga0208863_1000301_pt1 | contig 58844 bp, 65 predicted proteins | sample RifOxyD3_FD_184040 | JGI IMG/M metagenome (GOLD analysis project Ga0208863, IMG submission 184040) | Soil microbial communities from Rifle, Colorado - Rifle Oxygen_injection D3 (SPAdes) | ecosystem: Environmental > Terrestrial > Deep subsurface > Rock core/Sediment | place: Rifle, Colorado... | reverse complement strand
ACGAAGATCAACGCATTGACCAACTGAATTTATTTGAATAGCCACCTTTAGGTGGCCCCAGGTTTTCAACCGCTTTGAGCGGTTCAGGAATTCAAGCCACCGGCTTTGCCGGTGGTACATGACTTTTCTCCTGTAAGCACAATTGAGGTTGATAGGGACGGTGCTGTCTTAGCTTGTCCCTGCTTTCCTGCCATGCTAGAGCAAGGTTGGTGCCAGAAAATAGAAGGCTGGAGGAGATATAAGGGCAACCAAGGGGAACACCGCGAAAATACAAAGAAAAATATGAGGCGGATTAAAGATGCAGGATGTTACAGGGGAGAATCCTGGCCTCCCAGGTATTGCATAATGCATAATTCCGGCAAAATGCAATACCTGGGAACAGGAGGCAAACAGGTCGTAACAGACTAGGTAGATCTTATTTCTTGGCCAAGGGCGGGGTGGGAATGTTGCTGCCATGGCATTCCATGCAGTTCATCTGCGAGGTGATGCCAAAATCCTTCACCGGCGCGTGAGTGGCCTTGGCTACATACTTGCCATCCTTCCAGTCATTGAGCAGCTCAACCAGATGAAAAGCAGTACTGGCCGCGACCCGGGCGCAACGATCCTTGCGTTCCGCGCTGCCGATGGGCTTGTTCGCGGCCTTCATCCACTTGCCCACCGAGATATGGCACAGGGGGGAGTTGCTGGTGGTCTTGACCAGTTCGGTGGTAATCTTTGGATTTTTGGGCATGAAAACCGGCATGGCGGCCTCGGAGTACCACTGCATGATCTCATCGGTAATCTGATGGCCGGCAGTGTCCCCGGCAATTCTGGGGCCGATGATGCAGTTGGCGACGATATTGGCGCCTAGCGGAGAGCCGCAGACCGTCCCCCAGCCAACCTGGCCACCCTCAAGAAAGACAAAGGCATCGGCCGGGAAGGATTTGTAAGGTTCACCGACTTTTTCCCGCAGTTGGGCAAAGACGCTGTTGATTACTGCGGCCCCGCAGAAGACCCGGTACCATTCTTCGTAGGCGATCTGCGCGGTTGTGGCGGGATCGAGTTTCACATAAGGCCAGGGCCAGGTTTCCGTGCTGCCGCCCTTGGCCTGGGCCGCAGTCAGCAGACCGCCGAAGTGGGCCACCGCCGCGCCTGCCGCCATAGCCCCGGCGCCGATCATGATCTGCCGCCGGGAGACCCCGTTGTCGTCCATCTTGTTTTCTGCTGACATTGACACTTCCTCCTTTGTTTTATGAGGCCGCAGCCTCGCTCAACCGTTGAACCCTGGAATGCCCTGCTGGACAATCCGGCATTCGTCTCACTCTGTGATAAGAGTAGCATGGAATGTCTGTGGTGAAAATGCGGCAAATTGTCGCGCCACAGAGGGGCTGGGAGGATATGCTCCGCATTGATGCGGAGCATATCGAGCAAGTCGAGATTGAGTCCAGGGTTTTGTCTGTTTAGATCTTGATGCCGGGTCATTTTTTCTTGACAAAAAATGACAAAAGGAATAATCAAATTTTCCCGGCCTGGCAGGCATCGTGTATTGCCGTGGTAAATCTGCTGTTTGAAATCGGCTTTTAAATTCGGCATGTTGCGCGTGGCGCAGGGTGCCCCTGAACCTCGTGAAGAACGTGACATGACCTCGTTATTGACCTTCCCTAAAGGCGGGGTGCATCCGCCCGCTTCAAAAAGTCTGACCTCTGGTCTTGCCATTGAGGTGATGCCAGTCCCCGACGAGCTGGAGATTATTCTTGGTCAGCATATCGGTGCGCCCTGCACCCCCACGGTAGCCCTCAAGGATGAAGTGCGGGAAGGCGGAGTCATCGGCGAGGTGACTAAGGGGCTGGGGGTTCCGCTTCACGCCCCGGTTGCCGGAACCATCAAGGCCTTCGGCATGTCCGGCCATCCCATGCGGGTCAGCGCGCCCTCCATTACTATCCAGACCAATAAAGAAGCGCCGCCCGCGCAGTACTCCCGCAATGACTGGCAGAAGTTGAGCCGGGAAGAGTTGCTGGCCAAGGTGCACGGAGCCGGGATCATCGGCATCGGCGGGGCTGGCTTTCCCTCCCATGTCAAGCTCAACCCGCCGCCGGATAATCCGGTGGATACCCTGATCTTGAACGGTGCTGAATGCGAGCCTTACATCACCGCAGATCATCGCCAGATGTTGGAGCAGAGCCGGGAGATTGTCGAGGGCGCCACGGTCATCCTCAAGATTCTTGGCATCCATAAGTGTTTCATCGGCATCGAGACCAACAAGCCCGATGCCATCAAGACCATGAGCGAGGCAGCGGCCGCCGCTTCCACTCCGGAATACACCGTGGTTGTCCAGCCCTTGCAGGTCAAGTATCCGCAAGGCTCGGAAAAACAGCTCATCCAGGCTATCACCGGACGCAAGGTTCCCGGCTTTGCTCTGCCGTCGGCGGTCGGGGTGGTGGTGCATAATGTGAGCACCGCCAGGGCAATTTTTGAGGCGGTGGTGCTGGGCAAGCCCCTGTACGAGAAGGTGATGACCATCTCCGGCAAGGGGATCGCCAGACCGGCCAACCTGCTGGTCAAGGTGGGCACCAGGGTTCGCGACATTGTCGCCTATCTGGGTGGAGTCACCCCGGCCCTGGCCAAGATCGTCATGGGCGGGCCGATGATGGGCTTTGCTGTTTCCAGTCTGGATATTCCGGTGACCAAGACCACCTCCTCGGTGCTGTTTCTCGCCGCAGATGAGATTGACACCACCCCTCATTCCCAGTGCATCCGTTGCGGCTGGTGCCTGGAAGCCTGCCCCATGGGCCTTGAGCCCAAGGAGATCGCTCTTCATGTGGAGGCAGGCCGCCCGCAGGATACCGGGCAGTTCGGGGTGTTCGAGTGCTTTGAGTGCGGCTGTTGCGCCTACGTCTGCCCGGCAAAACGGCCCCTGGTTCAGTTTATCAGGCTGGCCAAGATGAAGGCCAAACGTTGATCTTTTAGAAAATTAGGAGCCGTTAAGAAATAACCTGTGCAATTCTGACTTTTAAGCTTACGGCTCTTTATGCCGTTTTGGTCATACGAAACATACAAGTTCTTTTTTGCCACGGCTAACCAAGGAGAATGGCTATTAACGAGCAAGCTTCCGAAAATCAGTCCCCCGTTATTGCCCAAGGGTTGTGGAAGGTTTCCATCTCCCCCCATGTGAAGAGCGGCGAGTCGGTTGAGAAAATCATGTGGACTGTGGTGGCCTGTCTGGCGCCGCCCCTGGTTCTTTCCGTTTTTATCTTCGGCATCCAGACCCTGATTATCACGGCGGTCAGTGTGGCCAGTTGCGTGGCGGTCGAGGCCGCAACCCAGAAGGCCCTGGGCCGTCGGCTCACTATCGGCGACGGCAGCGCAGTGATTACCGGGATTCTGATCGCCTTTGTTCTTCCGCCAGGGGTGTCGCCGCTGCTGCCGGTGCTGGGCGCAGTCATGGCCATTGCCCTTGGCAAGCATCTGCTGGGCGGAATTGGCTACAACATCTTCAATCCGGCCCTGCTGGCCAGAGCCTTTCTTCTTGCCACCTTTCCGGTAGCCATGACCTCGGCCTGGCTGCCGCCGCTCTCCGATCTGGCGATTTTTTCCTATCTGGGCACTCCCCTCGACGCTGTGGCCACCGCCACCCCGCTGGCAATGCTCAAGACCCAGGGCCTTGCCGCCTTTACCGGGCAGTTTGGCGCTGGGCCCAACCTTTACACCAATTTCTTTCTCGGCTGGCGGCCCGGTTCCATTGGCGAAACCTCCGGCATTCTCCTTGTGCTGGGAGGCCTCTATCTTCTCTATCGCGGCTATATCACCTGGCAGATCCCGGTTTCCATGCTGGCCACCATCGCCCTGCTTTCCTGGTGCTTTGGCGGTGAGGGCTGGTTCGGCGGCGACCCGCTGCTGGCGGTTCTTTCCGGCGGGGCCTTGCTCGGGGCCTTTTTTATGGCCACTGATTACGTCACCAGCCCGACCAACAAAACCTCTCAGCTTATTTACGGGCTCGGCATTGGGGCGATTACCGTGCTGATCCGTCTCAAGGGCGGCTACCCGGAGGGGGTCTGTTACGCCATCCTGCTCATGAATCCGTTGACCCCGGTGCTGGACGGATTTTTCAAGCCCAAGCGCTTCGCCCCTCTTCAGGGAGGCGCAAAATGAAAAACATTCTTACCATAATCTTCAGGCTGACCGTTGCCTGCCTGCTGGCTGGCTTGGTTATGGGCATAGCCTTTATTGCCACCAACAAGGCGAAAAAGCATAATATGCATGTTCATGAGCATAAGGTCATGCTCAGCCTGCTGGGCTACTCGGCAAAGAATCCTGCCCCGGAGAGCGTGGCCATGCACCCGGTGTATCGTTATCTGGTTGGTGAGGGCGAGGAATTGGCCACGGGCTATCTTCTTCCCCTGCGGGATGGCGCCTTCTCCTTTGTGACCATCGATCTGGCAGGGGCCTTCGTGGCCCAGACCCCGGTGGCGCTTGCCGTGGAAAAGGCGAGAGAGGCGGAGGATCGCAGTCAGGCGATTAGCGCCGCCATCGGGGTGGAGAAGACCCTCCGCTATGCCGATCAGACCATCCTGGTCACCAACGGCGGCAAGAGAACGGCCTATCTCCTGCCGGGCAAGTTTCCCGGCTTCAAGACCTTTATTGCTGCCATGCTCGCTCTGGATCAGAATTTTACCATCCTCGGTGTGGAGATCATGGAGCATGAGGAAGACCCTGGGCTGGGAGGGGAAATCGTGCAGAACTATTTCAAGAAACAGTTCAAGGGCAAGCCCCTGGAAACGGTGAAGAAGCTGGAGGTCGTGAAAACCCCCCTGCCGGAGGAATACCGTCAGGCTCTGGAGGCTGACAAGAGCGGGTTGAAGGCGGAAGAGGTGGCCCGTATCGAGGAGCAGTACAAGGATGGCGATATCTACGCCCTTACCGGGGCGACCATTTCAAGCCGCTCGGTGACCAACGGGGTCAAGGCGATGGTGAAAAAATTCGCTTACCGCCTGGCGATTTTGGATCGGGTTCTGGTTGAGCAGCATATCGCAACGCCTTTTTAGTAAGTGGGAGAATGTGACAGTGGCGACTGACAAAACAAACCTGCAACTGGTGGTCAACGGGATCTTAAACGAAAACCCCATTTTCCGGCTGGTGCTTTCCATGTGTCCGGCGGTGGGGATCAGCACCACGGTAATGAACGGTTTCATGCTGGGAATCGCCGTCTTCTTTGTCCAGGTCTGTTCAAGCTGTACCATTGCCCTGTTCAAGAATGTCATCCATCCCCGGATCAGAATCCCTACCTATACCCTGACCATCGCCACCTGGGTGACGGTGATCGATATGATTCTGGCGGCTTACCTGCCAGAGGCCTATGCCAGGATGGGCATCTTCATCAAGCTCATCGTGGCCTTTGCCATCATCACCATGCGTCTGGAGATGTTCGCCAGCAAGGAGAGCGTCACCGCCTCGTTCTGGGACGGCATCGGCATGGGGCTTGGCTTCATGTTCGGGATGATGGCCCTGGGCTTTGTCCGGGAGCTGCTGGGGATGGGCACTATCCTCGGTTATGACGTGCTGGGCTTCAAGCCGCTGCTGTTCTTTGTGCTGCCGCTGGCCGGATTTTTCTGCGTCGGCCTGATGATGGCCTTTTTCAACTATATCGAGATTGTCTACAAGCGAGCCAGGCGGGCCTGAACCATGATCAATCACACTATCAGAAGGATATTGCTTTCCCTGGTTCTGGCGCTGGCCCTGCCGGTTCTGGCCCAGGCGCAGGAGCTGATTGCTGCAAAGAGCTTCGGCAAGGCGGCAAACGAGATCGTCGTGACCTTTGCCGGGACTGTGGAGCGGGCAAAGGTTGAGGATCCGGCAAACTACCGGATCTATGAGGAAAAGGATCCAGACATTCAGCTTGCCCTGGAAAGTGTTGTTCTGGCTGAGGATGAGAAAACCGCCACCCTGACCTTCAAGGAGCCGCTCAACCCCAGGCTGCCCCATGTGGTCTCTATTAACCGTCTCGCTGAAAGCGGGGCGGCGGCAACCTTTACGGTGATGAAGCCGTATCTTGGCTACCTGTTTTCCATTCTCATCGGCGCCCTCTTGATCAACAACTTTGTCTTCACCAAGTATCTGGGGCTTTGCGTCTTTTTCGGCACCTCCAAGCGCAAGGACACGGCCAAGGGGATGGGGCTTACCTTCACCATGGTCATCGTGGTCAGCGCCATTATGAGCTGGTTTTTCTACCAGTTTATTCTTAAGCCCTATGGCCTGAATTTTCTGCAGATCGTAGTCTTTATCGGCCTGGTGTCTCTTACCGTCCAGGCGGTGGATACAGTGCTGCGCAAGGTGAATCCCGTCCTGTTCAACGCCTTTGGCGTGTATCTGGTGCTGGTTATCGCCAACTGCGTAATCATCGCGGTGCCGCTGATCCTGGCCGACAACGAATATAATTTCTGGGAGTCCTTCATGCTTGCCCTGGGGGCAGGCGGCGGCTTTCTTCTGGCCCTGTATCTGATGAGTTCGGTGCGGGAGAGGATGGAGCTGGCCAATATCCCGCCGACCTTCAAGGGAGTGCCTATCGCCTTTATTGTCGCTGGACAGTTTGCCCTGGCGTTTCTGGGATTCTCGGGACTCAGTCTTTTTTAGTGGTTTATCGGTGAACAACCGTTTATTTGCCGGAAGCAGCTTTCGCTCATTCTCGGCGGGCATCGTGCCCGCCTCCGAGGCGTCTGCTGTCCTGCCCATCCCTGGGCAGGACAACGCAGCCGAACCCGCGAAAACTCCTCCCGGCAAATAAACTCACCTTGTTGGCGTTACTTGATAGGTGTCAAAATGGATCCAGCATTAGTCAAAATAGCTCTGGGCGGCATCGCCCTTCTGGGCTGCATCGGCCTTTTCTTCGGCATCGGCCTAGCCCTTGCGGCCCATAAATTCGCGGTGGAGGCCAACCCCCTGATCGAAGAGGTGTTGGAGTCCCTGGCCGGGGCTCAGTGCGGCGGTTGCGGCTATCCCGGTTGTGAGGGCTACGCCATCGCAGTGGTCACCAACCCCGAGGTGCCGCCCAACCTTTGCTTTCCCGGCAAGGAAATGGTGGCCGAGCGGGTGGCCCAGCTTACCGGCAAGAAGATGACCGCCCTTGAAGACATGATCGCCCTGGTTCGTTGCTCGCGCAAGGAAGGCAGGGTAAGCCACAAGCACGAGTACATCGGCTTTGCCTCCTGCACTGCGGCCAATCTTGGCTTCGGCGGGCCGTCGGCCTGCAATTATGCCTGTATCGGCCTCGGGGAATGCGCCGCGAGTTGTCCCTTTGACGCCATTGCCATGGTGGATGGCTTTCCGCAGGTGAATCCCGACAAGTGTGTGGCCTGCGGCACCTGCGTCCGGGCCTGCCCCAAGCGGATCATCGAACTGATGACCCTCAAGGCCAGGGTGTATGTGCCGTGCAGCACCAAGGATCTGGGCAAGAATGTCCGCAAGGTCTGCGAGGTGGGCTGCATCTCCTGTCAGATGTGTGTGAAGAAATGTCCGGCTGAGGCCATTGCCTATACGGACGGTCTGATCAGGATCGACCATCCGAAATGTATTGCCTATGGTCCGGATTGCCAGGAGATCTGTGTGGAAAAATGCCCGCGCAACATCATGCGGAGATATGAAGGGAGGGCGGCCATTGCCCGCCAGGCGGCAGGTCTGAAGATGGCATCCTGAGATAGTGCAGAGTGAAAAGTTAAGAGTGCAAAGTGAAAAGTGCTGAGTGAAGTGAAAAGTGCTGAGTGAAGTGAAAAGTGCTGAGGGCTGAGGGCAAAGTTTAAGGTGAAAGGTAAACGGGGGGCTCCTCGATTTTTTTATTGTGTAGAGAGGGAAAAAATGAAACAGAAATCAGCCATGCCGAGTTTGTGCAACCAGCAGAGACGATCTTTTTTGAAGCTTTCCGGCCTGATGGGTCTCGGGGTGGCAAGCGTGGCCCTGTTGCCCACGCCTCAGGCGGAAGCGATTCTTTTCGGCCCCAGGGAATATAAGGTCTCCTCAACCCGGCTGGCGATGGGTTCTTTTTTGGCCATCACCGCCATTCATTCTTCCAAGGATGAGGCGGAAAACGCCATTGGTCTTGCCTGGGATGAAATAGACCGGCTGTGCAGGCTGTTAAGCCGCCATGATCCCAGCACCCCGGTTTCTCAGCTCAACCGCACCGGCGCCTTGCGCCAGGCCCCGCCCGAGGTTCTGGAGGTGGTGGCCCGCTCCCTTTATCATCAGCGGCAGACCGGCGGGGCTTTTGATATTACGGTCAAGCCGCTGGTCGATCTTTTCAAGGATCGTTTTGCCGCAGGGGTTGCCCCTTCCGAGGCCGAAATCAACGCGCTTCTGCCCAGGGTTGGCTCCGAGCAGCTCAGCCTTGCGGGCGGCAACATCTCCTTTGCCCGGCAGGGCATGGGGATTACCCTGGACGGCATTGCCCCCGGTTATATCGTGGATCGGGCCTCCGCGCTGCTTGCGGCAAAAGGGATAACCAATCATCTTATCAATTGCAGTGGCGACATCCGCACCAGCGGCACAGCGGCCAAGGGCAAGCCCTGGACCGTGGCCATTCAGGACCCCGCCAAGCAAAAAGCCTATCCCGAGGTGCTGGCCATGGGTACCGGCGCCATCTCCACCTCCGGCAACTATGAGATATTTTACGACCAGGAGAGGATGTTTCATCATATCGTCACCCCTCAAACCGGTCATTCGCCGAGACTGGCGACCAGCGTCACGGTTAAGGCGCATTCGGTGATGGATGCCGATGCCCTGGCTACCGGGATCATGGTCATGCCGCCAGCGGCAGGGATCCGTTTCGCCGACAGCCAGTCGGGTTGCGCATGTTTTATCGTCGCTAAGGATGGCGCTTTTAAGAAATCAGCGAATTGGCACCTGTTCGCCTGATAGTTTAAGGTGACAGGGTGCAGGTGAAAAAAGGGGCCGGTTGGCCTCTTTTTTTTTGGAATACTTCAGGATGTCGGGAAATAATGAAACTGATTTTGGAACTGTGTGCTGGGCTTATCTTAGTCCCTTCTACTTTGGGAATAGGCCTATTTGCTTGACAACATGTCACACAAACTGGATAATGTGAAAAACAGAAGAGGTTTCCCGACATGCAGACCATGACCGTAAGTCAGTTTAAATCCCATTTTTCAGAAGTTCTTGACCGTATCCAACAGGGTGAGGATGTTGTCATCAGCTATGGCAAGAAGAAAGAGAAGATTGCGGTGCTAGTTCCCTTTGCCAATTATGACGGCAAGCCGAAACGCACCCTTGGCCTGTTGGCAGGCAAGGCCTCATTCTCAATGGCCGCCGACTTCAAAATCACTGACGACGAGTTGCTCTTCTTGTGAACTGCCTTCTTGATACACATACCCTGCTCTGGACCTTGTTTGCCCCCGCACGACTGGGTAAAAAAGCGGAAGACTGTATCAGTAATCCTGATATAACTGTTGCTGTCAGCGTGGTCTCGTTTTGGGAAATATCCCTCAAGTATGCGACCGGCAAATTGCATCTCGACAACGTGACTCCGGAGGACTTCCCAGATATCGTCCGCCAGTCAGGCTTTAACATTTTACAGCTTGCCGACATCGAGGCGGCCACCTTCCACCGCTTGCCCCGCATGGAACATAAAGACCCTTTTGATCGCCTCATTATCTGGCAGGCCATTTCCCGCCAACTGACGCTTCTCTCCCAGGATAGCGCTTTTGCTGATTACAAAAAACTTGGGCTGAAAGTACTCTGGTAAACGTCGTCACTGGCCGCTTGCTCCATAATTTGTATAAGGGACGCAGAAAATACCAATATCCCATCACGCCTCCCGTCTTGGGGCCATCTTTGGCCGCGTCTCACAGTCGATATGCCGGAAGGAACCCTCCGCGTCATTCTCAAACAGGCAGGAATCAAACCGGACGACTTTCTGGCTTATCTGAGCGGAGCCAGGTCTCTTCCCACCTCCACCAGACCGAGGTGGATGGCGTAAAAGGTCAGGGCCTGGGGGGTGTGCAGGTCGAGTTTTTCCATGATGTTGGTGCGGTGGTTGTCTACGGTTTTGGGGCTGATATAGAGGAGCGAGGCAATCTTCTTGTTGGAATATCCTTCCGCCACCAGCTTGAGTACCACTTTTTCCCTCTTGGTCAGAACCGGGGCCGGCCACCTCTCTCCGCTCAGGCCGCCTGCCGGGTTGCTGCGGGCTTCGTACTCCTCGGCCATGGCTTCCGGAACGTATTTATTCCCCTGCAGCACCGTGCGGATGGCCCGCAGCAGTTCTTCCTGCTTGCCATTCTTCAAGGCATAGCCGTCGGCGCCGGCCTTAAAAGCGGTAGCGAGATATTCCCCCGAATCGTGCATGGTCAGCATCAGGATCCTGGTTTGAGGCGATTGCTTTTTGATATCGGCAATGGCTTCGACCCCGTTCATCCTTGGCATGGAAAAATCGAGCAGCAGCAGATCCGGGGTCAGCTTCGCGCACAGGCGAATGGCCTCAAGCCCGTCGACGGCTTCTCCTGTTATCTCGAATTCCGGGTAGTTATCCAGGATGGCCTGTAGCCCATCCCGCAGGATGGTTTGGTCTTCGGCGATAACAACGCGTATTTTGCCGGTCATGCTTTCTCCCTTCTCCGTCCCGCACGCCTCTGTTGTCTGCTTTTCCCATGTTAACAAGTCTCGCTGGCAAGTCAACGGCAATATCTCCAGCCCTCGAGGCAGAACTGGGGGGATAACAATCTTCCTCCCGCCCTCTCTTTTGCAAAAATAGGGTGTATCCCCTATTTAACAAGCCAGGTCGTTCTTTCTATAGTGAAAGCCGATGGACTCGCGGAAAAGGGAAATTCAGACCGCCATCAGACGGGAAGAAAGCAGACCAGAGGGGGGAAGCTATGGCAAGGCAAGCGCAGGGAAACAGGCAAACCAGGATGACCGCAGCCAAGGAAATGAACAGCCTCCTGCTGGTCGAGGATGCCTTGCTTGAAGGTGACGAAGAGGCAGGCAGCTGGTCAGCGGAGCGGCCAAGGACTCTGGCCGATATTTTTGATCTGGAGCCGGAGGATGAGAGGTGCTTTGAGAAAAGCTTGTCTTCTGGCGATCAGGAGGATGACGGGCCGGAGGGAGAGGTGAACGCCAAAACCCGCGATCTTGCCGACAGCCAGCTCGATCCGGTCAAGGTGTACCTCCAGGAAATGGGTTCTGTCGACCTGCTTTCCTCGACCGAGGAAATCGGGATCGCCAAGAAGATCGAAGAGGGGGAGGAATTTATCCGGAATACCCTGCTGATCACGCCGCTGGCCATCGAATACCTGCGGGAGGCCGCGGGTAAGATGCTCGCCGGAAAATGGCCCATCACGGAAATTCTTCGCGGCCTGGATGAAACCGACAAGCAGGCCGAGGCAGCAAGAAAGGCACGCTTTCTCTGGCAGATCGACGAAGCACACCGGCTCAATAAAGAAATCTCGGCTTTTCGGCTCGATCTGCTTGACCCCGCGATAACCATGCATGAAATCCGGGCAATCAGGATCCGGCTCAAACGCAACGGCAAGGCGATCGCCAAACTTTTTGAGCACGATCTCTTCAGCGCCAAGCATCTTGCCCTCATCATCGCCCGGCTTCGCAAGCAAGGGGGTAAACTTGCCCCGCTGGCCCAGATCAGAGACGATAAAGTCAGGTACCCCCTTTTTCTGCAGGGCTGTGTCAAAACGCACGGCATCGATCACGAATCCCTGACCGCCCTGCTTGCCGAGATCAGCGATGGGGAAAAAGTCTGCCGCGAGGCGAAAAACGCCTTGGTGCAGGCCAATCTGCGCCTCGTGGTCAGCGTGGCGAAAAAGTATGCCAATCGGGGGTTGCAGCTGCTCGACCTTATTCAGGAAGGCAATCTCGGTTTGATGAAGGCCGTGGATAAATTCGAATACCGGAGGGGCTACAGGTTCAGCACCTATGCCACCTGGTGGATCAGGCAGGCCATCACCCGGGCCATCGCCGACCAGGGCCGCACCATCAGGATTCCGGTGCACATGGCCGACACCCACAACCGCTTTATCAATGGAGTTAATGATTTTATGCGGGAAAAGGGCAGGGAGCCAACCCCAGAGGAGATGGCCGAACGTCTCGATCTAGATTTGCACAAGGTTAATAATATCCTGAAAATTACCAAGGAGCCCCTCTCCCTGGACACCCCCATCGGTGGCAGCGAAGACAACAATCTTGCCGATTTTATCGAAGACGTGAATTCCCTGTCGCCAGAGGAAGCCACCGTCAAGGAAAGCCTGCGGAGAAATCTCCGCAACGTCTTGTGTACCCTTTCCCCGCGCGAGGAGCTGGTCATGCGGATGCGTTTCGGCCTCGACACCTCAGTCGATTTGACCCTGGAAGAGATTGGCGATAACTTCGCCGTAACCAGGGAGAGGATCCGCCAGATAGAAACCCAGGCGCTGAAAAAGCTAAAGCACCCCGCCAGGCGTGATCTGCTTGTCTCCTTCTATCACGATTGACGATTACGCGGGTTTGTAAGCGTTCAGCAGCACCACATCTGCGTTATCGGCACTGCTGCCGATGATTGACAGTCATCGACCTGCTCATGTGCAATAGCATACTTCGCAGGCCTCTTGGTCGGCACTGCTGCCGACGATTGACACGCGCATCTGCGGCACTGCTGAACGCTTACAGTCTCGGGTTTACTTGAAAATAAGGGGGCGCACCTCTCTTCTTAGCCATTTTCCTACAGGCCCCACAACGTCGATAACGGCGCCGCCCAGATTCTGTCACCCAGCGGCATCGTCTCAGTGCCGTCGTACAGCAACACGCCCATTTTGAACGGGCTACCCGCCAGACCGGCCAGCTTCTTCAAGCCACGAAGGTCGCTTTCCTTGACGGTGGCTGCGGCTTTCACTTCGACACCTACAAGCTGGCCGGCGGCGTTCTCGATCACGACATCAACCTCGCACTTGTCCGCATCCCGGTAGTACACCAGGCGATAGTCGCCGTCCGCCGTGGTCGTGTGCTTGAGCAGTTCCCCGAAAACAAAGGTCTCCAGCACGTTGCCAAACCGGGTGCGATCCTGCTGCACTTCCTCGGCGGTCAAATCAAGCAATGCAACCAGCAAGCCGGAATCGACGAACTGCAGCTTTGGCGTTTTGATCACGCGGTTAAGGCGATTGCGCGCCCAGACATCGATGCGCTTGAGCAGGTACATCTGCTCCAAGACACCGACGTAACGCGCGGCGGTCTTGCCATCCAGTCCAACCTGGCCGCCGAGTTGGGTGTAGTTGCACATCTGGCCGGTCGTCTGCGCCAAGGCACGCAGGAATCGTGGCAACTGGTCGAGCTTCTCGATGCTTGCCACATCACGGACATCTCGCTGAATGATGGCATCGATGTACTGCCGCGCCCAGGTCATACGACGCTTGGCAGATACGCGCGAAATCGCTTCGGGGTAGCCGCCGCGCAGCACGCGTTCGCTCAGCTCGCTGCCCAGTGCGGGCTGGCCTGCCTTGAGGATCAGACCGGTGAAAGCACTGTCGATCCAGTTCGCCGAGCGCGACTCGATTTCGCTCTGCGACAAGGGTAATAGCGACAAGGTTTCCATCCGGCCGGCCAGCGAGTCGGCCACGGTCGGCAGGGCCATCAGGTTGGCCGATCCGGTCAGCAGAAAACGGCCGGGGCGCCGATCTTCGTCCACGCTTTTCTTGATCGCCAGCAGCAACTGAGGCGCGCGCTGAATTTCGTCGATCACCGCCCGATCCATACCCCGAATCATCCCGACCGGGTCTTCCCGTGCCGACAGCAGTGTCAGCTCATCGTCCATGGTCAGATAGCGCAATCCGTGTTGCGCAGCAATCTGCCTCACCAGGGTTGTCTTGCCCGCCTGACGCGGCCCTGCAAGCAACACGACCGGCGTGTCCAGCAAGGCTTCAGCGATGCGTGGCTCGATCCGACGCGGGTAAAGAGAGGTCATGTCCATGCGCCCATGCTAACGTAAATCCCGGAAACCATCAACGTAAATTTCGGAATTAAAATTCGTTAATTACGGAATACAGTCCGGGGTTGATCAGAAAATAAGGGGGCGCCACCTTTGCTGGAGGAGGCTATTTGTTCAGCCAGCGGTTCAGCACGGATTTCAGGTTTCTTTCGAACTGGTCCATCTCGAAGGCCTTGTGCAAAAAGCCGTCCGCGCCTGCTTCCTGCCCCTTTTTCTCGTCCGCTTCCAGAGCGGAAGAGGTGACGATGATCACCGGGAGGTGTTGCAGCCGCTGGTCGGCGCGAATCTTCCGCAAGAAGTCGAAGCCGCTCATGCCGGGCATTTTCAGGTCGAGGAGGATCAGGGCCGGCAAGGCTTTGCCGCTTTGCAGAAGTTCAAGGGCCGCCTCGCCGCAGAGCGCCGCTTCCACCGTTATTTCCCGGTCTATCCGGGCCAGGCTCACTTTGGCAATCTCGATATCGTCTGGATTGTCATCAATGATCAATAATGTCTGGGTCATGGCTGTTTTTCAGGCAAGGTAAAGAAGAAGGTTGCCCCCGCCTCTGGCTTGCCCTCCGCCCAGATCCTGCCGCCGTGGCGGTGGATGATCCGTTCGGCGGTGGCCAGGCCGATGCCGGTGCCTTCGAACTCCCGCTCCGGGTGAAGACGGTGGAAGGGCGTGAACATCCTTGCCATATATTCCGGGTTGAAGCCCGCGCCGTTGTCCTTCAGGTAATATATGACGACTTCCTGTGCCGTATGCACAAGGCCGTCCTTGAGGGCGCCGAACTCGATGCGGGCGTGCTCTGTTTTCGAGGTAAACTTCCAGGCGTTGTCCATGAGGTTTACCAGCACAATATTGATCAGCATCTGATCCGCAAAGGCGGTAAGCCCTGCCTGGATCTCTACCTCCACCTTCCGGTCGGGCTCGGCCTCGCGCAGATCCGCGACAATGGCCAGGGCCATTTTACTCAGATCGCACTCGCTGCGTTCGAGGTTCTGCCGGGATACCCGCGAAAGGCGCAAAAGCCCCTCCACCAACCGGTTCATCTTCTCCGCGCCCCGGCGGACCCTGGTCAGGTAGTCCTGGGCCTGGGCATCGAGCTGGGGTGCGTAATCCTCCGTGACGATCCGTGAGAACTCGGAAACTGAGCGGAGGGGCGCCCGCAGGTCGTGCGAGATGGAATAGATGTAGGCTTCGAGCTCATGGTTGACCTGGGCAAGTTCCAGTATTTTCCGTTTCAGCTCCTCATTGATGGAGAACGATCCCACCTCTTTTTCCGCCTTCTGGCGGTCGGTGATGTCGCGTTCGGTGGTGGCAACCGCCTCCAGTTTTTTCCCGCTTTCGTCCCAGATGGCCGTGGCGGTCAGCCAGACATCCAACAGGCGGCCATCCTTGGTCTTGCGCCGGGTCTCGAAGGAAAAGATGATTTTCCCGGAGGACAGCCTTTGGATCAGCTCGATGTTTTCGGTGAGCTTATCGGCCGGGGTCAGATCCCGGATGTTCATCTGCAAGGCCTCTTCTTCGCTCCACCCGTACATTGCCTGGGCGCCCCGGTTCCAGTTCACGAAATTGCCGTGCGGATCAAAGAGCAGGATCGCGTCGGTGGTATCCCTCACCACTGTGGCCAGACGGCGGGTCTGCTTCTCCGCCCTCCTCACCCGGGTTATGTCGGCGAAGGTAATGACCAGGCCGTCATTCTCGCCCTTGGGCGTGCTGTACGGCGAGATCCGCACCAGGTATTGCAAGCCGTCGGCATGCTCCGTTTCCCGCTCGATTACAGCCCCTCCCGCCGCGACTGCGCGGGTATCGGCCTGCAGGTTGTAATCGAGGAAATCCATCGACAGGTCGCTTAATGGGCGGCCGATGTCCGGGGGGATAAGCTTCAAGACCCGCGTGGCCGCCGGAGTAAAGAGTTTGATCCGCAGGTCGCGGTCCAGAAAAACGGTGGCGATCTCCGTTGATTTCAGGAGGTTGGCCATGTCGCTGTTGGCCGCATCCAGTTTTTCGACCTTCTCCTGGAGCTGACTGTTGACAATGATCAACTCCTCATTGACCGATTGCAGTTCCTCCTTGGAGGTCTCCAGCTCTTCGACTATAGACTGAAGTTCCTCATTGCTGGAAACTACCTCCTCGTGGGCGATGCGAATGTTTCTGGGGTCATGTTTCTGGGGTCAGGCTTGACTTTCGGACATTATCTGGGGTACTATCCCGGCATGGCTCGTAAACTCCGTATCCATTTCCCCGATGCTGTCTACCACGTCATCCTCCGTGGCAACGCTGGCGAGTCGATCTTTTTCGACGATCGTGACCGATATCGATTTTATCTGATTTTGCAGTACGCCGTTGAGAAGTTCCACTGCCGGATATATGCCTTTTGCCTGATGAAAAATCATATCCATCTTGTTGTGCAGGTAGGTGTAATTCCCCTGTCTCGGATTATGCAGAACATCTCGCTACGATTTACCAAGTGGATCAACTACTCGCAATCTCGGACTGGTCACCTCTTTCAAGGGAGATATAAAGCTCTTCTTGTCGACGCCGATGCGTATCTGCTTGAGCTCGTGCGCTACGTTCATTTGAATCCGGTTCGGGCTGGAGTTGCCGCTTCTCCTGAAGAATTTCGGTGGACCGGGCATCGTGGATATCTTGGCAAGGAATTCATTCCGTGGCTTGCAACCGATTTTGTTCTGTCGATGCTTTCAGCAAATATCGGCCAGGCCCGTACGGACTATGAGGCATTCGTGCGCGACGGAATCGGGGAAGAAAGACGCGGAGAATTCCACTGCGGGACTTGTGAAGGTAGGATTCTGGGGAATGATTCGTTTGCCGAGGAAGTTTTGCTCAGGGTAGATCAGATAGGTGAGCGAGAGTATTCCTTGGATGAAGTCGTCAGTATGGTCTGTACTCATTTTCAAATCCCGGCCGAGAAGCTGAAAGCGCCAGGCAAGGTTCGACCGATGACTGAGGCGCGGGCTGTTGCTGCGGTAATTGTGCAGGCCTCGCCCCACCTTTTGTTGACCGCCCTTGCGAAACAACTAGGGCGTGACGTGTCGGCACTTGGCAAGGCGGCGCAGCGGGCTGCGAAAGATGAGCGAATATTAAAGATAGTCAAAGGCATTACCGCAAAGCTTTGTGGGTTAGCGGACGAATGTCCGAAAGTCTAACCTGACCCCAAGGTTATATATGTCCGAGATAAGAAACCCCCTGGAGATTTATGCGGCCCTGGCGAAAATAAACTGCGGTCAGTGCGGGGTTCCCTCGTGCCTGGCCTTTGCCGCCGCAGTGTTGCAAGGGCAGAAGAAACTGGCTGCCTGCCCGGCTCTGGCCTCTGAGGTGGTTGCCCAGTTGAGCCGGAGGCTTGTCCCGCGCCGCACCCTGGAAGATGATTCCCAGCAGGTTATTAGGCAGTTGCGGCAGGAGGTGGCGGGGCTTGATTTTTCTCTGGTCGCGCCACGGCTCGGGGCGCGGCTGGTGGAAGGAAATCTGGTGATCAACTGCCTGGGCAAGGATTTTCTCCTCACCCCCTCAGGAGAAATGCTTTCCGATTGCCATCTTAATCACTGGATTTATGTGCCTCTGTTGCACTATGTGCTTCTTTGTCAGGGCAGCGAGCCGCAGGGCGAGTGGGTGCCTTACGGCTCCTTGCCCGGCGCGGTCGAATGGAGCCAGTGGTTCAGTCACCGTTGTGAAGAGGCTCTGCGGCAGCTGGCCGATGCCCATCGCGAGCTGGTTTTTGAACTGCTTCATCTTTTCGGGGCAAAGCCTGTGGCTATGTCCGGCGGCGCGGATCATGCCCTTCTGATCCTGCCCCTGCCCAGGGTGCCATTTCTCATCAACTACTGGGAGCCGGAAGACGGCTTTCCCTCAAAACTGAACATCCTGCTTGACCGCTCGGCCGGGAAAAATATCAACGCCCAATCCATCAATCTGCTGGCCAGGGGCATTATTGAGATGTTTCGCCAGCTCATCCTTCGGCACAGCCGGGAAGGGAAGCTGTTCTGATGCTCCGTTCCCGTATTGCCCCCACCCCCAGCGGTTTTTTGCATCTTGGCAACGCGGTCAATTTTGTCCTCACCTGGCTGATGGTGCGCAAGGCGGGCGGCATGCTGCGGTTGCGCATTGATGACGCTGATTGCCTGCGCACCAGGCCAGAGTATCTGGAGGATATCTTCCGGCAGCTTGATTGGCTGGGTCTTACCTGGGATGAAGGGCCGCTGGGCCCGGATGATTTTGGCCGCCGGTTTTCCCAGCAGCTTAAACGGGAGCGGTATCGTGATTTCCTGGCTGGGCTGGGAGGGCAGCTCTATCCCTGCGCCTGTTCACGCAGCAGGATCAGGGAACTCGCCCCGGACGGGGTGTATCCGGGCTTTTGCCGGGGGCGCTCCGGCGGGCCGGGGGTAGGGCAGGCGCAACGGGTTTTGGTTCCAGAGGGGAGCGTCCTGGTGGTGGAAGGGCAGGAGGTGGCGCTTTGCAAGGCGATGGGAGACTTTGTCCTCTGGCGGAAGGAGGATCTGCCTGCTTATCAATTGGTCAGCCTGGTCGATGATCTTGATGACCGGATCAATCTCATTGTGCGCGGCCAGGATCTTCTTGCTTCCAGCGCGGCCCAGATCTTTCTCGCCAGGCTGCATGGAGACAATCTTTTTGCGGCAACGGTCTTTCACCATCATCCAATGGTTATCGGCGAAGACGGCCGGAAGCTCTCCAAGTCGGATGGCGCTTTGTCCCTGGCTGTGCTGAGGGAAGCAGGCGCTTGCCCAATGATGGTGTTTCAGGCCGTGGCAAGGCAGATAGGGCTTGACCCGGCCGGGATTGTCACCCTTGAGGATCTTCTTTTCAGATATTGCGAGACCTCTTGACCGCCGATTTTTTCAGGCGCAACTCCACTGACCCAGCCGGGTTGGCCTGGACACCGCCTGGGCCAGCCGGGCGGAAAACTCCGCTCCAGAAATCTCCCTTGCCCCAAGCCGTTGCAGATGGCCGGTGCCGACCTGGCAATCGATCAGCTCAAAATCCCATTCTTGCAGGCGTTCAACCAGAGCGGCCAGCGCGACCTTGGAGCTGTCCGGCGTCAGGCTGAACATGGATTCCCCGAAAAATACCGCGCCCAGCGCCACCCCGTAAAGACCGCCGACCAGCGTCCCATTCTGCCAGCATTCCACCGAATGGGCATAGCCCTGGGCGTGCAACTGGCAATAGGCCTGGATCATGGCCTCATCCAGCCAGGTGCCCTGGCCCTCTTTGCGGCGGGTTTGGGCGCAGGCCTTGATAACTTGGGCAAAATCGGTGTCAAAGGTGAGGGCAAAGGTCTGTTGCCGGAGGGTGCGGGCCAGGCGTTTTGCCAGATGAAACTCTGTGGGCATCAGAACCAGGCGCGGGTTCGGCGACCACCAGAGAATCGGCTCCCCAGGTGAGTACCAGGGGAAGATGCCCTGCTGGTAGGCCAGCAGCAGGCGCGGCACGGAGAGGTCGCCGCCCATTGCCAGCAGGCCGTCTTCCCTGGCCAGGGCCGGAGGCGGGAAAAGCAGGCTGTCACTTAGTTGGAAAACTGGCATTTTGATAGTGAAAAGTTAAAAATGAAGAGTGAAAAGTGCAGGGTGCTGAGGGAAAAGTGAATAGTGCAAAGTGCTGAGTGAAAAGTGCTGAGTGCCGAGGTCTTTTCTTTGCTTTCGTTTTTTACCCAGCACCAAGCACTCAGCACTCTGCACCCAGCACCCAGCACTCTTCCCTACTCTGCACTCATAAAATGCGCTGCATCAGGGGGATATCCTGGATACCGGAGGTGCAGACGTTGAGATCCCTGAGGATGCCGTCGCTTACCCGGTAGATCCAGCCGTGCACCGCCAGTTCCTGCCCTGATTTCCAGGCGTTTTGCACCATGGTCGTATGGCAGACGTTGGCCACCTGTTCAACCACGTTCAATTCGCACATCAGGTCTAGCCTGGCCTTGGCGCTGGGTTGGGCGTCGATTTCCTGCTGGTGAAACCGGTACACATCTTTGATATGCCTGAGCCAGTTGTCGATCAGGCCGTGTTCGCTGTTTTCCAGGGCGGCGGTGATCCCGCCGCAATCGTAGTGGCCGCAGACAATGATATGTTTGACCTTGAGCACGTCCACCGCGTACTGGATTACCGAGAGGCAGTTGAGGTCGGTGTGAACCACCACATTGGCGATGTTACGATGCACAAAGATCTCGCCCGGCAGCATGTTGACGATCTCGTTGGCCGGCACCCGGCTGTCGGCGCAGCCGATCCAGAGGTACTCCGGGCTTTGCTGACTGGCGAGTTTGGCAAAGAAATCAGGGTCGGCCTTTGTGATCGTGGCCGCCCAGTTCTTGTTGTTGTCGAAAAGATGCTTGAGAATCTGCATGGGGTTTTTTTATTTTTTTCCGGTTCGGATAGCCACGGAATTGGCGTGGGCGGTGAGGCCTTCAAGCCGGGCGAGCAGCTGGATATGCTCGCTGTCCGCCTGAAGAGCTTCCTGCGAATAGGCGATCAGGCTGGATTTCTTGAGGAAGGTCTCCACCCCCAGGGCCGAGGAGAAGCGCGCCGTGCCCATGGTCGGCAGCACATGGTTGGGCCCGGCCAGATAATCCCCGGCTGATTCCGGGGTGTGGTGTCCGAGAAAGATCGCCCCGGCATGGCGGATGCGGGTCAGCCAGAGAAAGGGCTCCCGAACCATCAGCTCCAGGTGTTCGGCGGCAATCTGATTGGCCAGGAGGATGGCCTCTTCCAGATCCCTGGCCACCAGGATCACCCCGCGCTCGCTTAAGGATTTTCGGGCAATCTCGGCCCGGGACAGGCTGGCCAGTTGTGCTTTAAGCTCCACCACGATCTGTCCGGCCAGTTCCTCGCTGGTGGTGATGCATAAGGCTAGGGCCTGCGGGTCGTGTTCGGCCTGGGCCAGCATGTCGGCGGCAATGTAGGAGGGTTCCCCGGTTTCATCGGCGATGATCAGCACCTCGCTGGGCCCGGCGATCATGTCGATCCGCACCCGGCCGGAAACCTGGCGCTTGGCCTCGGTCACATACTGGTTGCCGGGGCCGACGATCACATCCACCCTTGGGATGGTTTCGGTGCCGCAGGCCAGGGCGGCGATAGCCCAGGCGCTGCCAGCCTTGTAGATTTCGGTGATCCCGATTTCCTGGGCCGCCACCAGCAGGGCAGGGTTGACCTTGCCGTTTTCATCGGGCGGGGTCATCATCACCCGCCGCTCCACCCCGGCGATGGCCGCCGGGATGCCGTTCATCAGCACCGAGGAAACCAGGGGGGTTTTGCCGCCCTGGCCGCCCGGCACATAGAGCCCGGCCGAGTCCACTGGCTGCACGATCCGGCCCGTGATGGCGCCATCTTCCCTGGTCACCATCCAGGATTGTTCCTTTTCCCGCTCATGAAAGGTGTAGATGCGCTCGATGGCGATCTCCAGGGTGTCGAGGAAGGCCTCATCCACCGAGGCCATGGCCTCGTGCATTTCCTCGTCGCTTACCCGGAGTTGGCTGAGGCTCATCTCCGGCGCATCAAACTTGCGGATGTATTTGAGCAGGGCCTCGTCGCCGCCCTGGCGGATGTCGGCGATGATGCCGGTTACGCTCTGCTGGCAGGCAGGGTCGGCCAGTTGAAAACGGTCGTTGAGCCGGGTGAGAATTTCTTGGCCTTGAGGGGAAGCGGTGCTGACGGGGGTAATGATCATTGGGTCTGCCTTTAAAGGTTCAGCGGAACAAAAGAAGGTTGGTTCGTGGAGTTAAGGGAGCAGCGCTGATTGGCGGCTGAATCCCGCAAGGGGCAAAGAATGCAGAAGATATTAGCACACGCAGCATGGAGGTGTAAATATCATATAGTAAATGGGGCCTCAGTTTCTGGCGGGCATCAGGCAAGCCGCTCATTTTTAACCGGCAACAGGATAAGGCGGCAGGTAAAAGAGGTCACCGGCATTGAATCGGTATTGAATGCTTGACAATGCGGCAGCCATGCCGGATAATTTTTCCGTGGCGGACGCGAAGATGTTCGTATCGACCAGATGATTTTTTTGCCTTGCTTGACCTGCCCAGGGACGCTTTAATTCAGAAGGAAGGGGAATGTATGGAAAATGCGAATTTGAATCTGATAACCTGCATCGTGCAGCGGGGCGAGGCGGATATGGTGGTGGAAGCGGCGATGCAGGCCGGCGCGGAAGGAGCGACGATTTATTATGGCCGGGGCACCGGTATACGTGAAAAACTCGGCTTTGCCGGGATGTTCATCAAGCCGGAAAAAGAGATCATCCTGATCATTACCAGACATGTCCAGACGGAGGCGGTGTTTGAGGCGGTGATCAAGGCAGCCCGGCTTGAGAAGAAAGGGCAGGGGTTTGCGTTTCTCCATAAGATTGACTGTGCCGTTGGTTTTTTGGAGAAGTGATCCTCAGGCTGGTATAATCTTCGCCTATGGTGTCTGAAAAGATGAGCAGATATTTTTTTATTTCCGGTTGCGTGGCCGCGTTTTTTCATTTCGCCGGGGTCACCTCTGCGGAGGCGCTTGCCTGGGTTAACGGCTTTCTTCCCGTTAACCGGGTGGCGCTTCCTGGCGGCGTCGTTGTCTTGATCTGCGCCGCGCTGGTCTTTGGTGGGGTTGGTTTCTTCAATATCCTGTTTGTGATGGCCAAGGCGGTCTATGGTCTGGCCCAGTTTCTTCTCTGTGCCATGAGTGTGGCGCTGCTGATTTTCTGGTTTGATCTCGGAGTGAATTTCTGGCTGGAGGAGGGAGGTTTCTGGCTGATTGTCCTGTACGCCTGGTTATATGGCGCGGCCTTCAGTCTGTGGGTCTTTGATTTTAACTATCCGCTCAGGAATACGCTGCTTGCCTATAGCGCCCTTCCTTTTGTCTGTCTGGCAGTGGTCTGGGCCAGCGATCTAATCCGAGTATATCTTTAAAAAATGCAGATGTTACAAGACCATCATAGTTGCAGATCGACAATAACCGGCAGATGATCGCTGGCAACTTTTGAAATCCGAAGACGGCAGCGTTTGCCGCTCAGGATGGTGATCGGCCCCCGGCAGAACACCTTATCCAGGCCGGTAGTGGGAGAAAAGGAGGGGTAGGTCAGGATGGCATTCTGATAGCCGACCCCATGGTTGGTGGCGCAGACAAAGCCCAGGGCCTCGGTGAACAGCGGCGCGAGCCTGGTCCACCAGTCGTTGAAATCCCCGGCCACCACACAGGGAGCATCCTTGCTGAGGCTGGTAAACTCCGGGGCTCGCACCAGGCGCCCCACCTGCTGGGGCCGCTCCTTGAAAGAAAGCCCCAGATGCAGATTGAATACCGGCAGCAGCGGGGCGGCTGCCCCGGCAGGCAGTTCAAGTTCGGTGAACAGGCAGCCTCGGGCCTTGCGGCCATCAAGGGTCAGGTCAATATTGCGTTCTCTGGCGATGGGATACCGGCTCAGGGTGGCATTGCCGTACATCCCCTTGCGGAGCTGAACATTCAGGCCCACGGCGTAGTAAGGGTAATCGCCAAGTTTGGCCAGCTCCCGGGCCAGATTCAATTCCCGTGACCGGGGCGCTCCCGCGTCTACCTCTTGCAATAAAACGAGATCGGCGTCATGATGGGCCAGTACCTTAGCGATGCGTTCCGGATAAAATCGCCGGTCAACCCCGATGGCCCGGTGGATGTTATAGGAAAGAATCCGCAGATTCATGGCTGATGCTCCAGAAAATAAGCTGAGTTGAGCAGCTCGCCTGCTCAAACGAAACTTATACCCTTTGGGTGCAATAAGGGGCGCGCTTGTGGATCCTGGCTCTTGCAGGGATGACGAACCTTGCCTTTTTTCTATACCTTTTCTTTGCGACCGTAAAACAGCCTGCCTCCAAGTTGACGGATGCGCAGGATAAAAAATTTTCAGGAGTAACGCAATGGCTATGCTCAGCATCGATCGGACAAGATGCAGAAAAGATGGGATCTGCGCGGCGGAATGCCCTTTCAGCCTTATTGCTCTGACCGGTGAGGACGGCTTTCCGGAGATCCGCCCGGCCGCAGCCCGCCTCTGCATCCGGTGCGGGCATTGCGTGGCGGTTTGTCCCCATGATGCCTTAAGTCTTGCGGTCATGAACTCCGACGATTTTCGGGCCATCGGCAACGGCGCCTTGCCCACGCTCAAAAAGACCGGTCAGCTGCTCACCTCCCGGCGCTCCATTCGCTCTTACCAGCGGCAAACAGTTCCCAAGGGAAATATTGAAGAGCTGCTCGATGTGTGCCGCTGGGCGCCCTCCGCCAAGAACGAACAGCCGGTGCACTGGCTGGTGCTGGAAAGTCCCGAGACGGTGCGCCGGGTGGCGGGCCTGGTCGTGGACTGGCTGCGAACCGGCACCACCTATCCCGGGATCGTCGCTGCCTGGGACCAGGGCCAGGACATGGTTCTGCGCGGCGCGCCCCATCTGCTGGTGGCCCATGCCCACGAGGAAAGCCTCAAGCCGGAAACCGACTGCACCATCGCCCTGACCTGTTTTGATCTTGCCGCGACCAGCTGTGGGATCGGCACCTGCTGGGCCGGCATCCTGATGAGCGCCGCCGCAGCCGGGTATCAGCCCCTGCTTGAGGCCCTGGCCCTGCCTGAGGGGCACCGGCTTTATGGGGCCATGATCTTTGGCTACCCTAGATTTCCTTATTTCAAGATCCCGGCCAGAAAAGAAAGCAGAGTCATCTGGCGCTCTTGATTCACCTTCAGATCAGAAGGACACCCATGGACAACACTGCCGATAAAAAGAAGCCCGACCCGGAGCGGGTAGCCCTGCTTCGTTCCCTGCCCCTGGAGCTCAAGGGCCAGATCACCGGAGAAGAGGCCCAGGCCTTCATGTACGGGGAGGATCTGCCGGAAAGCCTTTGGGAAAAACTGAAAGACTACCTGGAAGAAGATTCTCAGGCCTAAGAACGCCGTTATTTAGCCTGGCAACACTTCTTGTGCTTCTTGCCGCTTCCGCAGGGGCAGGGCTCGTTGCGCCCGATCTTTTCACTGGTTGCTGGAACCCGGCCCGGATTCACCTTGCCCTCCACATACAGCCATTGCCCTTCTTCGCAGACAAATTGGGCCCGTTCGTGCAGGCGGTGTTCCTGGCCATGCCCTGAAAAGCTGGCGACAAACTCCACCACCCCGGTCTGCTCCTCCGGCCCGCCGCCCTCGGTCTCCAGCACTTCCAGCCCATGCCAGGTAAAACCAGCCTGATCGTCCAAGTCAAGACTGGCCGGTCTGGTGCTCCGGTGCCAGGAGCGCAGGAGGTAAGGAACATCCTGCACGGCAAAGGCGGTATAGCGTGAGCGCATCAATGCCTCGGCAGTCGGGGCGGGCTGGCGGCCCTCAAGAAACGGGGCGCAGCATTCGGCAAATTGCAAGCCCGTGCCGCAGGGGCAGAGGCTTTTCTTTCCTTTTTGACTCATTCCTTATCTTCCTTGGTGGTCTCTTTTGCTGGTACTGGCAGGCGGGAGCAGCTTAGGGGTAGTCCCTGATTACTCCAGCTGGCCGCTGTTGGCTATCGTTACTTTTTTTCTTGGCTGACCGCTGCGTGAGCCCAGCTCCTCAATCTTCTTCACCACCTCCAGGCCTTCGAGTACCTTGCCGAAGACCACATGTTTGCCGTCGAGCCAGGGGGTTTTGACGGTGGTGATGAAAAACTGTGAACCGTTGGTGTTCGGCCCGGCATTGGCCATGGACAGCATTCCCGGCCCCAGATGCCGGTGGAGGAAATTTTCATCGGCAAAGGTGCGCCCATAGATAGACTTGCCGCCGGTGCCGTCGCTGTTGGTGATATCGCCGCCCTGAAGCATGAACTGGGGAATGATGCGGTGGAAGATGCTGTCCTTGAAGCCGAAGCCCTTTTCGTGGGTGGCCAGCTGCCGGAAATTCTCTGCGGTTTTCGGCACTGTATCGGCGAACAGCTCCATCACGATCCGGCCCGCCTTTTCATCGCCGATGACGATATCAAAAAACACCCTGGGATTGGCTGCGCCCACCGGTTTTTCCTGCGCCGCCAGAACTCCGGCTACCAATAGACACGCCAGAAATACCCCGCCAACAAACAGTTTTTTTCCGTATTCTTTCACTTTGTTCTCCTTGCTGATAAGTAGATAAGACGAATCAAGCACAGGCCCACCTTACCTGGGGCTGGTTGCGGTTGATCCGAGAGAAATCGATCCGGGGCAAATCATATCCCTCGCTGCCTCCCCGGCCAGAGCAGGGTGTGGAGCTGGAGCTGGAGGCGGGCCGGGAGTGCGTCAGCCATGAGCCACTGGGCCAGCAGGGCGGGCTGAAGGCGGCCCTGCACCGGGGAAAGGATCACCTTGGCCTTTTCGGCCAGGCGGTGCTGGCTCATCATTGCCCTGGCCCAGTCGTAGTCGGCGCGTGAGCTGACCACGAACTTGAGTTCGTCATGGGGCATGAGCAGGGCAAGGTTGGTAAGTTCCATCTTCTCGCTCATGCCGCTGTCCGGACATTTGAGATCGATGATCTTTACCACCTCAACCGGCACCCGCGCAAGGCTGAGGCTGCCGTTGGTTTCCAGCAGCACGGTGCGGCCTGTCGCGAGCAGGGCGGCCATAAGGGGATAGACCCCCTCCTGGAGCAGGGGTTCGCCGCCGGTAATCTCGATGAGGGCTGCCGGGTATCGCGCCGCCTCGGCCAGCAGGGCGCTGAGCGGGGTTGGCGTGGCCGGTTCCTCGTAGGTGTACTTGGCGTCGCAGTAAGCGCAGCGCAGGTTGCAGCCGGAGAGCCGGAAGAAAAGGCAGGGGTAGCCCGCAAAGGAAGACTCCCCCTGGAGGCTGTAAAAAATCTCGGAAAGCTCAAGGGTGGGCTCATTCCTCACGGTAGGTCACGCAGCAGTTCTCGGTTTCGCAGACCGTGACGCTGTAAGGCCGGTAGCGCTCGCTGGTCAGCGAATCCTTCAGGCGGTCGAAGATATAGATGGCGATGTTTTCGGAAGAGGGATTCTTTGTCTGAAAGGCTGGAAGTTCGTTGAGATCGTGGTGGTCAAGCTCCTCCATGATCACGTTTACCGCCTTTTTCAGATTCTTGAAGTCGATGCCCATGCCCAGTTCGTCAAGCTCGGTGGCGCGAACCGTCACCTCCACCTGCCAGTTGTGGCCGTGCGGTCGTTCGCAGTTGCCGGGATAGTTGCGGAGATGATGGCCCGAGGAGAAATGGGTGCGGGTGAAGATATCGTACATGGGGAAACCTCTTGCTTGTTGGAAAAGTTCGTTGGTAAAAGTTTGCGCTCCGGGTACAATGTCCACTTGAAAAATAGACGTTTTTTTACTATGTAGTGGCACAGTTTTTAAAACAGGTAACTATCCAGCTTAATGCTGGAATTGGATAAAAAATCACGAAATGTAACTGTTCAGCAGTGCCGCAGATGCTAGGAAGAGGCCTGCGAAGTGTGCTATTGCACATGAGTAGGCCGATGACAAAGCAGATGTGGTGCTGCTGAACAGTTACTAAAACATATCTATTCCCCCTGGGTAAGTCAACCGGTTCATGAGTGCCGGGAGAATTTGCCTGATCGTGCCCCAGGGTCAACAAATTTTCGGCTGCCTCGGAATGGTAACCGTTCAGCACACCAACATAAAAGTAACAGAAAAAAACACACACCACGAAGGGCACAGAGAACACGAAGAAAATCTTTATTGTATTTTTAAACTTCGTGATCTTTGTGGTTAAAAATATTTTTTGTTACTTGGTTTTAAGGAGACCTAACCATGGCTTTAATCGCCCCCTTTCGCGCTCTGCGCTATAATCCGGCCAAGATCCAGCATCTGGAAGAGGTGGTCACTCCGCCCTATGACGTGATCGATCTTCAGGCCCAGGCCGCCTTTGCCGCCAAGAATCCCTACAACATGATCCATCTGGATTTGAGCAAGAATTTCACTGCCGAGCAGTTGACCGAGGCCCGGTATCGTGAGGCCAGGGACACCTTTGCCAGGTGGCAGCAGGAAGGGGTGCTGCTTCGGGATAACGAGCCGGCCATCTATCTCTACCATACCGAGTATTCCCTGCCTTCCAGTAAGCGCCTTACCCGCAAAGGCCTGCTTTGTCTGGTGCAACTGGCCGAGTTTGCCGAGGGCCTTGTCAAGCCTCACGAGAAAACCTTTTCCGGCGTAACCTCCGACCGGCTCAGCCTGCTGGACACCTGTCATGCCCAGTTCAGCCCGATTTTTTCCCTGTACCCCGATGCCCAGGGGCAGATCATGACCCTGCTGGAAGGCGGTCGCTCCGCAGAGCCGCTGGCCAGGGTTACCGATCATGATGGCTGCACCCACACCATCTGGGCGGTGACTGCCCCGGCGATTCTTTCCCAGGTACGGGCGCTGTTTGCGGAAAAATCCCTCTACATTGCCGATGGCCACCATCGCTATACCACCGCCCTCCAGTTTCGCGCCCTGATGCGGGAGCGGTTGGGAGAGGTGCCTGCGGACAGCCCCTACAATCATACAATGATGTATCTCTGCGGCATGGAAGACCCAGGCCTGTCCGTGCTCCCCACCCATCGCCTGGTGCGGATGCCTGAGGCCGTTGCCCTGAGCGGGCTGACAGCCAGGCTGGCGCAGAGCTTTATTATCGAGGAGATCACCGGCGGCTCCCGCGAATTTCTGCTGGCCGAGGTTCTGGCCCGCATGGCGGAAAACTCCGGCGTGGCCACGATGTTTGGTCTCTATCATGCCCAGGAGGATCGCTGCCTGCTCCTGACCCTGCGGGACGGGATTATCGACGAGGCGCTGGGTGGTAGGCAGCCTGAAGCCTTGCGGGAGCTGGATGTGGTTATCCTTTCCGACCTTATTCTTGACCGGCTGTTGCAGCTCGGCCATGGTCGCTGTGAAAAGGAGGGTCTGGTGGACTATTACAGCGATCCGGATACTGCCCTTGATGTCGCGCTCAAGGAGGGGGAAAGCCGCTCCGACCGTAGCCCGCTTCTTTTTCTGATGAATCCGACCCTGGTTTCCCAGGTGAAACGGGTGGCAGACGAGGGTCTGGTCATGCCGCACAAGTCCACCTATTTTTATCCCAAACTGCTCACTGGCCTGTTGCTTAACCAGATCGTGCCCGAAGAGAAAATCACTTCCTGATTGCAGCCGGATGGCCCTTACCGAGGAATTCAGCGAAGAGCCCCTGTTTGCCGGCAGGTTGCGCTGTCTGCAACCCCGGCAGGGTTACCGGTTTTCCGTGGATGCCGTCCTTCTGGCCCATTTCCTCACCCCGGAACCAGAGGCCCGGATTCTTGATCTTGGTGCGGGCTGCGGGGTGATCTCCCTGATTCTTTCCCACCGCTGGCCTGCGGTCAGCCTTGTTGCTCTTGAGGTGCAGCCGCGTCTGGCCGAGGTCATCCGCCGCAACGTGGCCAGCAATAGCCTTGAAAGCCGGATCACGGTTATCGCAGGCGATTGCCGCCGGATTGCCAGCCTGCTGCCCCAAGGCTCCTGCGACTGGGTGGCGGCAAATCCCCCTTACTATCCGATGGGAAGCGGTCGCCATCATCTGGCAAGCGAGCGGAGCAAGGCCCGGCACGAGATTCTGGGCGGGCTTGCCGAGATGGCCCAGGCCGCAGCCTTTGCCCTGAAGGCCGGAGGCCGGGCGGCCTTTGTCTATCCGGCGGCGCGGGCCGCAACCCTGCTGGGGATCTTGCGGGAAAACGGGCTTGCCCCGAAACGGCTGCGCCTGGCGCATCCCTGGCCCGGCGCGGCAGCCGGGCTGGCGTTGGTGGAGGCGGTGAAGGATGGGGGGAGAGAACTGGCCGTGTTGCCGCCGTTTTTCATCTGGCAGGCGAAAGATGGCGCGTATACGGCGGAGATGGCAGGGATGTATGCGGGTTGACGGCGCTTAGAAACCAAGCTCTTTTAGAAAACGCGGGTTACTGGTCCAGTCTTTCTGCACCTTCACCCAGAGCTTGAGCAGGACATGCTGGTCAAGAAGGATCTCGATGTCTCTTCGGGCTGCCTGTCCCAGCTGCTGGAGCTTGCTGCCCTGCTTGCCGATGATGATCCCTTTTTGCGAATCCTTTTCCACATAGATGGTGGCGTGAATCGTGATCAGTTGTTTCGCCGCGTTTTCCTTGAAGCTCTCAATCGTCACCGCAGTTGAATAGGGGATCTCCTGGCCGGTCTGCAAGAAGATCTTTTCCCGGATGATCTCTGCGACAATGAAGCGTTCGCTGGCATCGGTGGGGATATCCTCCGGGTAGAGGCGCGGCCCGGTGGGCAGCAGAGGGCAAAGCTCCTGGATAACCAGATCGGTGCCGTCGCTGGCCTTGGCCGACAGGGGCAGGATCGCCTGAAACGGATAGAGCCCCTGGTAAGTGGCGATAATGGGCAGCAGCTTTTCCTTGTCAATGAGATCCATCTTGTTCAGCAGCAGGAGTACCGGCTTGTTAATGCCTTCAAGACAACGGGTCAGGGTGTTGCCCGTGTTTGGCAGGGGCATGGTGACATCAACCATGAAAACAATGGCGTCCACCTCGGCCAGACTGCCCAGGGCAATCTTCACCATCTCCAGGTTCAAAGGGCTTCTTGCCTTGTGGATGCCAGGGGTGTCCAGCATGACGATCTGGTAGTCCGCACCGTTGATAATGCCGAGGATCCGGTTGCGGGTGGTCTGGGGCTTGGGCGAGACAATAGAGATCTTCTGGCCGAGCAGGCTGTTGAGCAAGGTGGATTTGCCCACATTGGGCGGGCCGATAAGGGCGACAATGCCTGATTTGACCTGTTCCGGGGGGGTGTTCATGGGTGTTGCTGGCCTCGCAGGCTGAAGGAGATTAAGATTATTCGTTACATACCAGCATTCCTGATTTTGTGCATCTCTTGTCTTTGTCACGGTCAGGGAAAAAGATGACAACCACCGGCATAGCTGGTACAGATGGGCTTTCCTTCCCTTTGGTGGTAACTGTCCAGGTGGATAGACTGAAGGCTGAAGGCTGAAGGTTTTCATGGGAGAAGAATGCGTGATCCTCCAAAATTCCATGCTATCGTAGAAACCGGGAAGATCTTGAATGACTTGATTCGAGTGACGCATGATGATTGATAGATATACTTCAGTCTTCAGCCTTCAGCCTTCAGCCTAAATATTTGAGTAGTTACCTTTTTGAGTACAAAACCAGGAGCTTTACATGGCCTTGCAGGGCGCAATTATTGAATATATGGAGCAGGGCAGGTTCATCTGTGCCATGGTTGTTGACGAGGACAGCAAGCGGCTGCGCCTGATCAACCAGAACGGCAGGGAGGTGAATCTTCCCCTGTCCCGCCTCTTGCACCAATCCGCGAAACGTCATTCCCTTATGCTCAGCCAGGAAGAGCAGCTTCGTCTGCTCAAAGAGGCCGACCAGACCCGGCAGGCCATGATGCCGCAGATTGACTTAGCCGAGATCTGGCAACTGGCCAGCGAGGAGGAAGGGGCCAGCTTTACGCCGGATTTCCTTGCCGGACTGGCCTTTGGGGAAGAGGCCACGGATAATCATGTCGCCGCTTTCCTGCGCTCCATTTTTGTGGATCGCCTCTATTTCAAATACAGGGAAGGTCTGCTCCTGGCCCACAGCCCGGAAGCGGTTGCCGGGTTGCGCCTGAAACAGGAGCGGGAAAAGGAGCAGGCGGCCCTGATGAGCACCGGGGCCGTGCTGCTCAAACGCCTCTGGGAGGGGGACAACCCCGGGGAATGGCCGGAACGCGACCGTTGCCTCAGCCTGCTGGGCGACTATTATGTCTTTGCCAGCGAGGCCGAAGAGCATGAGCTGGCCAGGGAGCTGCTCAAAAAAGCCGGGCTTACCGGCCCGCACGATATCTATCATCTCCTGATCAAGGCCGGGGTCTGGCAGGCCCATGAGAATGTGGCCCTGTTGCGCTACCAGATCCCGGTGGCCTTTAGCGAGGAGCTGGCCAGCGTGGCGGCCCAGGCGCCGGAGCCCGTGGCCGAAGAGCTTATTGGCCGCAACCGGCGGGATTTCCGGGAGCTGCCCCTGCTCACCATTGATGGTGAAGCAACCCGTGATTACGACGACGCCCTGCATCTGGAACGTCGGGGCGATGACTTTCTGGTGGGCATCCATATCTCGGATGTAGCGCATTATGTCGCGCCGGGAACCCCTGTTTATGCGGAGGCGGCCCGGCGGATGACCTCGCTTTATTTTCCTGAGACCCAGATCCCCATGCTGCCGCGCTCGCTCTCTGAGGGGGTGTGCAGCCTGATCGCCGGCAAGGCCCGGGCGGCCCTGAGTGTCATGGTGCTGCTCAGCCCCAGGGGCGAGGTGCTGGAGTTTGATCTTATCCCAAGCCTGGTTGAGGTGAAGCGGCAGTTGAGCTACCCGGAGGCGGAAAGGCTGGTGGCAAGCGGCGACTTGGAGTTGCAGACCCTGGCTCGGCTAAGCGAGCAGCTCAGGCAGCGGCGCATAGAAAAAGGGGCGTTGCTCCTGCCGGTGCCGGATGTGAATATCAGTGTCGATCCGGAAGGGAAGGTGGCGGTGGCCCTGTCGCCGGTGGACACCATCTCTCGCAGCCTGGTGGCGGAGTTCATGGTGCTGGCCAATACCCTTTCCGCCCAGTTTGTCGCCGATCGCCAGGCGCCGGGCCTGTTCCGGGCCCAGGATGAGCCGCATCAGCGGCTGATCGCAGGCGGCGAGAAGGATCTGTTCTCTATTTTTCGTCAGCGCAAGATGCTGAGGCCAGGGGAGCTGCTGGTCTATCCCAAGCCCCACAGCGGGGTTGGGGTCATGCAGTACACCACGGTCACTTCCCCCATCCGCCGCTTTCTCGATCTGGTTATGCAGCATCAGATCAAACAGTTGCTTGCTGGCCGGGGGGCGATGTTTGCCGCCGATGAACTTGCCGGGATTGCCGGGGATATTAACAAGGTGCTGGGCAAGGTCAATCAGGTGCGTCGGATGCGGCATCGCTACTGGCTGCTCAGGTATCTGGAGCAGAAAGCCGGGAGCAGGGTTCAGGCCTTGCTGGTCAACAAGGGGCCCAAGCGGATCAATCTGACCTTGCTTGACTGTCTTCTGGATGCCGATCTGCCGCCCAGCCAGGCGGTGAGTGGCAAGCCTGGGGAGGTTGTTTCTCTGCGGGTGGCAAAGGTTGATGCCCTGGACAATGTTCTGCGGCTGGAGTGGTGAAGATTGAGGTAATCGCAAAAACTCGTTTTTAATGCTCCCGGTGATTCTTGTAAGCCTGGGTGGCTATTTGGCGGAGCCCGGGTTCACCCCACTGTCTTTTCAATGAGTTGAGAGGAACGCCATGCTATCCTTTTACAAAAAACTTCCCATCTCCGCCAAGCTTTTACTCAGCAATCTGGCCTTTGCCCTGCCCATGGCGGTGCTGATTTTTTTTATGAACATCAGCTTCATCTATGACATCAACATCGGCAAGAAGGAATTGGCGGGCTCCAGAAATCTCCGCCGGCTGTTTACCACGCTACAGGAAAATTCCGGAGTTAACGGCCAGGAAAAGACGCAGGCTCAAATTTGAGAGCAGTTCCTGGCAACCGGCCGGGATTTTTTGCTTACCCGCGATCCTGCCCTGGACAGCAGTCTGCTGGCCGGAATTCTGGTAGCCCAGCTCCCGCGCAACTACAGCCAGCTCAGCAGGTATTCGCTGCCGGCGCACCCAGCGGCACGGCCTGGCACTCCGGCGGCGCCGGTCGAGGTTTCCCGCGCATCATCCCTGAGGCTGCAACATGATTTCAGCCTGTTTCAGGCCGATTTTGCAAAAATCATCACCGATGCCGGGCTCGCCGTTCAGGAAGACGGCAATTATTACGGAACCAGCCCTTCGCTGCATGACTCCTTTGCCAGGGCCATGGAGGATTATCGCCGGGATACGGCCCGCTTTATCGCCCTCCAGCAGCAGAGCGCCACAGGAGATGTTGATCGGGCCGCTTACCTCGCCACCGGCGAAAAGGCCCGGGCGAGCTGCCGGCGGCTCATCGAGTTGGGGTTTGAAGAGCTGGACATTCTCATCGGCAAAAGGATCGCCAGTTACCGCACATGGCAGTTGCTGGCTTTTGTTGCCAGCGCCCTGGCCTTGGCGCTGGCCTCGGCCTTTATCTATGCCATTGCCAAAAGCATCACCGACCCCATTAAAGCGATTATTGGCTATACCAGGCAAATCAGCAATGGCGCGTATCTGGCCCGCTTAAACGGGGACTTTCAGGGAGAATTGAAGGGGCTGGCAACCGACCTCAAGGCAATGGTTCACGAAATTATTCGACTGGCCGCCTTTCCGCGCGAAAATCCGAATCCGGTCCTGGCTTCTGCTGCCGACGGGGCCATTACCTACATGAACCACAGCGCCAAGGCCATCCTTGAAGAGTTGCGCCTTGGCGGTGAAGATTTTCTGCCTCCCGACCATGGACAAATTATTGAGGCGTGCCTGGCCAGCGGCCGCAACCGCTCTGGAATCGAAAGTCCTGCCGGGGAAAAGATTTTTGAATGGAATTACCATCCCCTTGCCGAACAGGGCATGGTTCATATCTACGCCAAGGATATTACGGCCAGAAAGATGCTGGAAGAACAGCTGCGCCGTGAGGCCTTCCATGATTCCCTTACCGGCCTTGCCAACCGGGCCCTGTTTCTGGATCGGCTCCAACAGGCGGTGGCTCGCCGCAAGAGTGACCCTCAGGTCACCTTCACTGTGTTGTTTCTCGACCTCGATGGCTTCAAACTGGTCAATGACAGCCTCGGCCATGAGCAGGGGGACAAACTTCTGATCGCCTTTGCCGAACGGATCGCGCCCATTTTTCATCCCGGCGACACCGTGGCCCGCCTCGCGGGGGATGAGTTCACCGTCTTGCTCGATAACATTTCCACGCAGCAATCCCTTGCCATGCCGGAGCGAATCCAGCAAACGCTTGTGAAGTCCTTCCCTCTCGGCGGCTTGGAGATCGCCGTCTCGGTCAGCATCGGTATTGTCATACAACCGGCGCCGGAACTTGACGCCGAGGAAATTCTCCGTGATGCGGACACGGCCATGTATCGGGCCAAGGCCCAAGGCAGGGGGCAATACGTTCTGTTTGATTCGACCATGCACAGCCAGGCCCTGCAGCGCCTGCGCCTTGAGATCGAACTGAAAAAAGCCCTGGAGTGGCAGGAGTTTGTGGTTTTCTACCAACCTATTGTCGATCTGGCAAACGGCAGGCTTATCGGCTTTGAGGCCCTGGTGCGCTGGCAGCATCCCGAGCAAGGCCTCGTCCCGCCCATGCAATTCATTCCCCTTGCCGAGAAAACCGGGCTTATCCTTGCCATCGGTCGTGAAGTCCTGCGCGTTTCCTGCCTTCAGGCCAAGGCCTGGCAGGAAAAGTTCGCCGGCCACCGGAATCTGTTGCTCAGCGTCAACCTGGCCGTGCCGCAGCTTCTTTCACCCCGAATCATGACAGAAATCGATCAAATCCTTGAACAAAGCGGATTGCCGTCCGCAACCCTCAAACTCGAAATCACGGAAAGCGGCCTCATGGAAAATATCGATACAGCCCTTGATGTACTCCATGCCATCAAGCAACGCGGCATCACCCTCAGTATCGATGATTTCGGCACCGGTTACTCCTCGTTAAGCTATCTGCACCGCTTTCCCTTCGACACCCTGAAGGTGGATCGCTCCTTTGTTATTGAAATGGAAAAAGATACGAAAAATCTTGAGATTATCAGAAGTATCGTGGCCCTGGCCCACAGCCTTGAGAAAAAGATAATCGTCGAAGGGATAGAAACGGCAACGCAGCTGGCGCTGGTGCAGGCGCTGGGCTGCGAGTTCGGCCAAGGCTATTTCTTTGCCAAGCCGCTACCGGCTGACGAGGCGGAGAAGTTGTTGCGCTCTGCGGAGTCATTTTTCTAGGCAGTTTTCGTCGTATCAACAGCGATGGGTTTTCCTGAAAAATCAGGGAGATGTAACCATGCTGCATTTGGTACTGCTGAATATAATACAGAACAGCAGGGGCGCTGCCAGATCGGCTAGGTCTTTTAGCACCTTGGTCGGCCGGGACAAAACCGTGGAAGTTGAGGCAAAGAATGCAACCCTCATGCACAAGGTGCGAAGTGTCTTGGCTGAAGGAAAAGAGGAGAAGTCTGGAGCATAAGGGGAGGAGGAAAAGAGGAAAAAATGAAGGTGGGCTTAAGCCTGTTTGCCGACAGTAGTTCAGGGTAAAGTATATGAAACTTTGTTGCCGAGCGAGTTGGGGACGTGCAAAAAAGCCGCTCTCTGGCGGCTCACCTCCCGAAGCAGCTTGGGCGTCCCCATCTCTTTGCCGTCAGCCGGTAATTTTGCAGATGGCTCTTGGCCTCAAAACTTGACCAACCCTATCCCCAGGCGTTTTGCGTTTGTTGCCAGAGTCGCGTCCAGCGTGGCCATATGGCTTGTCTTCAATTCTAGCGCAACGGCAAGGTGCAAGGAATCCCCAGCCCGCAGACCGTGATCGTGCAGCGTGACCATTTCCGCAGCCTGCCGGAATGCATCACGACTGACGGAGACGATGCGCAACCCGCCACCTGCCAGCAATTCGAACTCCTTGCGTACCAGCCTGGCCTGCCCCTCGTTGATTTGGCCGGTGCGAAGTTTGATTGACAGGGCGCTGGAAAATTCAGTCAGCAGCCAATCCGAGGTGATCGGCGTGTCCCGCAACCCGCCATACCAGGTGACGATCTCCGGCGTTCGCGGCTCAACGGTCAACAGAGCAACAACTACACTCGTATCGATGTAAACCATCAGTAGCTCGCTTCTTGCCGCATGGTTTCAATAACAGGCGCAGTCATCGGCATGGAAGCATGCAGCTTGGCAATACGCTTCAGAAAAGCAGCCTTGTCGAAGGCTCGCGTGGGCATAAGCGAAATTTCCCCCGTCTGGGTGATGCTGGCCTCTACACTATCTCCCTCTTTCAGACCCGCAAGGCGGGTGCATTCAACCGGCAAACGAACGGCCAGACTATTACCCCATTTTGCTACTTGCAGTCTCATCACCCACCTCCTTATTGTATATCCGTTGATATACAATACAGCCTCGCAAAATTCATGTCAAGCACCGCCAGTACTTATGATTTGTTAAATTGCGGCTCTCCCCCTCTTGCGGGCAACAGCGAAGCAGGCTAATTACGGCGATGGAGAATAACAGGGAAAATCAGGGGGCAAAATATGAAGCTCTGTTGCAAAGCGAGCCGACGGCATACATCGCTTTCTCCGAGGCCTTTGACCCTTTTCATCACCACGGCCTGCATGGTTGGTCTTCGGCCTTGTCAGTCGTAGATAACACAGTTCCAGCGGGCGAGGATTTCTTCGGTTTCCGCGTCCAGCTGGTCGGCTACCTCGTGGATCTGGTATTCATGGCCGCATTTTTGGCACTTCAGGCGCACCCGGCGGCAGGAGCGGGCGATTGCCAGTTTTCCAGGGCATTTCTTGCACTGCATTTCGTTGATCCTACTGCAACAGAGTGTGTCTGGTGAAGATGGCTTCCAGGTGGTAGCCCTTTTCGGCCAGCGCCTCGGCCCCGCCTTCCAGCCGGTCAACTACCGTTACCACCAGCCCCACCTTGAACCCGGCCGCTTCCACCCGTTCGATTACGGTGAGCAGGGTGCCGCCCGTGGTGACCACGTCTTCCAGCAGGGCAACGGCGCAGCCCGGAGGCAGGTTGCTCAAGCCCTCGATGTACTGGCCGGTGCCGTGGCCCTTGGATTCTTTGCGAACGATGAAGGCCGGGATAGGAGCCTGCTCCAGATGGCTCACCAGCGAAACTGCGGTGACCAGCGGATCAGCGCCAAGGGTCATGCCGCCTACCGCCTCGATCTTCTCCGGGTTGTTGCGGATGATCTCAAAGATCAGCTTGCCGCAGAGGTAAGCGCCTTCCGCAGACAGGGTGGTTTGTTTGCCGTCGATGTAGAAATCTGATTCTCGACCAGAAGAAAGTTTGAACTTTCCATGGCGGTAGGATTTGGTCAGCAGCAGTTGTTTGAGTTGTTCCCGGTTGTTCACGGAGGATCCTTTTGTATTTTTTTAGCCACGAAATCCACGAAACCTGCAACATCATGGTTCTTTTTTATTTCATCTTGGCAAAATAATTGCTCAGGTTTGCCTTGGCGCTGATCTTTGGCACCAGCAGACCGTCTTTAGAGGTCATGGCGATCATCACCCCTGGGCCGTGTCCGGCCAGGATGCAGCTGGCATGGACGACAATGCCGATCACCACCCCGCCGGTTTTGTAGATTCGGCCATAGGTGGCGTCCGCGTCGAGAATGGCGACTAAATCTCCCAGCCGCAGGTCGGCAAGGCCATATTCCTTGGCAATCCCTTCGTCGAACAGCTGGATATCGTAATCGCCGCTGTGGCTGTGGGAGGCGCCGATGCCTGAGCCCATGATTCTGGCGGGTACGGTGTGGGTTACTGGTACCTGCAATCTGCCGTGGTCAAGTTTTTTTAAGGGGATGGTCTCGAGCAGGGCTGGATCCAGGTTCATTATCTTGATGCCGGGGAAATCCGGAAGGTTCAGGCCGCAGCCGCAGGCCTTGATCTGGATCTTGTCGCCGATGGTGAGCTGTTCCAGCACCTCCGGAGAAAAATCCACCAGCACATGTTCGATGCCGCCATGCTTGCCCGTTACTCGGCCAGTTTCACCCTTGGCATCGCCGGAGACTACCCTGGCGAGGTTGCCCACGCAGGAAAACTGGTTTAAGGCCCGGTTGGGGCCGGATTGCCCTTGAACCTGGGTAAAGTTGCTGATCGAGACTGCGGGCTCTACATGGTCGCCGAATTTCTCCGCTGCCAGATCCCCGATTCGCAGGTTATAGGTGATGCCGCCCACGCCGGGGTATACGTCCGAATGCCCGTCCGGATTGATCCGGTAGGGATTGACCCCGGATTGGGGCGAAGTGATTTCTCCGATCACCGACTGACAGATAAGTTTATCACGGTTGGTTTTGATCATTGCTGCTGTTCTCCTTGCCCTCAGCCCTCATTTTGTGGACAGTGTGGACGGGGTGGACGGGGTGGACTTACTGAGTTCCGATTACTCAGCCCTCAGCCCTCAGCCCTCTTTTTCTAAACATTAAAACGGAAATTCAGGCAATCGCCGTCCTGCACCACATATTCCTTGCCTTCCACGCGCAGCAATCCTTTTTCCTTGACCTTGGCCTCGCCGCCGCAGGCCACGAAATCCGCGTAAGAGATAACCTCGGCCCGGATAAAGCCGCGCTCGAAGTCGGTGTGGATAACTGCGGCCGCCTGCGGAGCCTTGGTGCCGCGCTTGATGGTCCAGGCCCTGGTTTCCTTTTCGCCCACGGTGAAATAGTTGATCAGCCCCAGCAGCTCGTAACCGGCCTTGATCAGACGGTTCAGGCCCGGCTCCTCAAGGCCGAGATCGGCCAGGAAATCCTGGCGTTCGGCGACACTCAGGGCGCTCAGCTCCTCTTCGATTGCCCCGGAGATCATGACTACGGAGGCATTTTCCTCCGCCGCAGCCTGGCGCAGCGCCTCCACCCAGGGGTTGCCGGTGTTGATCTCCGCCTCGCTGACATTGGCCACATAGAGCACGGGCTTGGCGGTGAGCAGACAGAGTTCCTTCAGCAGTTTCTGGCCTGTCTCGTCAAGTTGGGCGATCCTGGCGGGCTGGCCGTTATTGAGCAGGGCGTACAGCTCCTCCAGCACAACCAGCTGCGCCTTGTAGCCCGCATCCCCGGATTTTGCCTGGGAGGCGGTCTTGCTCATGCGCCGGGTGACGGTGTCGAGATCGCAGAGGATCAGCTCGGTGTTGATCACCTCCCGGTCGCGCAGGGGATCGATGCTGCCGTCAACATGCACGATGTTCTCATCTACAAAGCAGCGGATTACATGGGCGATAGCGTCTACCTGGCGGATATGGCCGAGGAACTGGTTGCCCAGACCCTCGCCCTTGCTGGCCCCGCTCACCAGCCCGGCGATATCGACAAACTCCATCTGGGCGTTGACCTTGACCTTGGTCTTGGCCATTTCGGCCAGAATGTCGAGCCGGGCATCAGGAACCGGCACCATGCCCACGTTGGGTTCGATGGTGCAGAACGGATAATTGGCCGATTCGATGCCAGCCGAGGTAAGAGCGTTAAAGATGGTCGATTTGCCGACATTGGGCAGGCCGACGATGCCACAGCGAAAGCCCATGGATAAAGTCCTTGTTTGTACGATTCAAGTAATAAAGAAGTCAGGAAATGACCGAAAATTGAGCGCAGTATATAATGATTTCTTTGCAATGCGGCAAGGGTTGTTTACAATCCCAAGATTAATCCCTCTTTTGCTCAGGCACAATTACCATGGCTGCTCCCGAAAAAATTATCCGGATAGATTCTCTCTTTGCCGAGTTGTTCAAGAAAAGGCAATGGGACAAACGCCTGGCCCTGCACGCTGTTTTTCGTAACTGGTCGGAGGTTGTCGGCCCGGAGATCGCGGAACGAACCGAGCCGCAGGTGATCAGGGGCACGGTACTCTGGATCGCGGTTTCCGATTCGGTCTGGATGCAGCAACTTCACCTGCAAAAACAGGCCTTGCTCGAACATATCAATGCGAATATTCGTGGTTCCGAGAAGATAAGCGATGTACGTTTCCAGATAGACGCCGCCCTGGGTGAGGAAAAGCTGTTGGCGGCCAGCCCGCCGCCAGCCGCTGCCCCGCCTCTGGTTGATCCGGAGAAGCAGAAGGGCTTTGAGGGTATGCTTACGGCCATCGGCGATGCGGAGTTGCGCCTGCGCCTGCTCGCCCTGTGGCGCAAAGCGCAGCGGTAGTTACAGGGCAGGTTCCCGGTTGTAGATGTCGGGCCGGAACTGGATCATACCCTCACGGTCAACCCAGGCGGTCATGTAAACGATATGGACGGCGATGGGCGAGGGGATGGCCACACTTTGACTCTTTTCCTGGGCGAGCGCTGAGGTTAGGGCCGTCATGGAACTAAAACGGGAGCCTTGCAGGAGGTAAAGGGCCAGCTCCATAGGCTTTGCCAGGCGAATGCAGCCGGAGCTGAAAGGTCGGGAGTCTTTCTGAAACAGGGCCTGGGTTGGGGTGTCGTGCAGATAGACATCGTAGGGGTTGGGGAAGAGGAACTTCACCCGGCCAAGGGCATTGGCTGGCCCGGGATCCTGGCGCAGGCGGTAAGGAAAGCGCGACGTGGAAAGGGTTGTCCAGTCGATGCTGGCCGGATCGATCTCAGCGCCGGGCTTCCAGCCCTGGAATACCCGCAGGTGCAACTGGCTCAGGTAGCCCGGATTTTTCTTGATCTTCGGGAGAAGATCCTGGGTGGCAATGCTGTGCGGCACCTCCCAGCTCGGATTGAGAACCAGGGAAGAGATGCGCCCGTTGAACACCGGGGTTTGCCGGTAAGTTTTACCGACAATCACCGGCATGGAGAGCACGAGTTTGTCATCTTCATACAGCTTGAGGGTGAAGTCGGCGATGTTCACCAGGATATGGCGGCGCTCCAGAACGGCTGGCAGCGGCTGGCAGCGTTCAAGGCTGGCGGCGAGTTGCCGGATGCGTTCGCCGATGGGGATATTGAGCGCGCTCAGGGTTTTGTCCCCGACAACGCCATCGGCGGTCAGGCCATGGCGGGCCTGGAATCTCTGTACGGCCTCCCTGATGATCTTATCGAAATAATCCCCCCTGCTTGCGGTCGCAGCCAGGTCTCCGCTTGCCAGCAGGCGTTGTTGGAGAGAAGGGAGGCGTTCGTCCCTGTCGCCTTCGCGCAGGGCGGGGCCGGCAGGAACCTTGGCCCAGCCGCCTTGCGCGGCAAGTTGCCGATACTGGGCAAGGCCCTTCTCCAGAGCGGGCAGCACACAAAGCTCTCCTGTCGCCGGGGTAGCCTCTGCTGCCATGGCGACAGGAACGGAAAGCAGGATAACGATCAGGGCGCGACATAATAAAAAGCAGAGTTTCAGGGCAGGAGAGACGAGAGCGGATGTTTTTTCAGCCTGGACTACCAAGTGCGGAAGACCCCTGAATCAAGATGGACGAAATCTTCGCTCGGGTAATAACCGACCCCGCCAAGGCCGAGCGAAAGGGCGGTGCGCTGGAGATTGGCCAGGGCGATGCCAGGGATACGGATGTCGAGGGCGCGGCCTTCCAGGTGCAAGCTGCGTTTCGCTACCTTGTGGCCCTGGCTGAGGAGATAATCGTTGTATTTCGGCGAGCGGTAGCCGGAGATGACGTGGATTTCGTTATTGCAGCCCAGGCGGGTGTTAACCAGGTCGAGGAAATCCAGGGTTTGCAGATCAATGGGGTGCTGCTCGTTGGTATAATGGCAGCGCAGCAGCCAGTTCAGCTCCTTGATGGCCAGGGAATTGTACTGGCCGTCCGGGTCGCGATAGGTGGCGCTTATCTTTTCGCCGGTATGGATGTTGTACAGATTTAGTCGGCCTGAGGGCTGCTTTTCCGTGGAGAAATTGGCCTGCGCCTTTCCGGGGTGGAGAAAAGCAAGGGTGGTCAGCAGCGAGGCCTTGAGAAAAGAGCGTCTGGTGCGAAGATGCATGCAATGATTCTCCTGGGTTTTTGAAGGGGAGGAGGGCGGCTTCTGCGGGGGCAGAGGGGGTTGCCAGAGGCTGTATCGCAGGAAACCGCAATCATACTTCTTGCATTTTAACCGTATTTGTTGGGGATTGCCTGTTTTTTTTATGCCTGGGGCTGGATATTCAGGGGCCATCCGAATGGCAGAGCAAGCGCAGCGCGGCATCAGCCTTTTCTTGCCCTCAACTGCCCCAGGCTAGTAGCCCCCAGATAAACCAGGCCAGCGATCACAATGATGGTCGGGCCGCTGGGCAGATCGAAGATGTAACTGAGCGCCAGGCCTGAGCCGATAAAGGCGATGCAGAACAGGGTGGCCAGCACCATCATCTGCCAGAGGCCCTTGGCAAAGTTGCTTGCCACCGCGGCGGGCAGAGTCAGCAGGGCGATGACCATGACTATTCCCACCACCCGAACCAGCAGGACCACGGTCAAGGCAGTCAGGCAGAGAAGGAGCAGGTAGTACAGGTCGGTGCGGACTCCGCGCAACCTGGCAAACTCCTCGTCAAAACAGACGGCCAGAAATTTATGGTAAAACAGGGTGGCGATTATCACCACCAGGCCGTCCAGCGCCAGCACCATCCAGAGATCAAACTCAGAGATCAGCAGAATATTGCCGAACAGGTAGCTCATCGGTTCGATATAACCGGGGGTTTTCGCGATGAACAGCAGGCCGATGGCCATGCCGATGGCCCAGAGGGCGCCGATGGCTGTGTCTTCCCGCTGGTTGGCGTGGAGGCTGACCAGGCCGATAATGATGGCCGCTAAAAGGGCGGCGACGATGGCCCCGGAAAGGGGCCCGAACCAGGTAAGGCCCAGCTTGTGCTGACAGTAAAGCCCGGCCCCGATGCCGCCGAGTACGCAATGGGCGATGGCTCCGGCAATGTAGGTGATGCGGCGCGCCACCACGTATGTGCCGATGATGCCGAAGGCCAGGCTGGCCAGGATGCCGACCGCCAAGGCGTAGCGCAGAAAGGGAATGGCCGGGTTGGCCAGGGCTTCAAGAAATTCCATGCTTGCAGTGTCCCTCTGGCGAGCAGCGGTGATCGTGGCGAATCATGCGGATGTCGCCGCCGTACATGTTGCGGATCAGCTCGCCGGTCAGTTCGCTGGTGGGGTGGAGCACTACCTGGCGGTTGACGCAGACGATGCTTTTGAAGAATTTCGAGGCAAAGCCGATATCGTGGGTAACCAGCATTACGGTGAGCCGTTCATTGAGTTTGGCAAGCAGTTCAAAGAGATGCTCTTCCGAGGCGGCGTCGATGTTGGCCGTTGGCTCGTCCAAGATCAGCAGTTCGCCTTCGGAGGCCAGGGCGCGGGCAATGAGGGTGCGCTGCCGTTGTCCCCCGGAGATCTCGGCAAACAGGCGGCCAGCCAGCTCGGTCAGGCCCATTTCCGCAAGGGCTGCTTTGGCGGCCTCCCGGTCGGCCCTGGCGTAGGCGCCGCAGAAGATCCGATCCAGGCGGCCCATGAGCACGACCTCAAGCACTGTCACGGGGAATTGCGGATCGTAGTGGGCATACTGTGGAACATAGCCGATGCGCAGGCGGCTTTTCTCCGGGGTCTGCCCCAGCACTTCAATCTCGCCCCGGTCAGGTTTGAGCAGGCCGAGGATGAGTTTGAGCAGGGTAGTCTTGCCGCCGCCGTTAGGGCCCACGATACAGAGGGAATCACGGGCCATGATCTCCAGGGTGACATCTTCCAGGATGGGCGTGCCGTTGTAGGCGAAAGCAAGATCACGGATGCGGATGGCTGTTTTCTGTGTGCTGGTAGTGGTCATTGGGGTATCTGTGATGGCTTAAACGCCTGTTCGATGGCAGCGGTGATGGAGGCGAGATTTTGCAGTACCTCCTGAGCCAGTGGATCGATGGGGACTACGGCCCCGTTGATAGCCCTGGCTACGGTGTCGGCGCTCTTGCTGTCGAATTGCGGCTGGACAAAGATGGTTCGTACCCGATCCTCTCTGGCCTGGCGGATAAGAGCGGTGAGCTGTCTTGGGGTGGGGGATTTGCCGTTGATTTCCACGGCCTTCTGTTTCAGGCCGTAGGCCTTGGCAAAATAGCCAAAGGCAGGATGAAAGACATAAAAGGTTTTGCCCCGATGCGGGGCCAGGGTTGTAGTCAGGCGTCTGTCCAAGACGCTGAGTTCTTTTTGGAGAGAGGCGAGGTTTTTTTGCAGGGTCTCTTTACGCTCTGGCATGGTGGCGAAAAGGGCTGTCGCCATGTTGTCGGCCATGATTCGCAGGTTGTCTGGATTCAGCCAGAGATGAGGGTCTGCCTCATTGTCGGCGTGCGCTTCTCTGGCAGCTGTTTCGTGGTGGTGTGCTTCCGTAAGCGGCAAGCGGATGATCCCCTTGGTGGAGTCCACAATCCGCAGATTACGATTGCTGGCTGCGACCTTGGTCACCAGCTGCTTCTCAAAGGGGAGGTCAACGGTGAAAAACAGGCTGGCTCCGGCCAGAGTCGCGGCCTGGCGGGGGGTGGGTTCAAAGGTGTGCGGATCTTGCCCTTTGCTAACCAGGGTATGTACCTCAACTGCCTCTCCGCCGATTTTTTGGGCTAGAAAAGCCTGGGGCGGTACAGTGACAAAGATTCGCGTTTTTGTTGCCGTTGCGGCTAGGCTGATGCTTGTCCAGCAGAGGATGGCCAGCAAGAGAAGGGTGGCGGTCAGGGAGCGGCAACAATTTAATGCTGACATGGCGCCTCATTGGTTCCGCAGACCAGATGCACGGCCTTGCATGCATCACATTTTTGCAGGGAATGGGTATTGAGGAATCCGGCCCAGTGGGCGCGTTGCTCTGGGGTCAGAATGCCGGTGCCCTGACAGAGCGGACAGCCGTTTGCCAGGGCGCTTAAGATGGCATTTCTGATAAATTCCGATTTATTGGGCACCTTGTGCAGGGCCTCGGCCAGGGCTTCATCGGCTTTAAAGGTGATGGTTTCGGGCTTTTTATGACGCATGTTTTCCTCTTACAGATAAATTGTAAGTTGATCGTAATACAAAGTGTTACCGCTGTAAACGTGAATTCGTGATAGTTCACGCCATGGGTGGATGGGCTATGCAAAACGAAGGGAAGTGGTTGCTTCTTTACCCTCTTATGGTATCATATCAGTAATTGTTTCTTCTCTGATTGTAATGTCTGTCTGCCAGACATAGCTGAAAGGGGTTTTATATGTTTGGACTTGGAATGCCGGAACTTATTGTTATTCTAGTGATAATCGTCATTATTTTCGGAGCGGGCAAACTGCCTGAGATCGGCGCCGGGATAGGGCAGGGGATCAAGAACTTTAAAAAAGCCACTCGCGACGCAGACAAGCAGGAAAAAATTGAAGAAAAAGACAAGGAAGGCGGCGCTGGCTCTACCTCAGCCTGATAAGCCTGCATGTTTGCTGTAATTATTTTCTAAAAGGAGGATGAATATGTTTGGTTTGGGTACTCCGGAATTGATTGTTATTTTGGGAATAGCCTTTCTGGTTTTTGGCGGGAAAAAGTTGCCGGAGATCGGTTCCGGTCTTGGCAAGGCCATTTCTTCTTTCAAGAAAGGACTGCACGAGGTGGAAGAATCTGTTCCTGGCGTGAAAGAGGTTGCTGCTTTCAAGGAAGAAGCAGGCAAGGTCAAGGATCTGGTCAGTCCCCTTGCTAAATAGTGTCCATCCAGAAACGGCCCTTTCGCCCGATTGCTGTGTTGCTCCGTCGCCGAAAAATGCTCACGTACCGCATGTGCGCTCCGCCTTTTCGTCTTCTTTGCGCCTTGCCCTCGAACGAAATTTCTCGTTTCCAGATGGACACTAAATAAGTACGGGCTGGTTTAAGCACGCAGGGCAGGCAGGATATCATGATTCTGTCTGCCTTTTTTGTGTCTGGATTCGGAAAGATGATTTTTGCTGACTGATAACCGGGGCGCTATTTTGGAAGATCTGAGGATACAATTGGGTTGTTTGCCGGAGTAACCTCCTCCTCACTGATTCAGGCTTAAATGTGAACGAATAAATGAATCGACTGTTGGCAACCTATCTTATTGATAGGAATAATAATTTTAATCTAATCCGTTTTGTTGCGGCCTCCATGGTTCTGTATTCGCATAGTTTCGCTTTAGCGACTGGTTCGATAACTGGAGAGCCTTTTGTTGATATCCTGGGCATGTTTGTGAGTAACATCGCGGTTGACATTTTTTTTGTGATAAGTGGGTTTCTGGTGACTCAAAGTTTACTTAACAGGCGGAATCTTATTGATTTTATATCAGCCCGAATTTTCAGAATTTATCCTGGGTTGATTGTTTCCGTTGTTTTTTGTGTTTTTATTGTTGGTTTGTATTTTACCACATTATCCATGCAGTCATATTTGTCAGACCGTGAAACATATCGATTCCTGTTTAAAAACAGCAGCTTGATTTTTGGCTTGTCAGATGGCTATCTCCCCGGTGTTTTTGAGAACATCCCCTTGAAGAAGGCGGTTAATGGATCTTTATGGACACTTCCACTGGAGATAAAGATGTATGCCATCCTGGCCTTTGTTGGCGTAATCTTGGTTGGGATAAAAAAGTGGTCTGGCAGGAATTTTTTCAGGCAGGCGATAGTGGCACTTGCGTTTATGGCAATAATGGCGAATATCTTTAATTATTTTTCTCCATTCATGAATAGAAAGTTATTGCATCTCTTTCTGATGTTCTTTACGGGTTCGGCATTTTATTTGTTGAGAAACAGGATCGTTATGTCGAACAGGTTAGCAGCAATAATGTTTTCAGCTCTTTTATTCGCCCTGGTTGCCCAGAAGGGCTTTCTTGTTTTGTATGTAATGTTTATTGCTTATCTTGTTATCTATCTTGCCTTTATTCCTTCCGGAATAATTCGGCAGTTTAATCAGCTTGGTGATTATTCCTACGGCCTGTATATTTATGCTTTTCCTGTCCAGCAAGCTATCGCCTCGCTGATTCCAGGCGTTTCCGTGCGGGTAATGTTCATGCTTTCTTTTATTGTCACCTTGTTTTTCGCGGTACTTTCCTGGCATTTCATTGAGAAGAAATTTCTGGTTTATTCCCGGAATCTGGGGGCGACCTCCGGTCTGGGGATTTTTTCGACCTGGTCGTCCAGGTCTGAGTACGACCTTATTTCTGAATGATGGCATTGTGCTCAGGGCGGGCCGCATTTTGTCCGGGCAGCCAGATCGAGCATGGCGGGCAGTCCGCCTTTTTCCTCCGGGGAGAAGCCAAAAACATCCTGCCAGATCTCCTCACTTTCCATGCAGAAATACAGACAGGTATCCGGGTCAAGGTGGCGGGAAAGATGGTGCGCCAGGTGCCGGTACATCTCGGTGCGCAGCGGGCGAAAGTAACGGAATTTGTTGTCCAGGCCCAGGACAAACTCTTCATGAAAAAACCGGGATCGGGGAAAACGCCCGGTGGCAATGCCTTTCAGGGCAGGAAGAAAACGCAGCGCTCCCATGCTGATCCAGACAATGCTTGCTGCCGGAACCGTGGCAAAGAGCCGGTCAATCGTTTCTTTATAACCATTTTTCCAGCCGGGGTGATAGATGAGCGGATCAAAATGAAAGGCCAGCCTGTAGCCCCAGGCGGCGCACTGGGCAGCGGCAGCCAGGCGCTGATCCAGGCTGGCGGTGCGCAGCTCTTCTTTTGCCATGATCTCTGTGCTGTTGAGCGACCAGGCCATGATGGTGCGTCCCCCATGCTCACAGTGTTTGAGGTTGTCGAGGACAACCGCTTTTGACTTCAGCTCAAGCACCGCCTTGGGTTGATCCCTGAAAAATTCAATGAGGATCCGGCTCAAGCCGGTGACCCGATCCAGGGCCATGCTGTCGGTAAATTCGCCGGTGCCGATACGACGGAAGGTCTGCGGGTTTTCGGTAAAGGCGGCGGTTAGTTCGGCCAGCAGATCATCGGTATTTACAAAGAAAGAAAGCCAGGGGTTGTTGAGGTAGGCTTGCAGGATGCAGTACACGCAGTCCATGGGGCAGTTCATCCCGACATTGAGCACCTGGTAGTCGCAGCAGCGGTATTCCCTGGTGGCGGGGCAGGGCTTGAGAAAGCGGCCCCGGTTTTTGCAGAGGACGAGATGTTTTTTCCCATTGCTGAGGCTATGAGGGTTGGCGTTGATGGCCGAAAGGTCCGGGCCGGAGCGGGGCGCAATAATCTGCACCTTGCGGCCCGGAAGATTGGCCAGGATATTTCTGGTGAGGGGCAGATCCTGGCAGTCATCCTCCACATAGACATGCTGGATAATGCTGGCTGGATCAAGGCAGGTGGTGTCAGACATGATGTTTGTCCCTGGTTGTGTTTGGCTGTGCGGCACCATACCGTAAAGAATCTGGGCGGCCAACGAGAAAATTCTGTCGCTCTTGCCTGGAACAGGGCAGAGCCTTGGTGGTTTATAAAGCAATGCATGAAATGTCGCTGGCTGTAAATATCGTTGAAATTGTTCTGGCCAAGACCCAGGCTGTTGGGGGGCAGAGGATTACTTCGATCGAACTTGGGGTCGGAAAGTTGTCCGGGCTGATGAGCGAGGCTCTGATTTTCTGTTTTGCAGCCGCTGCCCGCAATACCCTGGCGGAAGGTGCCGAGCTTCTGATCCGTGAACTTGACGGGCGCGGCAAATGTCTGGCCTGTGCTCACTCCTTTGTGGTGGATTCCCTGCTTGCTCAATGTCCGCAATGCGGCGGGTATGCGGTGGAGACTGTGCAGGGCCGGGAATTGCAGGTCTTGTCCCTGACCATTGATGAATAAGTCTAATAAGCCGAATCGAAAGGTGGGGCATGTGTGATTCCTGCGGCTGCAGCAGCCCGGAGAACAGGATAACCATCAGCAGAGCTGGACAGCAGACTGTGTCTCGTCCTGTCTCCCCCCATCATGTTCAGCGGGGCCGGATACTGGCGGTGCAGGAGGCGGTGCTGGGGAAGAACGACGGGATTGCCGCGCATAACCGGGAATTTTTCAGGGAAAGGCGGATCGTGGCTCTTAATCTGCTCAGTTCTCCCGGCTCAGGCAAGACCACGATTTTGGAGCGGACTATCCGGGCGTTGCGGGGTGAGATCCCCATATCGGTCATCGAAGGGGATCAGCAGACCAGGCTCGATGCCGAACGGATCGAGGCCACCGGGGTACCCGTGGTGCAGGTGAATACCGGCTCCGGTTGCCATCTGGACGCGGAGATGGTGCATCAGGCCCTGCACCAGATGGAGCCAAAGGAGAACTCCCTGCTCTTTATCGAAAATGTCGGCAATCTGGTCTGCCCGGCCATGTTCGATCTGGGCGAGGCGGCCAAGGTGGTGATCATCAGCGTCACCGAGGGGGAGGACAAGCCCCTCAAGTATCCGGCCATGTTTGCTGCGGCTAGCTTGTGCCTGATCAACAAGACGGATCTTCTGCCTCATGTGGATTTTGCGGTAGCCCGCTGTCGGGAATATGCCCTGCGGGTGAATCACCGGCTGGATTTTTTTGAGATCTCCGCCAGAACCGGCGAGGGCCTGCCTGGCTGGCTGGCCTGGCTGCGGCGGCAGTTCTAACCTCCAGATAAAATGGATCTCATGCCAACCGAGCGCTGGAAGATCTCAATCAGCGGCATTGTCCAGGGCGTCGGTTTTCGGCCCTTTGTTTACCGTTTGGCCTTGGCGCGTGGCCTGGCCGGGTTTGTGGCCAATACCCCGGAGGGGGTTGTTGTCGAGGCCCAGGGCTCAGCCCCGCGGTTGCGGGACTTTCTTGCAGCCCTGCGCCGGGAAGCGCCTCCCCTGGCCTGGATTGGCGAGATTGGCTCTTCCTCCCTGGCCTTGGGTGATGAGGAGGGATTTGCCCTTCTTCCTTCGACGGCCTCCGGGCCGGTCTCCACTCTGATCTCCCCTGATGTCGCGGTGTGCGAGGCCTGTCTGGCCGAATTCCTGAATCCGACTGACCGCCGGTTTCGCTATCCCTTTATCAACTGCACCAACTGCGGCCCCCGTTATACCATTGTCGAGCGCATCCCCTACGACCGTCCCTTTACGACCATGCGCGGGTTTGTTATGTGCGCGGCTTGTCAGCGGGAATATGATGATCCCGCTGACCGTCGGTTTCATGCCCAGCCTAACTGTTGCCCCGACTGCGGCCCGCAGCTCAGTCTGGTTGGGGCAGCGGGAAAGCGGGTGGCCGAACGGGGTGAGGCGCTAAGCGAGGCGCTCCGGCGGCTGGCGGCAGGCGAGATCGTGGCGGTCAAGGGGATTGGCGGTTTTCATCTGGCGGTGGATGCGGCCAATGGCCAGGCAATAGAGCGTCTGCGCCAGAGGAAGGGGAGGGCGGCCAAGCCTCTGGCGGTCATGGTTGCTGATCTGGCAACGGCCCGCAAGCTGTGTCAGTTAGAGGCCTTGGCAGAGCAGGCCCTTACGAGTCAGGCCCGGCCCATTGTCCTGGCCGCCAAAAAAGAGGGCCATGGTCTGGCGGAAGAGGTCGCCCCAGGATACGCTCAGTTCGGCCTTATGCTGCCCTATGCCCCGCTTCATTATCTTTTGCTGCAAGGGGTGGGGCGGCCCCTGGTCATGACCAGCGCCAACCTCAGCGATGAGCCGATCTGTATTGACAATGATGAGGCGGTTTTGCGTCTGGCCGGGATCGCTGACTGTTTTCTGGTGCATGACCGGGGCATTCATCTGCCTTGCGATGATTCGCTGGTCGCCCTTCAGGCCGGGATGATCCGTCAGCTCCGGCGCAGCCGGGGCTTTGCCCCGAAGCCCATCGGCCTTGCGGCAGCCGGGGCCATGGTTCTTGGGGTGGGAGCGGAACTGAAAAACACCGTTTGTCTGCTGAAAGATAAACAGGCTTTTTGCAGTCAGCACCTTGGGGATCTGAAAAATCTGGAGGCCTACCGGGTTTTTCAGCAAAGTATCGGCCAGTTGGGAGCCCTTTTTGAAATCAGCCCGGCGCTGATCGCCCACGATCTGCATCCCCAGTATCTCTCCAGCCGCTGGGCTAAAGAGCAGAAGGCGCCCACCCTGGCGGTGCAGCACCATCATGCTCATCTGGCCGCCTGTCTGGCCGAAAACCGTTATGAGGGCCCGGTTATCGGTATTATTCTCGACGGGGCTGGGTATGGCCCGGATCAGACCATCTGGGGCGGCGAGGTTTTGCTGGGAGACGCCGGAGGGTTTACTCGTTTTGCCGCCCTGGAAGCCTTGCCCCTGCCGGGTGGTGATGCGGCGGTGCGGGCCCCCTGGCGAACAGCCCTGAGCTATCTCTTTGCCGCTTATGGCGCGGCGTTGCCCGATCTGCCCTTTCTGGCGGCGCATGAGTGCGGGCCGATCTTGACCATGGTGCAAAAAAGGCTGAACTCTCCGCTTACTAGCAGCTGCGGCAGGCTTTTTGACGCAGTGGCCGCCATGAGCGGGGGCAGGCAGATTGTCCAGTATGAGGCCCAGGCTGCCATTGAACTGATGCAGCTGGCGGGCGGGCCTGGTGAGCGGGGATTTCCCTGCGAAGTCTACGCGGAAGATGATATGCTGAAAATCTCGGTGCGCTCTTTGATCCAGGCAGTGGCTCAAGCCGTGCAGACCGGCATGAGGCAAAGTGAAATCAGCCGCAGGTTTCACGCCGGATTGGTTGCGGTCTTTACTCGGATAGCCGAGGAAGCGCGAGGTCGGGAAAAACTCAAGACCGTGGCCTTGAGTGGCGGTGTTTTTCAGAACCGCTTGCTCCTGGAGGGGTTGCTTGCCTCTCTGGGTCGGGCCGGGTTTAAGGTTCTGCTGCATAAGAAGCTGCCTTGCAATGATGCCTGCCTTTCCTTGGGGCAGGCGGTGATTGGTCGTGCGGCTTTGAAAAAAAGGTGACGGTATGTGTCTGGCTATTCCCGGCAGGGTGGTGGAAATATTTCAGGAAAACGGCCTGTGTATGGGGCAGGTGGATTACAGCGGCACGCTCAGCAAGGTCTGCCTTGCGTATGTGCCGGAGATCGCGGTGGGCCAGTACACCGTGGTGCATGCCGGCTTTGCCTTGTCGGTACTCGATGAGGAGGAGGCGCGGCAGAGTTTCGCGGCCTGGCAGGAGTTGAGCCAGACTGTGGCGGCTCAGGGTACGGATATCTTCGGTGGGCCGCTGGGAAAATAAGAAAAGTAACGCAACGGCGCAGAGGCGCAAATAAAGAAGAAACGTATAGATCGTATCAGGCAAATAAGAGGCTTGGTTCCTTTGCGTCTCTGTGTCTTTGCCTTGATCTTTACTTTTGTGAGGTTCTTCTATCCCCATGAAATTCGTTGATGAATATCGCGATCCGGCCCTGGCTAGGCGTCTGCTTGAGGAGATCCGGCGCACCGTGACCCGGCCCTGGGTGATCATGGAGATCTGCGGGGGGCATACCCATGCCATTATGAAAAACGGGCTTGATCAGTTACTGCCTGCCGAGGTGGAGCTGGTGCATGGGCCAGGTTGTCCGGTTTGTGTTACTCCGATGGAGATTATTGATCGGGCGGTGGCTATCGCCGCCCGACCCGAGGTGATCATGGCCAGCTTTGGCGATATGCTTCGGGTGCCTGGCAGCGCCTCCAGCCTGTTCATGGCCAGATCCGCCGGGGCTGATGTGCGGATGGTTTATTCGCCGCTGGAAGCCGTGGCTCTGGCGCGGCAAAACCCGGAGCGAGAGGTGGTTTTTCTGGCCGTTGGTTTTGAAACAACGGCGCCGGGCAATGCCATGGCCCTGCTGCAAGCCAGGCGGGAGGGGCTGACGAATTTCAGCTTGTTGGCCAGCCAGGTTCTGGTGCCGCCCGCCATCCGTGCCCTGCTTTCCTCGCCCGGCAACCGGGTGCAGGGCTATCTGGCGCCGGGGCATGTCTGCACGGTTATGGGCTGGCAGGAATATGAGCCGCTGGCCGAGCAATTCCGGGTGCCCATTGTGGTCAGCGGCTTTGAACCGGTCGATATTCTCGCTGGACTGCTTATGGTGCTTCGTCAGCTTGAAGCGGGCCGCCATGAGGTGGAAAACCAGTATGGCCGGTCGGTGAGCCGGGAAGGTAATCGGGTGGCGCAACAGATTATGGCCGAGGTCTTCGCGGTGCGTGATCGCCCCTGGCGGGGGATTGGGTTTTTGCCTGCCAGCGGCCTGGTGATCAGGGAGCATCTCGCCGCCTATGACGCCGAGCGAAAGTTTGCCGTGGAGTTCATCAGTGTGCGGGAATCGGCGCAATGCAAGAGCGGCGGTGTGTTGCAGGGGCTGCTTAAACCAGATGGCTGTCCGGCCTTTGGCCGTGAATGCATCCCGGAGCATCCCCTGGGGGCAACCATGGTTTCCGGCGAGGGGGCTTGCGCCGCCTATTACAGATATCACAGGACGCGTCATGAACTGATCTGAAGCCGAGAGATTTTAGTTGCTCCTCGCCCATTATGGAATATAGGAACTCTAGGGTCAGGTCAGACTTTCGTAGGAACTCTAGGGTCAGGTCAGACTTTCGGACATTCATCCACTAATCCACCGGGAAAACAGGAAAAAATAGGAGCACTCCCTGTATTTCTCATGCGATTCGCAAAACCAGGGACAGCCCCCGTGCGGGGACAGTCCCGGTCTTTAAGATTGGAATATCCAGGGGGGCATTTATCATGTCACTTCATAGGGTAATGCTCGGCAGGATCTCTTTGCCGACGCTGCCCGTCATGCCGCATGCGAGAATGGTTGAACTTCCGTGTCCAGCCGGTCTGCCAGTGCTTCCTGCGCCACTTCCATGTCGTAATGGGTTTGCAGGTTAAGCCAGAACTGCGCCTCCATGGTAAAGAAGCGTCCAAGGCGGAGCGCCGTGTCAGCGGTTATGGAACGTCTACCATGGGCAATCTCGTTGATCCGGCGGGCGGCCACCCCTATATCCTTGGCCAGGCGATACTGACTGATGCCCATTGGTTCCAGAAACTCAGTTTTCAGTATCTCTCCGGGATGGATGGGAGGAAAATCACGTTTGTCCATATTGTCACCTCGTTAATGATAATCAATGACCTCAACATCAAAGGCATCATTGCCATGCCAAACGAAACAAATGCGCCATTGTTTGTTAATCCTGATACTGTGCTGCCCCTCCCGGTCGTGATGCAAAACTTCCAGATGATTGGCAGGCGGGATGCGCAAAGTGTCAAGAATATTTGCGGCATGAAGCATTTTTAGTTTGATAACCGCCGTGCGTTGGATGGCCTGTGGCAACCTGGCAGAAAATCTTCCGTAAAAAAGTTTCTCGGTTTCCTTGCATTTGAAGGTTTTGATCATGGCTCTATAATATCCTATACGGATATTATCGTCAATGGATATTGTTGGTATGATAAAGGTAACATTGTTGCATAGGGGAGTAAGAGGGGGACATCCTACGGCAAACCTTGCACCTCATCGTTACGGCTATTCGGCGTGCCGAATAGCTACGGCCACCCATCATCCCTTATCCAAGTTGGGGAAACGCCGGGGTCAGGGGAAACGCCGAGGGCAGGTTAGAGTTTCGGACATTCGCCCATAAAAAACAGAACGGCCTCCCCGGTGTCCGTGTGGAGCGCATGGTTCGGCCTCTTACCGATAAAATTCTCTGTGCAATCATATTAAGCGGCGGTGCCACTTCATTGGATTCTGGGATGTATGCAAGGATCGTCAAAGCTGGATCCAGTGGCTGTATGAGGCGAAAAAGCGCTATGGACTGGTAATCTTCAATTACACAGTAACGTCCAACCATATTCATCTTCTGGTGCTCGATGCCGAAGATCGTCATGTTATCCCCCGGTCAATGCAACTGCTTGGGAAGTTTGCTCTCTACTCTACCCTTCGTCAGCGCTGATTTTTGCCCATTTTTTCTTGCTACCAACCAAATAATAATCTCCACCAACTTAGTATTTGTCTTGTTTTCTTGTAAATACCAATATATACTAAATTAGTATTTATAGTAAATTATGAACTATGACAATACGTTATCAGTTTTACTGAAATGACTTCGGTTGGGGGAAAACATGAAAATACCGGAGAAGGCGCCTGACTGGCAGTCTATTTTACAGGAAAACAAGGAATCTTTGTTTGCGCATCTAAAGGTTATGGAACCGGTCATTAAAAAAGCAGACAGCGAATATCTCTACTGGGACAAATTTAAATATCTCACCTTCCCCCCTGTCGTCACCCCTGAGAAGGCATGGGCGGCCCTCAAATTGAGCAGAGTCATCCGCAGCGTAAAAAGCATACCGCTTGCGGATCGCGAAGGAAGAAATTTCACCTATTGGATTCCTGACAATGCCCAAAAGGCCTTGCATTTTCTGGATCAAAATATTGCCGGCCAGATTTTAATCGATGAGCCAGTTCTGCAAAGCGAGGAGAAACAGCGGTATATCCTGAAATCGATCATCGAAGAGGCCATTACCTCCAGCCAGCTGGAGGGGGCGGCAACAACCCGGGTGGTTGCCAAGGAAATGCTGCGCTCCGGCCGACCGCCAAGGGATCATGCCGAGAGGATGATCTTCAACAACTACATCACGATTACCAGGATTCGTGATCATGTCCATGAACCCCTCTCCACGGAATTGCTGCTCGAATTCCATCGTCTCATCTCGAAAGAGACGCTGGAAACGCCGGAACAGGAAGGGCGTTTCCGGAGAGCGGCGGATGGCGACATCCGGGTGTATGACGAAAAAGATCAAGTGCTGCACACCCCGCCGCCGCCGGAAATCATCGATGAATCAATCCGGCAACTTTGCAATTTCGCCAACGAGGAAGGTGGCGAAGAGTTTGTCCATCCGGTCATTCGCGGCATTATCCTCCATTTCTGGCTGGCATATCTGCACCCTTTTGTGGATGGCAACGGCCGCACGGCCAGAGCCCTCTTTTACTGGTTTTTGCTCAAAAGGAAATACTGGCTTTTTGAGTATCTTTCCATCTCAAGAATCATCCGCAGGGCCTCGATCCAGTATTACCGATCGTTTCTTTATACGGAAACAGACGACCGGGATATAACCTATTTCATCATGTTCCATCTGCGGGCCATAAAGATCGCGGTGGATGAACTGCGCCTCTACCTGCAAGCGAAACAGAAGGAGTCCAGAAATGCGCTCCAGCTCCTGCGGAAGCAGCCACACCTGAATCATAGGCAAAGAGCCCTGCTGGCAAGCGCCCTGAAGCATCCGGATACTATTTTTACCTTCACCACGCATTTGCGAACCCATGGGGTCGTCTATCAGACGGCCAGAGCCGATCTGCTTGGCCTCCATGCCTTGGGGCTGCTCGAAATGCATAAATCCGGAAAGAAATTTCATTTCATTACCGCGCCTGACCTGGCAAACAAGTTACGGTAAAGACAGGAGCATGCCCGCTTGATTCTCGCCTGGCGGGCGGATGGCGGACAGATTGTCGCAAGACAAGAAAAATCATGGAACAAAAATGCCTCGCTATCGTTAAAAAAGCATCATGCTTGAAACCAGCGACGATGTAACCAATCAGGGGATAAGGAACCAAGGTTCGATCCATATCTCCTTCAGTAAGCGATTGCAGGGTGTCGGAGATGCAAGGCATCGGTCTGCGATGTGTACTGATGTACATGAGCAGACCGATAACACCGCAGATTCGGGGTCCTGCAATCGCTTACGCGACGACCTTCAGCTCATTGCCCGGTGCCAACAGGGAGAAAGCGCCCTGTTCGAGCAACTTGTCCTGCGTCATCAGGACCGGATCTACAACCTTTGCCGCCGGATGCTCAGTCAGGCCCAGGATGCCGAGGACGCGGCCCAGGATACCTTTCTCAAGGCCTACCGCAATCTCGGCAGATTCACGCCCGACGCCTCCTTTACGACCTGGCTCTACCGTATCGCCATCAACACCTGCCTTGACCGCCGGAAAAAACCCATCTGGCACTCCCTTTTTAAAAAAACCGCCGAGGGCGAAGAATTCATGCTTGCGGAGCTGGCGCACGGCTTCACCCCCGAGCGGCTCTACGAGGCAAAACAGACGGGGGCGCTGGTGCAGGCCTGCCTTGCCGGGCTGCCGGTCAAACTGAAAGCGGCCCTGGTGCTCAAGGAGCTGGAGGGCTGCTCCTACGAGGAAATCGCCGAGGCCTTGGATATTTCCCTGGGCACGGTAAAGTCCAGAATTTCGCGGGCTCGGGAGGAAATGCGGCAAATGATGCGAAAAAGTACGATAAATATCCAGCTCAAAGCCAAAAAGTGACTAAAACCACGGAATGTAACTATTCAGCAGTGCCGCAGATGCGAGGAAGAGGTCTGCGAAGTGTGCTATTGCACATGAGCAGGCCGATGACAAAGCAGATGTGGTGCTGCTGGATAGTTACAAAGTACGGAACAAAAAAACAGCATGATCGTTTAACCAGACAGGAGAAGAAAAATGCGATGCCAAAAAGCGCAAAGATTGATATCCGCCCACCTGGACGGAGAATTACCGCCCGGCAAGCAGGCGGGGCTTGCAGCCCACCTCAACCACTGCGCAGCCTGCGCGGCTGAGTTAAAGACCAGCCAGAAAACAAAAGAAATACTGACCGGAATGGAGTGGTTCACCGCACCCACGGGTTTCAGTCGGCGGGTAATGACCCGCCTCGATCAGACTGAACCAGCGCGACCTTTTTTCGTGCCCCTCTGGCTCCGGTTCGCCGAGGTGGCGGTGCTGCTTCTGGCCATTGGCAGCGGGGTGATCTTCGGCCGCCTGTTGAGTCTTCCTGTCAGGTCTACGGACATGGAAAGCACCGGACTTTCCCTTGAGCTTTTCGATCCGGCCCCGGCAGGTTCCCTGGGCGGGGTCTATCTGGCAATGCTGGAGGATGGCCATGCGCAATAGCACGCTCAGATACCTGCTGCTGGTCTCGGTGCTCTTGAACCTGACGATCGTGGGAACTGCCGGCTACCGTTATTACCAGCATCATAATAACAGCTGGACCTCTCCCTTCGGCGCCAGCATGACCCGGGATCGCTTTCTTTTTGAAGAGCTGGCCCTGGCGCCTCGGCAGGTCGAGGCCCTGAAGAAAAAAACCGTCCCCTTCCGGGCCGAGCTGGATCACCAGCGGGCTCAGATCGCCGAAAAGAGAAGGGAACTGATCGCCCTGATGCGTCAGGACAATCCTGATTTGCCCGCCATCAGGGCCTTGATTGTCGAAATCAGCGCCCGGCAGGAAGAGATGCAGCAGCGGGTCGCCGCGCACATGCTGGAGGTGAAGGCCCAGATGAACAAGGAGGAGCAGCAACGCTTCTTCGACCTGATCGAAAACGCCATGAGCAAAGGAAAAATGACCGGATGCCCCTCAGTCGAATAAAAACCACCGGCACGATGCTTGCCGCCTTGTTGCTCCTTTGGGCCGCAACTGCTGTCGGCTCTGAAATTGTGACCATCGACCAGCAGACCCTCAGCTTAAGCCAGTGCCTCGACCTTGCCCGGCGCACAAATCCCGCAGGCCATCTTGCCCGGCAAAACCTGAGGGCGGTTCGGGAAAGACCCGGCGAAGGCCGCGGCGGCTACTACCCG
>Ga0208863_1000300_pt1 | contig 58873 bp, 57 predicted proteins | sample RifOxyD3_FD_184040 | JGI IMG/M metagenome (GOLD analysis project Ga0208863, IMG submission 184040) | Soil microbial communities from Rifle, Colorado - Rifle Oxygen_injection D3 (SPAdes) | ecosystem: Environmental > Terrestrial > Deep subsurface > Rock core/Sediment | place: Rifle, Colorado... | reverse complement strand
TTGCTAAAAAAGGGGAGTAAAAATCAAACATTCGGACACCTATGCTACAATGTTAATACAATACCTTCGACTAAACCACTGTCCGGATGTCGACCGATACCGGTGTCCGAATACTCCGATTTACACATTCGGGAGAGTTTGTTATGCATGAGATATTCACATCGATTATCTCGATTACGATCGGGCTTGCCATTTACGATTTAGCCAAAACCCTTATCGAAAATGAGGTGCTGTTTAAGACCTTCAATTACGGCAATGACCTCCAAAGCAAAACGCTCAGTAAATTTCTGACCTCTATTATTATCGCCCTCTCGATTGAATCGCTCATGGCAGTATTCAAGATTGTGCTGGATGATTACAGCAAACTCATCAATGCCTTTTATCTCATCATTGGCGTCACCTTGCTCATTATCGGTACCGGAATATACAATCAGTTTTCCCATCAAAGAAAATAACAAAACAGAAGCTTTACTCAAAAAGCTCCACAGGAAAGCACTCAAATCAAACAATACCCTAAAAAGAGATCAAAAGTACGGTAATATTAGTTTAGTAAAGTGCCTTGCGCCCTGTTCGTACAAATTATTGAAGCACGAAAGATACCTATGAATCTATCCCCGTCTCAACAAAACACTTTCGATGAAATGAGTATGACCCAAAAAGTTGCGATTCTTTTAGCTCAACTGGGTGAAGATGCAACCGCAACCCTTTTCTCCAAAATGAGTATCCAAGCGATTACCGAAGTTTCAAAACACATTGCAACCAACCGTTCCATCGAAAAAAATATCGCCGCGGCGGTACTGGAAGAATTTTACGCCATTATTCAGTCGAATCAATATCTAAACACCGGCGGTTTGGAGTATGCACGGGAAATTTTGTACAAAGCACTCGGACCGGACGAAGCAAAAAAAGTCTTGGAACGTTTAAGCAAAAGTATGCAAAGTTCCCAAAATTTTGCCTTTTTGTCTAAAATCAAGCCTCAGCAGCTCGCCGACTTCATTATAAATGAGCACCCTCAGACGATAGCCTTGATCTTGGCCCATATGGACCCCTCGGCTGCTGCTGAAACCCTCTATATTTTTCCGGATGATTTGCGGGCCGAAGTGGCCATGCGTATGGCAAAACTGGGGGATATCACTCCGGCGATTATCAAACGGGTCAGTACGGTCCTCGAATCAAAACTCGAAGCGTTGGCCAGTTATAAAGTCGAAGTGGGCGGGCCGAGATCGGTTGCCGATGTCTTTAACCGTTTAGGTGCGAAAGTATCCAAAACAACTCTGGCACAAATCGAGCAGTTGGATCAGGAGCTTGCCTCATCGATTAAAGAGATGATGTTCACCTTTGAAGACATTGTCAATCTGGATGGAAACAGCATCCGCGAGATTCTCAAATCGGTGGATAAAAATGATCTTATGCTGGCACTGAAAAGTGCTCCCGAAGAGCTTAAAGAGAAATTCTATGCAAACATGTCCCAGCGTGCCAAAGATTCTTTTATCGAAGAGATGCAGTTTGCAGGGGCGGTAAAGGTCAAAGAGGTCGAAGGGGCCCAGCGAAAAATCGTCGATGCCGTTCAGGCATTGGCTGAACAGGGCGTATTGCAGCTAGGCGAATCTGAAGAGATGCTTGAATAACCCTTTGGACCCTTCCAGCCCCTCTCCGGCCTAATAAACCCTCTCCAATAGATACGCAATCAACGGTAACGTCACCAACGCAATAACAATGCCGTATCCCACCAATGCCGCACTAAGTGCCGGGGCAAATCCCGATGCAATGGCTAAGGCTCCGGCGGTAATCATCGAAGGCATTCCCGATTCCAATACGGCGGTTTTCAGAGCCAAAGGATCGGTTCCCATCGCGAATAGCATACCAAAGGCGATGAAAGGCATCACAATCAGTTTAAGGCCCAATGCTTTTATGAAAAGCGGATAATCGACATCTCCCCCGAAACGTAACGAATACCCTACCGATACCAAGGCAACCGGAACGAGGGTAGAGGAGAGTATCTGCAAATACGGCGTAATGCCTGAGGGCATTTCGCCCCACCCCAAAGCTACTAACAGCATCAAAAAGGGGGGGAACAAAAAGAGTTTTTTGACAATCAGCCGTTTGTGTATCTGTCCTGTCTCATAACGGGCAAGTACGGCACTGCCGTATAAAGAGAGCATCAAAAACGTCCCGAATTGATCGTACATCAACACATAAGGGATCGCATTCGGACCTAAAAGGGTTTGAACAATCGGGATCCCCACAAACGAAGTATTCCCCAACGGCATCACAAGGAGTAATGCCGCACGAACCTCGGGAGGATGATTTTTCGTCATCGCCATCACAATGGCTGCCGTAATCGGAAGCAATAACCACGGAATAAGAATCACCCCTAACGCCGAGAGATCCAAATGAATTTTCGGCACCTGAAGCAATACGGTAGCCGGAAGCGAGACATAGATGACAAAAAAATTGAGACTTTTCGCCATATCCGCAGGGGCATCGGTCCGTTGGAGCATAACACCCAATACCAATAAAGCGATAATAAAACCGAACTGCTCCATCTTTACCCTTCGTTGTTGTAACCGAATACTAATCGGAACCCCCTTTTAATTCTCTAAAAGGTACAATAAAAAAAAGAATTAGAGAGCTTAATGAGGAATCGCTATACCTCCCCGAAAATATCGTTTACGACCCTACTGAAATGGCAGTTTTCCAAAGTCTATCGTCAACGTAGCGCAGAGTCTTCGGCTCTGCCTATCGTGCTTCACGAGAAACTTCCCGAAGGCGAATACGCGCTCTGGCTTGGGCATGCAAGCCTCTGGCTGCGGCTCGGCGAAACGACGGTTGCCATCGATCCGGTACTGGGGGACATCCCCCTCTATCGCCGTCACAGTATCCTCCCTATCCCAAAAGAGCAGCTGATTGCCGATGTTATCCTCCTCACCCATGCCCATTACGATCACTACGACAAAGCTACGGTGACGTATCTTCTCCAACACAACCCGAAATTGATTATCGTAGCACCAGCAGGATTTTGGCGCTACCTCAAAGGGAAAATCGACCGGGAGCGGTGTTTTGAACTGGAGTGGTGGGAATCGGTCATGGCGGGGGGACTTTTCATCACCCTCGTCCCGAGCAAGCACTGGAGCAAACGGACCCCCTATGATGCCAATAAGGCACTATGGGGAGGATACATCGTCCAAAACAGCGTTCATACCCTCTACCATGCGGGAGACAGTGCCTACGGAGAACATTTTAAAGAGATCGGAGAAAAGTTTGATATTGACGAAGCTTTTTTACCGATCGGAGCCTATCGCCCCGAAGAAATTATGAAACACAATCACCTAAATCCCCCCGAAGCGCTTCGAGCCGCCGGCGATTTAGGGGCTAAAACAGTGATTCCGATCCACTATGGTACGTTTATCCTCTCGGACGAACCGATCGATGAGCCGATCGAGTGGTTTGAAAAACTCATCCGCTCCAAGCTCTACCCGTTTGATCCGCGGACGTTGCGTGTGGGAGAGGTTTACCGTTTTAACGAAGTGCTTTGAGCGGTGTAATCACTGCTCAATCGCTTTTTTAAGTTCTTCGGCCGTCGAGATAAACTCAATGGCGGTAAGAATATTGTCCCGAAATTTCATAACGGTGATCTTCTCTTCCTGATACGGAAACTTGAGCCCCTCCTCTTCATCCTGAAGCAGTAAAATCGTATGGGGATAGTGACGCATTTTCGGCAGTGCAAAGGTTTCGGCGATAAATTTCGGCATTTGGCTGATATCGGCGACAAAAGCCGCTTTATTTTTGGACAGATACCCATTCTCCTGAACCGCAAGATACTCATTGACCGTAGCCGCCGTCCCTTTTTCGAATGCCATAATCAACGTTTTTGGCATACTTGTGAGGGTAACGCGTTTGCCGAATTGATCGTTTAAATCGGGCAGTATGACCGATTGCCCCACGGTATACGGAGCCGCCCAAACGCTCACGGCAACCAACAACGCAACAATCACTTTTTTCATAAAATTCCTTTTTTTAATGCTTCAAAAGTCTAACCTATCAAGAGTAAACGGGCTATTTTTTACAAAGGATATCGGCAGATCATGAATTTTTAATGAAAATGAGGTTTTCATCTTCGGTGGGTAAAGCGGTATAGAGGAGCGACCCTAATGGGTCAATTTGCTTAAAAGCGCTCCAAGCTCCTCGTGTTGAGGAAGGGTGAGGGCGAAGGTCCCGTCCATCACCTTGTCAAGATGATTCATCTCGGTGAGGGTAATCCCGAAAGGATCTTTTTTCGCCACTTTGCTCCCCGCGGAAGCAAGGGTGACATTATCCAGTTTTTTAGAGCTGTGACGGATAAAATAGGTGAGGAAATAACCGCCCGAGTGATCTTTTTCGATGGCAACCACGACGCGTGAAGCGTTACTTCCGCTCCACAAAAGATCCGGGGCAAGGGTTTTGAAATCCTCGATCGAAAGATACCCTACATAGACTTTTGTATAAATATCGTGATACCGCTGCGTCGCCGCCCGACAGAAAAAATCGACATCGATCGGACTTTTTCCCCGCAATGATCGTACCATCCAAGAGAGGGTACTGTAATATTTAAACGCCGCAATTTTAAGCTCTTCGGCATGGGCGATTTTAGCGCTTTCGACACGGATCATCGGAGCACGCGGCGACTTGGAGCTTAGACGATCCAAAATATGGCGGGCACCGTAGGGTTTCGTCAGCCAAACCGAAGCATAAGAGGGGAGATCCGATGTTCCGGTTGCCCCTTCGTTCAGCACCAGCAGTGCTTTGACGCTGTAGCGGGGGAAAAGGACTTCGAGCAATGCCCGTTTTTTGCGGAGCCGTTTTTTGAGATTGCTTACCGATTTAACGAGGGTCATTTCGACAAAATAAAGCTCTTTATCGGTAAAAAGAAGCCCGTCGAATTCACCGATCTCTTTGTGGCGGGCACGGTAGATAATCTGCCCTTTCCAGCTCACGGAGAGGGCATCGCTCTGCGCACGGGTTCGGTGTTTGTGGGGCCCTTTGATGATAAAGCTTTTGATTCGGGGCTCATTGGCAGCATAACGGAGGAGTTTTTCATAGATGTAGTTCTCGTACACTTCCCCCTCAAATGAGCGAAATGCACTGATGTATCCTTCATCCTCCATTGTCAATCCCTTCGCTTCTAGGGAGAGAAGATGATCAATGTTATAGTCGTAATATAAAAGGTTATCGCCGAGTTCTGCATCGCCCTCAGGGATAACGGTATGGTCGAATGTTAGGATGGGAGCCTCTTTTGGGGGATTAGAACATTTTTACCAAATGCCCGTTACCATTTTACTTTATTTTAGCCAATAATTTAGATGCGTTCTAAAATTCCCTCTGCTATTTTATGTAACGGCAGTTGTTTTTCGACCGCACCGAGATCATACGCAACTTTTGGCATACCGTAAACGACACAGCTTGCTTCATCCTGTCCAAGGGTTCGTGCCCCCGCATTGCGCATAGACAATAGCCCTCGGGCACCGTCCCCCCCCATCCCCGTCAAGATAACGCCGATCGCATTGGCCCCGGCAATTTTGGCAACGGAGTTGAGTAAAACATCGGCGGAGGGTCTGTGTCCGGAGATTTTTTCTCCGCTCCCGATCTCGACATAATAGCGTGCCCCCGAACGGCGCACCACCATATGATAATCACCCGGTGCGATCAAAACGACACCCGGTGTGATCGAGTCTCCGTTGCGGGCTTCCCGCACCTCCATCGCGCACAACGCATTGAGCCTCTCGGCAAAGGGGGCCGTAAAATTAGCGGGCATATGCTGAACGATGACGGTTCCCGGAGCATTTCTGGGCAATCCCATCAGGACATCTTTCAGCGCTTCGGTTCCCCCCGTCGAGGCTCCGATGGCGAGAATTTTATGGGTTGTTTCGGCGAGCGACGTCGTATTGGCGTGTTGTACATTTCGTAATACCCGCTGCACCACTTTGACCTTTGAGGCAATTTTGATTTTACTCAGCAGTTCCTCACGCATCTCCTCTTTGCCGTCATAAATATGCGAATGGGGCTTGGGGACAAAATCGACGGCTCCCGATTCCAACGCTTCGAGGGTTGTTTTAGCGCCGTTTTGGGTCAAGGATGAAACCATAATAACGGGAATAGGCATATAATGCATCAGCCGCTTTAAAAAAGTGATCCCGTCCATCCGGGGCATTTCGACATCCAGACAAATCACATCCGGACGCAATTCGACGATTTTATCGCGGGCGATATAGGCATCCGATGCGCTCCCGATTACTTCAATCATCGGATCCGAGGAAAGAATCTCCGTGAGCACAGCCCGTGCCGTCGCACTGTCATCAACGATCAATACCCGTATTGCCATCACTTATCCCCCAGATTCATCATATCGCTGCGCTGTGCGTATTTTAAGAGCACTTTTCCCCGATCCAGATCGAACTGAATTTTCCGTCCGTTTTGTCCCCCGATATCCTCGGCGACAATCGAAATTCGGTACTCTTTTAAAATCTCCCGCGCCACCAATATATTTTTCTCTCCGATCATCATCGCCTCAGAACCTCCGATATTCATCGATGCACCGCCGAATATTTTGGCCTGAAGCGTTTTAGGACTCGACCCCTTTGCCATCATCGTTTCGATCAGTTTCGGAATCGCTATGTTGCCGAACCGTGGTGATTGCAAACCATTTCCATTCCAGAACGGCAAGAGGTAATGATTCATCCCTCCTATTCCCAAGTTTGAATCATACAAACAGACGGCAACACACGATCCCAAAACCGTAGAAATCGCCCCCGGTGCACGGTCGACGTGAATCTGACCCACATGGATAAAAGTGGAACACCCTTGAATCATCAGAGTTCGATCGCGCCATCAAACGATTCAAATAAAAATTCATTTGAACCGCATGCTTCTGAAGTGGGGAGGAGCGTTTCGAGCGGAAGTGTTACGGTAAACGTGACAGTATCCTCGCCGCTCGCATAGTCGATACTTCCGCCGAGCCGTTCACACAGCTCTCTTACGATACTGAGTCCTATTCCCAACCCGTGCCCCCCATCCGGTCCGTGTGCAAAGCGGGTAAAAATCTGCGGTTTATACTCCACATTTGGCCCTTCTCCGCGATTTTTGACCGTCATAAAAACTGTTGTGCCGTTTTCGTGTATCCCCACTTCGAGCTTTTCGTCGTTTCTTCCGTAACAGCAGCCGTTGGCCAAAATATTTTTGAGGATGAGATAAAGTTTTTGGGGATCGGTGACGATTTTTTTCTCCAGCGTATTATTAATGACGAGTTGAATGTTTTTCGCTTTCAACGGGTATTTTAATGCCTCTGCCGCTTCATTCACCAGCTCTACAGGGTCTATCAGCGCTTTTGTAATATTCTGTTCACCGCTCTCGATCTCGGCGGCCGCGACGAGGTTCTGTATACGAAAATCGAGGATCAACGCCTCTTCGTGCACCAGCGAATGTATCGCCTCTAGCCGTTCATCGTTTTGCGGCGCCAAACGGGGGATCAGCCCCAAAAGTGCCGTCATCGGGTTATTGAGTTCACTCGCTACCAGCGATAAAAACCGTGATTTGGCTTTTTCGCTTTCGATGAGCTGCTTATTGAGATCAAGGATTTTACGGCTTAAAAAAGCGACTTCTTCACATTTTTCACCGCACTCTTCTTCATGATACATACTCTTACTTTCCATGGTTCTCTTCCCTTGCTTTGATCATCATCATCACCTCACTCAGACGTTCCAGCATCACAACACTCTCCTCGGATCTTTGCATCAGTGAGCGATTTTCACCGTCAAAACTTTTCCCCATTTTCTGCATGGTTTCGATCTCCTGTTCGGTTTCCTTGATCAATGTTTTGAGCTGTGCGAATATAATTCCAAACCGTGCCGACTCATCCGAACTCCCCGCCGCCTCGATCACCCCGTATACCTGAACATACCCCAGATACATCATCTGTTTTTCAAGCTGATCCAGATAGGCCAAAACTTCTTTTATTTCCCCGTCCAGTTCCCCTTGCAACGCTTTGGTTTTATCCGAATACTCCGTTACCAAAGCGATCAGATCACAAATATTCCCATGCATTTCAACCATCTGAACTTCACTGTTTTTACACAACACCTCATCGATCACGTACGTAACCATCTCAATTTGCAAACGAATAGCAGAGACTAAAAAAACGATCCCTTTCAATGCATTGGAGAGCTTTTCAATCGTTTGGTGGATCTGATGAATAAGCGTATCATTCTCTTTCGCATTGATACGTATATCCCGCGCCAGAATTCCGAACGTCTCCCCTCCATTTTCCACCTTATACGACGACACCGAGGTATTCAGCGATAAATTGACGATATCACGGGCGAGATAGCGCAAAGCCATCCCCTTCTCTTCAAAAATTGATTTTATGTCGGCAAAAAAATCTATTTTTTCAAACCACCGATCATACTCTTGCAATAATATTTCACACTGGGTATGTGCCGACTTCAGCTGGGATAAGAGCGGGTGTGCCATGTTAAAATCTTCCGCTTGCATACACGATTGTGATTTTATTTTTTGCCGTCCTTTAAGTTCAGACTGTAATGCGTCCCCCATAAAATGGTCATAATTTTCATATCCCAATTCTCTCAAGAGCACAGCCATTAACCTCTCACTCTCTTCCATCCCCTCTTTGCTCTCAGCTATCAAAAGTTTAAAGTAGAGTTCTCTGACAGCGCTAAACACTTTGGTGTCGGGTTTGATCCGAATCGAAACATATCGCTCTTTGAGAGGAAAAACCGCGGCGAGAACCCAGTAATACCCCCCCTCTTTGGTTTTGTTTTTGACGTAGGCTACGATCGGTTTACCGGCTTGTATATAATCCCATAAGGTTTTAAAAATAACTCTCGGCATATCGGGATGGCGGATGATATTATGAAAATGTCCGATCAGCTCCTCTTTCGTATATCCGCTGATGCGGACAAATACGTCATTTCCCGAAAGAATCGTACTGTCGTGGCTCGTGATGGAGAAAAAAAGCTCGTCGCTATTTAACTTAGCTTCTTTCAACGTAACGGTGTGGTCATTTTTTTCCACTCAATTCCTTATAATCGTTGATAAATCGATGAACCCAATAGCTTGAGCGTATCGCGGTGGCTGGTCAAAGATTCCGAACTCCCCAAAAAGAGGGGGGAACCTTTGGGTAATACCGTCGTAAAGCGCCGGATCACTTCATGACGGGTCGGATCGTCGAAATAGATCATGACGTTGCGGCAAAAAACCATATCGAATTGGTTTTTGAAAAAAAACGGATCGGTCACCAGATTGTAGAGTCGAAACAGCACTTTTTCCCGTAAATGGGGGGAAATCCGGTAATTAACCCCTTTTTCGGTACGCACTTTTTCAAACGATCTCACTACGATCTCTCTGGGCATCGCTTCGACATTTTTAGCCTCATAACTCCCCTCGATTGCATGGGAAAGTACTTTGGGTGAGATATCGGTTGCGAGGATTTTGATGTCCCAGCTCTCGAAATCGCTCAAATGGTGTTGTAAAAACATCAAAATCGTGTACGGTTCTTCCCCGCTGGAACACCCTGCCGACCAGATACGGATCTTTTTCTCCCGCTTTGAGGCGATAAGTGCGGGCAAATAGCTCTCCAGCCATTTCCACTGCGCCCCCTCGCGAAAAAAAGAGGTGACATTGGTCGAGATGGCACTCACAAACAGGGCAAGTTCCTCCCCGCTCATATCCGCCACAAGGTAATCATAATAGGCCCGAAAGGAATTCAATCCCAATTGATTGAGCCGCTTGTTCAGCCGCCCTTTAACAAGGGTACTTTTCTGATCCGAAAGAGAAATCCCTACTTTTTCATAGATATACCGGCGGAATAAGGCAAACTCTTCGGGTTTAAGCTCAATTTCCACCATGAGACGCCTCGATCAATGGGCGCAGCTCATCGACGTTGAGGATCAATGCAATATCGCCACTCCCCAGGATTGCTCCCCCGGAGATCTCTTTAAGACGGGAAAGTGCTTTGCCCAGAGGTTTGATGACCACCTGCTGACGCCCGACGAGTTCATCGACCATGATGGCGATCCGTCCCGCTTCCGTTTCGACGCAGACGAGAATCCCTTCCCACGGCTCCAGCCGCTCGCTAACCGGAAGGTCAAACACATCGCTCAAACGGATCACGGGGATATACTGTCCACGCATGCTGACGAACTCCCCTTTTTCTTTGAGGGCGTGGACGATTTCCCTCTCCGGTCGGAACGATTCGACAACGCTCAGGGTCGGGATGATATAGATCTCTCCCGCCGCTTGCACCAGCATCCCGTCGATAATGGCGAGGGTCAGAGGGAGGACCATCGAAAACGTCGTCCCCTCCCCCTCTTTGGAATCAATCTCAATCTTCCCGCGCAGTTTCTCGATCGAGGTTTTCACGACATCCAACCCTACACCGCGTCCCGAGAGATCACTGATCGTATCGGCGGTGGAGAATCCCGGCTGCATGATGAGGCCGAAGATTTGGCTGTCACTCAGGTTTTCATCCCCCGTAATGATCCCCCGCTCAATCGCTTTGCGGAACACTTTTTCTTTGTTGATACCGCGGCCGTCATCGCTGACGCTGATGACGATGCTGCCGCTTTTGTGGTAGGCACGTAATGTAATCGTCCCCTCGACCTTCTTCCCTGCGTTCAAGCGTTCTTCGGCATCCGCTTCGAGACCGTGATCAATCGCGTTGCGGATAATGTGGATGAGCGGATCGGAGAGGCTGTCGATCATCGTTTTATCGATCTCCGTCTCTTCCCCCTGTATATTCAAACGAAGCTCTTTCCCCGTTTTTTTCGAGGTATCGCGGACCACCCGTTTCATTTTGTCAAACGTATCGCGGATCGCGACCATTCGCAAACTCATGACCCGATCTTGGATCCGTTTGGTGATCTTCGAGAGGGTTTCGATCGTCCGGCTGATCGATTCGTCCTCTATGGCGCGAATCTTCTCGTTTTGGGCGATAAAGTTTTGGGCAATGACGAGCTCACCGACCGAATCGAAGAGCTCGTCGAGTTTGAACGTATCGATACGGATCGTCGATTTGGCCGAGGTTGCACTTGCCGATGGATTCTCCGAGGATCCTTTGGAGGCCGTTTTAACAACCTCCTGTGTTTTTTCCGCATCTCTCGCCCTCTCCTGGGCTGCCGCGACCGGTTCAACCCGGGCAACCCGGTACTCATGATCGAATAAAAACTCAAAATTCTCACGAACCTCTTCTTCGGTTTGGGAGGTTAAGACAATCGTACCCACCCGTCGGATCATATTCTCATCGCAGGTAAATTGCCCCAGCGGCGGAACCGCTTCCATGTCGAAAAAGCTCTCCATCGATGCCGCTTTTTCGCCTAAGAGCTTGATAAAAAGGAGATGATCGAACCCCCGCTTGTAGGCGTCAGCGTCCAGCGTTAAATCGATTCGGTAAAGATTCAATCCCTCGCTCTGAGAAGCTTGAGAAAGCTGAATCGCATTGGATAGGGCATTCTCGAATTGTTCCGCACAACTCAACCCAAATTCAGATGCAAGATCCTTCAACGACCCGCACGCCTCCTCCATGAGATCCTCTATCGGCAGATTTTTTTTCGAGGCGATCAGCTTTTTGATCCGGTCTAAACATCCCCCGTATTCCGAAGGAAGATCAGGAAGGGCATCGAGTTCGCACGTCATTACCTCTTTGATAATGTCGACACTTCCGACGAAGAGTTCGAGATGGTGCTCTTCGATATCTTCCTGGGTACTGCGATAATGATCGAGTACATCTTCGAAATGGTGAACAAACTCTCCCAAACGGGTAAAGCCGAAGGCGTTAGCGTTCCCTTTTAGGGTATGGACACCCCGAAAGATTTCGTTCAACAGATTGAAATCGGCCGAATTTTCTTCAAAACGGAGGATATCGACATCGAGTTTTTCGATAATCTCTCCCGCCTCTTCGATAAAAATCGCTTTGACCTGTTCTTGTTTAGTCATGACACATCCAATGCAGGGTTCCGTACGCACCGGACGTCGTCATTCCCCGTTCCAAAAACGGGATATTCAACTCCGGACGGGTCCGTTTCAAACTCACCAACAGCGCGATAAGGGCACTGCTTTGCAGTATCCCCCCCGCTTCAATGGCAATGGTTTCTATATACTCCAGACGGGGACGAATAAACTGCTCAAACTCCCGTATCTCTTCCATCGATAATTCCGCCCCAATGGTGAGGACATCGCCGTCGAATTCCATCTTAGAACTCTTTCAAATCGTCCTCATGCAGAGGAAAAATCTCGCTGGCTTTTGCCGGAGTTCCTCTACTCTGAGAGACGGGAACGCTTCTGCGGGGAGCCGGCGGTGCTTTGATTTCCAAAGAATGAAGCTGCTTTTTCTTTACAACCGCAGAGGGAGCATCATTTTCCATCCCGACCATTTTTGCCAGAACACGGACCGTTTCCATCATCGAGGTCGCTTGCGCGTTCAGCTCTTCGGCGGCGGCAGCAGCTTCTTCGGAGTTTGCGGCAACTTGCTGCGTCACTTGATCGACCTGACCCATCGCCTGATTGATTTGCGCCATCCCTTCGGCTTGCTCTTTTCCGGAAATCGCGATTTCACCGATCAGATCGGAAACCTTTTTCGATTGCTCGACGATCTCTTGGAACGAAGTATGCGTCGCGAGGGCAATTTGATTCCCCTCTTTGATCTGTCCTACAACCTCTTCGATAATATCGGAGGTCTCTTTGGCCGCAGAGGCGGCACGCTGTGCCAGATTACGTACTTCATCGGCAACGACGGCGAAGCCCAGACCGTGTTCACCCGCACGCGCCGCTTCGACTGCCGCATTGAGGGCTAATAGGTTCGTTTGGAACGCGATTTGATCGATCGTTTTGATAATACCGCTGATTTTCGCCGCCGATTCGGTGATCGCGTGCATCGAATGGGAAAGCTGCTCCCCCTTCTCATATCCGGTGCGGGCAGCATCGTTTGCATTTTTCGCCAGAATATCGGCTTGACGGGCATTATCGGTGTTTTGGGTGTTGATCGCGGTCGACTCTTCCAAGGTCGCGCTCACCTCTTCGACACTGCTTGCCTGCTCGCTTGCCCCTTGCGCCAATGATGACGATGATGACGCCACCTGATCCGATGCCGAAGTGATCTGCATCGCTCCGTCACGGATTGTAGTGACACTCGCCGTAATAGCACGGGTGATTGAGCGGATAATCACTATCGACAACACAAGCGCAAGAGCAAAAGCAATCGCCACAATGGTCATCGTCATTTGAACCGCTGCCGCAGACTCTTCGGTCGCTTTTTTCACCTCTTGATTTGCAACATCGATGTTAATCTGCGCAATTTTATCCATACTCTCTAACGCCGCTGAACGAGGTGCACGACTCGATTCAACAAACTGGGTCATTTGAGCAAAATAGACCTCTATCATTGCAGGATCGGTATTATTTGAAAGAGGAATAAGGGTATTGCTTAAAAACTGTTTGCTCATCTCCTGCCATTTGCCCATTTGTTCTTCATATTTTTTCCACTCCATTGCCTCTTCAGGAGTTTGAGGGAGAGGTGCATAGAGCTTATACCCTTTTTCATAGCGCTCGAACCCTTTATTGATCCGTTCTACAGCATCTTGAAGCTTATCATGCATTTTCGGATCATCTTTAAGGGCACGAACCCGATTTTGCTGAATAACCACCTGATTAATACCAACCCGCATATCCATGATTCCGACAATCGAAGGGACTCTCACTCCCCCCACTTCGTTCATACCACGCTCCCATTTTTGGGTCGAGTCATATCCCAAATACCCCAGAATGCCCAATGCGACCATCATAACTGCAGTCAACAAAATCAACTTGCTTTGCAATACCATGTTTTCCAACCAATTCATCGTTACTCTCCCTCATTTATCTGTTTTTGCTGTATTTGTTCCAAACTCAAGAGTTCATCCGCTTCGAAAAGCTTGAGCACATCCAAAATCATCACCACGTTCTCCTCAATCTGCGCCATAGAACAGATAAAGTCGGTATCGATATGACTCCCGAATTTCGGCGGTTCGCTCAAGTGTGCCGAATCGATCGATGCCACCTCTTCGACCCGATCGACGATAAAGCCGACGTTCACTTTTTCCACCTCGACGATAATAATCGCCGTGTGCATGTCGGGCTCTCGGAGCTCCATTCCGAAACGGAGCCGCGTATCGACGATCGGGATAATCGAGCCGCGCAGATTAATCACCCCTCGCATATAATGGGGGGTTTTGGGGACCTGGGTCACTTTCATCATCGCAATAATCTCTTTGATCCGATCGATCGCGATTCCGTACTGCTCCTCACCCAAAAAGAACGTCAGGTAGCGTTCCCGTCTGGATTGGACGGTGTTGTGTTCCATTTTTATACCCCCAGTACCATTTTAAGTGATTTAACCAGCTTGTCATCACTAAATGGTTTGACCATCCAACCCGTTACGCCGATCTCTTTTCCGGTCATCTTCATCTGCTCCGAGCTCTCCGTCGTGAGGATGATGATCGGTTTGGTTTTGTACCGTTCATCACTTTTGATCGCTCGAGCCAAATCAAGCCCGTTCATTTCAGGCATATTGACGTCGCTGATCAGCAGGTCAAAATTTTCACTTCCCGCTTGCAGCGCCCCCAACAATTCCAACGGGTTCAAATACGATTTAAACTCAATCACACCGCTTCCGATCATCTCATCGAGTGCCAACTCTGCCGTTGCGACAACCGCCCTTGAATCGTCTACAATAATCACTCTTTTTGCCATTTATACTCTCCTTGATTGTACTTTAAAAAAATTCCATGTCATTATCATCTTCTACCTCTAGCTCCTTATTGCCGATAATCCCTTCGATCTGCATGCAGGAACTGAAAAAAGAGCTGTCCAGATAATGGATGTCTGCGGTATCTTGCAGACTGAAAATATGTTCCCTCCACGACACGAGATCCGAGCCCAGATGTTCCATCAGCATGACCATCTTTTTTAACGTGGCAGGATCATCGATGATTGCCTTCGCATTCTCTTTTAAAAATGCCCCCAGGGAGGAGAGGGCATAGCCGAGTGCGGTAAATTCCACCAAATTATTGATCGCATGGACGTAAACGCCCAATACTCCATCTACAAAATTGCGGAGGTTTTGGACGGTATGCTCTTCCTCCAATATTCGAAGTTTTTCTTCCCACTCTTCATTGAGGCTCTCCAAATCACGAATCTCATCGAGGACGTCCCCGCCGATTTCACGGACGTACTCTATGGCCGTCGTTTTATGAACGAAGCTTTGGCGCAGCATCTCTTTTTCTTCGGAGTGAACGATGCGGGTCTCTTTTACTTCTTTGACGACCTCCGGTTCACAAGCCGCTTCTACGCTCGGAATAGTCGGCGTTTCGATTACCGGAAGGGCGGTTTTGGAAACGGAAACCGCCCTCTTTTGTGGAATACTCAACACCTCTTTTGCCATCCCCAGACGGACACACACCAAATTTTCCTGCACAATACAGTCCGCTCCCAACTCTTGGATCAGACTGGTTGCCTTGGGCTTCAGCTCAATCATTTTCTCAAATTTTATCGTTACGAATATCTCTTCAAAATTCTCTTCGATGACAATACTCAGCGGTTCTGCGTTGCGTGTTCCCTGGCGCATCAGTTCATAAAAAAGTTCGATTACCCCATCCACTTTGGTACACGATGTCGCCCATTTCTCTTCACAACGGGAAAGTATCCACATCCCGAAATCCATCATCGCATCCGAATCACAAATATCAAAAACCGTTTTAAAATGGCGGATATCGGCACAAAAAGGGTTCAGCGCCTCTTTTGTGGAGAGTCTTTTGAATTCCCCCTCTTTTGCACGAAGCAGTGCGGCAAAATTTTCCAGTTTAAAGCGGATGAGCTCTTTATCGATGGGTTTACGAATGTAGGCCGCAACGCCGATAGAGGTCATATTCTCTTCCATCTGCGTATCCATTACCGCGGTTACCGCCATGATAATGGTTTCGGGATAATTACTTTTAATGATTTTGGATGCCTCAAACCCATCCATCTGAGGCATCATAACATCCATTAAAATAATGTGAGGGGACCATGAGGCCGTTTTGGCAACCGCTTCGACTCCGTCTTCGGCTTCTGCGATCTCAAATCCCTCTATTTTTCGGCAAATCGCTTTGAGAACCAGCCGATTATCTTCAACATCGTCCACGATTAGTAATCTTATATTACCCATTCCGGTTCCTCTTTCATGCCAATTTTTTTCGTTTTAAGGGTAAAGCAGCTTCCGCTCCCCTTTTCTGAACGTACACTTAAGGTAAATCCCATCGCCTGTGCATACTCTTTCACGATACTCAGCCCCAATCCTGTCCCTTGGTCATTAGACCTCACTTGCTCAAAAGGTTCAAAAATACGGGAGAGCTTTTCACTCGGAATTCCGATCCCGCTGTCTTCGACTTCGATATGGCATTCATCCCCCTCTTCACTCACCCGAACTTCGATAAATCCGTCCGGGGTGAATTTAAAGGCATTGGAAATAAGGTTCGTCAAAATTTGTTTAAATTTTAATGGATCACACTGTATCAATATATTATTTATTTTTATCTTAGATCTGTAATCTATATTTGTATTTTTGATTAAACTCGAACAACTTTCATACGTATCTTGGACCAAAGAAGCAACATCATATGGCTCGATAGCAAACGTCTCTTTACCTGATTTGAGTTTGGCCATATCCAGCAGAGAGTTGATCAAGGACAAAAGATTTTGGGAATTTTTATAGGCTCTCTCCATGTACATCCGAACCAAATCCCGACTCACTTCATCCTCCAGAATTTCGTCGAAATTTTCCAATGCCAGATCGGTAAAGTTCACAATAGCATTGAGAGGGGTGCGAAGTTCATGTGATACCTGATCAAAAAATTTGGTTTTGGACTCCAAGGTTTGAATTGCTTCTTCTTTCGCCTTTACCATTTCGGTAATATCCCGTCGTACCGACAGATACTCGACAACTTCTCCCCGTTGATCTTTGATTGGGACCACCGTCGTATCAAAATGGTGAAGCCCCCCCTCTTTATCGACGTTTTGGAGTACCCCTTTCCAAATATTCCCTTTCTCGATGGTCTCCCAAATGGATTCATAACACAGGTCATCCTCATCCGGAGCACAGAGAATCAGGATATTATCACCGATAAGCTCCTCACGGGTATAGTTTAACGCTTCGCAAAAAGCGTCATTGACGTAGGTCAGAGTTCCGTCCAAATCACTTTTGGAAACGAGATTCGAGACATCGATCGCCCGATCGTACTGCTGCAATAAAAATTGAGCCTCTTCTTTGTCTTCGATGCTGGAGCGAAAATTCTCTTCCAAAGCATACCTATACCCCATCATCTCGGTAATGTCGGTCAACGTTGTCACGTAAAGATCGTCTGCCGGAACCAGAGGCTGAACCGATACATTAAAGTGGTAGAGTTTCTCACGCCCCTCTACGGCGACACGATAATGGTATTTCTCTTTGCGGAGGATCGTATCAAACCACCGGCGCATTTCATACCCGTCATAAACGTATCCGTATTTATCGATTTTTTGAAAAATATCGGAGAGGGAAAAACCCGGATCAAAAACATCCATCCCCTGAGCGGCGAAAAATTCACTGAACGCCGCATTGGCGTCTATGATCGTATCACCATCGGTCACAGTGATCAGATCCGAGGTGAAGTTGAATAAAGATTTATAATAACGAAATGTAGGATCGTTCTCGCGCAGACGCTGTTTGATCTGCATTTTGAGCGTCTGTGCCGGCATGGCATCGTGCATGCATTCTCCTAAACTCAACATATTCATCACATTTTACTCACATCATTGTAATCACCTTTACTTACGTTTTAATTACATATTTCATCCACCTCTTTCATAGCCCCTTTTAATTCCAAAATGCTATACTTGCATCATGCAACGACACACTGAAGATCAAATCCGGTCCCAATTCGTCACCTCGCTGATGGAGTATTTCAAAATCGAGGAGGATATCAACCTCCGCGCGCATGTCGCCGATTTGGTACGTGCCATCCATCCTTCCCAATATCGTGAATTTTTCCGGCGCTTATCGGAACGTCCGATGCCCTATAAAAACGGCTTTGAAAAAATTGCCCTCATTGCCGAAGAGTTTGAGCTGCAAGCCCTCACCCCCATCGATCAGGAAGCGCAGGAGCGGGCCCAAAAGCTCTATACCCTGATGTACGATGTGCGCCGAGAAGTGAGTCTGATACGTGACCCGGACAAAAGTGCACTGGAGCGGTTTGAACAAATCCGTTTTACCTCGATCAAACACCTGGGCGAAGAGACGCCCCTGCTCGATGAGACCGATATCAACGTCGTAAAAACCCTGACCAAGCGGTGGATTTATGACTACGTATCCCTCGATCGGACCCTTTTTGAAGCGCGCGTGACGCACGAGTACCGCAACGAAATCCTCCGCCGGGAGCGGGATAAAAACGAGAGTCTCTCCGCCCCCCTTAAAACCAAACTCCTACGGGGGGTCAAACGGACATGATTACCCTCCCCGAATCACTGATCGATCGTGATGATCTGAGCCTCATGGAACGCGCCCTCATCCCCCTCATTGCCCGTCATACCCAGCAATGGGGGGACAAACCGGGAGACATCGACGCTTCTACTCTCGCTCAATCGCTTCGCCATAGTCCACGTGAAGTGATCGAAGGACTTGATGGTATGGTTAAAAAAGGGATTTTAAAAACACTCCGCCGTAAAACGGATCAAGGGGTAATGATCTACTACACCTTTGCTCCAATCGCCGTTCTCACCTCTGTAACGGCGGTTCTCACCTCTACGGAATACAGTGACAGCAACTATTACCTCAACCTCACTAACGAAGCCTTTGAAGAACTTCACGTTTTTGCTCTAGAACTCTGCGACCGAGAGGGATTGCGGCGCGAAATTTTCGAGGACTTCAACCTGTATCAACGAAGTCAGAATCGCCGCTCCTTCGACTGGTGTGCCGAATTTGAACGGTGGGCACGTAAAGAGATCGCTTCCAACGCTCCCGTCATAGCCTCCGCCCAAGAACTTGCCGAGGCCAAACCGACGACGGAAGAGTTTGAGATGGCTCAGTATTTCATCCGCCATCTCGCAAGTATCGATCCGCAGTTCGAAGAGCCCTTTGACGTGATGAGCTGGGCGGCACAGATTCGTCTTCTCATTGATACGGGAGGATATACTCTTCTGGATATAAAATCCGTTATTGACTGGCTTTTCAGTGCCAAAGGGGATTGGTTCCGCCCGAATGTCCCCGATGCCTACCATCTGCGCAAATATTTCAAGCGGCTCATTGCCCACACCCGCTCGTTCCGCGACGGAAAGCCTCGTCTGCCGGACGGAATCGATTTATTTGATCTCTACGAACAGATGTAACCAACTGACCTTACGAACTTTTACAAAAAGAGCGTATAAATACCACTAAAACGGATGTACCCTATAGGGCACGAGTACCTCTGCGAGGTATTCGTTTTAGTGCGTAACATCAGTAACCAAAGGAAAAGGAGAGGATCATGAATTTATTATCCCTGTATCTCGACCGCCCCATTAATAAAACAACCCTTGAATATTCACTGGACCTGCAGATGAATAAAGGGGTTGAAAACGGCTATTACGGCCGCAATCAGACACTGCACGTCGTCCTCTCCCCTTTTGGGGTTTTAACCCTGATCGCGGATGAGAAAAAAACGATTGTTGATGCCCTCTCCACATTGGGGATATCGATGAGCGATGAACAAAAACTGATTACCCAAGATTACCCGATCCATATCGATCCCCGGCACAATGAACCTTTTAGCGTTACCAATGAAGCGATCACTCTGCGCGAAGGGAGCGTTTTGAGCCTCAACGTCATTTCCCTCGCAATTTCGCAAAGTGTGGGATTGGAACGGTATGAAAAACGGCTCGACACCCTGTTTACCCAAAGCCGACGGATCATCGAATCGATCCATACCTTTTCGATTATGCGGCGAAGGCATCTGATGCAGTTTGCCAAACGGCTCGCCCTCACCCGCCATGATATGGTGAGCAATCTCTTGCTGCTTGATAAACCCAATATCCTATGGGATAATGAAGAAGCGGAAATTCTCTATAATCGTCTCGCTTTCATCCTAGAACTCTATGACCGTCACGAAATCGCCCTCTCCAAACTTTCGCAAATCAAAGAGGATGTAATGCTTGTCATGGATTTCATCAACCACAAAAAAAGCGAATTTTTGGAATGGATCATCATCCTCCTCATCAGCGTTGAAATTGTCATGGGGCTTATCGAATTTATCCGCTAACCTCAGAAATAAAAATTTTTGTTATACTTTTTCAATGTACGAATATGTGAAAGGGGTTTAAATGGATATTATTTCTCAATATTTTCCCGACATTCAGGGATGTGTCAACAATTTTAGTATCAATGTTGAAAGCATTCACTTCAACCCCTCTAACGATCTTCTCTATACCCATGCGATAACGGAGCATAAAAAGCTCCTTTTAGCCCTTCTTCTCTCTACTTCGGAAGAAGAGATCGACAAAAACACCAAAGCGCTCGTGCACTATACGATCGAAAACGATATTTCCTATCTGTTTCTCTACAGCGAACTCCTTACCGTCGCCCGTAAACTGCTGGGCCATCTGACAGAAACACATCATTGGGAGCATATCGATGAAATCAACCGCTATTTTGCGGCGCATGAGGACCGGATCACCGCTTTATATCTGCAGAAATTTTTACATCAGCTGAAGCTAAAAGGGGAGCTCCGCCTCTCCCATATCGCCCTCATGCCGGATAAAAAGTTCATGGTCCATTATGAGAGCCATATTCAATGGATACTTAATCTTATTCACTACATCCAAGAAAACAAATTTGATGATAACTACCCGGAACTCAATCCGAGCCTCTGTGCATTCGGACGGTGGATGAACAGTGCGACAACCTCATATCTCCTCTCAACATCCCATTTCAACGTGATCGAAAAGCTCCATGTCAACCTCCACGATCTGGCGGCCAACGTCATCAACTACTGCAAAAACAAAGAGTTGCGCCCCGCAACGCTCATCCATCTGATGCAGCGAATCGACTATTACTCGCTTGAAATCGGAAATGAAATCGCTTTTCTCAATGAGATCGAAGAGGGTGCGAAAGATCCCCTCACCCACCTGTTGACCCGTCGATTGTTTAATAAAATCATGATGAATACACTGGACATCTCCAAAGCGACGGGGAGAGGATTTGCCCTGATGATGTGTGATTTGGACCATTTCAAATCAATCAACGATACCTATGGCCATTCCATAGGAGATATCGTCTTAAAACATTTTTCCGGCATATTGGAACAAAACCTACGCAAATCAGATTATATTTTCCGCTTTGGCGGAGAGGAGTTCATGATCTTGCTTCCCACGACGGACAAAAAAGATGCCCTTTTCCTTGCTCAAAAGGTGTGTGATGCAACCGCTGTGGGAGAAGTCATCGTTGAAAACCTAGCCATTCGGTATACGGTGAGTATCGGAACACTCGCCATTCTCGTCGATCATACCCTACCCATCACCCAAGATACCATCGACCGATACATTGCACAAGTCGACGAAAAACTCTATCTTGCCAAAGAGCAAGGGCGAAACCGCGTCGAATAAAAGAAGGAAACCTATGAAAACAATAGTAATCGCACTGACAGTAATAGGGGCACCACTCCTCTTTGGAGCCGATTTGGGAATGAAAATCTATGGAAAAAACTGTGTTGAGTGTCACGGAGATAACGGCAAAGATACCTCAGTCTCTCCCAAATCGATCGGAGGGGAAATCGGCATTCTTGAAAAGCTGTTAGGGTACAAAAACGGAACCTACGGCAGTGGACAAAAAGAGACGATGCAGATATCACTCAAAACCCTCAAGGATGACGAACTCAAAGCCGTATCCGCCTATGTCGAAACTCTGAAATAACTGCCCTTTTCGCACTTGTTTAACTAAAGTGCGTAAGGTCGGCTTTTCTCCCGTATCGTGAGCGATACGGGTAGCTTTAGGGGGTTGTAGGGACATTTGTCCCTGCCACTTTATGGGCTTTGCTCAGAAAGTGCGTAACATCAGTGAAATAATCCTCAAACGAGGAGTTTCTCAAACTCAGCCACCGGAACCGGAGGGCTTTTAAAATACCCTTGATACATCGTACACCCTTTCTCTCGTAAAAAATCGATCTGCTCTATCCGCTCTGTCCCCTCGGCGAGAACCTGAAAACCCAAAGCCTGTCCCATGGCGATAATCGCGGTAACAATCGCCATGTCATCCGCTTCAAACGGAATATCATCGACAAAACTTTTATCAATTTTCAGCACATCGATGGGGAACCGTTTGAGATAACTGAGGGACGAATACCCCGTCCCAAAATCATCGATTGCCAAGCGGATACCGTGAGCTCGAAGCGTGTGAAGCATCTCTACCGCCTCCTCTTCACGCTGCATCAAGGCACTCTCGGTGAGTTCGAGTTCCAGACGATCGGCCGGATAACCGCTTTTTTTGAGAGCCGCCTCTACGATGAGAGGAATATTCTGGTGGCGCACCTGATGGGCAGAGAGATTCACCGCCAGTGTCAGCCGATACCCTTGATCGAGCCAGATTTTACCCTGGCGGCACGTCTCATTCAGCACCCATTCACCGATATCTCCGATCAGTCCCGTCTCTTCGGCAATCGGGATAAATACACCCGGAGAGATAATCCCCCGCTCCGGATCGTTCCATCGGATAAGTGCTTCAGCCCCGACAATCCGTCCCGTTTGAATATGGACCTGAGGCTGATAATAAACCTCGAACTCATTATTGAAGATAGCGCGACGCAGCCGCGTCTCACACTCAATGCGTCTGCGTGCCGAGTCGGTCAATGCATCCGTATAATACCGATAGGTTCCCCGCCCCTCCGCTTTCGCTTTGTAAAGTGCAGCATCCGCGTGCTGCAAGAGCGTTGAAGCTTCATCGCCGTGATCCGGGAACAATACGATCCCCGCACTGGCTCCAATATGGATTGAGGCACCGCTGCTTAGTTTATACTCCGAACTCAAGGTGGAAATCATCTCTTCGGCGAGTCGCCCCGCATCTTCCGGATGGGCAAGATGTTCGAGCACCACCGCAAACTCATCCCCCCCTAAACGGCTGATCAAATCCCCTTCTCGCAACCGTGATCCGAAACGCTCGGCCACGGAACGGAGCAGCTCGTCTCCCGCACCGTGGCCATAGCTGTCATTGATATCTTTAAAACGGTCCAGATCGAACATCAAGAGTGCGATTTGATCTTTATGCCGTTTGGCTTGTACAAGGGTATTTTGGAGATGCGAGAGCAATAAGGCACGATTGGCCAGGCCGGTAAGAGGATCATAATTGGCCAACGTCTCGAGCCGCTCTTCATAGAGTTTTCGCTCGGTTATGAGCTGAACGCTCCCCACTCCGGCAAGCAAATGCCCCTCATCGTCTGTTTCAAGCTGTGCGTGCTCCCGAACCCATTTGAGCTCCCCGTTAACGAGGATCCGGTGCTCAATCTCATACGCTGCTCCCCGGAGTGCTTTTTGCCATGCCTGATCGACTTTCATTCGATCATCGGGGTGAATCGCGGAAAGAAACACTTCATAGCTCAAGGGGGTGCCGATCTCAACCCCGAAAATCCGATAGGTCTCTTCCGACCATTCCAGGAGATTTTGTCTGACATCAAGTCGCCAGTTGCCGATATGGGCAAGAGCTTGAGCCGCATTAAGATCGGCATCTTTACGTTTGAGTTCCTCTTCATGCTTTTTACGCTCCGTAATATCGCGGGCAATTCCAAGCAATCCGGTCACGTTCCCCTCGCCATCTCTCATCGGCACTTTGGTGACTTCAAACACCCCTTCATAACTGTTATCGGCAAAGTTCAAATACTCTTCATTATTACGCGGTTTTCCCCCCTGCATCGCAGCTTGATCATTGTGATGGAAAAACTGCGCCAATTCAGCATCCACAAAATCAAAATCGGTTTTCCCGATGATTTCAGACTCTTTGGCTCCAAAAAAGCGCTCGAACATCGTATTGCAGGCTACATACGCCCCTTCCAAATCCTTGGAAAAAATCAGATCCGGAATGTTGTCCAAAAGGGTCCGTAAAAAAGCGCTTTGATTCGCCAATTCCAACTGCCGTTCCCGTAAATCGTATTCTCCTTTTTTTTGCTCGGTAATATCACGAAACACCGCCATAACATAGGGAATATCCGCAATCATGACTAAAACAACATTGACCCAGACATTGATCAAAGTACCTGTTTTCGTTCGGTGGATCGTCTCAAACGTATCATGGCCGTCTCGAATAATCTTTTCCGTCCGGCGCTGTGTCTCCTGGGGCGATTCTTTTGCTTCGTAATCACCAATATCCATTTGGGAAAATTCCTCGGCACTGTATCCCAAATGCTCATGCGCGACACGGTTAAATTCAACCGCTTTTTTCGTTACCGTATCGATCAGAACGACCCCGTCAGGAAGTGCTTCAAACAGCTTTCGCAGTTTGAGCGCATTTTTTTCGATTGAATCTTTTTCACTTTTAAGCGCTTCTTTCCGCTCCCCTATCTTCGTAATCATCTCATTTTTTTGATCAATGACTCGGATCAAAAACTCAAAATAGGCTCCATGAACCGCATGCAGCACATCGTGGCGGCTCAGTACTCCGACAAGATTTCCCCCCTCATCCAAAACGATAAGCTGATGAACACCATGTTCTTCCATTAACGCGGCGGCATCTTGAAGAGAGGCATCTTTTGGGACCACCCGAAAATCGCGATGAAGCATCTTGCTAAGCGTTACGCCCTGCAGCTCTTTGTCATGAGTATACCAGCGCGCAATATCCCGCTCCGTAATCACCCCAACCGGCTTACCCCCTTCCAAAACCACCGCATAATCGCATTTGCGCTCATGCATCGACGCTGCCGCGTCAAAAAGAAGGGTGTCTGGAGAGACGATCAGCAAAGAGCCGTTCATCGCTTCGGAAACCGCTTTAAACGTTCCCAACTGCTCTAATCCGATATGACGAAGAAAATCCCCCTCGCTTACAACTCCCGAAAATTGCCCTTCATTATCCACAACGACCAAATGGCGGTACTCTTTTTCCTCCATCAGGAGATACGCATCATGCAGATATAAGGTATCCGCAACACAAAAAGGGGCTTTTGTCATGACGTCGCCCAGAGCATTCTCGACATTAACGGCATCGGCAACGACGCGCAGTGCATCATGTTCGGTAAATATCCCGATCGGGCGGTTATCATCATCCACAATGATGACTGAGCTGATAGAGAGCTTCGCCATCAGTTCCAGCCCTTTCGCAATCGTTTGGGCAGCGCGCAAGGCTTGCGGACGTTCCGCAATAATCGACTGTAACGTCATCGGCTTCATGATCGTGCCTCGCAGGCTACCGTCCGGTTTCGTCCCCCCTCTTTTGCCGCATACATGGCACTATCCGCCCGTTCAATCGCGCTTTGGAGGGTATCTTCCTTCGTCACTTCGGTTATCCCGATACTGCAGGTCACGTGTCCCACCCCCTCAAACTCCTCTTTTTCGAGAAGAGACCGAATTTTCTCACCGACACCATACCCCTCTTCGCATCCTGCATTCCGCAGCAGCAAGACAAACTCTTCTCCCCCCCACCGGGCAAATAAATCCGCTTCACGCACCGAGGCGCTCACCAACGCAGCAAACTGTTTGAGGACATAATCACCGATGTTATGGCCATAGGTATCGTTGATACGTTTAAAATGATCCAAATCGATCATCACCAACGCAAGTTTTGCCGGCTGTCGCTTCAACAATGAGAGCTCTTTCGAAAACAATTCGGCAAACATATGACGGTTATGAATATCGGTGAGGAGATCTTTCATCGCCAGCTGGGTTAAATGGTGATTGCGCTGCTGAAGGATTTGCGTGATCTCTTCGAACTGTTTAAAATGGTCCTTCATCAGCTGTGACCATTTGAGATAGGTACGTGAAATCAAATCCTGCTGCGTCACGATTCCCATCACATGCCCTTCGTCATCCGTCACAACAATCCGTTTAAAAGGGCGCTGACGAAGATACTCAAGCCCTTCATTGATCGACGCTTTATCGCTCAGGGTTTCAACCGGAGAAGACATCACTTCAGAAACCTTTGTTGTCCCATGTGCCTCATCCCCGATAAAATGCAAAAGATCTTTTGAGGTGAGAATCCCGATGACATTTCCCCCCTCCTGAATAATCACACAGTCGCTTAGAGAATCTTTCATAAACTCCAGAATTTCCGCCATCGGAGTATCGGGTGCAAAGCTCTGATACCCGTATTTTTTCTCAAAAATAGTCGAAATCTGAAGCGAATCCAAAATAACCTGAGGATCGATACTGGCGACGATATCGCTGTTCGTCACCAAACCGTATAAACTTCCATCCGTATTACAGACACAGATGTATTCATCACGATCATTGGTGAGATTCAGGGCATTGATGATATTGCTCTCTTTATCGATCATCGGCAAAGGGCGAAGCGATACCTGAGAAAGAGGGGTAGAAAAGGCTATCCCTTCCAGTTTCAGACGGATAATATCTTTTGTCGAAATAATGTAATAAAGCGTTTTATTTGCCACAATAATACTGCGATGGTTGTGCATGTGCATGGCGGTGAGGGCATCTTGAATCGTGTGATGAATATCTACAGTTATTACATCCGTTGTCGCGATCAATCCAAGAGTGGGAAAAAACATCTTTTTGTCTCCTCATGTGTAATACTTTAATTATACCCTGAAGAGGATCACAAAAATATCAAAAAACGCACCCTCGTTTAATCCTAAAATAATATACAACGCTATATAATGAACGAAGTTTTTAGAAAGGTGTTGATTGATGGATTTTCGTTTTTGCCTGTTTTCTATCCCGCATTTTCACCTTTTGATACCTACTATTTTTACCCCCTGTTTTTTACGATGCTAACCGTTATTCTCACACTCTTAAGCATGACAGCAGCAGCGGCATTTCTCTATGTGCGTCATCGTAAACACTCTCTCACCCCGCCCCAAGATTGCTACCTCGGCCTCTTTAACGATTCGCCTGCCGCTTTGATGGTTATCACCCCCGAGCGCCGTATCCTTGAATGGAACCAAGCCGCGGAAACGATGTTCGGCTTCAGCGAATCCGAAGCCCGCGGTAAAGACATTGTCAGTCTGATCGTCCCCCCATCTGACAGAATCCATGTCGTCTCCATACTTGCCAAAGCCCTTCGAGAGGGAAGCAGCAACTCCAAAAATTCCAATATCACCAAATCCAAAGAAGACCTTTTTTGCGAATGGCGCAACACCCGTATGACCCAAAATGGGACCCATAAAGAGGGAATTATCTGTATGGCGCAAGACATCACCGCTTCTCAAAAAGCGCTCGATGATCTGAACAAACGCTCCAGTGCTCTGGAGTCTGCGGGGGAAGCGATCTTCTACACCAACCACAAAGGGCTAATCGAATTTGCAAACCGCAGTTTCTTTGCCCTCTTTCCGCTTGACAAAGATGCCATTATCATGCGGCATATCGGAGAATTTCTCTTTGGAAGCATCTCAAGTTTGAATGCTATCCTTCCGCAATTTGATGCGAACAATACCTGGAAAGGGACGATTATCAAAGCCTGCAAAGAGGGGGACAAAGTCTTTAGCGTCGTCCTCACCGCGATCTACAACCGAAACCGGCTGGTCAGCTATATCGCCAACCTTCACGACATTACCGAAATCAGTTCCCACGTCCATGCCCTCACGCACAAAGCACACCATGATCCCCTCACCGGAGCTGCCAACCGGGCCGCGATGGATACCCGTCTCATACAGGCGATCGGCCACGCACGAAACCATGGGAGCAAAATTGCCCTTTTCTTTATCGATTTAAATGATTTCAAATACGTCAACGACTATTACGGACACGAGGCAGGAGACAAACTTCTGGCCGGTGTCGCCCAAAATCTCCGGGCTTGCCTCCGTAACAGCGATACGATCAGTCGTTTTGGGGGAGATGAGTTTGTTGTTATGATCGAAGAGATTAAAAATCAGGAGCATGTGGAGACGATTTTTCACACCATTCAAGCGGCGATAAACGAACCGATCGTGATCGATTCAACCACCACTCTCACGGCCAAAGCCAGTATCGGTATGGCAATTTATCCCGAAGACGCTACTGATCCCGACGAGTTGATCAAAGCAGCCGACACCTCGATGTATACGGCAAAAAAACAAAAAAACGGACAAAAAAAATCAGCTTCTATCGTACCGGAACCAGTACTTTACGCTGACAGTCACAATCACTGAAATAGACCCATTGCTCTTGATACATCGGCTGGGGCGCATACACGACAGGGGATGGGGTGCTCTGGACATAGGTTACCGACTCACGTCGAGGTTCTGAGAGGGCATATCCAAGCACTCCTCCGATCACGAGAGGAACAACCCAGTTCCCGCTAGAGTGGCGGTTGTAATGATTGTAATTTGACATTTTCACATGCCGAGGATACTCATACCGGCCTCCTCGATCATGTCTCCCATCGGCGTACGCCGAAACCGATAAAATCATAACCGCGCTTAACAAAGCGCTTAGGGGACGAACAGTTTTCATAGGGAACTCCTAGAGTTTAGATGCCGTAATCATGGCATCCTAATGTGAAGGAACTGTGAATAGAAACGACATTTAGGATCATAATTCGCTAAAATATGCTCCACAGACCGGAGGTGCTTCATGCGATATTTTACCATTCTAGGGATTACCGCCCTCTTTGCTTCCCTTTCATGGGGAAATCCACAATGTTACCGTGAAGGGTATGGCAGCCTCATCACCTCGGCCGATGGAACCTCCCTCATCCTCAACGACGGGACAACGTTTCCTTACCATACCGACACCCTTAAAACATCCTGGGAAGAGAAGATCAACCATGCCGATCTCGCTACCCAACTCGTCCAACGCTACGACGCCGGGGGGAGCGAAACACCCCCTCCCTATCTGTTCGATCCCGGCCGCCTCCGTTATCAGCCTTTTTTTCAGGCCCTCTACGGCAAAGATAAAAAAGCGATCGAAAAAAATCTCGTGACCATAACGTGGCCGACGCTGAGAGGGTCGGTCAAACTCCCCGTCAATCGCGTTGGCGGCGTCGATAAAAAACTCTATGCCATCGGGCAGGAGATTTCAAAACTCCCCAAAAGCGACCGTATCTGGGCCGAAGGGGCAACCACCTATGCCTACCGCGTAATCAAAGACACCGACCGTCTCTCGATGCACAGTTTCGGGATCGCGATCGACCTTGCCCCCTCAACGACCCAGTACTGGAAAGATGAAGCTGCTTCCGAGACAGCCCATATCGGTTACAAAAACACGATGCCCCTCTCGATCGTCCGCATTTTTGAAAAACACGGGTTTATCTGGGGAGGGCGATGGTACCATTACGATACGATGCACTTCGAGTACCGTCCCGAACTTCTTGCCCCATCGTGCGTGGAAAAGGCCAAATAACCGATGAATCCGTGGATGGAGGTCGCCCTTAACGAAGCGCTAAAAGGGATGGAGAGCAATGAGGGGGGACCGTTCGGTGCCCTCATTGTCCGCGGCGGAACGATCATTTCGCAAGCCCATAATGAAGTACTGAAAACAAACGATCCAACAGCCCATGCCGAAATACTTGTCATTCGCGAAGCATCTCAGAAACTCTCAACGTACGATCTCTCCGAGTGTACCTTATACACCACCTGCTACCCCTGCCCGATGTGTATGGGGGCGATATTCTGGGCGCGAATACCGACCGTTTATTATGCTTCGTCAAAGGAGGATGCGGAAGAGGGAGGATTTAATGACAAGGTTTTTTATACGATGATCCGTACTCCAGAAATCGCCGTTAATCTGCATTACACCAAGAGTGAAAAGGCCAAAGCCCTCTTTGCTCACTGGCGCACCAAAGAGGACCGACAACTCTATTGAACGAAGGCTTCCTTCTCCAATCGATCAAGGCAGCGGCGGGACGTACGATGGTTTGAGGGTCGGATTAAGGGTACTTTTACACAGAAAATACGATACTCTTTGCACATATCGACACAAGGGGCCGCGAATGGACAAAATATATGTAAAGGGTGGGTATCTGATCCTACTCTTCTTTTTGAGCGTCATTTCTCATGCCTCATCCTCCCCAGAGATCGGAGTCTCTCCTAAAATCGACCGCATCACTCTCTTCACCGATACTGCATTGATCCGAAAAAGTGCGAATCTATCCCTTAAAAAAGGGGAAAATACGATCCGTATTCGGGGTCTGACGCAATCGGTGATCGATAGCTCCGTGCAGGTAAAAATGCTCGATCCCTCCTCTGTGAAAATTTCCGATGTCAAAGTCGACCAAACATACCTTCAAAAACAATCGGACGCAAATATCGAAAAGGTTCGTGCAAAACTGGCTGAAACGGAAGCATCGATCCAGGCCGGCACGGACGATACCGCCGCCATCACCAACGGCATCGATTTTTTAAAACGGATTTCCCCGTTTCCCCAAAACCAAAAAGTAATCCCATCAGAACTCGAAGCCCATACGAAATTTCTTGAAAAATCACTCTCCGAGCGGTACGGCCGTATCGCCAAACTCGACACCCGTCTCAAAGAGCTTCGCGAAGAAAAAGTGCTGCTGGAAAAAGAGCTCAATCGCCTAAAAACACCCGATCTGAGTAAATCAGTTCAGGTGACCCTCTCCTGTGCAGCCGACCTGAAAGAGCAAAAACTCGAAATTTCCTATCTGACCCAAAATGCCCGATGGGCCCCTTTGTATACCCTCCGGGCCGATTCGGCGGAGGAAAAAATCGAATGGAGCAATTTCGTTTCGATCACCCAATCCAGCGGTGAGGAGTGGGGCAATGCCGAGATAGAAATTTCGACAGCTCACCCTTTTGGCACTCAGGCACCCGAGCCGATAAAAGGGTGGTATATCGATGTCTACGCACCTCCCTCCCGCGCCAAAGCGCTGCTGTTTGAGGCGGACACCATGATGCGCAGTTCTGGACCGGCATCTATGGCGGAGTATGAAGCACCTACGATCAACGAGGAGACAACCTCTTTTAGTTTTCTCCTTCCCGCACGGCACACTATCCCCTCCGACAATCAGCCGCACAAAATCTTCGTCGCCGCTGCTACGGTGAAGGGGGATTTTCACTACCGGGCCGTCCCAAAGCTCTCGCCGTATGCCTATATGAGCACCGACGTTTTAAACCCATTTTTATTTCCGCTGCTTGAGGGGGAGATGACCCTCCTGCTCGACGGTCAGGTCGTGGGTTCCTATCAGACCCCCGGAACCCTCTTTCCCGAAGAGAAAGTCCAGCTCTCTTTCGGTGTCGATGAGAGCATTAAAATCGAGCGGAAACAAAACAAAAAATACACCAAAGAGACCGGTCTTATTTCGCATGAGACCCAGGTCGAATACGACTATACCCATGAGATCACCAACGGCAAAAACAAACCGATCCGCATCCGCGTAGAAGACCATTTCCCCCTCTCACGAAACGAGCAAATCCGTGTTACTCGAGAGGCTCCGAAAACGGGAGAGGCCGATATCTCCTCAGATGGGATCATTACGTGGGATATCGAACTGAAACCTCACGCCAAAAAAATGCTTCCGATGCACTTTAGCGTAAGCTATCCCAAAGAGGTGAGAGTCGAAGGACTTGAATAACCTATGCGTATGATCGCTAAAACCGCAATCTCGGACAATCGGGCCGAGGGTAAAATTCCTCAGCCACATCAGCGTCCCGGCATGCTTCCCCGTCCTCCGACAGGCGGCGGCGGAAGCACCTCCGCATTTGAGAGGGACCCTTCTCCACTCCCTTCGTAATAAGAATACACCCGTGGTTTGTTCATCAAAATTTCCCATTTAATCATTTCGTCTTTCGCTGCACGGGCATCGGGTGCGTCAGGCGATGCTTCGAGATAAAGCCCCATAAAGCGTAAAGCGTCGCCGTAACGCTCCAGTTTCGCTTCGACAAGTGCCAGATTGAAATAAAGGCGCGAAGCATATGGAGCCAATACAAGCGCTTTTTTAAATTCGCTCAACGCTTCTTGAAAATTGCCCTCCCCGACGAAGAACTCCCCTCTTACGATATGACGGTGTGCCTCCTCCGGCAAAGAGACATTCGAAGCGTTCGCGAGCTTGAACATGGCTGAACGGAGCGTTCCTCCTTGCACTTCGTCCTCGCTCAACAGCAGCGCATCGGTATACGAATCCAACGCAGCGCCGTTCTGACCTAAGCTTTCCAGTTCCGATCCTTTCGCATAACGCTCTTTCGCTATAGGGGACAACGCTTTAAGCAGTATCCGGCGCTCTTCCTGCAACGGAACGTTTCGCTCCTCCATCCCCTGCACGGCTGCATCCCGAAAAAGTTCCAACGCCTTGGTGCTGTTTCCCCCTAGGGCATAAACGGATGCTTCGAGAATTCGGGCGTGAAGGTCCCCTTTTAGAGAAGAAGCGTAGCGCAATGTTCCCGCCATATCCTCCCGCTCAAACGCAACCGCCGCCATTGCCATCGCTCCTTCTTTCGGATCCAGTTCATACGCCCTGCGGGCATCTTCCTGCGCTTTCTGGATGTTCCCTACTTTCCGGTATACCAATGCGCGAAGCGCCAGCATCGGTACGGATGAAGCCGTGAAAAAGGTTTCGCGCATCAGCTGTTTTTGGAACGTCTCGCCTCCGCGCACGTACGTAAGCGTCACCGGAGTATTAACCATCCCCCGAAGTTTTTGCGACACCTCTTCATTTGACAATCCGATGAGATTTTGCTGATCTGCCTGCGTTATCTGATCCCCGGCACGAAGCCCGGCACGTTCTGCGGGCGAATTTTTTTCCACCTTTAGGATAATCGGATTTCCCCCGAGGGCTTCAAATTCGATCCCTATCCCCGTGATAGTATTTTTTTCCACTACCCCGTTCAAAAGCTCCGCACTCTCGGCGTAGCTTCCGGAGCGGTATAAAAGACGAGCCAGTTCAAAATCAATCGCGACAGAAGAGGTGGATGTTCTGCTGTGGCGGAGCGTCTCTACCGCTTTAACCTCTTCTTCGACCTGTTCATAACTTTTGGCCAAAAATACCGCGGTAACGCTATTTTTCGGGTTCAACGCAAGGGCATGACGTAAAGAACCGACAGCCTGCACATACTGTTTTTTCTTCCAGTAGGAGACTCCCAAATTGTGGTGCGCTTCGGCAGAGGCGGGGGAGAGATCGATCCCCCGTTTGGCGGCGATAATCGCATCATCATACTGGCCGTTCTTAAAATAAAGAGAGGAGAGTTTGATAAACGGTTCAGGTTGCCGTGGATCGGCATCGATTTTTCGTTTCATAGCGGCGATGGCAATATCGTAACGACCCGTTTTTTCGTACAGCGTATCAAGTGTCTGGGAACACGCAGAGGCGGGAGCCGCCATTCCGCGAAAGGAGCGGATTCTCGCATCACGGCCAGCGGAATTTTGCGCAAGAGGATCTATATTAGCCGCTTCGAGCACCGCCAGAGCTTCGTTGCTGCGTCCCGTATAATAATAGGCCGTTCCGAGATTGCAGGCAATGGAGGTGTCGCTTGGATTGAGGCTTTTTGTCTTGAGATACCATTCGATCGCTTCATTGTATTGGCGGTTTGCGAAATAGGCATCAGCCAACCCTTTGGCATTTACCGCCTTGTTCGGTTCTTCCGTATTCGCCTGTTTGTATGCCTCGATGGCTGCAGGGTAGTTCTTCGCGGCATAATGGGATTTTCCGATTTCCTGCGGCTGCGCGCACCCCATGATAAACACTGCCGCTATGGCCGACACGGCTATCTCTCTAACGTTTCTCATCCTCTGCTCCTTGCGTGGTTTGTGGTTTGGGTATCTGAGCTTCGAGCATCTTCTTCGTTTCCTGCATGCTCTGCTCGATTTTTTGTTTGTCGCTCAAAAGCTGCTCATTTTCCTGTTGCGCTGTTAACGAATCGTTCTCTGCCTCGCTTAGCAGAGCATTTGCTTCGGCGAGAAGGGTGTCGATTTCGGCTTTTTTAGCCGGGTCATCGGTCGACGCGGCTTTGCTTTGGAGATCTTTCAAGATGGCATCTGCCTGCTCTTTTTTAGCTTTTGCGTCGTCGATTTTTTCTTTATTTTCGACGACTTTGGCTTCAATTTCCTGAATCTGCAACGCCTTTTCCTGCATCTGAACCGATACCTCTTCGACTTTTTTGAAAAACGCCATCTCTTCAGGGCTCCACAGAGGCTCCGGTACCGGTGCTTTGGGAACATCCGGCAAGCCCTCAGATAAATCGCACACTTCGTTGTACTTCCCGCCACTCATAACCTGTTCGGCCTGATTGCTGTAGTATCGTCCCTCTTCATCACTGCCGCTATGGGCCGCTTTGCTCATGAACTGACTGCTGCACACTGCCCGCTGAAGTGCCGAGAGGTTTGCGGCGTCGTTTTCTCCTTTGCCGATTGATTTGAGTTCCAGTGTCGTAGATCCGCTTTTCGAACCGAAAAAGTTCGTTCCTCCCATCGGTACCAGCACCAATCCGCCGCCGCTTCCCATTTTCGCTGCCAAATTGGCGGCGTCCCGTGCTTCCTCCTCTTTCCGCCGTTTTTCGGCCATCGCCGCCTCTTTGCGTTTATTCTCCCACGCCTCTTTAGCCGCTCTTTTCTCCGCTTCTGTTTTTTGACGCTGCAGTTCGGCCTCAAGACGGGCCGCTTCTTGTTGCTGCCGCTGCTGTTCGGCCCTTTGTGCCTCCGCACGCTGCTGATTCTCCAGCCCTTGCATGAGCCCCTGCATTAGACCGCCGACGATTCCCTGCATCATCTGGTATTTCCACAGATCCTTGCTGGAGCCGCCGCCACCGCTGGAAGAGCCTCCATAAGAGCCACCCGATGAGCCGCCCGAGCTTGTGGGACTGCACGTCCCGCCGCCTGAGGTACATTTACACAGATATCGGGTGCCGTTTAGGGAGTCGTTCCAGGAACTTCCGACTGCATAGCCGCAATACCCGCGTGAATCGCAGCAGGCGGCAACCTCTACCCCCGCATACGCCCAATTGGGCAAAACAGCTATCACAATCACAGCCGCTGCTTTGGCAATGCTCCTCATTTTGTCTCCTGCCACGGCTCGGAACTGATGAAACAAACCGATTTAACCAGCTTATCAAAGACTCCTTGACATTGAGTAGCCATCGATTCGGAAGCTTTGTAATGAAAGACGAAAAAACCCCGCTTTGCCGGAAAAATTTTAAACGTTTCGACAGTCTTGACCATTTTCGGTATCCGCTCGGAATCAATACGGTACATTACCCCTTCTTCAAAGAGATTCGCACTGCTCGTCGCTTCAACCGTTCTTATAGAAAATTCGACCCCTTGTTTTCCGCCGGCACTGACCTCAGCGAGCGGGGCCTTCGTATCCCCATCCTGCCGATCAAAACTTTGACGCTTTAGGCGAATGTAATCACGGTAATCAGAGAAAAACCCGCCGTGTTCGTAATAAAGTGCCGATATTTCTGCCGCTACCCACGCATTGTCCAACGGCCCTTTGAGATGTATCCCTGTAACGTTGGCTTCCGGCGTCTCATACGGGAATTTTTCTCCGCTTTTTGTCCACCCTTGCGGAAGCATCAGCGAAAACAGCTCCCCTTTTGCCGTGTAGGGTTCGACGGCCGCTTCGGAGATAGGAGGTTCCCCGTAACGGACGATATCACACTCTCCTGCATGAAGTTGTAAAAGAAGCAACGCACCGAGAAAAGCCGGACGGACCATCATGGTTGCCACCACGGATGCGAAGGGAGTTTCAAGGGTTCGATATGCACCGTCCCCTCTGCCGAAATCGTCATTTTTTCTCCCCCTTTTAGGATCGTCTCACCGGACGTTTTAACGTTCGTCACGGCAAGCTCCCCCTCGATCAGCTCGATCATTGTCCCTCCCGCCTCATCGGCGCTCATCGTAAACGTCGTACCTCTGACCGAAGCGGTACCACCCCCGGTACGCACTTCGAATTTTTTGCTTTTCTTTTTGATCCATGCGCGGATCGCTCCCAAATCGTGCATAAGGAGTTTGTTCGGATCATCGGCAGCCATCTGCGCCTGTTTTTCGAGCCATCCTTCGAACGCTTCGGCTTTATCGACCATCGCATGAATTTTCCCTTTACTCAGCACAAGGGCTTCAGAAAGGGGATCTTTTTGCTCCATTTTCACGCGGCTGTACTCCCCGATCGTCATGCTCCCGCGCCCGTCAAGAAACTGCACCTCCGCACGGCTGTTGCCGTAGGTCTCGATCGTATCCCCCTCTTCGAAATACCCGGGGCGTTCACCGTCCATTGCCACCGCTTCATAGGGAGGCTTGCCCGATACAACACGGACTCTGCCGCTGTGGTTCGTTACCATCCCTCCGATTTTCGCATCGATTCCGCTATGCTCCGCCATGCGGTTCTGAACATAAGCGATATTTTTGTCGATTTGAAGTTTTTTAAGCTCGTTTTGGCGCTTGTTCTCTTGCGCTTTTTGAAGCGCCCGCAGGGCAATCTCTTCGGCTGCTTTATTGCCGGTATTCTGCGCACGTGCTATGAGGCTGTTCGCTTTGGCAATCGTCTCGTCGGCTTTACGAATCTTTTCCAGGATTGTTTCCCGCGCCTCTTTAAATTTGAAAATCATTCCGACCTTTGTCATCGACCACTCTTGCTCGCCGGGCTGATCGCCCCATAGAGCACTCAAGCATCCCAGTACCATACCGATGACAATCCATTTTTTCACCGTAACCCCTTTTTCTCTGGAAGCTGTTCTTTTATTTTTAATTGTATCTCGGAGCAAATTGATCTATTCTTAGACTGAAAATTCGAATACGCTCAACGATCGATTTACAAGACCGCAATGACATATGATCCATCCGCTTCTCTTGATCTGTACCCTCAATGCCGAAGCGGGTAAAACCCTTTTTACCCAATGGCTTGCACAAAGCGACCGGAAGGTGTATTGATTTCGTAACCGTTTTGTTCCCTTTTTGTAACCAATTTTCTTTAGACTGATATACTTTTTTCAAGGTATACAGTATGGTTCATTCCCCGTCCTTGCTCAGACGTATGTCGATTCGGCAAAAAATCACCTTTATCGTCGCCGCTACGCAAGTATTCGCCATTATTGCGATCGCCATCGGTATCTTCGGGATGTATCTCTCCAATGCGTCACTCATCCGAATCAACGACCAAAGCCTCCATCCCCTCAATCAATTGCGCCAATGCAAACATGCGATGATCAACATCATCCAGTCCAAAGCCGTATCCATTTCCGAAGGGGGCGGTGATTATGTAACCGATCTCAAAGCGGTCAAAGAAGCCCACAAACACTTTACGATGCAGTGGGAAATCTACCTCAAAGCTCCGAAAACAGCCCAAGAATTAACCCGTATTGAGGAGGCAAAGCAGCAGGTTGAACGGGCGAACCGCTCGATAAGTGCCCTCGAAACCGCGATCAGCAATCGCGACATCATGGAAATTCATGATTTGGTTCAAAGCGATTTTCCCTTCAGCTTCGCACCCTTAGCCGATCTTTTCGACACACTCATTACCGTCCAGCTGGAAAATACCCAATCCCTCTACCAGGACGCGCAGACGCAGTTCAAACAGACCCTTCTTCTCATCGCCGTCCTTTTGCCGATCGGTATGATGGTCATCTTTATCGTCTTGCGTTTGATCACACGGGATTTACTGAGAAAAATCGGCAATATTTCCCGTATTACGCATCATCTCCAATCCGGAAATCTCACCGAACGGATCGAAGCGCAGGGGAATGACGAACTCGCCGTTGCCGCCAAAGAGATGAACAGCTCCATGGAAGAGCTCCAAAAAATGCTCAATAATATCAAATCAACGTCGCGTGAGAGCATCAGCTCGGCACAAGAACTCAACAAAGTAGCCGGTGCCATCCAAAAAAGGATTGAAACCAGTACCGCCGATATCTCACAGACCCATACCCAAATCGTCTCACTCCAATCGATTGTCCACACCTCAACGACTTTGGCACGGGATACAAACGACAAAATCGACAAAGCAAACATCAACCTCACCGAAGCCAATGATCAAATTTCCCGTATGAACAGCGACATCCAGACGGTTGCGCAAACCCAGCAAAATCTCTCCGGTGAACTGCAAACCTTATCATCGCAAGCCCAAGCGGTGAAGAGTGTTCTGAATATTATCGGCGATATTGCCGATCAAACCAATCTTCTCGCCCTTAACGCCGCCATTGAAGCGGCCCGCGCCGGTGAACACGGTCGAGGATTCGCCGTCGTTGCCGACGAAGTGCGCAAACTCGCCGAACGAACGCAGGAGAGTCTTTCCCAAATCAATGTCACGATTAATACCATCGTCAATGCGATTACCGAAAGCAGCAAGAAAATGGACAAATCAGCCAACTCGGTTTTAATCGTCTCCAAAGATTCCGATGCCATCCAGCGGATCATCAACGACTCCTCGTCACTGATCTCGGTCGCGGCCGAAAGCGTCCACCATTCGAATGAAAGCATGGTCAACCTCATGTCAGGGATAAACCTCATCTCGACCAAAATCGATTCGCTCAATGCCATCGCTTCTTCCAATACCACCAGTATCCATGAAATCACCGATGTCGCGGCTCGGCTCGATCAGAGCACGGACGATATCAACCAAAAACTAGAGAAATTCCGGACTTAATTCAAAAATTCGACCACTTTCTCCACCGGACGTCCGATAACCGCGCGATTCCCCTCAATGAGGATCGGTCGCTCGATGAGCTTGGGATGTTCCGTCAACGCATCGATCAGTGCGGCTTCCTCCGTGATCTTTGCCAACCCCAGTTCTTTATATAAATCCTCTTTGGTTCGCATCAACTCCCGAGCTGAAATACCCAGCTTCCCCAGAAGAGCTTCGATATCGGTACGCGAAGGGGCTGTATCAAGGTATTTAAACACCTCCGTTGTTTCCCCTTTTTCTTCCAGCAGTTTTAATGCTTCACGCGATTTTGAACATTTCGGATTGTGCCAGATCGTTATCATTCGTATCTCCATTTTTTAGCGACATTATAACTTTTCGCTGCCGTTTCTTCATGACCCAACCCCAAAAATTTATCCTCCGCACTGAAAAATATCGTTTCAAATATTTAATAAATTCTTATTTTAATTATTTAACACAAATGTAACACTAATTCTTCATAATCGCACTCTTTAATCCTACCCTTTAAGGAATTGCGATGCTAACCACCCGCCGAATCACCCACAGCCTCTTGCTCTCATCTCTCCTGGCCACTTCATGTTTCGCAACGGAAGACCTCGGAATTATCGGCATCGACTCCACCACGATCGACGATCGGTTCCACTCCGGTAAAACCGAAGTCTCTTCTACCGCTACCATTGATGGAGATAAAGTGGACGAAGCCCATATTGAAAATCTTCAGCAGGTATTACAGACCATACCGGGGATCACCACCGAAATCAAATCCGGAGACAGCCTCAAAATTCATATCCGAGGGGTTGAAAATCAACGCTACATGGGAGAGAAACCCGGCGTTGCCGTTGTTATCGACGGCGTTCCCGTATTTGAACGTACGGGAAGCGTCAACATTGATCTCGACAACATTGCCTCGATCAAAGTCATCAAAGGGGGAGCATCATACCTCTTTGGCGATGATGCCCTCGCCGGAGCCGTCATTATTACCACCAAAAGAGGAGCTCTCAATAAATCAATGGTTGCCTCGGAATTCGGCAGTTTCGGCTATCAAAAATTGCTCGCGGAAACCTCTTATGCCAACGATTCTCTCAACGGGCGTATTCAGGTCAGCGAACGCAAAAGCGACGGCTATTGGGAAGATTCAGAGTATCTCTCCCGCTATGCCAACGGAAAATTCCAGTACTACCTCGACGATACCAGCGATCTTACCTTCGGAGTTGAGGCGTCTCACCGCGAAAAAGACTCTCACGGTACGGTAGAGGGGATGACGCAGGCGCTCACCGATCCTACCAGTGTTGCGGGACGCGACTACGCTCGGATGTATGATGTCGATCTTCTCAAGCTCTTTTTGACTTACAGCAAAGATTTCGGTGACAACTCCAATCTCCTCGTGAACGTATATCAATACGGAGATGATACTAAATTCGTAAGTGCACCCCAAAAATACAGCTCTACCGGTACGGTCGTAACCGATCCGGATGCCTATACCACCCTCAACGACTATCACCAAGTTCAACGGGGTCTAAAAAGCGAGTACCGCAGCAGCGGAGAGGATCTTGCCTATATGGTCGGAGCCGATATCCGCAACAATATCTATGAAAACAAAACCTCTTATCTCGTCGATTTCAAAACGAGCGCATACTCTTCGACGATCTATACCGCTGGAACCGTTACAGGAGAGAATAAAACCGTCGAAGAAGTTTATGCACCCTATCTGGAGGTCAAAGTACCTCTGAATGAAGCAACAACCATTACCCTCAACGGACGCTATGACAATATCCGTCTCGATTATGACGATCAATTGCATGCCCTGTCGCTCCAAAAAGATTTCGACGTCTACTCTCACCGTATCGGGATGACCCATACGCTAAACGACGCGGCAACCCTGTTTTTAAGCCGTTCAACCGGTTTCCGTGCCCCCTCCATCGATCAGCTCTTTAACGGAACGATCACCCTCGATTCAAAAGTGCTCAACAACCCGGATCTCAAACCTGAACAGGCGGTCAACTACGATCTCGGACTTCGCGGAAATTTTCCGGCATGGGATAACACCCTTTCGTATGAAGCGACCCTCTTTTGGCTTGATCGAAAAGACTACATCATGTCCTCCATCGGTCAATACACGGCCGCAACGACGACCAATCCGCAGCAATACCAAAACATCGGCGGGATGCGAAGCAAGGGATTGGAACTTTCAGTCCAAAGCAATTCTAAAAAAACCTTCTCCTTTGAGGCAGCCTACACCTATTTGGATGCCTACTTTACCCAGTATGATAATTTTTACCTCGGACTCGGAAACCCTTATACGTCAACCTATACACAGGTGCATTATGACTTGACGGGCAATACCGTCCCGCGTACTTCACGCCATACCCTCAACTTGATCGGTAATTACACCATTTCCCCCTCCACCGTCTTCTCCGCAGAGCTGACGGCCAAATCAAGCTACTACGCCGACGAACTCAACCAACTCAAAATGCCGGGGTATGAAGTGGTCAACCTCCTCGCCCGACACTCCGAGAAATGGGGTGATTTTACCTTTGATATTTTTGCGCGGATCGATAACATCTTTGACAAGTTCTATTTCAACACCGCACGCAGCAGTGGAGACCGTGATTATAACTTCGTCTATAACCAAGAAGACCTCACTCTCACCGTTAATCCGGGGCGTGTCTATACCGCCGGCTTATCGGTCAAATTTTAAGGAGTCGGTATGCGAATCTTACTATCTGTACTCGTTGTCAGTACATCACTCTGGGGGTACGGCGAAGGGGTTCTGTACTGGACCCCGCATGGGTGCGATGAAGGCAAAGCCGTCGCATCCAAACACGGTGGACACGGAAAAGACGAAAGCGCTATGTTCGCCCTGATGAATAAGGAAGGAAACACTTCTGCCGCCCTTATTCTTCCCAACCTTTCCGAAAAATCACTCCCCCTCAACAACAATACCGTCATCCTCCCAAAGCCGCCGATGGGGGGATACTACGCGATGGTAGCCGAAATGAATACGACCAACCGCATCCAAAGTGCCGTACGGTATCTCTCGCTGCACGGACGTCCTGCGAAAGTTTCACCGACTTCACTCACCGCACTTTCCAAAACAACGCTAGAGATCGTTCCTGATCCTCTGCACCGGGAACATGACCGTTATACCGCCTCGAAATCGTACCGATTTCTCCTCAACTTTCAGGGCAAGCCGCTCAAAAAGGCAACCGTCACCTTGGAAACCCACAACACTCCGGTCCAAAACTACATGAGCGATGAAACAGGGGCTTTTACGATTACCCTCCCCAATGATTTTACCGATGTACGTGTCGGCCGAAGCGAAAATAAACCTTCCGAATTTCTCCTCTGCGTCCATTACAACGAGGCTTTCACCGAGTATACAAGCACCTTCTCTATGCCCTATTACGTCAACCCCAACGATTTCTGGCAATCCCAAAGCTGGGGAGGCGGTGCTATTTTTATCGGGTTTTTAGGAGGGTTGTTCCTCTACCGCCGACACAAGAAACAAGGAGTTACCCGTGGATAAATTATTGACCGTTACGGCTCTTCGACGGGTCATTCAACTCACCGCTTTTTTCTTTTTTGTCTACGGAGCGATGATTTTTACCACATTTTATACCGACGACAAACTGACCCAAGCCCTCCCGGCCCTCTCCTGCGCTTATGATCAGAGTGGAGGGGATTACTGTGCCCTGATTCCGCTTCAGCATCAGATGGATCACCGTGTTTCAACCCTCTTTACCGAAAGTTCAAAAGTCATGGAAGCGTTGATGGGGACACTCATCACCATTGGAACCGTTGCCCTTTTAATCTTAATCCTCAACAAAGCCTTTTGCGGATGGTTTTGTCCCCTCGGATTTTTCCAAGAGACGATCACGATGATCGGAACCAAACTGGGGCTCACCCAGCTCACCTCGCTTTCCCGTGAGACCGTCACTAAAATCCGCCCGATTAAATGGTTTATTTTTCTCTTTTTGGTGTTGATTTTCCCGCTACTGACAGGGATCGGAGTACTGGGACATGAGTGGGGATCCCCTTTTTGCTCCATTTGTCCCAGCCGTATTATGACGACGGCAATGACGGGGGATATGAATCAAATTTATATTTCCCAAGCAGGATGGGGATACTTCGCCCTCTCCCTCATCGCCGATCTGCTGTTCGGATTGATGATCGCCCTCGCCCTTTTCGTCCGTCAGCCCTTTTGCCGTATCTGCCCGATCCTCCCGATGCAGACACTCTTCAAAAAAATCGGCTTGCTTCGTCTGGTCAAAAACGGCGATTCCCACTGTAATACCTGTTCAAACTGTGTTAAAGCCTGCCCGATGGATATTTATGAGATTCAAAGCCAAGCAGATAACAAAAACATCACCCACGCCGACTGTACCCTCTGCGGCCGATGCGTCGAGTTTTGTCCGCATGATGGGGTGATGAGTTTCAAATACGGCCCCATCACCATCCTCTCTTCCTCCAAAGAATCGTTTAAAAAACGGACAAAAATCGATAAATGGTGGAAAGGGTAAACCGTGGAAACTCTCACGCTCCTCTCTTTATTTCTCGTTGCCCTATCGTACGGGGCAACCGCCTGCATGCTCACCTGCATGCCGTTGCTCTCACCGATCCTTTTAGCCAACAGCGCGACACGCCGACAAAGTTTACACGTCTTGCTTCCTATCAGCATGGGACGTATCACCGGCTACATTCTCCTCTCTCTCATCGCGTATGCGGGCGCTTCTCTTCTTAAAACCCTTATCAGCGATAAAGCGCTGATGGGATACCTGCTGGGGAGCGTCACTCTGATCCTCGCCGTGCGCTTATGGTTTTCGCTTCATACCTCCGCATCCTGCTGTAGCTCAACACCCCATACGCCCAAAGGAAAGATTTCGCTCTTTCTAACGGGTGTTCTTTTGTCCATGTCCCTGTGCGCCCCCGTCATCACCATGATGACGCTTAGCGCAACAACACCCTCTTTGGGATGGGCTATCGCGTATGGTGCCGTCTTCGGTTTAGGGGCAACCCTCCTGTGGTTTCTCTTTTTTTCGGTCATTCTCACAGCCATACTCAAAGAGAGTCTCACCCATCTCTCCCGCTATCGGACGACTCTCCAGCGCTCGGCACCGTTTCTTCTCGCGGGTGTCGGCATTGCAATCTTTAACGGATGGATACACCTATGAACAGCGCACGAAAATCATTTCTCCTCTCCCTTATCTTCCATGCCCTTATGGGAACATCGGCTTTTTTCGTCCTAACCCAGATGCATACCCCGCCGACACTCCTGCACATTCCCATCCGCTCCATGGTACTGGTCTCATTATCCGACTCCGCGCCCGCTCCGAAGCAGCCGGAAACAGCTGAGGAAATGACGCGAATTGCACCGTCAAACCCACCCATACCGATCAAGCCGCTCATCGCACCGCCGACACTTCCTCCGAAAGCTCTGAAACCGCAACCGACTGCCATTCTCCCTCAAGCAGTCCCGGGCACGCCACCCTCAGCCGTTCCCCTTGTTTCTGCGCCGCCGCTCGTCCAACATAGGATTCCTGCTGCCCCCTCAGCGGAAGTCGTCCAAACGCCCCCTAAACGCTCAAGCGATCTTTCGGCAGAAAAAAGATCGTTCTTTGCCTCTTTACGCTCAACGATCCAAAACCATCTTCGCTACCCCACTGCCGCAAGGCGCAGAGGGATGGAGGGGGAAGTCGGTGTCCGCTTTACCCTCGGAAATGATGGTACCATCGATGCGATAACCGTTCAGCGGGGAGACGCTATCTTCCACAATGCAGCTAAAACCGCAGTGGCTTCAGCGTCAGGGATCGATGTACCCAAAAACCTCACAGACTCGCTGCCGATGGAGATTGAACTTATATTAGAATTTAAACTCAATGGCTGATGGGAAAGCCAGCCTTATTTGACTTTATGCTACGATAAGAGCAATGTTAACAAGATTCAGTCATTAAGAGGATTCTGCGTGTACCTTAGAATTTTATCCCTTTACTTCGTAGCCTTAACCTCATCTATCTATGCAGATAGCTACGAGTTCGGTCATGGATTCAACCTCTATGATCAACTTACCGTAGGGGGATACGTATCCACTGAATTGGAATCCAATACACGATCAGACACCTTTACCATCGACGATGTTGCCATGATGGCATACGGAAACATCGGATCCAACTTTTCCTATTTGGGGGAGCTCGAAGCGATTGGCTTTTATCACAAAAACGTTACCGACGGAGATGAAGGGGGGAGCCAAAAATTTCACATTGAGCGCTTATACGGAGACATGTGGATATCCGACACCTTTAACCTCCGTTTCGGAAAACAAATAACCCCCATCGGATATTGGAACCTTGAACCGATCAATGTCCTCAGAGATACGACCTCCAATCCCCTTTACAGCAAACTCTTGTTCCCGAAATTCTTAACCGGGATGGATATAAACGGCTATCTTCCCCAAAGCAGTTCAACCCGCTATCACCTCTTTGGACAAACAACGCACGATATGGATGAAGAGTATATCAATATCCCCAATACCCATTTTTACGGAGTAGCCTTAGAGCATGAACTCTCTTTCGAAACGAGCTTTGGCGGGAGTATCGGAGAATTTATCACGTTGTCTTCCAACGAGCGGACACGCTTCGTACAAGGAAATATGAAATACGAGAACGGTTCTTTACTCATTACGACGGAAGCCATCGCATCTAAAACCGAATATCAAACCGCCCAAACGGACTACACCCTTAGCGGATATCTCCAAAGCGTTTATCACATTAGCAATGAACACGCTGTCGTAGGACGGTATGAATACTATGACGATCACCATTTGGATTACACTGATCATATCGGTGTTCTGGGGTACAGTTATCGCCCCATCTATCCGGTCTCCATCAAAGGGGAGTATCAGTGGCATTCTCAAGAAAATGAGAACCGCACCTTATTCTCCTTTTCGGTACTTTTCTGATGAAACAGATTGCACTTCTTTGTCTACTCTGCCTAGCGCTGAGTGCATCCGAATACAGTGTTGTTATCTCTAAAAAAATCATGATTTCGGCAGTGACAGCACAGCAGATACGCGACATCTTTTTAATGAAACGCCATTCCCTAGGAAATCAAAAAGTAATCCCGGTCAACCTGCTCGGTCAAGATATCTCTCGGATCACCTTTGAAAATGAAATTTTGAAAATGGACCGTGATCACCTCAATGCCTACTGGATCAAACAACATTTCCAGGGGATCACCCCGCCCATCACCCAATCCTCTTATGACTCCGTCAAAATGTTTGTTCAAAACGTGGAAGGGGCCATCGGCTACATCCCCTCTTCTATGGTCGATAACGGCGTAAAGGTGATTCATGAGTTTTAAGCTTAAAACGATTCTCCTCTTTCTAGCCGTTAGTCTCATCCCCTATGCACTGACCATGTTTTTGGTAGGAAATTCCTTTCGGCAAGAGTTGTATGACGCCGTTACCCAAGAGATGCATACCCAGCTTCGGTTGAGCGTTGAGAGGATCGATCAGCATCTTCAAACCTTACAAAACGATATGACCTTCCTTGCCAAATCGGATATTATGAACGATGTTTATACCCAAGACTTGGATAGACGGATCAGTAACGCACTTCTGGCAAAAAAAACGGATTTGAAAATGGCGGGGGATTTTTATCTCCTGACTACGGCGGGAATTATTGTCGCTTCAAGCGATTTTGCCGCTATTGGAAAAACCATCCGATCCAAACCTTTTGTCGAAGTACCCGTATATTCAACCTTTTCCACCCAAGCGATTGGAAAACTTGCCGTCACCTATCCGTTGGAAAACTTTAAACGATTTTTTTCCAATACCCAACAAAGACACTATTATATCCGTCATGCAGATGGGTCAACAGCACTGCGTCCCTCTTTATTTCATGATTCTCTTAAAGTCTCTAAGAGACTCAAAAATGCCCCGGACCTCACAATCGTCCTGGAAGAGCAAAAAGAGTTTGCCTATCGTCTCTTATACAAGTACGAGCTATGGTTTATCCTCTTATTAATCGGCGGCGGGATATTTATCGCACTTGCCGCGTATTACATCGCCACCCATTTGATTGAGCCCATCATTACCCTCTCCAATACCGCTAAAAAAATTACCCGAACTCAAGATTACACCCAACAAGTACACTTGCAGCGAGACGATGAAGTCGGAGAACTCTCTCACGCGTTTAACACGATGATTAACGGAATGGATCAGGCCCTCAACGAAATAATCGGACTCAACCAAGAGATTGAAGAGACCCAAAGAGAAGTCGTTTTCACCATGGGTTCTATCGGAGAAAGTCGCTCAAAAGAGACGGGAAACCATGTCAAAAGGGTCGCTGAATATTCGAAACTGTTGGCGTTGTATTATGGATTGGATGAAGAAGAGAGTGAGATGCTCAAACAAGCCTCCCCGATGCACGATATCGGAAAAATAGCCATTCCCGATGCCGTCCTCAACAAACCGGGACGTTTCGATGAAGAGGAGCGACGCATCATGGACACCCATGCCCTCCTGGGGTACGATATGCTCAAACATTCCAACCGTACCCTGCTTCAAGCTGCAGCGATTGTTGCCTATGAGCACCATGAAAAATACGACGGAAGCGGATACCCCAGAGGGCTCAAAGAAGAAGAGATTCACATTTACGGTCGCATCACCGCACTTGCCGATGTTTTTGATGCATTGGGAAGCGATCGTGTCTATAAAAAAGCATGGGAGGATGAACGTATTTTCGCCCTATTCCAAGAAGAGAGGGGAAAACATTTCGATCCTCAACTCATCGATATCTTTTTTGATCACCTCGCAGAATTTCTTACTATTCGAGAAACGTTTAAAGATATTCACGAATCCTAAAAAGCTCAAAAGTACCCAGAAACGCTAAGAGTTGGTATGGTATAATCGCGCAACTATTTACACCTTAAAAGGTAATTTTTATGCGTCAAACCATTACTGAAAAAATATTTTCCGAGCACGTAGGTCATCCCGTCTATGCGGGTGAAATCGTCCGTTCTCCGATCGATATGGTCATCGGAAACGATATCACTACCCCGATTTCGATCAAAGCGTTTGAAGATTCGGGAGCAACCAAACTCGCCAACCCTGAGGGATTTTCGATTGTTCTCGATCATTTCATCCCCGCCAAAGACATTGCTTCGGCAAACCAAGCCCGTATCAGCCGCGATTTTGCTAAAAAATACGCGATGAAACACTTTTTTGACGAGAAAGATATGGGAATCGAACACGCCCTTCTCCCCGAAAAAGGGCTGGTCGTTCCGGGTGACGTTATCATCGGTGCCGACTCTCATACCTGTACCCACGGCGCACTCGGAGCTTTCTCGACAGGGATGGGTTCGACCGATTTGGCGTTTGCCATGATCACGGGAGGGAACTGGTTCAAAGTCCCGGAGTCTATCAAAGTAGTCTTGAGCGGAAAACCGGGTAAATACACTACCGGAAAAGACGTCATCCTCGAAGTAATCCGGATGATCGGCGTTGACGGTGCTCTCTACCGCACCCTCGAATTTACCGGAAGCACTATCCCGTACCTTAGTATGGATGACCGTTTCAGTATGTGCAACATGGCGATCGAAGCGGGGGCCAAAAGCGGTATCGTCGCCTACGATGAAATTACCGCCGAATTCCTTGCCGATAAACCTCTCGCACGTGAACCGAAAATCCATTATTCGGATGAAGACGCAACGTATGTTCAGGTACTCGAAATCGATGTTGCAGCCTTAGAGCCGGTCATCGCCTATCCGTTCCTACCGTCGAACGGTCACAGCCTCAGCCAAGCGGTAAGCGACAAGATCAAAGTGGATCAGGCGTTTATCGGAAGCTGTACCAACGGCCGTTTGAGCGACCTCAAAATCGCCGCAGAGATTCTCAAAGGCAAACGGGTTCATCCGGATGTCCGCCTCATCGTTACTCCGGGGACGCAGCGCATCGTGCGTGAAGCGACGAAACTCGGCTACATCGATATCATCATCGATGCGGGCGGCGTTGTCTCTAACCCGACCTGCGGCGCCTGCTTGGGCGGATACATGGGAATCTTGGGCGATAACGAAGTCGCTGTCGCAACGACCAACCGCAACTTCGTCGGTCGTATGGGTTCGCGCTCATCCAAAGTGTACCTAGCGAACTCTGCCGTTGCGGCCGCTTCGGCGATCACGGGCTATATTACCGATCCTGCGACGATTATTTAATACGCCATCGGATTAAAATCCCTTGATAGCGACAGAATAGTCGTATCGTCATTGCGAGAAGTGAAACGACGAAGCAATCCATAACAGACTGCCGCGCTTCGCTCGTAGTGACAAAATAGATATCTCTATTATCAGTGGACCAACTCTCTTCCAAACGATTCTGAACACACTAACTATGTTATAATCATTGATCGTATTTTATAAGGATATCCATGAAACGTACCCTATCTGCTTTGACTTTTGCCGCTATCGTAATGGCACCAAACGTATCTGCCATCGACTTTGGCTCACTGATGCAAAGCGTAGCCCCGGTAGCACAAAGTGCGGCTCCTATCGCCGACAGTGCCCTCATTTCCAATCCCCTTATTAAAAATATCACCACGACTCTCGGTGTCACCCCGACACAAGCGATCGGGGGAACGGCCGCCATTATCAATGATGCCAAAGGGAATATGAAGCCCACCGACTTCACCGCTCTGACCAAACAGGTTCCTCAGACAGGGACGCTTCTTGCTGCCGCACCGGCCGGAATGCTCGGATTGGGAAGTCTCGGATCACAATTCTCTTTTTTAGGGATGGATCCGTCAATGATCGATAAATTCTCCCCCTTAGTACTCCAGTACCTCCAAAACGGCGCGACACCGAGCATGGATAAAGTTCTCTCCGCGGCGTTCGCCCAATAATGTTCGCGCTGCCGTGTATCCTCTTCGCCGGAGGAAAAAGTTCCCGGATGGGGGAGGATAAATCACTCCTCCCTTTCGGCGGATATCCTACCCTCACACAGTTTCAATTCGACCGGCTCACCAAACTTTTCACCCATGTCGCCATTTCCACCAAAACAGCGGATAAATTTGATTTTAACGCCCCTTTTATCCTTGATCCGCAGGGAGTCGATTTTGCTCCTACCGCAGGGTTTGTGAGCGCATTTAGAGCCCTCTGTGATGAGCGGATCATGGTGCTGAGCGTCGATACCCCTTTTATCGCTGAGGGTATTTTTCAAACCCTTCTGGATGCGGATGACGAAAACTTGGATGCCGTCATCGCCCGTACACCCACCGGAACGCATCCGCTTTGCGGCATTTATCATCGTTCGCTTTTCGAAGAGTTCGAAAGGATGTTAGCCGAGGGTGATCACCGTCTGGGTAAACTCTTATCCTCTTCAAATACCCGATATGTGCAGTTTGAGAATGAAGATTTTTTCGACAATCTGAACCATCCTCACGAATATCACAAAGCATATGCGCGCTACGACGAAAACCGATAAAGCGTTGAGTACAATCATTCTATGAGTACCCAAATTTTATTTCCGTTCATCGTAACGATCTTTTTTGCCATGGTGCATTATCTCAGCTATACACGGGTAATCAACCATTTGCACGTCAAACAAACCACCCGTATTTTTTTAAAATATCTGTTATTCATCAATATGGTGGGGATCATCGGCTACCTCTCCAGCCGCTATTTTCTCAGCCCGCCCAAACTTCTCTATTTTATCCTTTCGCTCAGTATCGGCATCGGCTTTGTCCTTTTCATGGGAACCATTTTGTACGAACTGCTCCATCTCCTCCAGCGGCTTGCCCCTTTTAATGAGGAGAAACGGACTTTTTTCAAACGGACCAGCGATCTTGGATTTTTAGCACTGGGGAGCGCGTATATCGGAGCAGGGATACGTGAAGGGACCAAAGATCCCGTCGTAAACTTTGTCGAAGTCAAACAAAACCGTTTTGGCGGACAGCCCTATACGATCGTCCAAATCAGCGATATGCATATCGGCGGATTGATTGATCGGGAATTTGTCGCCAAAAGCGTAGCCGCTATCAACGCACTTAACCCCGACCTCATCGCCATAACGGGCGATTTATCTGATGCCCATATTGAGGTCGTGAAAGAAGCGATTGACGAACTGCGCCATCTCAAAAGCCGCTACGGGACCTACTATGTAGTCGGCAACCACGAATACTTTCACTCGATTGATGCCACGATCGCTTATCTTAAAACACTGGGGATTCATGTGCTGGAAAACAGCGCCCTCCCCATCAACGACGACTTTTACATCGCCGGAGTTTACGATCTTTTCGGATACCGAGCCGGCACCCATCTCCCCGACATCACCCGGGCGATGCAAAATATTCCGCCGAACATCCCCACCCTCCTATTAGCCCATCAACCCAAATACACAGAGTATCTGGAAGGGTTTTCCCCCGCTTTGATCCTCAGCGGCCACACGCATGGGGGGCAGATCTGGCCGTTTGGGTATCTTGTCAGCCTCGCACAGCCTTATGTCAAAGGGCTCCATAAGCTGGGAACAGACCGCCATATTTATGTGAACAGCGGTATCGGTTTTTGGGGGCCTCCTATGCGGCTGGGCTCACAGGCGGAAATTACCTGTCTCCGATGGTCCTAAATCTCAGCCCTCTTCCCGTAATTCTACGGGATCTTTCTCGCTTTTGCGTACCAAATAGATAAAGACCGCAAATACGAGCAGCAAAAATGCCAGTGCCGCAATCAGTGTCGAAGCGTAGGGCAGATCTTTGTAATCATGCAGTGCGATTTTAAAGACCACCAACAGCGCTTCGATTAACAGGGCAATAATGATCGAGACCGAAAAATTGAGGAGCGTCTTCGCATTAAACGCCTCGCTCACATGTTGCGTTCGAGGCAATACCTCCTGCTCGAAAATCGTTTTTCCCAAATCATACACCGCCAATCCAAGGGTCAGAGCGATAATCGGTTTGAACACAGTATCCATGCTGAGCGGTTCGCTCCCGACCAAATAGCCCACGAACGTATAAAATCCGTATAGGACGACAAAGACTCCGAAAAAGAGAAGCCCGCCGCCGATGACCGCATAGGAGGTTCGGTTAATCCGTTTGAAAAAATCATTCTTCTCAATCAGATCAAACCGCTCCAATAGACTCCGTACCCGAAAATCCAAAAACAGGTATCCGTCCCCCACAGCATAAATGACCGTGATACACAAATGTCCCGTTGCCGTCGAAATATAGGGTTCGCTGACATGGTACCCTTTTTGGATAGCCACCTCATCCACCAAATAAGCCCGATCGACTCCGGCGTGATAGGCCTCTTCCCGATCGACATAAATATTGGGTGAGTTTTGGACAAACCCCTCATCGCATTTATACACCAACTCCAAGCTCGGAAACGTTTTATAAAGCCGCTCCGCAAGTTGTACGTTAAAGGTTTTTAAACTGACCCGCCCCAAAGATGTAAGGATAAATTTCTCGATTAACGGGGCATTCGCGGCGTAACTTCGCACTAAATTTTGCATTTTTTTCCCCTCATGTATTATTTTTTTGATTATTAATTAAAAACTGACTTTACACACTTTTACAAAAAGAGCGCACAAATACCTCTAAAATTCTCAAAAACGTAGTTTTTGTAGCTTTAGGGGATTGCAAAGGACTATAGTCCTTGCCGCTAAAACGGATGCATTCGTTTTAGTGCGTAACATCAAAGTTTTGCCCCGCATTGTAGTCATCAAAGCAGAGCAATCCTTAGGAATCTTGAAGGAGGTTATGAGCATTTTGGAATTACGTACTATCCTTTAGCACCACCAAAATCTCATGACAAAACTATAGCCCATTTTTTATCCGTAATATGATTATTTTTTAATCAATAGCTGATTTACAACTCTAAGCTATAATAATAAAAAGAATAACGAAGAGCCTAAAATGAATTTAACCCATCTCGATGAGCGCGACCGACCAAAAATGGTTGATGTCTCGGATAAAACCACTACTTCACGTGTTGCTGTTGCCAGCGGTCTGATTACGATGAGCCAGGATGCCTATGACGCCGTCGTCAACCAAACAGCCAAAAAAGGGCCCGTCCTTCAGACGGCTGTTATTGCAGCGATCATGGGAACCAAAAAAACCTCGGACCTTATCCCGATGTGCCACCCCCTAAATCTCAGCGGGGTCAATTGCGATATCGATGAACTCCCCGACCTTCCGGGATTTCGTCTTACCGTTACCGCAAAGCTCAGCGGTCAGACGGGGGTTGAGATGGAAGCGTTAACAGGTACAAGCATCGGACTGCTCACCATCTATGATATGCTGAAGGCCATTGATAAAGGGATGGTCATTGGTCCTATCCAGCTTGAAACCAAATCAGGAGGAAAAAGTGGTAATTATCAACGAAGCAACCCAGAAGCTTGAATTGGAGTACCCTTGTAAGTGGTGCTATAAAGTAGTCGGATTTGAAAGAGCCGGGATCGAAATTGCTGCAATGGAAATAATGATCGAACGTTCGTATTCGCTCAACCCATCCAACACCAGTAAAAATGGAAAATACATCAGCATGAACTTAGAGTTATTAGTCCATAATGAAGATGAACGAACCTACTTTTACGAAACACTCAAAGCACACCCTCACATCAAAATGGTGCTATAAAGGATTATAGAATGAATGCAGAAACATTAACAACAGATATCCAAGAACACTTTTCAGCCAAAAATATTCCTGAAATGCCGCTCCAAGAGCTGCGAGAATTTACCACAGCACTTTTAAAAGAAACCACCCTATCATTTCACAATGAACTCGAAGACCTCATTTCCCAAAAAGAGCAAATCGAACGTCAAATTGCCCGTAAAAGCGATGAACTGCAACAACTCAAATACCGTTTTTTCGACATTTTGGAAAAATTATTTGCCGAAAATGAGACGATGCTGGAGAAGTTCCACCAAATCAAAATTCAATCGGTTGATCTTTTGGATATTCTTGAAGAGATAGTAGAGAGCGCGATCATCACGACCCTCGAAAAAGGTTCCGACATTGAAGAGACCCTTCATGAAATCATCAAAGAGATTACTTACGAAACCCTCAACGCCAATGTCCTCAATGCCGTTCGTATCCGCCGCATTTTGGCGAGTATCCTTCAAAGCTCCCTAAATATCGCTGAAGCAACCCCTAATCAAGCCGATACTATCCTAAGGGGTGCATTGCTGGGTATTCGATCCGCACTCTACAAATCAATCGAAAAATTTCACCAATATCTCCTCTATGTCCCTGAAGAGGTCAAAGCACTTTACCGAGCAGAGTACAAAACGATCGAAGAAGAGCTCGATAACATCGATACCCTTTTCATTCAAGTGATCCACTCACTTAAAAATCGCAATTCACCCGTCATGATTACACAGTTGGAGGCCATCAGCGATGATATCCGCTTCGATACCGAAGAGATCAAACACCTCTCTAAAGAGACCGTTGAACTCCTGCGAAATCGTCTTTCCAAATTAACCCGTAATGTCTCTAAAAAAAGTGCAAAACTTCTAAACTCTAAATCGGCTCAGGATGCAAAAGCGATGGGGGTAAGGGCATGGAGTGTCGCCAAATCGGCGATGAATGGTGCCATAAAAGGGGCAAAAGAGGCGATGGAGAAAAAATAGCATCCCGTTCGTGGTGAGCTCGTCGAACCATGAACACTAAGCCTCCACACCTTCGATATGCTCAGGGCGAACGGTGGATTATAAATCCCGTGCTAACGTAAACATATTGGCGTGTTTCGCCATAAAGCTCGTACAACGGTCGCATATCGGGTCCCCCCCTTTGTACGGATACGGACAGCGGCATTCATGACAGGTTACCATCTCATAATGGACAAGCTGCTCCGCACGTTCATACGCGACACTCACTAAATCAAATCCCTCTTTTGAAGTAATCGCGTTGGGTTTGCAGATATCTTCGCATATACCGCATCCGATACATTTGCCCTGACTGAAATAAATCCCCTGCTTATCGCTTGTCGGAAACAGTGCATCTGTCGGACAAAACTGAGTACAATCACCGCAATTGGTACAGGTTTCAAAATTGATCTGTTTGTTAAAAAACAAGGGACTGCTGATCGCAAATTCTGTTGTCTCCATCCCCCCAACGATCTCTTTGAGAGAGTTTTTAAGCAATATCCGCTTCAACGGCATCTTCATATCGGGAAGCTTATGATGGGCCGTCGTCATCGAGACATGGGCAACCGACTCTTCCGCAAGCGACTCTTTAACTTTCTCAAATCCCTTACGGAAAAGGGCCCGTCGATCCGCCTGCTCTTCTTTGACCTCAATGGTTTCAATCCGATTTTGGTTTTGAATCGTCTCTAAAAACCGATTTGCCCCTTCCACTTTGGCGCGGATCGATTCTTCCAATTTTCCATTTTCATTAAGGACACATCCCGCACAATGGCTTAAATCGCACGTTACGCTTTTATCGCCGCGAAGTGCCATCACCGTATAATGTTCAACATCAAAAACGCCCAAGCACGGTGTCGTTACTTTGCACGTAAGCGTTGGTGCCTCTTCGTGATGCTGGTATGCCGCAGCGTAGCCGTTCGGATCAAAGCTCTCGATTTCCAATGCTTCGGTCGGACAGCTGCCGATACACCCCGCACATCCGACACATTCGTTTTCAAAAAGGGTCAGTTTGTTGCGGACTATGTGAAAGGCCCCCTTAGGGCACACATCGATACAAATGCGGCAATCATTATGGTAATACTCGTTTCGAAGACAACGGGTTGCCGTATAACTAAAAAGATTGCTTTTTTGAACGAAATTGATGTTACCCATTGTGTGATCCTTGTGCCAAATACTCATAATCAGCACTTAAAAATTCAACAATAAAATCACACATGTCGCGGTAAAACGGCGTATCCGCCATACTCTTCATCCCCATCATGTAGGGAACTACCCATGGAAAAATATGCTGATCGAGAAATTCAAATTGTGACTTCTCTTCATTACGGTATACGAGTGTTTGCATAAAAGCAAATTCGATCCCCAGATGATCCGGTGCCATAATCTGCGTTTGATCCATATTCACTTCGAAACCGTGGGTAAAATAAAACGCCATGACCGGATTCTGGAGCCCCACCAATGTCTCATTTTTAGCATCGAGGACAAACGACTCCACCGGCTGCGTATTGAGGATATACATCGAGGTATAATCGGTATTGAGCTGATCGTATATCTCCTCTGTGTCGGTAGAACGTATCCATGCAGCCGTCTCTTCACCGATAATCTCTAAGAGTGATTCGTTATTTTTGAGATCATTGATAAAACGACGGTCAGGAGTATCGCTCATAACACGGGATAAAAAAGCATAGATATAGAGTCGATATTCGTTGTTCATAGTGATTCCTGAAAAAAAGTAAGGGATTGTGTCATACGGAGACTTTGAGATAGCAAAGCTTATACAATTAAGGCACTAACCCCAAAAGGGGTTAGGTTGGTGTTATAGACACCCTTTGAAGAATGATTTTTTCGGTGGCGGAGGAGATTTAAATTCCGTCGCTTTGATAGTGTTGGTCGCTGTATCCAGCGTACCTACAACGATAACACCGTTTTTATTCATACCTTCACGCATTTCTGCAAGTTTCAATTTTGTGGTATCTATCGTATAAACTTTACCGCTATTGTGTTGATAAAGTGCATATTTTGCATCTTTTGTAATCACACCGGCATCGCTTTTTTTGAAACAACCGTCCGATCCACATGCATAGTTTTCCAAATAACAATCAGCGAATGCACCCTGAGCAGCACATCCCGGTGTTGTCAATAGACCTTCGAACTCTTCAGGCTCGTTGGCGAATGCACTAAAAACAAGTGCTGCACATAACAAGGCTACTTTTTTCATTATTCTACCTCCGATTTCAGGGTTTTGAGGTATGCCACGATATCATCGACTGTCGCTTTATCCAAAAAGCTGAAATCAGTCATCGTTGAAACACGTTTACCCTTTTCAATATTGTACCACGGTGTATTAGCGTGCGCATTACGATTATAACCTGGTACAACAACCGCAGACGGTTTTAAGATTGATTCACGTAAATACTCAGCAGTAGAGTATCCTCCGACGTTTTTGAGTGATGGTCCAAGCAAACTTGGTGCATCCGCAGCAGTCATTTGGTGACATCCGGTACATCCGTTTGTTGCAGCGGCCTCTTTACCTTTAGCCGCATCCCCTTTTGCATCGGTTGTCAATTCGCCAACCATTGCACTATTTGCTTTTTGCCCTTCAAGATTGATGGCTACCCATGAGCTAAGATTTTTTAGTCCGTTACGCCCCATGCTTGAACCGTCCCAAACCGCAATCGAAACCGGAACGGTTCCGCTTAGGTTGACATATTCGTCTTTAAGCGGACGGCTTAGTGTTCCGCTCCAGCCTGCAGGACCATGAACCATAGCACCGTTTGATTTGATCGATTTGTCTTTAACTTCGGTCAATGAACGGAATCCTTCGCCGACAAACACACGCTCGTAATCGGTATTTGCCAATGATGCTACTTTTGCATCGAAATCCGCCAGCTCTTTACCGAATACACCGGTTTGTTGACGATTGATTTGAGTGGAAACATCTTTGTTTCCGTTTGGTTCATAGACTTTTGCCGTTGCTTTTTGCAAATGGACAACTACCGGACGCCCTTCTGAACCCATACCGATATACGGCAAAGGTTGAGCTTTTTTGGTTGCTCCAGCAAACTGAACCGCAAATCCGTCTGTGTAAACGTCACTGCTCATGCACTGTTCAACATCTTTGGTTTTATCGGCCCATTTCACCATAATAGCGATGTTTTTCCCATCGTGCACTGCAGCGACTTGTGCTTTTTTACCTTTAGAATTTGCGACCAATGCGTTTGCTTTTTTATCGTTAAACTCAATCGCGGTTTGCGGATAAAGGGTAACGGTTTCAAATTTTGCTTTTGACCATACAGCTGAATCGGCCTTAATTGCATCAAGACTCTCACTCACTTTTACCGCAGTAATCGCAGGATTAGCCGCTAGTGCCGCAGAAGCGGCAACACCCAATGAAAGAATAGTGGTTAATAGCTTTTTCATTAGTGGTGTCCTCCAGCTTTTGTAAACTTACCGGCAATATAACGGGTATCAACTGGAGCCAATGGAGAACGCTTGTTCTCTTTCGCCACTTGCTGATAGTAGTTATTGTCAAGACGGAACATATCTGAGTGCTGGTATGCGATCAAAAGATCCATCAACTCACTGACGCCCGTTTCTTTACGTTTTTTCATCTCCGCTTTGAGCGTTTTAATCGCATCATGAACCGCAGGTCCGAATAGTTTTTCCAACTCTTCTACCGGAAGACGTGTTGAACCTTCGATGATTTTACCTTCTGCGTCAAATTTCGCAGGAGATTCGGTCGGAGGAATGTAATATACATTCGGTTGTGTTCCGTAATCTGAACGAAGACCCAATGCTACTTTATATTTGTGTACCAATTTATGAACTTGTGACTCTTCATCATCCAAGAACCCTACAAAACGGATACGTCCGACACATTGTTGTGCACACGCCGGCGGCAAGCCCTGCTCGATACGTGGGAAACAAAGGATACATTTCTCTGATTTAGAGATTTTTGGATTGAAATAGATTTTTTTGTAAGGACATCCCGCGATACAATAACGGTACCCTTGACAACGGTCCAAGTCAACCAATACAACCCCGTCTTCTTCACGTTTGAAGATTGCGTCACGAGGACACGCACTCAAACAACCCGGATTTGTACAGTGGTTACAAATACGCGGCAAATAGAAGAAATAGTTGTCTTGTGGGAAAACTCCCGCACCTTCGTCTTCATCCCAGTTCGGTCCCCATGTTGGTGACACATGCGGATGGAAAGTGTTGCTATCGCTTTGTCCGCCCATCAATGATTCATAGTTGTAATCCCAAGGCACCCCGTAATCAGCTTCGAGATTAGGGATAACACCCGGTTGGAGATCACCGGCAGCGTCAAATCCACCGCCAAGCTCCATCCAGTTTTTAGGATAACCGGTACCCGGATAGGTCTCGACGTTATTCCAATACATATATTCACGACCGTTACGGTTCGTCCATTGCGTTTTACATGCTACGGTACATGTTTGGCACCCGATACATTTGTTCAGGTCCATTACCATTGCTAATT
>Ga0208863_1000299_pt1 | contig 58949 bp, 50 predicted proteins | sample RifOxyD3_FD_184040 | JGI IMG/M metagenome (GOLD analysis project Ga0208863, IMG submission 184040) | Soil microbial communities from Rifle, Colorado - Rifle Oxygen_injection D3 (SPAdes) | ecosystem: Environmental > Terrestrial > Deep subsurface > Rock core/Sediment | place: Rifle, Colorado... | reverse complement strand
AGCAATGTCCGCGATTTCAGCACCGGCCCCACGCTTATTCATGTATTGACCACTAAGGGCAAAGGCTATGAACCTGCAGAAAAAAACCCAGGCGATTTTCACGGAGTTGGCCCATTCTGCATCGACACCGGTCTGCCACTCCCCTCCCCTCCCGCACCACCCAGCTATACCAAGGTCTTTGGCGAAACCCTGATTCAGATCGCGGAACAAGATCCACGCGTGGTCGCCATAAGTGCGGCCATGCCTGCTGGCACAGGCTTGAGCGAGTTTTCCCTAAGATTTCCTGATCGTTTTTTTGATGTGGGGATTGCCGAACAGCATGCCGTAACTTATGCGGCCGGCATGGCCACGGAAGGACTGCTGCCGGTGGTGGCTATCTACTCAACCTTCTTTCAGCGAGCCCTTGATCAAATTATCCATGATGTCTGCCTGCCCAATCTACCGGTAACTCTGGCCATTGACCGTGGTGGCCTGGTCGGAGACGATGGGCCAACTCACCACGGGGTGTTTGACCTTTCTTTTTTGCGTTTCATCCCCAATCTGGTGATCATGGCCCCCAAGGATGAAAATGAGCTGCGGCACATGCTTCACACGGCCATCTTCCACCCTGGCCCCGCCGCAGTCCGTTATCCGCGCGGCAATGGAGAAGGTGTGGCCCTGGACACTATCCTGCAACGCATTCCTCTTGGAACCGGCGAGCTTTTGCGAGAAGGAGAGGATCTTCTTTTGCTCCCTGTCGGCAACAGGGTTTCCGCGGCCATGGAGGCGGCAACTGGCCTGGAAAAACTCGGAATTGAGGCCGCGGTGATCAACCCTCGCTTTGTCAGACCCCTGGATGAGTCGCTGATCTGTAAATGGGCCAGCCGGACCGGCAGGGTGATCACCATCGAAGACAACGTGAAAAAAGGTGGCTTTGGCAGTGCCATTCTTGAGCTTTTTGCCCAAAAAACCCTCTGGGGCATTCAAACAAAGGTACTGGGTCTGCCAGATAAATTTATGGAACACGGCACTCAGGACCTGCTTCGTCATAAAGGCAACATTGATGCCCCGGCAATCATCGTTGAAGCCCTTGTTTTATGCGAAAAACAGCGCCAAAAATCTGACGGAACAATGAAATCCGGATGCAATTGACGCATAAAGCTGAGTTGAGCAGCTTGTCTGCTCAAACGAAACTTATACCCTCTGGGTGCAATAACTGATCTTCAGCCTTTATTTTATCAACCCAACTCAACCCGCAGGACAACCGGTATGGATTCAGGAAAACCCTTAGTTGGCGGCATCCCCATGGTCAACATAGACGGCGCCAAAATTCGCAGGATCAGGGAGGAAAAAAGCCTAACTCAGCTTTATGTCGCCACGGTGGTGGGGGTAACCACTGACACCATTTCCCGATGGGAAAACCGACGCTATCCCAGCATCAAAAAGGAAAATGCTGTCAAACTTGCCGAGTCCCTGGAGGTTCAGCTTGCAGATATTATTGATCACAATCAACCCGCTCCCGTGGAAGGGCCGACTTTAGCCCAGACCTTCTCACCACCCAGACAGGACGACCATGATTCTCAGTCAGATCCTGCTACCGAGTCGGTTGATCGACATGTCGCGCCTGCGTTCAAAGAAACTGTGCAGATTATCGCCTCCCCATCAAGCCCCCTGTCCTGGCTCCACCTTGTATCTCGACCTTTCGTGATCTTTTTCGCCGCCATTCTTCTTGCCCTTGCTGGTCTGATTCTGTTCTGGTGGTATACTGCTGCAAACGAGGGGAAACATCAGGTTGAGGTATTCAGAACCCTACCAGAGCATGCAACCCCCGGCATCCCTTTCCCAGTGGTCATTGAAGTAACCACCAGCTCTTCTATGCCATTTTCCTTAATTCTCAAAGAAACTCTGCCTCCAGATTGCCTTCCGGCCCAGGGAAAACCTCAGTTTATCTCCCAGGCAACCAATCCACCAGTGCTCAAATGGATTGGCAAAATCATCGGCGGACATGCCATGTACAGTTACCTCGCCCGCCTTAAGCCCGAGACGAAGATAGAAACCTTCCATCAATTTACCGGAGGCATAACCTTGCGCTCAGAAAATAACCCCGGCATCCCGATAGGCGGTGGCGAAATCCTTAATGCAAGTTTTTTCCATTGGGCGGACAGCAACAGCGATGGGCGCATAGATGATGCGGAACTGCTTTCTGTTAACGAAATCTACGGAGGGATTGAAGGACTGAATTTCGGCAAAAAGTTGATTGAAGATATCTGGTCGGCCAAGGGCTACCGCTGGAATCCAGAGATGCGCAACTATGAGATCCTTCCTTAACCATTCATCCAAATAAATCAAAAAATAATCTCTAACTTGTTAAACACCCAAAGGATGCTCCAAATGAAAAAAGTAGCAGTATTAGCCGGTGATGGCATCGGCCCTGAAGTTATGCAGGAAGCGATCAAGGTTCTGGCTGCGGTCCAACAAAAATTTTCTTTCAGCCTTGAATACGACCATGCGGATGTAGGCGGTTGCGCCATCGACTTGCACGGCGAGGCCCTGCCCGCTATGACCCTCACCCGGTGCGAGGCCAGCGACGCCATTCTCTTTGGTTCGGTAGGCGGCCCCAAATGGGAATCGCTGCCCCCGGCCCAACAGCCGGAACGCGCCGCCCTGCTGCCGTTGCGCAAACATTTCGAACTTTTTTGCAACTTTCGCCCAGCCAAGATCTTTAAGTCCCTGGTTGCAGCCAGCCCGCTAAGGGCTGATATTGTGGGGGATGGCTTTGACATCCTCTGCGTGCGTGAACTCACCGGCGATATCTACTTCGGCCAACCCAAAGGCAGGGAAGGTTCTGGCCCAACCGAAAAGGCCTTTGATACCATGATCTACCATCGCTGGGAGATCGAGCGCATTGCCCGCCGCGCCTTTGCTGCTGCCCGCCTGCGTCGCAAAATCGTCACCTCTGTGGACAAAGCCAACGTCCTTACTACCATGGTGCTCTGGAGGGAAGTGGTCATCGAAATCGCCAAGGAGTATCCAGATGTCAGTCTGAACCATATTTACGTTGACAACGCCACCATGCAACTGGTCAAAAACCCGCACCAGTTCGACGTCATGCTCTGCGGCAATATGTTTGGCGATATTATCTCTGACGAATGCGCCATGATCACCGGCTCCATGGGGCTGTTGGCCTCAGCCAGCCTCAACGAAAAAGGATTTGGCCTCTACGAACCAGCAGGCGGCTCCGCCCCGGATATTGCCGGCAAAGGCATTGCCAATCCCATTGCCCAGATCCTTTCTGCGGCCATGATGCTGCATGTATGCCTGGATCAGGGAGCTGCGGCAGACGCCATTGAACAAGCCGTTGCCGCAGTACTTGACAAAGGCATACATACCCCGGATATTGCTATAGACAAAAACAAGGCCGTGGGCACCGTAGCCATGGGCGATGCCATTGTCAGCGAATTGCAGTAAAATACGGAAAAACCATGCTTAAGCAACCTGAAGTCTCAGTATTTTTTATAAATTTCATAAGCAAAGAGGATTCTCATGAACGACTTGACCGCCACAATGACCACAAGCAAAGGCACCATCACCCTCAGACTGTTTGCCGACAAAACCCCGTACACCGTAGCCAACTTTGCCAATCTCGCCCGGCGCGGCTTTTACAACGGCCTTAAATTTCACCGGGTCATTCCTGATTTCATGGTGCAAGGCGGCTGTCCCAAGGGAACTGGCACCAGCGGCCCAGGCTATGACTTTGCCGACGAGTTCGACTCGAGCCTCGGACACACCAAACCAGGCATTCTCTCCATGGCCAATGCGGGACCAAACACCAACGGCAGTCAGTTCTTCATCACCCATGTCCCCTGTCCCTGGCTGGACGGCAAACACACGGTTTTCGGAGAAATAGCTGACGAAGCCGACCAGGAGGTGATCGACAGCATCAGACAAGGCGACACCATTACCACCTTAACCATCGAGGGAGATGCAAGCGAGGTTTTCGAGCTGGCCAAGGACAAGCTCAAAGCCTGGAATCTCTCAATCAGTCAGAGATTTCCCACACTTGCTCCGGCAGAATAATACAGGACAGATTCCTTCATCTTCCTGCAGACATCAAACGCACACAGCAGACAGATACTATGTTTATCTGTCTGCTGTGTGCGTTTCACCTACAATGAATATCTTTGATAACTCGTTGATTTCGTATGGTGCACCTGTGACCTTTTTGCATATTTGCAAATTCAGCAATTTTCGGTTGACAACCAACGTGGCAATCGCTAAAAGAATCCTGCTGGAAAAAGTACTTTCATCCGCAAGATCGCATTGGCATTTTTGTTTTTGGCAGTGAAGGGCGCCACCCAGTGAGCGTTTTTTAATGATATATTATGGTCTCTCAGGAGGATAAAAAGCATGTGGAGTAAGCTACAAAAATTCGTTGTCACACGTCCTTTAATGTTCATTGGCCTCGTTGTTATAGGACTGGCAGTGTTCACCTTCATCAATATTGAAGCTCTACACTATTCCAGCGCACCGAAATTCTGCGCTACCTGCCATCCCCTTGAAAAAAACGGGCCTCTGGGAGAGCATTTCACCTGGGCCAAGAGCAACCACGCAACTGCGGGAATCGGTTGTCTTGACTGTCATGGCACTCCTGGCTTTACCGGATACATGAAGGCCAAAATGGGTGGCCTGAAAGATCTCTACGGGGAAATCTTTCTTTCAAGCGAGCACAAACTGAAGATTCTTACCCAGGGTGCCAGCGACCCGGCCTATGCCGCCAAGCTTGTCCCCAACGGCACCTGTCTCCATTGCCATAGCGATGCCGTTAATGCCAGCAACCAAAAGGACCTTTTGATGAACGTGGGGGTCAGTTTCCGTACCCTGGATGGAGTCAAAAATCCTGATTTCAGAAAGACCTACGGACTTCCCGATATCTTTGAAGGAACGCTCCGTTCCGCAACTGATCCCAACCACAAAAAACACGTCTGGGAGTTGGGTCTATCCTGCGTCGACTGTCATCTGGGCATTGCTCATGCCGGCCAGTTGCGCAATCGCAGCAGTATGGACATTTGTTTCACTTGTCATGATGCCAGAAGACAAGGGGATAAGAAACTGTCTCCGCCGGACAACAATGATTGTCAGGCCTGTCACTCGGTGCAGAAGGCGGTGCAGGCCGGTACCCTCCTTGCCGGAGAAGAGCCGCAGCCCTGGTACATGGCCGCCATCTCCTGCGGCGACTGCCACAGTGATTCTATGACCCCGCCGACGCCTGCGACCTGCAATGGCTGCCATCCCGGCAAGTCTTACGGCGGGATGATCGCCGAGCTCCAGAGCGGCTATGCCGAGAAACTTTCTCCATTGAAGCAGCTGCGCGACGAACTCTTCCATAAGCGCGGCGGTTTCGACGCAGCCCGGACACGCCGGTTCAATGAATTCCGGCAGCTGGTCGATGCTCTGGAGAAAGACGGCTCCAAGGGTGTGCACAACCCGGAACATATCGAGTCCGTGTTTGCCAAGGCTGCCACGCTGGCTGCCGCTCTCAGAAAATAATGAGGAAAAGGGAATGATTCAGCCCTTGAAAGTCTAACAAGAAAGGCTCGCGTGTCGGCAAAACCGGTGCGCGAGCCTTTTCTTTTTCGGGGCTGTTTGCAAGATCCTGGTGGGCTTTATTTTACGAGCCCACTGAACACCGTGCCGACAATGGCGCCAAAAAACGCGCCGATTATTGCCCCGATTGAGGCGATCAAGGCGATGACGACAACGATGCCAGAATAGATAAACCACTGCTTATCCGCCCAAACTGGGCCGAACATCAGGCCGACATCGTGCTGTACTGATTCGTACCAGCCGCCACCGAGAGCATTGCCGGTGATAAAATCAAGCATTAAGGCCACCACCACCCCAAGGACGGCCCCAAAATTACACCCTGAAATAATGGATATTTTTACAATCTTTTTCACTCAGCAATTCTCCTGAACTTTATTGCCCACTTGGTGGACTGTAATGAAAAAAACTCTGAAAGATATCATTAAAGCCATCGGCAACAAGGTTGAACCATCACATCCGGTTCTTATTCCGATAGCACTCGGCGTTATCGGGCTGATTATTTTTAACGGCCACAAACTGTATCAATTCACCCAAAAAAATCCCCATTACTGCCAACTGTGCCATATCATAAAAGAGCCTGTCCTGGCCTGGGAAAAAAGCGCCCATCACAACATAATCTGCCAGGACTGTCATTCAATGGACATACTCAGCCAGAACAAACTGCTTCTGGCGTATATTGTGGCTCGCGACAAAAGCGGCATCAAGCAGGAGCATGGCCTTGAAAAGCCGTGGGAAGGTTGTAAAATCTGTCACCTGGATACTGCAAGCCAGGGAGGGGTGACCGTGCGCAAATCCTATGGCCATGCCCGGCATGTCTTCATGGAAAAGATCGCCTGCAAGGAATGCCATACCGGGGAAAAACATAATTTCACCCCTGACGAAAAAAAATGCCTCAAGTGCCATGCGGATAAAGGGGTTCACGGCATGGGCATGAAGAGTTTCGCCTGCCTGAGCTGCCATGTGTACGGCGAAAGAACCTCCATGCCGCAAAAAAAGAAATGTCGTGCCTGCCATAGCCAAATCCCGGCACAGGGCGTCATGAGCGCCCTCGAGTGCCAGCGCTGCCATCAACCTCATACCAAGCTCAAGCCTGCTGACAAAGAATGCATAATCTGCCACGCCAACCAAAGTAGTATCGGCAGACATGACAAGCACATGGATATTTCCTGCCTCACCTGCCACAGAGCCCATACCTGGAGAGTGGGGGCAGAACAAGCCAAAACATTATGCGGCAAGTGTCACGCTTACCGGAACCCAGGGTCGTTTATTTTTTAAGCTCATCGACCTCAAATCTGTTTATCTTTCTGTAGAGGGTGGTCAAGTCAATCCCCAAGGTTTTGACCGCCATTTCCTTGTTGCCGTCAAACCTCCTGAGCGTGTTGAGGATGATCTCTTTTTCGTAGTCTGATACCATAGTCTTGAGCGGCTGCAATTTTATGTCAACCGGTTGACCTGTCCCATCGTTTTTACGAATTTTTTGCGGCAGGTTATCAGAGGTAATCAGATCGCCGGTAGAAAAAATAATCGCCCTTTCCACGATATTCCTCAGTTCCCTCACATTGCCGGGCCATGCATAGCCGATCAGAAAATTCATGGCGGCAGCGTCAAAGCTCAACCCTGCTCGACCGGCAGCAACCGCGCCTTCCTTAAGAAAGCGGTTGACCAACAGCGGAATATCCTCTCGCCTTTCCCGTAAAGGCGGAATTCTGATCTCGATCACATTGAGACGGTAATACAGGTCTTCCCTGAAACTCTTATCTCTGATACAAGCTTCGATATCCTTGTTGGTTGCCGAGATGATCCGAACATCCACCTTTTTGGTTTTGGTATCACCAAGGGGAAGCACCTCCCCGGACTCAAGAACCTTCAGCCCCTTTGACTGGATAATCAGCGGCATATCACCAATTTCATCCAGGAAAAGCGTACCTTTGTCGGCCATGACCATCAGCCCTGTCTTGTCCGTTGATGCCCCGGTAAAGGCGCCCTTTTTATAGCCGAAAAGTTCTGATTCCAGCAGGGTTTCCGGAATTGCCGCGCAGTTGATGGACATGAAAGGCTGGCCCCTTCGCGGGCTGTTTTTATGGATTGCCTCGGCTATCAAGCCTTTGCCGGTGCCGGACTCTCCGGTAATCAGGATGTTGGCCCTGGTCGGCGCGGCCTTTTCAATGATGTCAAACACCCTGGCAATTGCCTCGGACTGACCGATAATTTCATCACTGGCAAAACGTTGGCTGAGCTGCCGTTTCAAGGTAATGTTTTCAAGAGATAACTTGCCATGCTCCAGTATCCGTTGGATGGTCAGCTTAAGGTCATCATGCATGAACGGCTTGATGATATAATCCATCGCACCAAGCTTCATCGCCTCCACGGCAGAATCAACCGAACCAAAAGCCGTCATCATGATGACCGGAAGTGATTCATTGATCTCTCTTGATTTTCTCAAGACTTCAAACCCATCTGCACCCTCCATCTTCAAATCGGTGAGCACCAGATCATATTCATGGCTTTGCAATTTCTGGATAGCCTCCAGGCCATTGGCTGCCGTGTCAACGGTATATCCTTCGTCGGAGAGGACAATATCCAGCGCTCTCCGTATATCTCTTTCATCATCAACAACAAGAATTGTGGCCATTTCTATCCCCTCATTACAGGCAGAATAATGGAGAAGACCGTTCCCGCACCCTCCTCACTGGTTACGGTCAGATCTCCGCCAAACTTCTTGATAATTTCATAACTGAGCGACAGCCCGAGGCCTGTCCCTTTTTCCTTAGTGGTGAAAAAAGGATCAAAAATGATACCAAGGTATTCTTCCGGAATCCCAATCCCAGTGTCGGCAAGCTGCACCACCACCGAATTATTGTCCTGCATACTCCTGATGTAAATAGTACCGCCGCCATTTTCAAGGGCGTCGGCGGCATTCAGCAACAGATTGATTAACACCTGGACCAAATAGTCATGGTCCACATAAACAGAGGGAAGATCCTCTTTTATCTCCTTCAAGATTTCGACCTTCTGGAGTTTCTTGTCAAAACGGATAATCTCAAGAGATGAATCAATGACATCGTTGATTCTGATCTCCTTGATATTCATTTCGGGAAGCTTGGAAAATTGCGACATCTGCCGGACGATTACCGAAATTCTCTGGATATGATGATGGATAATATCAAGATTTTCTTTGCTGAAATCGTCCTGCGCCCTGTTCTTCAGAATCTGAACAAAGGAAGAGATAGAGGTAAGGGGGTTGCCGATTTCATGAGCAACCCCAGCGGCAAGACGTCCAAGAGCAGCCAATTTCTGTGAATGCAAGACCTGTTCTTCAAGCTTCTTTACCGCCGTTACATCTTGGATCAGTTTTAATACCCCGTTAATTTTACCTTCCATATTTCTGACCGGGGCCGAAGTGATCTGAAATACCTGCTGTTTTTTACCAAACAGTCCTTTATATAAATCATAGCTGATCTCGCCGTCCATCACCCGTGGAGGACAAAGAGGGCAAATTTCTTCACATTTTTTTCCGACAACATCTTTTTTCGTCCATTCGCCCATGGTCTTGTTGCACCAAAGAATTTCGTGGTCAATATTGACCAGCGCCAACCCCGCGCCAATGGCGCTGACGATGATGTCAAGTTTTTCATGTTCAAGGATGATCGCCTCTCTGGCCTCTTTCTCCAGCTTGGCACGTTTCCGATTGGTTAAGACGATCATGGAAGCCGCCAGAAAAACGGTGGCAAAAATCGAGACAACCAGCACGGAATATAACGTCATGCTTCGGCCCATGACCGAGATAACTTCGGTATAAGGAGAGGTTACACAGATGATCCAGGTTTTCTTGCCAATGTTGAGCTTGGAAAAGGCAAGGATCTTATCCTCCTTGGTGGGCGCAATATACCTGCCTGATCCCACATCAGATCCCTGTAGCACCTTTTTTTCCAGTTCAAATGATGAGTGACATTTGAAACATCTCGGCTCGGCCCGATAAAGATTGTTGGCTATCATGGCCTCTTCCGTGGGATGATAGAGCAGGTTGCCGTCTCCATCCATGAGCCAGACAGATCCTTTCTGCATGGATTTGAAAGGACTTAAAAATTGTACGGCTAAATCTTTAATCTTGATCTCAAGGAGAATACCGCCGACATACAGGCCCTTACGAAATATTGGAGCTATGGCGTATACCCGTTCCATATCATAAAAAACGGCCACCTCCCGGAGATCAAGTTTCTCCACTTTTCCAAAATATTGGGCCTGTTTCCCTGTGGGTCTAGTTGAAAACAGAACATCTCTCCTAGAGTTGAAGAGCGTGATGTCGGTTTTAAACTTATGCTTTATATTAAAGTTAGCCTTAATGATTTCTTTAATTTTTTCTTTGTCATCGATGGGGTATTCAGACAAGATCCCACTAAGAAATTTTAGCTCTCCAACCTCCCTGTCGATTGCAGTCTCAATACTGCTGGATATCCCCTTTGATACCAGAACCTGCTGTTTATTGTATATATCGGCAAAATCACTGCGAAGACTTTCATGGAAAATCACATTCATGGTAATCAAAAGTGAAACCAGAATGATGAATGTGGTCAGGAGAGCTATCTTGTTTTTCATGAATTTTCAACTGGGCGTTGTCTTTTATGTCGATGGCGCAAATGCCTTATGCATCCGCACCATCAACATGGTCTCATTTACTTTTTTTCTGTAACCTTTCAAATCCTTTTACCCCGATATGACATCTGGCGCATTGAGTATTGGAAGCAAAGGCCATAGAACCATCATGACAGGCTCCACAGTATTTGCCTTTATACAGGCTGGCCATGGTGAAATCCTTGTTTTTTTGAACCGCCCGGGCTTCCATGGGAAAGATTGTGTCATGGCAGGAGTCACAGCTCAGTCCTACCGCCTCCACATGGTTTGCGTGACTGAAAAGTACCCCTTTTACCGGTTTTGTGTAAATGATGTCCCCGCCATGTCCAGTCTCTTCAGGAGCGGCAAGTGTGACATGCGCAGCGCTCGCATGGAAAAAGACAGCTGTCAGTAGAAATGCAAAATATTTTTTCATTATATGCTCCCCGTTACGACTTCATGTAAAAAACATTCGGCTTAGTGCCCGCTTCAGCTCTGATGACCCACACCCTTTTCTGGAGTTGATGCACCATCCGGTACACCTCGCTTGAGGGGTCTGAGATATCTCCGAATGTCCTGGCGCCAGTGGGACATACCGCTGAGCAGGCAGTCAATTTCTCCCCTTTCGACAGACGGGTTTCAAAGCAAAAATCGCACTTGTCAATGGCGCGAGTTTCATTGTTGAAATATCTGGCGTTATAAGGGCAGGCCACCATGCATACCTTGCAGCCGATGCACTTTTTCTTTTCGATCCTGATAATGCCATTAACCTCGTCTTTGTAGCTGGCCTTGGTCGGGCACGCTCTGACGCATGGCGGATCATTGCACTGCATGCAGAGGACCGGGATAAACTCCGTTTTTTGCCCCACCGCTTCCGGAACATGTTTTTCCAGAATGGCTGTGCGATAACCATAATCCGGCACCTCGTTCGTTGTCCGGCAGGCCTCCAAACATCTTTCACAATCAATGCAGAGATTTTGGCGAATGACCATGCTGTAATGGGGTTTGTAAGGGTATTTTTCCGCAAACTCACCGGCCGAAGCGAAAACCTTTTCCGCATTTGAGACCAGGGAAAGTATGCTTCCCCCGGCAAACACCCCGGTTACGACAAAGCCCATCTTCAGGAACTCCCTTCTTTCGAGCAATGGCAGTTTCCCCAGCGACTCTTTCTTTAAGTTTTCTATTTTAAACATAACAACTCACCCCGTTGTGGAATTATTTAGGAGCCGTGCGAAATGTTGTACTATTCTGCTTCGCCTTTACGGCTCCTTATGCCGTCTTGGCAGGACTTGATGTTCAACATTTTGCGCAAAGGCTTAATGACTACTTTTATGGCCTTTGAAAATTCTCTCGCCAAGCAGGAACCCAGCGGCGACAATACCCATGCCGCCAATGACAATCATGATCTCATGAAAGGATGGCATGTAGGGGTGCAGCCCTTGGAATTCGTTGACCCCAAGCTCATGGAAGGCCGGGACGACCTGCCCCAGGACAACCAGATCATAGCGCATGAAGAAGATGCCGATGATCATGAGCACTGAGGCAAGAAAGCTCATTTTGAGATTCTTGAATCTTGAGGATAGAAGGAGGGCCAGAGGGATAGCCATGCCGAGGAGCACCTCGAACACCCAAAAATTAATGGCATAAGGGCCATTCAGGGTAGCCATGATGACTGCTTTCTTCCCAGGGGCCCCTACCAGACCGGTAATGATTTTCCAGGTGGTAAAGAAAAGAATGACCGAGATCATAAAGGCGGTCAGTTTGGACACGGCCTCGAGTGCCCTTTTCATCGGGGCTTCCATAAGCTCATCATTTACCTTGTAGCCGATCATGGTAAAAAATATGACGGCAGCCCCACCCGACATTGCCGCCGAGGCAATAAAGTAGATCGGCATATACGGGCCGTACCAGAACTCCCTACCATGCAGCATGCCGAAAATAGCCCCCAAGTTGCTGTGGGCCGCGACACCTGTGAGAAATCCGGCCAGTCCGGCATAAGTGGCAAATTTGTGATTCTCAAGAAGCAAAAAAACAAACTCTATCGCCATGAATGCCATGTACGCTCCGTAGAGGGTGCCCATCCACCAGAGGTTGGAGGCGACGTTTGGAGAAAGAACATTGTAGATGGCCATGGTGAAAGGGTTTTCAATATCAAAGAAAATGACGGTGAACCCGGCGAAGATGGTCACCACCGAAAGGAATACCGCCCGGTTGACGATGGGCATAAAATCCTTCATCCCGAAGACATGGCCGATTGCCGAAACGATGCAGAGCCCGGTGGAGGTGACGACGAAAAAGATGTAGGTCGAGATGAGGATGCCCCAGGGTATTTCCCGGGTGACATTGTAGGCATGATGGTAGCCGATGCGCACTGCATCGAGCCCGCCTATGGACGCGGCGACAATTGTCAGAAGAGAAAGTACGAAGAAGACATAAAATGATCGTGTACCCGAAAGAAGCCCCGAAACGGCGGCTTGAATTTCCGGAAAAAACCCTTCTTTCAGTGAATCTACGAGTCCACTGGTAAGGGGAACCCTTGCGGGCCGTTTATCATCTGTCATGATGGTCCTCCTGGTAAAATATCAATGAACTATAAAATGGTTATTTCTTTCTTCACTTCTACATAGGGAATACTGTTGGCTATGGTGATTTCTCCGTACTTGTCCTGAAAGATCAGCAACTCTTCCAGGGACGCAATATCAACTACCCACGGGGATGGTTTTTCCTTTTTTTCGCAAACTACCATGCCGTCTTCTTCCCGGTGGTTGATCCCGTCAGCAATCCAATCCTTGAACCAGATTTTTTTCTGGGCTTCTTCCATGCTTCCGACACTCCTGTAATCCAGGAGCGTCAACTTCTCCTGCACCGCCTCGTCACACACCTGTCTGTTCTCGGTCATTGACATTTTGCTTCTTTTAATAATGAATTTCATGCGCCCTCTCCCTTTTTGGTGATAAGGTTGTTATGGTTTTTGGGATAAACTGAGAGCACATACAGCCCCCGATAGATTCAAAAAACCGGACAAGCATTTTTGTAATTCCGTACTTAAAGCACAATTCATGCCGATGTATTAACTGGTTGATTTTGCGCCATAACAATGCAAATAAAATTTGCAACAATGCAAATTTTATTTGCATTGTTGCAAAAAAATAGGCTACTCGCGGGGGGACACCCCGTGAGTAGCCTATGCTATTTAGCTATTTCCTCTGATCGTTTTATTTGCTGCTTGCCCGACTCAGAGCGGCGTCTCCAACCTCGGCCCGCTTTTTTGCCGCTTCAAGCATATAGCCCACGCTCCAGCCGATCATGCCGGGGCCAAGTATATAGACTACGGCAGAGAGCATGACCCCGAGGATCATGGATACAGCAAGGATAATCTTGGGCAGGATAGCGGTGGTCATTGGGCCGCCATACATGGCGCCGACAATCTTCAATCCGACAACTCCGCCCAAAAGTGACCCGGGAAGCAATCCGGCCAGTACGAAAAGTACCATACCAACGCCAACACCCACATACAGACCTTTTTTTGCGGTTTCATTCGTTTTCATGACTTGTTCCTCCTGATATTATTTAACTGTTGCTTGAGTCTTGATGATAGACCCTGTTTTGATTTCCACATGAAGCAGATCAACTGCACATCCCGCCAGATACCCGATTAATGCTGAGCCAGTCACACATACTACCGCGGCAAGCAGGACGCCGGACATGACTCCCAGCGCCAGAAGCATTCTTGCCAGTATGCCAAATTCAGCCGGCGATCCGAACAATTGGCCGGTTAAGTGCAATCCAACAACCCCACCGATAAACGAGCCATAAAGCAACCCGAAAAAAGCAAATAATGCCAGACCAATTCCAGCTCCCACATAAGCACCTGTTTTTGAAGCCATTCTTTTCATGTCCTGTCCTCCTTTATTGCGTTATCTTTGTCTTGTTTACAAAGCACAAACCATGCCAAAGGTTAACTACTTGATTTGTAAAGATAATATATCAAAACCACCCTTGCGTTTCTGCAAAACTAATGCACCTTTGCAAGTTTTCAAGATAATTATCCTAAAAATAGCCCAATGGCCACACCTCGGTCGTTTTACACCTTTACAGTGTGGCCCCCCTCGGTTATTTTTCAACGAAATGACATAGCATCACTGAACCGATTTGGAATTATTAGCAGTTTTATCAAGGCGTATTAGGAGAAATCAGGAAATTGAGGAAAAAACGTTATGACAATTAACCGCCACAGACAGAAAATAGACTTATTTTGCTAATAAGTCTCAGTTCACTTTCCATCGGGCTCACGGCAGGGTTCGTGATGCATCGTTCTGATTTTTGCGTTACTACCTGCTTCCGCGATATCTTTCTATTCCGCGATTTTTTCCTGATGCGTCACCTGCTGTTGCTGATTGTCTCCAGCATGGTACTGTTCGAGGTCGGGAGACTGACAGGTGCGATCACTATATACCCTTTCCCTTTGCTCGGCCCACCCTCACTGGGAAATGTTATCGGCGGTTTTATCTTCGGCATCGGCATGGTGCTCGCCGGCGGTTGCGTCTGTGGCAGCCTTTACAAACTTGGCGCCGGTAGCGCCGGTAGCCTGCTGGCCGTCATCGGCATGTTGGTCGGCTCGACGTTTTATGCCGAAATTCATCCCCAATGGAGTACCTTTGCGAAGAGCACCGTACTGAGCAAGGATGCGATCACCCTGCCACAATGGCTTAATCTTGCCCCAACTGTGCTACTGCTCCCACTCGTTACGGCAGGCGGCCTCTGGCTCTATCGCGAATTTCGCGGCGGACGCATGGTCCGTCCAGCCTTCGCGGCAGGCCACCTGGCACCCTGGCGTGCGGCCTTTATCATCGCCTTGCTTGGCTTCGCCTCCTATGTGCTCATCGGCATGCCTATGGGCATCACCACTACCTATACCAAGCTCGGCGCTACCATCGCGGCCCTGTTCGCACCGGAGCATATCAAAAGCCTCATCTATTTTTCACTAAAGCCGCTCAATTACACCCCGCCCTTTTCTGATCATCCCATTACTGGCGGGCCGGGGCCTCATCTGGACGCCTTCGCTACAATTCAATATCCACTATTGATCGGCATCGTCGCTGGCGCTTTTTTTTCAACCTTGCGTCTAGGTGAATGGAAACTACAATGGCGACTACCCCGCCGGCAATTTGTTTCGGCCTTGAGCGGTGGCCTGCTGCTTGGCCTGGCAGCACGCATGGCACCGTCTTGCAATATCTGGCATCTGTGGGGTGGCGTTCCCATACTCGCCATACAAAGCCTTCTGTTTCTCACGGGTCTTTTGCCTGGCACTTGGATTGGTACTCGTCTTTTAACCAGATTCGTGATACGATAATACTATGATCCAGACGATTGATATAGACATTCGTGGCCATATCTGCCCCTCCTGCCTGCTTCTGACTCTCAAAGAGATGAACAATAATGTGGCTGCAATCCGCACCGGCAATACCGAATTGGTAGTGGTAACAGACGACCGCCAAGCAACCACCACAATTCCTGCCATGGCGGACCGCATGGGTTTTTGTGCCGAGGTCGTCCGCATGGATGACGGCTATCACATCCGGATATATCGCTGTAATATAGGGACAACACCATGACCCCTAACCTCAGCCAACAGGAAATCCTGCTCTATATCCGCGCCAAGGTTAACCAGCTCTTGATGGTAATGGGCACCTCCCCGCTACGGGTCGATGAACTTGATGACTACACCTTGATCGAGTTCGACCCTATCGGCATCATCGCCGAATCCTTCCAGCAAGTGATCAACAACTACAACGAAACCAACCAGCACCTTTCCCTGGCCTTGGATGAAATCCGTGCAATTCTCGACGCACTCGGCGCGGCCCTTATGGTGATCAATCCACATGACCGTATCGAAAGCTGTAACCATCTGGCTCTCAAATGGTTATTTGCTGATTCTGACAAAACAGAGATCGTCGGTAAACTCGTTAACGAGGTCTGCTTTCACTGTTCAGAAACTCTTATGAACTACCGCAATAATCCCGACAGCAATTACCACATCACCAATTTATTTGGTTGCGACATTCAACTCATTGCTTCGAAAATCTGCGACGGAGTCGGCAACCATGCCAAAACGGTAATGCTTTTCACCGATATAAGCCACCGCGTACAAGCCGAGGAAGCTCTGCGCATTGCCGCCACCGCTTTTGAGGTACAGGAAGGTATGGTAATTACCGATACCGAAAAGGTAATTCTGCGGGTCAACCGAGCTTTTAGCGAAATTACTGGCTATAGCGCCGAAGAAATCGTGGGCAAGACCCCTAGCCTTCTCGCGTCTGGTCGCCACGACAAAACCTTTTATGTTGAGATGTGGAAAAGCATCGAGCGCACCGGTAAATGGCAAGGCGAAATATGGAACCGACGCAAGAACAGCGAGGTGTATCCAGAATGGCTCATGATCAACGCCGTGAAAAATGACGCTGGGCTAACAACCCACTACGTTGGCACCTTCACTGACGTCACCTCGCGCAAGAAGGCGGAAGAAGAGATCATGAACCTGGCCTTCTTTGACCCGTTGACTGGCCTGCCCAACCGCCGACTGCTGCTTGACCGGCTCAAACAAGCGATAGCATCCAGTACCCGCAGCACAAGACATGGTGCACTGCTGTTCCTCGATCTGGACAATTTCAAAACACTCAATGATACCCGCGGCCATGACAGCGGTGACTTGCTGCTGCAACAGGTCGCCAATCGTCTGGTTACCTGCGTGCGTGAAGGCGACACAGTGGCTCGTATTGGAGGCGACGAATTTGTGGTGATGCTGGAAGACTTAAGCGAAAACGTGCTGGAGGCCGCCAACCAGACCGAAATCGTTGGCGAAAAAATTCTCGTCACCCTTAACCAAGTTTACCATCTCGCCAATTTTGCACATCACAGCACCCCCAGCATCGGTGTCACCCTGTTCGTCGAGCATCAAGGGTCGATAGATGACCTGATGAAGCGAGCCGATCTGGCCATGTATCAGGCCAAGGCTGCAGGCCGTAACACCTTACGCTTTTTCGACCCGGAGATGCAGGCCGTGGTCACGACTCGTGCCGCAATGGAGGCAGATTTACGTGAGGCTATCCTGAAGAAACAGTTTCTTCTTTACTATCAAGCCCAAGTGGATAGCGAGGGATACCTGACAGGGGTGGAAGCGCTTCTGCGCTGGCGGCACCCGCAGCGTGGTCTGGTGTCGCCTCTGGATTTTATTCCTCTATCCGAAGAAACTGGGTTAATCATACCCTTGGGCCACTGGGTGTTAGAAACTGCTTGCCTTCAACTGTCGACTTGGGCTGCCCTGCCGCATATGGCCCATCTCACTGTCGCGGTTAATGTCAGTGCCCGCCAGATTCATCACCCCAATTTTGTCGATACAGTGCTGACAATACTCGATGACACCGGAGCCAATCCGGAGCGGCTCAAACTGGAACTGACCGAAAGTCTACTGGTGGACAATGTAGAAGAGGTCATCGACAAGATGACCGTACTGAAAGAGAAAGGGGTAAGTTTTTCACTGGACGATTTTGGCACAGGCTATTCATCGCTCTCTTACCTGAAGCGATTACCTCTGGATCAACTAAAGATCGACCGAAGTTTCATCAAAGACATCCTAACCGACACCAATGACTCAGCCATTGCAAAAATGATCGTTGCCTTGGCCGATAGTATGGGGCTATCGGTTATAGCGGAGGGGGTAGAGATTGAGGCACAAAAAAACTTTCTCTCTAACCATGGCTGTAATGCCTATCAGGGTTTTTTATATAGCCACCCACTGCCGATTGAAGAGTTCGAAGATGTGGTAACATTGCTTAACGTCAGTATGATACGTCCATACTGAACTTCGCTATATTCTGGCTAATTCTCCTTAACGGCAGGCAATATCCCCGAAGTTATCTGTTACATCAAATAATCTTTCCGAATCCAGACATAAAAAAAGGCAGAAAGATATCATCATATCCTGTCTGCCTTGGGTGCTCAACAACCGCCAGCACTTATTTAGCAAGTGGACTGGCCATATCCTTTACCTTGGCTACTTCTTCTTTGAAGGAAGCAACCTCTTTCACGCCGGGAACAGATTCTTCCACCTCATGTAATCCTTTCTTAAAAGAGGATATGGCCTTGCCGAGGCCGGAGCCGATTTCCGGCAGCTTTTTCCCGCCAAAAACCAGAAAAGCTATTCCCAAAATTACAATCAATTCAGGTGTACCTAAACCGAACATATTCATCCTCCTTTTATAAGCCGTTGTAAAAAATGTTGGGCGTTTCGTGTGGACAAAATGGCATAAGGAGCCGTACCATTCGTAGCCATAATTGTGCAGGTTATTTCTTAACGATTCCTAAAATCATTACCAATAAAAGTGCTGTATCACATCAGGCGGAACCAGAGCCCGCATCCTTGTTCGTTTCATCAATTTTTTCCTGCTTATCATTATCACTGGTAGCTTTTTTAAAGTTTTTGATTCCCTTCCCGATTCCAGCGCCGATCTCGGGTAGCTTCCCCGCTCCAAAAATGATGACAATTATCACCAGAATAATGATAAGTTCCGGCATTCCGAGTCCGAACATAAAAAAACCTCTTTTAGCTGACAATAATTCTGGTAGGTTAGCCCAACAATGCTAAGCAGAGAAAAAACAATTAATGATATTTATACCATAAGAGGACAAAGAAGCAAGTCCCCTTTTCGTTTTGCTACTTAACGCACCATGACATTCACTACCCTATATTTACGTTTACAGCGGTAACACTTTGTATTACGATCAATCTTGACATATATCTACTATAGGAAAACATGCGCCACAAAAAACCGGAAACTATCACCTTCAAGGCCGATGAGACATTAGCTGAGGCTCTACAAAAGGTACCAAACAAATCTGAGTTTATCAGAAATGCCATTTTAAGTGCCTTGGCAAACGGCTGCCCGCTCTGTCAGGGCACCGGTATTCTTACCGCCGAGCAACGCGCTCACTGGGCCGGATTCCTCAACACCCATTCCCTGCAAAAATGTGAGGAGTGCAAGGCTGTACATCTGGTCTGCGGGACCAATGAGGCTCCATGCCAACATTAAATTATTTCCGCTCCCTGACTGCCACTCTTCTCTTGCTGGTCATCCTTTGTTGGACAACCACCAGCCTTGCCGCATCGGCAACAAAAACGCTAATCTTTGTCACTGTACCCCCCCAAGCTTTTTTGGCCAAAAAAATCGGCGGAGAGACAGTAAAGGTGCACACCCTGGTTAGCAAAGAGCAAGATCCACACACCTTTGAACCCACTCCCCGCCAAGCCGCGACTCTGGCCGGGGCCAAACTGTTTTTCACCGTAGACATCCCCTTTGAAAAACAACTGGCGGCCAAGGTCGCGGCCAGCAATCGTAATCTGCGGATTGTTGACTCTACTATAGGGATCATCCGCTTGCCGCTTACAGAACCACACCACCACAAAACAACCGCCAAGGAAGCGCACTCCGACAACGAGGCAGACCCCCATCTCTGGCTGGCCCCGGACAACCTACGAATCATGGCCGACAACATGGCGGCAGCCCTGAGCGCCACCATGCCGGAGCGTAAAGAGTTCCTGCAAAAAAACCTCGCCACCCTCCAAAAAGAACTCAACGCCATAGACAGACGCCTTGCCACAACCCTGGCCCCACATCGGGGCAAAACCTTTTATGTCTTCCATCCAGCCTTTGGCTATTTTGCCAATGCCTACGGCCTGAAACAGAAGGCCGTGGAAATCAACGGCAAATCCCCCACCCCAAGACAGCTCACCGCTCTTATCCGCCAGGCCCGGGAGGATCGAGTGCGAACCATCTTTGTCCAGCCGCAATTCGACAGCAAGAGCGCCAACACCGTAGCCAGGGCTATCAACGGAACCGTAGTCCCCATCGACCCACTGGCTCAGGAGGTACTGCAAAATCTCGCCTCCATCACCGCCGCCATCGAACATGCGCTAAAGCCGTTGTAAAAATGCTGGACGTTTCGTGTGGCCAAATCGGCATAAGGAGCCGTAAAATCAGCGACCAGAATTATCCAGGTTATTTCTTAGCGGCTTTTAAACCATAATGAGCCCCCCAATGACCGCCACCGGCGCACAAACACCAGCCATCCGCATTAGCAATCTTGCTTTCGCCTACAACGGCACGCCCATCCTGGAAGATGTCACCCTGGAGATCATGGCCCGTGATTCCCTCTGTATCGTGGGCCCCAACGGCGGCGGGAAGACCACCCTGCTCAAACTCATCCTCGGCCTGCTCAAACCTGACCAAGGCGAGATTGAAGTGCTTGGGCAAGCACCGGAGAAAAGCCGACTGCGCATTGGTTATGTTCCACAGTATGCCCGCTACGATCCGCAATTTCCCGTAACAGTGTTTGAGGTCGTGCTCATGGGCCGCCTGGATCGGATCTTCTGCGGCACCTACGCCAGGGCCGACCGCCAGGCCGCCGAGTCCGCCCTTGCGGAAATGGGGCTGACGGATTTGGCTGGCCGCCTGTTTGCCGAGATATCCGGGGGGCAAAGGCAGCGGGTTCTCATCGCCAGGGCACTGGCCGCCGAGGGTGAGCTGCTGATCCTGGACGAACCCACGGCCAACATCGACGCCGCCTCAGAAGAGCATCTCTTTGAACTGCTCGCCAAACTCAATGAACGACTCACCGTTATGCTGGTTACCCACGATGTCGGTTTTGCCTCGAAATTCTTCAAAAGTATCATTTGCGTCAACCGCCAGGTAGTGCTCCACCCCACCAGCGAACTAACCGGCGAGCTGATTCGTAACATGTACGGCGGCGACATCCGCATGATTCGCCACGATCACCGCTGCTCGCCAGAGGGACACTGCGACCATGGAATTTCTTGAAGCCCTGGCCAACCCGGCCATTCCCTTTCTGCGCTACGCCTTGGCGGTCGGTATCCTGGCCAGTCTGGCCTTCGGCATCATCGGCACGTATGTGGTGGCGCGCCGCATCACCTACATTGCCGGAGCCATCGCCCATTGCGTGCTCGGCGGCATCGGGGCCGGGCTTTACTGCCAGCACAAGCTGGGGGGAATCACCTGGTTCGGACCCCTCTCCGGGGCCATCGTCGCCGCCCTTTTGGCGGCGATCATCATCGGCCTGGTGAGCCTCCACGCCAGCCAGCGGGAAGACACGGCCATCGGTGCCCTCTGGGCCATCGGCATGGCCATCGGCCTGCTGTTTATCGCCAAAACCCCCGGTTATATCGAACCGATGAGCTACCTGTTCGGCAATATCCTGCTGATCTCTGAATTTGACCTCTGGATGGTGCTGGCGTTGGACGGCCTGGTGGTGGTGATCGCCACCCTGTTTTACCATAAATTTCTGGCCGTCTGTTTTGACGAGGAGTATGCCCGGCTGCGCGGGGTGCGCACCGACCTGTACTACCTGTTGCTGCTCTGCCTGACTGCCTTGACCGTGGTCCTGCTGGTCCGGGTGGTGGGGATTGTCATGGTCATCGCCCTGCTGACCCTACCCGCCGCGGTGGCGAGCAACTTTGCCAAGGGCCTCTGGCAGATGATGGTGCTGGCCACCCTGTTCTGCATCGCCTTCATCGGCTCCGGCCTGGCGCTCAGCTACAGCTTCGATCTGCCCAGCGGCCCGACCATCATTGTCATTGCCGGCCTGGTCTATCTGCTGGCCACTGGCCTGCGGCAGTTGAGGACAAGAAAAAATTAGTGCCGCGTAACGCTTATTATTTTGGCGCCCCTCTCTCTGAGATGATGTTGAGAAACATCAACCGGCGTGTATACAGTTTGTTTTCGCACGGCTCCTGAAAGTACAATTTGACACTGGGTATTACCCTGGTTATACTCAAATCATGAAAACAGCAATTTCTATCCCTGATAAATTATTTCATGCTGCGGATCAATTTGCCAAAAGCCACGGATTCTCACGTAGCCAATTATTCGCTCTGGCTGTCACACAATATCTTGAACATCACCCTCCTGACCACATCACCAAACAACTCAATGAAATTTACTCATCCAACCCCGCAAAATTGTATGAAACTCTTTCGAAAATGCAATTCAGCTCGATAGAAAAAGAAGAATGGGAATAAATCGAGGGGAAATCTGGTGGGCCGCACTTCCGGAGCCGGTTGCTTCAGCGCCAGGTTACAAGAGGCCAATACTCATTATCCAATCAAACGAATTTAATAAAAGCAAAATCAACACATTAGTTGCTGCTGTAATCACCTCAAATATTCATTTGGCATCTGCCCCAGGAAACGTCACCCTCTCCACCAAAAATTCAAAACTGCCGAAAGAAAGCATCATCAACGTGTCACAAATAATCACCATTGACAAGTCTTTTTTAACCGAAAAGGTGCACACCCTTTCAAATGTAATTATGACCCAAGTTGATGACGGTTTGAGGTTAATCCTAAAATTATAAGAAGAAGCACTTTGGGAGAGAAAACCTCCCATACGACATTAAGCTAACTCTGGTAGGGGCACGTGGTCAGGCAACTCCAAGTTGCCAAACATCAAGTTGTAAAAATCTTATAATCTTATGGGCGTCCCGGAGTTCCCCTCGTCAGTAGGCATACTCAACACATAAGGGTTACAAGCTTCCGTAAAAAAAACCACGTTTCACTCGGTGCGTATTTTGCGGAAGTCCCTGATTATCTTACGGGAGAGCAGGTCAAATAAACCTGGGTAGAGCCGGTACAGCCACCAGATCAGCTTGGCGTAAAAAGGAAAGACAATGAGCGGCCGGTTGCGCTCCACCCCGCGCAGGATGATGCGGGCTGCGTCCGCAGGGGTAATGGTTTTGACACCCTTGGGCTGGATCAGCTTGGCTTTATCCGCATGAATTACAGCGATGTTATCATGCATGGGCGTGACCATCAGGCCAGGGCAGACCAAATTAACCTTGACGCCGAGGTCAGCACCCTCCGCCCTCAAGGAGTGAGAGAAACCAACCACGGCCCATTTGCTGGCACAATAGGGAATCTCTTTGGGTACCGGAATAAGACCGGCAAGCGAGCCGATGTTGACAATCTGACCGTACCCCTGGCGAGTCATGACAGCATAGGCCGGAACCGCGCCGTAGATCACACCCCAGAGGTTCACATCAAGGACATAGTGCCATTGTTCAATGGTGAGATCGCGAGTTTCTCCATGGATGGCGGTGCCGGCGTTGTTGAAGAGCAGGTCAATCCGCCCGTATTTATTGACGATGTCGGTGACAATCCTCATTGAGTTTTCGTACAGAGAGACATCCAGATAGGCAAAGATCGCCTTGCCGCCGGTCTGGTTGATTCCCAAGGCCACCGCTTCGGCCCTTTCCTGGTCGATATCAACGCAGACCACCGTGGCTCCGTAGCGGCCCAACTCCTCGCACAAGGCGCGTCCGAGACCTGAAGCGCCTCCAGTAACTATGGCAATCTTGCCTTTAAAGTAGTTCATAGACCTTCCATTCAGTTCAGCCGAAGCATAATCCGCAGTCCGGACAGGTTGTTATAGTGGTGGCAAAGGCAAAACCACAGGCAGGACAAACTGCTTCCTCTGCCTCGGGGTTGAAAACAGCCTCAGCATGAGTCACGTCATGTTCAGCCAGTACAGTAACCCGGCGATGCTCTTCGGCAAGCACTTGCAAAGCGTCCTGTTCCTCTTCCTGCCGAACTTGCAGCTGAAACTTGGGGGCACAGCCACCGCCACTGCCGCAAGCCTGGCTATCCTTGCAGATTAAGGTGCCGATCTGTTCAGCTTCCAGCAATGACTTGAGGTGTTTTATTTCTGGCAAGGACGCCTGAAAGATGACGACCAGTTGGTCATCCTGGGTTAAGGCCCCTTTTCTAACCCGACAAGAATCGCCCTGTTTATTTTCCATTGCCGCCAGATCCGCTCCCTGAATTAGGGGCAAAGCGCAGGTCGCACAGGTTTCTATTTCCGGTCGGTATTCATCCCGGCACTTCGGACAGTATTTCAAATCGTGTTCAATCATGATGCGCTCGCAAAAAAAGGAAAAGTTAACAGGCTGCGGACTCGTTGAACCATATTATCAACCTCTCACCGCCTCGCCTTTGGATGGGCCCGATCATAGACCTCGCTCAAATGATCCATGTTCAGATGGGTATACCTTTGGGTAGTTGACAGGCTGACATGCCCCAGCAATTCCTGCACCGTCCGCAGATCAGCCCCCATTTCCAGGAGATGGGTGGCAAAGGAATGGCGCAGGGCATGGGGCGTTACCCTGGCGGCAATTCCGGCCCGCAGGGCATACAGCTTCACCAACCGCTCAATGCTGCGGGCGGTAAGCCTCAGGCCCCGGTGGTTCAGAAAAACAGCCTTGTTTTCCGGTGCATCCCCACGGGCGATCCGTGCACGGATCAGCATGGTGCGCTGAGGCAGATATTGGCGCAGCGCTTCCAGAGCAGGTCTGCCAATCGGCACTAAGCGTTCCCGGTTGCCCTTGCCGGTGACGCGCAGCATGCCCTCCTCCGCATCAAGGCGCTCCAGATCAAGAGCGGCAAGCTCGGCAACCCGTAAGCCCGTGGAATAAAGGATCTCCAGAATCGCCCGGTCACGGGCAGCAAAGGTATCCTCACCGCCCGGCATCTCCATCAGAGTAAAAACCTCATCGACCGTAAGAAAAACCGGCATATGCTTTTCCTGTTTGGGAGTGGCAATGGGCGCAACCGGGTCATGCCTTATAATCGATTCACGAAGAAGATGGCGAAAAAAAGTGCGAAGGGCGGAGAGTTTTCTGGCCACAGAGCTACCTTTGTTTTTACCGTTTAAGGCATAAACATAAGAACGAACCGCGCGCGCCTCAATTTGACGAACATCACACCCCGGCTCAACAAACGAAGCAAATTCGGCAAGATCCCGGCCATAACTTTCAACGGTCCTGGGAGAATAGCCCTTTTCTACGGAAAGCCAACGGCTGAATTGAGGAAGAAGATTCTGCAGGGAGTATGGCATGGCTATCTTTTTTCAAAAAATGCGTTTTAAGCCAGGAAAACAAGAATAATTGAAAACCATCAAACTACTGCCAGGATAGTTCAGCACCTTATTCTTTTTTTATTGACACAACAAGCGGGGTAATTTAAATAAGCAGATTCTTTATTGAGATGTTTCGCCGATTTGCGGCGGCTTCCTTATTACCCCCAACAAACACTTCCCACTCAGGGGATGAACACGACTCCCGACATGGGTTTCATTCGGAGGATGACAATGGCAAAAGCGGCTCCCAAGGATATGACCAGTAAATATACCACCGGCCAGTTTCAACAGGTAATCGACAAATGTGAAGGTTGCGAGCGCACGATTGAGATCGAAACAGTAAAATACTGTTCCACTTACACCATGCCTGAAACCAAGTGGCGTCTCGGTATTTGCAATTTCGCAACCCATGTGAAACCAGAAATCAGCGTATCCACCCTCAAGATCAACCCCTTGAAGGCATCCAAACGGGCCGCCACGAAGGGTAAGAAAAAATAACCTGCTTTTCCCACAACAGCCCCCTAAAAGCCCTTCCAAATCTGGAAGGGCTTTTTTTGGGTAACTAATCACAGGGTAGGCGACAAAGTTCCGCGCCGTATCCCAACTGTAAGCGATTACAGGGTGCGGCAGATGCGCGACAGAGGCCTGAGAGCTATACATATGGTATGTGAACAGGCCGATAACAAAGCAGATGTCGTGCCCTGTGACCGCTTACTTTTTTTGCTCAAAACCGAAGCAGTTACAGTATCGCTTTGGGATACAGGGCGCTCAACAATTTTTCATCTTCCTTTACTTCCTTGAATCTTTCGTATGCCTCCTGGAAATGGGCTGGCCTTGCCGCACTTCCAGACACCTTCTCTGCCGCCTGAGTCAATAACGCTTCCGAACAGTCATACACCGCCTGCAAAATCTTATCTACCACCAGTTGAGGATTTTTCTCATAGGGAGGCGGCACCTTGGTGAGGGCAACTACCGCGTGCGATAACTTAGGATCAGCGAAGCAACGGAAAAGGGCGGGGACATCATTAATGTCAGCGGCTCCCAACATTTGTTCGATGGCGCTGTCGCTCAACCCAGAAAGTAACGCGCGCACCCGAGCCAGATTTTCTTCTCCGTCTGGCGCCATGAACAACCTGATATATGGCGTGATTTCATGAGAAGCCAGGGCACCTTTTCTAAAGGAGGCTTCAAGCCAGCGCAGTTGCATTTCCGGACTTCTGGCTACAAATGGCAAGTATTTTTCATACCATCTCTGTTTTTTCATCACCACTCACTACCAAACTTTGTAACTGCTCACAGGATAGGCAACTAAGTTTCGCGCCGTATCCCAACTGCAATCGCTGTAAACGTTCACCAGGAACTGAGAAACGTGACTCGACCTCTACAATGTAAGCGTTCAGCAGTGCCGCAGATGCGCGAAAGAGGCCTGCGAAGTGTGCTATTGCACATGAGCAGGCCGATGACAAAGCAGATGTGGTGCTGCTGAACGTTTACTAATCGCTTACCAAATTTTATACTTTACCCTGCTTGCGCTTTGGACTCCATCAGGAATCGCCATTTTAACGGCGGTCACCCAAAAACCTGAGCAACATCAGGAACAGGTTGACAAAATCAAGATACAGGGCCAAAGCCCCCATGATCGCACCTTTCTGGATTGCGGCCTGGCCATTTTCCATGATTCCGCCTGAGCCGATCCGGGTAATTTTCTGCACGTCATAGGCGGTAAGCCCGGTAAAAACAATCACGCCGATCGCAGATATAACCCAGGAAACCATGGAGCTGCCCAAAAAGATATTTACCACCGAGGCGATAAGTATGCCAACCAGGCCCATAAACAAGAAAGATCCCATGCTGGTGAGATCTTTCTTGGTCACCGTACCATAGACCGCCATGGAAACGAACATGCCGCCCGCGACAAAAAAGGTCGTGGCTACGGAAGCTCCGGTATAGAGAAGCAGGATAGCGGAGATGGTTGCCCCGTTTAAAACGGAATAAACCAGAAAGAGATTGGTCGCCATACTGGCGGACATCTGCTCAATCCTGGCGGAGAGATAAATCACCATGCCAAGTTCGCCGAAGATAAGTCCATAAAACAGAATTTTGTTGCCAAAAATGGCCTGCTGCAAGGCCGGACTACTGGCAACCAACAAAGAGGTAAGCCCGGTTAGACCAAGCCCGATGGCCATCCAGTTGAAAACCTTGGCCAGGAACAGGGTCGCCGCCTGAGAACTGGACTGATCAATAACCATTGCCCTGCCATTGTCACTGCTGTACATAAATTCCTCCTTAAATATAATAATTTTTAATGCAAAACAGACACCTCGAATAATAATCATTCCGCAAAAAAGGTGCCATTATTCTTCGCTGATCATTTTCGCCACAATCTGGGTTGGCTTATATTCTTCCATGGCGATCTTGACCGCAGCGGTGATAGGCACAGCCAGCAGCATGCCGACCCCACCCCACATCCAGCCCCAGAAAACCAGGGAAAACAGAACCACGAGAGGACTAAGATCAAGACCACGTCCCATGATCTTTGGTTCCAGATAATTTCCCACCACCAGATGAATAATAACAAGCACCCCAGCGACAAACAACGCCAAACCCAAGGAACCAAACTGGAAAAGAGCCACTAACACTGGAGGAACCGTGGCGATAAGAGCGCCGATATTCGGGATAAAATTGAGAAAAAAAGTGAGCACCCCCCACAACAGGGCAAACTGGACACCAAACAGCCAGAGGGTGATGGCAGTCAACACTCCGACCAGCAAGCTGATCATGGTTTTTAGCCCCAGATATTCCTCGACCGCCATAATGATCCGACGACCGATCTTGATGATTTTTTCAGCCCGACGTCTACCAAAAGCATTGTACAGTCTGCCTTGCAGACCCTCACGCTCGGCAAGCATAAAAATCAGAAACAGGACAACCCAGACAGTGCTTCCCAGAAAATGAAAAAAAGTCCCCCCAGCCGCCTGGAGAAACTGGCTCAAAGAATCCAGCTTATTGCCGTACATGCTACCCCAAAAGGCCGTCATCATTTCTTTGCCCTGATCTATCGACATGCCAAAATATTGCAAGATACGAGCGCTATTCTCAAAAAGCTGCTGCTCAATAGTCGGCATCTGGACAACACACTGCCGGATATTCGCCTGAACAAGAGAGCCAATTAAATAGATGCCGCCGAGAACCACTGAAACCACTAACAGAATTCGGAGCCAGCCAGGAATCCCAAAGCGTCGGAGAAACTCAAGAGGCATCCCTAAGGCAAAGAAAATGAGTATCGCCACACTCAAAGGAATAAAGAGAAAAGAAAGCGTTTTGACGATAAGCGTGATAAGCACCACGATCACCAACCAGGCAGCTATTTCCTGAACCCCATACTTATCCACGGTTGTATCCTGCTCCATTGCGGGCTCCAGTTCCAGCATTGTTGAGTATAAGGCAATGGCCTGTCCGGAAATAACCTGCCATTGATATATTTAAATGTAAGCGATCACAGGGCACGACATCTGCTTTGTTATCGGCCTGTTCGCATACCATATGTATAGCTCTCAGGCCTCTGTCGCGCATCTGCCGCACCCTGTAATCGCTTACAGTTCGGATAAGGCACTAAACTTAGTCGTCTAACCTGTGATCAGTTACATTTTAATTGCTTAGAATTCAAGTAATACCGCATGAATATGCTTGAACGATTACAAAAAAATGTAATGGCTATTTCGTAAATACTCCTAAGTAGGATATAGTGTGTATCGCTTACGCATTACCCATTATTCCCGTTAGCCAGCATCATAACATAGATGCCATAATTGTTGCATGTCCAAGCTACGAGAACAAAAATAAAATACCTGCCAGCAAAGACTACGGCAGGTCAGACGATAACTACCAAAACTCAGGATCTCCGCTTTGCCAATAAGTTACCCGAAAAAAAGAGATGACCTCTGGGCCGCATATCAGTCTCTGCCGCCTAAATTTCGCTTCGCCATGCAAGCTTTTGCCCTGATTGGAGAACCTGCCCAAGAAGATGCCCTGGTTTCCGCGCTGTTTCGGCCAGCCATTATTATTCCGGCCTGGCCAACTGCCACGAAAGAGCACCTCCTGGCCGCTATAAGCGAGCTTACAGAAAAAAATCTTCTAAAAAACAGCTGCGCCTGCCGCGAAGAAATTCTTGAGCTCGTAGCCCACGATGCCCGAAGACAAAAGTATTTTCCTGCCTTAGCCGCCGCCATCAAACAGGCCTGGCCAACCTCCCTCCCGAAAAACGAAAATGACGCGCCCGAATCCCTGTGGTGCCGTTTTCTGCGCGATCTTCGCCTAAGCCTCCTGGCCGCGAATGAAACCGCATACAGTCACAATCTCCTCCGCCTTCTTGATCTCCAGGAAGAATTTCCTGATCGCTTCCCAGAAAACCCGCTGCTTACGCTTTGTAACAAGCCTTTTGATCCGCCATGGTTTGCTGGCCTTCCCCTGCATATCCAGCTCTATGCCCTGCACCAGATATTTTTAGATGGTCTGCTTAATCTTACAGAAATAACCCTGCCCATGGAATATCTGCAAGACACGCATTTCCACAAAGGTCTGTCTACGAAAAACCGCGAACCCTTTTCCTATCTGCTTACCTCCCATCTGCTCATCCGTGGACAAACCAAGGCCGCCTCTGTCTGGCTTAGCGGCAGCCTGCAACAGAAGGTGCCCTTGGGGGTGCGGGGCTGGCAAAAGTTTCTTGCTGGAGAAACATCCGCCGCCATCCTTTTCTACGAAGAAGATCTCACCAAGATCAAAAATGCCAACCAGAACGAGCGGGCATATTTCACCGGGATTGAAGGTCTGTTTTATTTGATGGCTCTGCTCAAAAACGGGGATTACAGCACCCATCAGCAGGTCAGAGACATTATTAAAGGCATTGAGGAAATTCAACCCCACAACCCTTTTCTCCCCGCCTACACTTTGCTCCTGGCCCTGGTGGAAGCAAAGGAAAACCGGCTTGATCTGGCCCGCGACCGGATTATGACAATCAGTATTTTACCCAGACCCCACAGTATCACCACACTTTTTCTGGCCCTTGTCACCTACTGGATCGAAGGACAACCCAGCCCTGTCTGCCTGCCGCATCTAAAGGCCTTCCAAAAAAAAGCAACGACCCACAGCTACCTGTGGCTTGCCCGTGAATACAACTCTCTGCTGCGTCTGGCTGGAGAAAAAACAATTTCTGTAGCCATCTCCAACGAGCTTGCTGAGTCCTGCTCGCTGGTGACCGCAATTACTCCGGAAGAACAATGGCAACGCGCTCTGCGAGCTTTAAACTTCAGCTCTGCTCCGGCCCTGAACCCGCCCAAATCAGAAACCACCTCGCGACTGGTCTGGATGATTGATTATCATATCCAGAATGAGATCATCTCTCTGATGCCAAAGATCCAGAATCTCACCGTCCGTGGTCAATGGACCAAGGGCAGATCCGTAGCCCTGAGAAAACTGTTTCGCAAAAATAAACCCTCATTTTTAAGCCCGCAGGATATTTTATCCTGTGCAACCATCACCGAGAAACAAGACAGCCGAGGTGTTTATTTCCGCTTTGCCATGCCAGACATCATGCTGGTGCTTATCGGAAACCCCTGTGTCTTCCTTGTCGACTCGCCCAGAACCCCGGTTGAGATCCTGCAAGGCGAACCGGAGTTGCGGGTTGACCAGCAGGGCGACTCATTACTAATCCAGTTCTTTCCCTGGCCAGACAACACAACAGCAATAGTCCACCGCGAAACCCCGACCCGTTTCAGAATCTTTCCCATTACCGAAGATCATCGGCGGGTAGCCCAGATTATCGGCCCCAACGGCCTGAGCGTTCCCCTTGACGGCAAGGATGAACTTTTTGCCACCCTGGGCAATATCTCCTCTTTCATGACCGTGCATTCGACCATCGAAGGAAAATCCATAGATATTGCCGAGACACCAACGGATTCACACATTCACTTGCAGTTACTCCCTTACGGAGCTGGGTTCAGGCTGGCCATGCTCGTCAGACCCCTGCACCCAGACGGTCCATACCAAAAACCAGGAGAAGGCCCCAAAACCATCATCGCCCACGGTGCCGGAAGACGCATCCAGACAAAGCGCGACCTGGAGCAGGAAGAAAAAAATGCGCGGTTTGTCGAAGAATCCTGTCCCATGCTGAGCAAGGGCACAGACCTTGAGCGGGAATGGCTGCTGCAAGACCCGGAGGAATGCCTGCAACTCCTTCTGGAACTGCAACACCTGCCGGATGAGGTCATCATTGAATGGCCTGAGGGAGAACGGCTTACGGTAAGCCCGCCTGCCGAACTCAACCAATTCTTGCTCACGGTCAAGGAACGCAATAACTGGTTTGAAATGAGCGGCACCTTGAAGCTCAATGAATCTCTGGTGCTTGACATGCGCACCCTTCTCGAACTGGCCCAGACCAACACCAGCCGCTTCATTCCCTTAGGTCAGGGTCATTTTCTCGCCCTCTCCCGAGAGCTGCGCAAACGACTGGACGAGATCGCCGCTTTTGCCGAACTCAGAAAAAACACGGTTCGCCTCCACCCTCTTGCCGCCTTGGCATTGGAGGATTTTACCAGCGGGGTCGGAGATCTGCGCACCAACGAGCGCTGGCGGGAACAGCAAAAACGCTTCAGAGACGCTCAGCAGTATCAGCCAAAGTTGCCATCCACCTTCAAGGCCGCGCTGAGGGATTATCAGCTGATCGGCTTTAACTGGCTGGCCCGACTGGCCAATTGGGGGGTGGGTGCCTGCCTGGCGGATGATATGGGCCTCGGCAAAACCATCCAGGCCCTGGCTCTTGCCCTCGATCGCGCCCACCAGGGGCCCACCCTGGTGGTGGCTCCCACCTCGGTCTGCCCCAACTGGCAGGAAGAGGCCAACCGCTTTGCCCCGACCTTCCAGGTCGTGATCTTCGGTGGCCGTCAGAGAAAAAAAATACTCGCCGAACTTGGCCCCTTTGACCTGATGGTCTGCAGCTACGGCCTGCTCCAACAGGAATCAGCGCTTCTTGCCACCCGCACCTGGGAGACCATCATCTTAGACGAGGCCCAGGCGATAAAAAATTTCATCACCAAGCGTTCGCGGGCCGCCATGCTCCTGCAAGGCCGATTCAAGATGGTCACCACCGGCACCCCAATCGAAAACCACCTCACCGAACTCTGGAACCTGTTTCAGTTCATCAATCCCGGACTCCTCGGCTCGTTAAACCAGTTCAACCAGCGGTTTGCCATCCCCATTGAGCGCGGTAACGACCCAGAAGCCAGAAAAAAATTAAAAAAACTGATCAACCCTTTCATCCTGCGCCGCCTCAAATCACAGGTTCTGGAAGAGCTGCCCGAACGCACCGAAATCCTCTTGCAGGTGGAAATGGAGGCAAAGGAGGCCGCCCTCTATGCGGCACTCAGGCAGCGGGCCCTGGAAAAACTGCGCCATAACTGTGGGCCGCCAGGCAAACGCTCGCTGCAGATCCTGGCTGAGATCATGAAACTGCGCCGGGCCTGCTGCAATCCCCGTCTTATCCTGCCAGACACGGACATTCCCAGCGCCAAGCTCACCATCTTTGCCAAGCTGGTCGCCGAATTAAGAGAAAACGGGCACAAAGCTCTGGTGTTCAGTCAGTTTGTCGATCATTTGAGTCTGGTCCGTGAACATCTCGACCAGGAGGGTATCAGCTACAGATACCTGGACGGCAGCACCCCTTCCAAGGAACGCCAGCGTCAGGTACAGGAATTCCAGGCAGGTCATGGCGATCTGTTCCTCATCAGCCTCAAGGCCGGGGGGGTTGGGCTCAACCTCACCGCCGCCGACTATGTGATCCACCTGGACCCCTGGTGGAATCCCGCCGTGGAAGACCAGGCCTCGGATCGGGCCCATCGCATCGGCCAGAAGCGTCCAGTAACCATCTATCGTCTGGTGGCAAAGAATACCATCGAGGAAAAAATCGTCCATCTCCACCATGAGAAAAGAGCCCTGGCGGACAGCCTGTTGGAGGGCGCCGATGTCGGTCAGGCCATGAACCCCGCCGATCTGCTGCTTTTGCTGAAAGAAGACTGATCGACCTCCAAAGCAAAAGGTTCTGCGTGTTGATTTTTTTTCACTACAAAAAACAACATTTCTGTATTATAGAAAACACATGACAATATCCAAATCAAATTACAAGTCCTATTGGCAACGATTTATCGTCAATGTCACCCTGGTCATCCTGTTGTTCGTTTCCGCTCTATTTTCCGGTCTTTACCTCAACAACCAGAAAAGCATCGAACAGGAACTCAAAAGCCGGGCACAGGCGATTTTCAACAGCATTATCATTACCCGAAGGTGGAATGCCCTGCACGGCGGCGTTTTTGTCGAAAAAACTCCAGGTATGGAATAAAACCCCTACCTTAAAAACCCGGACATCACTGCCAGCAACGGCAAGACCTATACCAAGAAAAACCCCTCCCTGATGACCAGAGAGATCTCGGAAATCGCTGACCGTGAAGGGGCTTTCCAGTTCCATATCACCAGCCTTAAGCCGCTTAATCCCAACAATATCGCGGACCCTTTTGAGCGACAAGCGCTAATGAGCTTTGCCAAGGGGGGAAATGAATCAATCAGCACTGAAGAGAAAGATGGCGTCACCTATTACCGATACATGGCGCCGCTCTTCGTCGAACAGCCCTGCCTTGCCTGCCATGCCGACCAGGGATATCGGCTCGGCGAGGTTCGCGGCGGCATCAGCGTTCGGTTTAATATTGAGCAAGCAAGACAGGCGCTGTTTCTGAACAAACTGCTGCTTGGCCTGCTGTTTACGCTGACCCTGGCTTCTTTTCTGGGAATCGTCTACCGTCTGGTTATCACACTGCAAAAAAGACTGGACATCGCGGAAGAGCACATCAAGAAAATGGCAACCACCGACGAGTTGACCCAACTGAACAACCGTCGTTTTCTGCTTACCCGTCTCAGAGAAGAAGTCGATCGCGCCACCCGCTACCGCCGCTCTCTTTCCTGTATCTTTTTTGACTTGGACCACTTCAAGCAGGTTAATGATACCTATGGCCATGAGGCTGGCGATACCGTGTTGAAAACAATCAGTGCCACAGCCCAAGAACAATGCCGCCAGACAGACATCCTCGCCCGTTACGGCGGGGAAGAATTTATCATGCTTTTACCGGAAACCGACCTGGAACAGGCCAAAGCCATAGCGGAACGTCTGCGGCAGGCCATCGAGAGCCAGACCAGCATCACTCATGAGCATCAGATACTGGTCACCGCCTCCTTAGGCGTAACTTGCTACTCCCCCGAAACCACCACCCAGCCTGCGCTTGCCGCTTTTATCCATCAGGCCGACAACGCCATGTTCGGAGCCAAAAAAGCCGGCCGCAACCGCGTTGTTGTCGCAACCTGACACCTTATCCCTTACCGCGACGGATCCCGATGGTAGCGACAGTGCCCTTGCCTTCCTCGCTATCCAGGTTAAATGAACAGCCTGGGTGATCCTCGATAATTCTTTTGGAGATGCAGAGACCCAAGCCGGTACCCTGTGCTTTCGTGGTAAAAAAAGGTAAAAAGATTCTTTCTTTAAACTCCTCCGGAATCCCCTCCCCGGTATCCGTTATCTCGACCTCCACCCGTTTTTCCTGCATTTTGGTGCTGACCACAACCTTCCCACCCGCCGAAGTGGCCTCAATCGCGTTCTTCACCAGATTCAGCAACACCTGCTTTATCTTCTCCCGATCCACCTCAACCTCAACATCAGTCGAAGAGGCCAGCCGTATCTCAATTCCATTGGCGCCCAAATAAGACTGGGCCTGATCCACAACCTCTGTCAGAAGATCATTTAAGGAAATGCCAGCCAGATTTAGCTGCTGGGTCTTGTACAGCTCTTTGAGGCCCGCGAGCAGATGTTCCAGGCGCAGCACCTCATCGACGATAATAGTCAGCTTGGCTCTGTCTTTTTCCACCGTTGCTTTTTTTAAAAGCTGACGGGCAAATCCACCAATCATCACGAGCGGGTTTTTTATCTCATGGCTGATCTCGGCCACAGTCTGCCCAAGTGCGGCCAAACGCTCATTCTGGGCAAGGCGATTCTCCAGCATTCTGGTCTCGGAAAGATCCCTGACCAGCCCGGTAAAATAGAGCTGCCCCTCAACCTCGGCCATGGAAAAGGAGATGGAGGCGGGAAAGGTATCCCCGTTTTTACGAGCCACCACCAGTTCCGTTTCATGCCCTATCAAGGTTGCCTCACCTGTCAGGACATACTTGGCAACTGCCTGCTCATGCCTGGTTCGGCACATGGCAGTCAGAATTTTCCCCAGGTCACGACCGACGACCTCAGTCCGGGCATAGCCAAATATTCTCTCCGCCGCCTTGTTGAAAAAAATTACCGTGGAGTTTTTATCAATAGTAATAAAAGCCTCATTGGTATTTTCAACCGCGTTTCTAAGAATGACAAACTGTCTCTCTGTCTCTGCCGTAATTTCTTCAGCCATTACGCCTCCATCTGCAATAGGTCACAAATATTGCACCCGTATGAATTCTATTTTCTCTCTTGGCTCACAAAAACACAAGGGCAATTATCATCCTGCTGGCCAAGGGTAACTCGAGAAAGCTTCTGGTTGACAAGTCAACTCTTGACAAGAACCGCCATTCTGGATGATATAACGGACAACAATCAGGCGGCGTTTGCCACATTGCAAGACAAAACCTGCAAAAAAGGAAATTAGATGAGAAAAATTGCCGCAATTACCCTGGCAGGGATACTGGTCGCTGGCCCAGCCTTTGCTTCGGGCTATCGCATCCCAGAGCAATCCACCAATGCCGTAGCGTTAAGTAACGCCTATGTGGCCAATACTCCAGACGCCGATGCAGGCTATTACAATCCGGCCAACATGAGCTGGTTGGAGAACGGCTGGCATTCCGACCTCAGCGTCACCTGGCTTAATTTGGCAAGCATTGATTATGCTGACCTAAGTGACTCCACCAGAAATGATGGCTCCAGAACAGAAAACTTTATCCTGCCGGAATTTCATCTTGTCTCGCCAAACTACAACAACTTTCGTTTTGGTCTTTCCGTCGTCTACCCCTTCGGCCTTTCTCAGCGGCGGGAGTCTGCTTACCCCCGGATGACCGCGGAAGAATTTACCCTGCAAACCTACGAGATCAACCCCAGTCTCTCATGCCAGGTGAACAGCAGGTTTTCTCTTGCCGCAGGGCTTCGGGCGATTTACAGCAAGGGCAAGGTTAAGAGTACTGATACCCTTGGTTATCTTGGTTTAGCGACGCGGGATCTCGAAGGCACTGGCCTGGATTACGGCTACAACCTTGCTGTTGCCTATAAACCGATCAGCAACCTTTCTCTGGCGGCAACCTACCGTTCCAAGATCAATCTGGAGCTTGATGGCAAGGCTACGCTTGGTATCGGCGGCGCCACTGTTTACAGCAACCGTGACGCAGAGGTTATGGTGCCTGCTCCGGCTGTACTATCACTGGCCGCAGCCTACACCTTTGACAAAACCACGGTGGAATTCGCCTACGACAAAACTTACTGGAGCGCTTACGACAAACTGGATTTCAATTACGATGTTTCACTGCTTAGCATTAACGCCACGCTGTATAATCTTTTCGATGCCCCAGGGGCAAAGAACTGGAGCAACAGCGAAGCCTTCCATCTTGGTCTGACTCACAAGCTGAACCGCGACTGGACCATAATGGCCGGTTTTGCCATCGATCAAACCCCGATTCCGGATCAAACCTTAGGCTTTGAACTGCCTGACTCCAAGGCAAAAGTCTACTCCCTCGGAGCGCGTTACCAGATCAACGACAGGCTTAAGGTAGGTACAGCCTATCTCTACTCTGACAAAGAAAGCCGAACCGTAACCAATGCCGGAGGCATCAACGGCACCTTCACCAATGCCGCAGCCCAACTGCTCAATATTGGCCTGCAATACCGCTTCTAAAGTGATCAAAATCAATGACTGAATCTACGGCGGTTTCCGCCCCCCATTACCCCCCGGACGTCCATTGCCTCAAATTAGGCGACCGGGAAATCTTCCTGATCGGCACCGCCCATATCTCCAGAGAATCCGTGGATCTGGTCCGCCAGGTTATTGCCGGTGAAAGGCCGGACTGCGTCTGCGTCGAGCTGGACGAGAAACGCTACGAGGCCCTGGCCAAGCGCAAGACCTGGGAACTTCTTGACCTGCGGGAAATCATCCGCAAGAAACAGCTCTCCACCCTGCTGATCAACATGGTTCTGGCCTCTTACCAAAAACGGCTTGGCGATCAGATGGGGGTCAAGCCGGGCACCGAACTGCTGGAGGCCGTGCAGGAGGCGGAAAAATACGGGATCCCCGTGGCACTCTGCGACCGGGATGTGCGAGTCACCCTACGCCGGGCCTGGCAATCCACCTCGTTCTGGCGCAAGAATTATCTGCTGGCCAGCATCATAACCAGCATGTTCGAAGAGACCGAGATCACCGAGGACAAGCTGCGGGAACTGAAAGAAAGCGATGTGCTTTCCGAACTGCTGGCTGAACTGGGCCAGGCCATGCCAGAGCTGAAAAGGGTGCTCATTGACGAACGGGACACCTATCTGGCGGAAAAAATCAAGGCCGCCGCAGGCAAGAGGCTGGTGGCCGTGGTGGGAGCCGGACACATAGCCGGGATCAAAGAGGCGCTTGGCGAGGATCGCAGCGACCAGATGGAAGAGATCAACATTATCCCCCCCGTTTCCAAGGTCTGGGAGGTGATTGGCTGGGCCATCCCCGCCCTGATCGTGGCAGCCATGCTCGGGATCGCCTTTACCAAGGGCGCGGAGGTGGCGGGCGACAATCTGCTCTTCTGGATTCTGGCCACCGGCCTTCCCGCAGCCCTTGGAGCCATCCTGGCGCTGGCCCATCCCTTCACCATCTTCAGCGCCTTTGTGGGGGCGCCCATCACCACCCTTTTACCCATACTCGGCGTGGGACATGTCACGGCCTTTGTTCAGGTTATGTCCCAACCACCGCTGGTTATTGAGTTTGAAACCGTTCTTCGGGATATGGCCACCTTTAGCGGTTGGTGGCGCAACCGCCTGTTGCGGCTTTTTCTGGCCTTTACCCTGCCAAGCATTGGAGCCGTGGCCGGCATGTGGATCGGCGGCTCCAAAATTATTGCAAACCTCTTTTAGGAGCTGTTACGAAATAACCTCTCTGCTATTGAGCATTTCGTTACAGCTCCTTATGCCGTCTCTGATATCAGAACGACAATACTATCTTTCACCCACAGGGTATAAGTTTCGTTTGAGCAGACAAGCTGCTCAACTCAGCTTTAACTACAACGATCTAAGGCACAAAAACATGAGCAAGATTCTGTACATTACAGGCAAACAGGCCCGCTATCTGCGCGGCCTCGGGCACCACCTTTCCCCTCTGGTCATGATCGGCAAAGATGGTCTTACCGACAATCTCCGCGAAGCCCTGGAGGCAGTGCTGGTAGCACATGAACTGGTCAAGGTGAAAATCCAGGACGGCTGTCCCCATAGCAGAGAAGGAGCCGCCGAGCTGCTGTCAAACCAGACCAAGAGTCGGATCGCTCAGATCATCGGCAAAACCTTTCTGCTCTATCGCGAAAACCAGGAGCTGAAAGATGACCAGAAAATCAAGCTGCCATCCACTAAATAGTTTTCGCTTCCACCCTGGCCATGTCCGATTATCTTGACCTGCTGAAAAATGCCAACAAGGATGCCATCCGCGCCCGACGGACAGATACGGCTACCCGATTAGAGCAGCCCAAGAAAGGCTTTCTACGCTTCCGCGAGCCCTATGAATCTTTGCATCATCTAAAGGCGCAGTTTACCGATTTCAGCCAGAATGTGGTAACCATCGGCAGGCCTGATGAGCTGGAGGCAACAGACCGGGGCCTGGTACATGAGGCCATGCGGGACTTCATGCCCTGGCGCAAGGGACCTTTTGAGGTATTCGGGACAGAAATTGATGCGGAATGGCAGAGCTGGCGCAAGTGGGATCGGTTGCTCCCTGCCCTGCCCGACCTCAATGGCAAGGTCGTGGCCGATATCGGCTGCAACAACGGCTACTACATGTTTCGAATGCTGCCGCATAAGCCGCGCTGCGTTATCGGCCTGGAGCCTTTTCTCCAACATTATTACTGTTTTAAGACACTGCGCCACTTAGCCGGAGCAGACGAGCTGTTCATCGAGCTGATGGGGGTTGAGGATATTCCCCTCTTCCCGTCCTGTTTTGATGTGGTCTTTCTAATGGGGATCATCTACCACCGGATCTCACCGGTGGAGATGCTGCGGGAAATCCGAGCGGCCATGCAGCCTGGCGGGGTTTTGCTGATAGAATCCCAAGCCATCTCTGGTAAGGCCCCGGTGGCCCTTTTCCCGGAAGAGCGCTACGCCAAGGTGCCGGGCACCTACTTTGTACCCACGGCCAGCTGCCTGCGCAACTGGCTTTTACGCACCGGTTTTTCCGAGGTGGAGATCTTTTGCCTCCACCCCATGAATAGTGAGGAACAACGAAAAACAGCCTGGATGACCTTTGAATCCTACGAGGATTTTCTCGACCCGCGCAACCCAGACCTGACCGTAGAAGGCTACCCTGCCCCCTGGCGGGTGTTTATCCGGGCGGTAAGCCGTTGAACAAAATGTTGAACATCTAGTCCTGCCAAGACGGCATAAGGAGCCGTAAATGCAAAACAAATGTCAGGTTGTTTTTGCATGGCTCCTAAACCGCTAAACCTTGGCAACGATTGAATCAAACCTCAACCAATATGGTGGCCCCATGGCAAAACCAAATTATCAATACGAAAAAAGACAACGAGAACTGGCCAAGAAAAAGAAGAAAGAAGAAAAGAAGCAGCTCTTGCAGGAAAAAAAGGAGATCCCGGCTGAATCAGAGACAGATCAAACGACAGATACCAGGATAGACTGAGGTGCGAGGACGAAGTACAACAGATGCGCGCCTTGCTCCTCGATACTGGGGTAGAGGAACTCCCCCAGCAAACGACTGCACGATATTACCGAGGATACCCGCAAAACTGTCGTCCTTCTGATTGCCGAAAAGCTCGGAGGCTTCGTTTTTCGCCATCAAATCCGCCTTAAGCGCGGCAATGCCCGCCACCGCTTCCGCAGGCTGAATCTCGTACCGTATGGCGGTGGCAAAATCGCCCAGCGGCAGCCGCTCGCTGTCGAACTGATTGAGCAGCACAAAGGTCCGGGCATACCCGGCAATCACGCTCACCAGCCCGCGCGCCTCGGGCAGACTGGCCTGCTCGATCAGGTTTTGCTGGAAGAGGGTCAGGGTGCGTTCGAGCTGCTTGATATGCTCCTGCTGGGTTTGCAAGCGTTGGGTGTTCAGGGCGTAACCTTGCACCAGATATTCTTTGAGGACGCGGCTGGCCCAGATGCGGAATTGTGTGCCTTGCTTGGATTTGACGCGATAACCGACCGATATAATTACATCCAGATTGTAATGCTCGATCTTACGCTTAACCTCGCGATTTCCTTCCTGCCGAACTATAAGGAATTTCCTTATAATTGCCGAAGACTCAAGCTCACCCTCCGCAAACACATTGGCAATGTGCTCATTAATGGTCATAATGTTCTTATCAAACAACTCCGCCATCTGTTTTTGCGACAACCAAACAGTTTCGCCTTCCAGTCTGACCTCAGTGGCAATGGAGCCGTCGGTAGATTGGTAAATGACGATGGGGACGGCGGTGTTTTCTGGAGTGATCATATCAAAACTTCCCTTGCTTTCGCGGCAGTTGTAAAGGAATTCTTGACAACTGCCTGAACTAACACTCTAACAACTATCCGCACAAACTCCGAAACTCCGGGGGCAGGTTAGACTTTCGGACATTCGTCCGCTGACCCACAAAGCTTTGCGGTAATGCCTTTGACTATCTTTAATATTCGCTCATCTTTCGCAGCCCGCTGCGCCGCCTTGCCGAGTGCCGACACGTCACGCCCCAATTGTTTCGCCAGGTCAGTCAACAAAAGGTGGGGCGAGGCCTGCACAATTACTGCGGCAACAGCCCGCGCCTCAGTCATCGGTCGAACCTTGCCTGGTGCTTTCAGCTTCTCATCCGGTATCTGGAAATGAGCACAAACCATGCTGACGACTTCATCCAAGGAGTACTCTCGCTCACCTCTCTGATCCACCCTAAGCAAAACTTCCTCAGCAAACGAATCATTCCCCAAAATCCTCCCTTCGCAAGTCCCGCTGTGGAATTCTCCGCGTCTCTCCTCCCCGATTCCGTCGTGCATAAATGCCTCATAAGCCATCCGGGCCTGACCGATATTTGATGAAAGCATCAACAGGACAAAATCGGTTGCAAGCCACGGAATGAGTTCCTTGCCAAGATATCCACGATGCCCGGTCCACGGAAATTCTTCAAGAGAAACGGCAGCTCCGGCCCGAACCGGATTCAGATGAACATAGCGCACGAGTTCAAGCAGATACGCATCGGCGTCGACAAGAAGGGCTTTGTATCTCCCTTGGAAGAGGTGGCCAGTCCGAGATTGTGAGTAGTTGATCCACTTCGTAAATCGTAGCGAGATGTTCTGCATAATCTGGGACAGAGGAATTTCACCTACCTGCATGACAAGGTGTATGTGATTTCTCATCAGGCAAAAGGCATATATCCGACAGTGGAACTTCTCAACGGCATAGTGTAAAATCAGGTAAAATCGATACCGGTCACGATCGTCGAAAAAGATCGGCTCGCCAGCGTTGCCGCGGAGGATGACGTGGTAGACAGCATCGGGGAAATGGATACGGAGTTTGCGAGCCATGCCGAGATACTAACTGAAGAATGTCCGAAAGTCAAGCCTGACCCCAGAAGTTGCTCAATTCCACAACATCTGCCGCCGGGCAGGAATTCAGGGCTCCCACACCGATTTTCTGATTTGCTCCTGCGCCCATCGTCTGCATGCCTCGATATATACCACCGACAAGGATTTTCAGCATTATCTTAGAGCGTTGCCAATCTCCTTGCACGAGTAGTGGACAGCCTTTGTAGAGGGAACGCGGTGTATTATTAGTGGGTGAATGTCCGAAAGTCTGACCTGACCCCAGAGTTCCCCCGATTCTCGATGGAAAAATGGCCATCTGCGAAAGTTCCCAGTTGAAACGATAAACTTTCGGCACGCGCAGACGAAACAATCGTCAGGAGCAGGAGTCCGCTAAAAATAGTGCTGAGCACAGACGTCATGATGGGGTTGCCAAAAACCTCGTATTTATGCCTTGCCTCGTCATGCCCTGCCAGGAAGGGAAGGAAGCCTAAATGACTCATTCAGTACCACCAGTACCACGAAAATAAAGGTTATGCAAAAGGCAAAATCGGGACTGTACCGCTTTGCTGCAGCAGTTTCGGGGGCTGTCCTGATTTTGCCCTGCTGGTGCCGCATATTCCGGCTTGACGGCGGTAAAATAAGCTGGAATAGTATTTTTATTTGAGTTTCGTATGCAGATAATAGATGAGAGGTGGGCCATGCGAAGTGTGCTGCGAGCTGTTGTCCTGGTGCTGATGTTGCTTCTCCCTGCTGGGTCAGTCTTGGCGGCGCTCCCGAGGGTGGCGCTGGTAATCGGCAATGCGACCTATCCCTCTTCACCCTTGGACAATCCGGTGAACGATGCGCGGGCGATGACGGCCAAGCTCAAGAAGCTGGGCTTTGAGGTGATTGAAAAGCATAATCTCACCACCAGACAGATCGGTCCTACCCTGCGGGAGTTTCGCTCGAGTCTGCAACCTGGCACCGAGGCGCTGTTTTTTTATGCCGGACATGGCCTGCAGGTGAAGGGGGTTAATTATCTGCCCGCGGTTGATGCCTCTATCAGCGGCGAAGAAGAAGTGCCGATGCAAAGCATCAATGTCAATCAGGTGCTTGGGATCATGGAAGAGTCGAAGACCAGACTCAACCTGATTTTTCTTGATGCCTGCCGTAACAATCCCTTCTCCCGTGGCTTCCGTTCCGCCGCAGGTGGGCTGGCCAAGGTCGAAGCCCCCTCGGGCACCCTGATCTCTTTTGCTACCCGGCCTGGCAGCGTGGCTGCCGATGGGTCGGGGAAGAACGGCCTGTACACCGAACAACTGCTGTTGGCGATGGAACAAAATGAGCCGATTGAAAAGGTGCTCAAGTACGCCGCCGCCGGGGTGAAGAAGGCCTCGAAAGGCAAGCAGGAACCTTGGTCGGAAGGGATGATCGAAGGGGAGTTCTACTTTATCTTTCAAGGGCCGACGACGGTGAATGTATTTCCTCTTGCCCCCGCGCCGTCGGGTCCATCTGTGCCGACAGGTGCGGGGATGAACCTGGAAGATTTGAAGAAGGAGTCAGCAAAGCGGGGGGACTGGGAGAAGTGGCAGACGAAGATGAAGGGGGCGCACAAAGAGGTAAAGGGATTTAGCGGAAGCCCGGATCTGCAGGCGATGGCCTGGGAGCGGTTTTTGACGGGTTACGGAATAGATAACCCATACAGCAATGAAGATGAAGCGATGCGGGCGGAGGGTCAGGCGGAGTTGAGCCGGTTGCGGGAGGCAGCGGCCAGGCAAAAACGTGAGGTAGGAGAGAAGGCTAAGGTCGCAGCATCTCGACCGCCTGCGTCGGTGGTGGATGTGGCCAAAACGCGTTTTACCCGGACGGCAGAGGGAGTGATCAGCGATTCCCAAACCGGCCTTGAATGGGTGGAAGGGCCGGATAAAGATACCAATTATGCTCAAGCGGAGCAGTGGGTGGCTGCCTGCACAGTGGCGGGTGGTGGTTGGCGGATGCCGACCAATGCAGAGTTTAAGATCTTGGATCAAAAGGGTGTTGGTGCAAGAAATATAGATCCGATCTTTAACACAACCGGTTGGCGGGTTTGGACTGAACAGCGGAATTCGCCTGCGTTGCCCGTCTACTTCGGCGTTAATGTTAGCGAGAGCTTCTTGGAAGAGGACGTTTTCCCCCGCAGGGTGTTTGGAGTGCGGTCGCGTCCGCGATGATGAGGTGGATCATTTGGTTATTTGATCCTTTTGCTTCTTTGTTTTTGGGGGGACTCCGGGGTCAGGTCAGACTTTCGGACATTCACCCACTAATACACCGGAAGAACAGAAGAAAAATGGTGTCAAGCTTGACAATTTGACATATGTTCCTAAAATTTTGGGGGACAGTAGCCTTCACCTCATCCGCCGAAGATACTGATACCGCGGGATAAATTTAAATGCGTGATCTGATACGGTTGGGATTTTGCTTCCAATGCAGGCAAGCGATGACAACAACACTCTCATCGGTTATGACAAAAAAAAGGCCGTAAGGAAATCTGCGCAATAATGCCCTTCTGACCTTGCAATAAACTGTGGCAAACATGGCTGAATTACGTGCAACGGCAGCAATACAGGCATCAACAGCACGAGAAAACTCTGTCCCTAAGCCAGGGCTTTGTTGGTTGTACCAAGTGGCAGCCGTCGCCATATTAGTCTCGGCCTGTGGCCGGACATAAATCCGGCTGGTCATACCATATGCCACAACCGGGAGCGCACCTCGTCCCAGGATGATTGATCCTGCGGGTGTTGCTCATACTCTTTGAGGCGCTTGTCCAACTCATTCTTTGCCTCCGGAGTTAGCTCAACCATTTCCGGCTGTATGGCTATGCTATCCCAAATATCCTCAACCAGCTGAATCCGCTCCGGAATACTCAAAGAAAACAGGTCTGCGGCGGCTATATGTGGCATGAAGGCTACCTCCTTGAAAATACTGTAACAGCACTAAAGATGACTGTACAGCGAAAAACAAAGATTAAAAAACAGAGGCCAAGATGCAAGTTTTGCTGGACTGAAGATAGACTTATTCTTGACCTAACCTTGATTCTCAGCGCAGCTCCACCAGTCTGGCCATGCCAGCCTCGATTTTCTCCAGCTTCGCCTGCATCTCTCCGATTTTTTCCCGCTCCTTGGCCTTAACCTCTTCCGGGGCATTGGCCATGAACTTTTCATTGTTCAGTTTGCCCTGGCAGCGGGATAGCTCCGCCTCGGTCTTGTCCTGCTCCTTTTTCAGCTTGGCCTGCTCCTTGTCCACATCCACAAGTCCAGCCAGGGGCACGAAGATCTCGATGTCGGTATAGAGGTAGGAGGCCGCGCCCTTGGGCCGGGAGCCTTCCTTCTGCACGGCCATGGTGGAGGTCCGGGTCAGAGTCTTGAGGGAACCGGCAAGGGAGGTCAAGCCTGCGTGTTTGGTTTCGTCGTGGCAGATGATCAGAACCTCGATCTCGGCGGAGGGATGGATCATGGCCTCGCTGCGGATATTGCGGATGCCGCCGACGATTCCCATGAACAGCGCGGCCAGCTCGGCGGCTTCGGCATCGTTCCAGGTCGGGTTAGGGGTGGGGAAGGCTTCGACCATGATGCTGGTCCGCTCGCCGGGCAGGACATGCCAGATCTCCTCGGTGACAAACGGGGTGATGGGGTGCAGAAGCTTGAGGGTGTTTTCCAGCACCGCCAGGAGCACAGCCTGGGATTGACCCTTGGCCGTGGCGTTGTCGCCGTAGAGATCGCTCTTGATCCATTCCAGGTACCAGTCGCAGAACTCGTTCCAGACGAACTGGTAGAGGACCGAGGCGGCGTCGTTGAAGCGGTAGTCGTCCAGGGCCTGGCGCACCTCGGTGATCGCCTGGTTGAGGCGGTGCAGGATCCAGCGGTGGGCCAGGGGCAGGGCGGCGGGGTCGATATCCTTGCTGATTGCGGGATCGCACTCCTTGATGTGCATGAGGGCGAAGCGGGCCGCGTTCCATATCTTGTTGATGAAGTGGCGGTAGCCCTCGATGCGTTCCTCGGCGAGCTTGATCTCGCGGCCCTGGGCGGCAAAGGCGGTGAGGGTGAAGCGCAGGGCGTCGGTGCCGTACTCGGCCATGACCACCAGGGGGTCGATGACGTTGCCCGTGGACTTGCTCATCTTCTTGCCGTGCTTGTCGCGGACCAGAGCGTGGAGATAGACGTCCTTGAAGGGCACCTCGTCCATGATGTGGATGCCCATCATCATCATCCGGGCCACCCAGAAGAAGAGGATGTCGAAGCTGGTGATCAGCACCGAGGTCGGGTAGAAGAGCTTCAGCTCCCTGGTGTCGTCGGGCCAGCCCAGGGTGGAAAAGGGCCAGAGGGCCGAGGAGAACCAGGTGTCCAGCACGTCGGTTTCCTGGGTGAGCTTTGTTGAACCGCATTTTTCGCAGGATGCAGGGGCATGCTCCTCAACCATGAAATGGCCGCAGTCGTCGCAGGTCCAGGCCGGGATCTGATGGCCCCACCAGATCTGTCGGGAGATGCACCAGTCGCGGATGTTGTCCATCCAGGCGTAGAAGGTGTTGTACCAGGTCTTGGGGTGGATGGCGGTTCGGCCGTCGCGCACCGCGGCCACGGCCTGGGCGGCCAGGGGCTTGACCGAGACGAACCACTGCAGGGAGGTGGTCTGTTCGACCACGGTTTTGCAGCGGTAGCACTGGCCCACCGCGTGGGCGTACTCCTCGATTTTTTCCAGAAATCCCTGGGCTTCGAGATCGGCGACGATCTGTTTCCGGCAGGCGAAACGCTCCAGCCCGGCATAGGGGCCGGCCGCCTCGTTCATGATCCCGGAGTCGTCCATGACCTTGAGCCGCTCCAGGTTGTGGCGCAGGCCGATCTCGTAGTCGTTGCGGTCGTGGGACGGGGTGACCTTGAGCGCTCCGGTGCCGAACTCCCGCTCCACATGGTGGTCGAAAACCACCGGGATGATGCGGTCGGTGAGGGGCAATTTGATGCCGATTTCTTGCAAATGCTTGTAGCGCTCATCGTCGGGATGCACGGCCACGGCGGTGTCGCCCAGCATGGTCTCGGGCCGGGTGGTGGCGACCACCACGTGGCCGGAGCCGTCGGCATAGGGGTAGCGGAGGTGGTAGAGCTTGCCCGACGTATCCTCATGCTCGACCTCGTCGTCGGAGAGCGCGGTTTTGCAGCGGGGGCACCAGTTGACGATGTAGTCGCCTTTGTAGATCAGCCCTTCCTTGTAAAGGCGGACAAAGACGGTGCGCACCGCCTTGGACAACCCCTCGTCCATGGTGAAGCGTTCCCGGTCCCAGTCGCAGGAGCAGCCCAGATGTTTGAGCTGGTTGATGATGGTGCCGCCTTTTTCCTCGCGCCATTGCCAGACCCGCTCGATGAACTGAGCGCGGCCCAGATCGTGGCGGCTCTTGCCCTCGGTGGCAAGCTGGCGCTCCACCACGTTCTGGGTGGCGATGCCTGCGTGGTCGGTGCCCGGCACCCAGAGGGTGTTGCAGCCGCACATCCGCTTGTAGCGGACCAGGACATCCTGCATGGTGTTGTTCAGGGCGTGCCCCACATGGAGAACGCCGGTGACGTTGGGCGGAGGGATCACAATGGAGAACGAGGGCTTACCCTCGTCCATGGTGGCCTGGAAGTTTTTCTGCTCCAGCCATTTTTTATACCACCTGGCCTCAACCTCTTTGAATTCGTAGCCCTTGGCCAGCTCATGGTCGCCGGTTGCGGCGGAGGGGTTTTCGCTCATCGGTTACATTACACTCCATGGTTTGGGAAGAAAGATGTTGGTGTAGAGATCCAGGGCATAGCGGTCGGTCATGCCGGCGATGAAGTCGCAGACCATCTGTTCCCGCGTGGTCGAATCGTCATAATCGATGACCTTTTCCCAGTGATCGTCCTTGTTGATGAAATATTCGTACAGCTCCCGCAGCACCTTTTTGGCTTTAATGAAGTCGTCATGCACCCGGTTGGTCTCGTAGACGTTTTCATAGAGAAAAGCGCGCAGTTCACTGATCCCCTCCAGCATTTGCGGGGTCATGCTCAGGGTTTCCCCGCCGTTTTTCAGGGTCTGAACCACAAGATCGTGGACCATGCTGCCGATCCGTCCGGAGTGGCTGGAGCCGAACAGCGTGTGGAGATGGGAAGGAATCTGCGATTCTTGAATAATCCCGGCCCGCACCGCGTCGTCGAGATCGTGGTTCACATAGGCGATGATGTCGGCGATGCGTACCACTCGGCCTTCCATGGTGGCGGGCAGCTCGGAGATGTCCTTGGGCAGAATCTCGCGGCGGCCCTTGGAGTGCTTGGCGATGCCGTCCAGCACCTCAACGGTCAGGTTGAGCCCGGCTCCTTTTTTCTCCAGGATGTTCACCACCCGCAGGCTCTGGTCGTAGTGGCGGAAGCCGCCGGGATAGAGTTCGTTGAGTACCGCCTCCCCGGCGTGGCCGAAGGGGGTGTGGCCGAGATCATGGCCCAGGGCGATGGCCTCGGTGAGATGGCCATTGAGGCGCAGGGCCACGGAGATGGTCCGGGCGATCTGGCTGACTTCCAGCACATGAGTGAGTCGGGTCCGGTAATGGTCGCCGGTGGGGGCCAGAAAAACTTGCGTTTTATGCTTGAGGCGCCTAAAGGACTTGCAGTGGATGATCCGGTCCCGGTCCCGTTGGTAGGCGACCCGGATGGGGCATTCCTCTTCGGGCCGGAGCCTGCCTTTGCTCTCCCGGCTCAGCGCGGCATAGGGCGCAAGGCCTGCGGCTTCGCGGGCCTCGATCTGCTGGCGGATGGAATGGTCCATGCTGAAACCTCATGCGATTATGAAAAAACAGGGTGAGGATACCGATAAACATAGAGAAAAACAAGTAAGGATTCAGCTGTCAGCCTGGGAGTCACTCTTCGTTCCGGGCCTCTATCTCTTCCATTTTGGCCTGGGCCTGCTCCCACTCCGCGTAGCTTCTTTTCAGCTTGTGGCCCAGGGAGGTGTATTCGTTGTTCAGTTCGGCGAACCGGTCCTGATCCTGGTAAAGCTCCGGGTCGGCCATGGCCTGTTCCAGCTGGCTCTTCCTGGCCTCGAGCTGTTCGATCTCCTGCTCGCAACGGTCAATAACCTTCTTGAACGGCGCAACCTCCTTGTTTTTTTGCTGGCGCAGGTCGGCCTGCAACTTTCGGGCTTCCTTGCCCTTTTTCCCCGGTTTTTCAGGGACGCTGCCGCCGGGTACGGCTTTGACCGGGGCTGCAATTTTTTGCTGGCTGTTGGCGGCTTCAGCATGGGTCTTGTGGAGATAGTAGTCGATATTGCCGTCAAAGATGGTGCCGTGACCGGCCTTGATCTCCAGCACCTTGCCGACAAAGGAGTTGGCGAAATAGCGGTTGTGGGAAACCACGATGATGGAGCCGTCGTACTGGCGCATCGCCTCCTGAAGCACCTCCTGGGACTGGATGTCCAGATGGTTGGTGGGTTCGTCCAGGATCAGGAGGTTGGCCGGGGTAGCGATCATCTTGGCCAGGGCCACCCGGCTTTTTTCGCCGCCTGAAAGCACCCCCACCTTCTTGTCCACGTCATCGCCGCGAAAAAGGAAGGCGCCCAGCAGGGAGCGGGTCTGGGTGACGCTCAGCTGGTTGCTAACCTGGCTCATGGTTTCCAGCACCGTGTAGCGGGAGTCGAGTTCCTGGGCTTGATGCTGGCCGAAGTAGGAGATGGTCACGTTGTGGCCGAAGCGGATGGAGCCGCTGTCCGGGGTGATGAGCCCGGCCAGGATCTTGACCAGAGTGGATTTGCCCGCGCCGTTGACCCCGAGCACGGCCAGCTTCTCGCCGCGCTGCATGGAAAAAGAGAGATCGCTGAACACCGGCTGGCCGCCGAACTGTTTGCTCATCTTCTCCACCTCCAGCACGGTTCTGCCGGAGGCAGGGGAGGGGGGAAAGCGGAAGGCGATGGTGCTTTCCGTTTCGTCCAGTTCGATCAGCTCTATCTTGTCCAACTGCTTGAGGCGGCTCTGCACCTGGGTGGCCTTGGTGGCTTTGGAGCGGAAGCGGTCCACGAATTTCATGGTCTGCTCGATCATGGCCTGCTGATTCTCGTAGGCCGCCCGTTTGATGATCATCCGGTTTGCTTTGTCCACCAGGTATTTTGAGTAATTGCCCTTGTAGACCGTGAGCTCGCCTAAAGAGATCTCCCAGGTGACGGTGGTGAGGTTGTCGAGAAAGGCGCGGTCATGGGAGATCATCACCATGGCCCCCCGGTGGTTTTTTAAAAACTCCTCCAGCCAGGTAAGCGATTCGATATCCAGATGGTTGGTGGGCTCATCCAGCAGCAGCAGATCCGGCTTGGCCAAAAGGATCTTGGCCAGCATCAAGCGCATGAGCCAGCCGCCACTGAATGAAATGCTGTCCTTGGCAAAATCGCTCGGGGAAAAGCCCAAACCAAGGAGTACCCTTTCAATCTGGGAATCCATGGTGAAGATGTCTGACTGGTCCAGCCGGTGCTGGAGATCTCCCTGGCGGTGGAGCAGGTCGGCGAAGCCGGGGTCTTCCGGCGGCACCTGGCCAAGATCATGGTTGACCTGATCAAGTTCTTTTTGCAGGGCCAGGGCCTCGGCAAAGGCGGTTTTCGCCTCATCAAAAAGGGAGCGGCCCGGGGCAAATGAGGCGATCTCCTGGGGCAGGTAGCCGATGCTGGTATTTTTGGAGCGGGCCAGGACCCCATCGTCCACCTGCTTGACTTGCGCCATGATCTTGAGCAGGGTGGATTTTCCCGCCCCGTTGACCCCGACCAGGCCGATTTTTTCGCCGGGATGGATGCGGACCGAGACATTTTTGAACAGGTGTTTGGTTCCGAACTGGATGGAAAGCTGGTTGATGGCAAGCATTATTTATGGGCTATGAGCTGAGATTGTTAATTAACGGAAAAAACAATCGCGCACCATAGCACATTTTGCCGGGTATTTCTAATAGATGTTGAAAAAGGTTTGGCGACCATGCCTCAAGCGCGGTTGTTTAAGGAGGTCGGTTTTCGGGAAAGGCCCAACTCTTGGGAAACCTGGGTGGCAATCTCCTCGATGGATTTGCCAGCCGTGGAGACGATGGGGATCTGGTGGTTGTGAAAGATGGTTTCGGCGGTCTGGATCTCCTCGCTGCAGGTGGAACGCTTGGCATAGTTGCTGTCCGCGTACCTTTTTTCCCGGACACTGTGGAGTACTTCCGGGGTGGTGGTCAGGCCGATGGCGCGCTTTCTGTTTCTGATTATTTCTTCCGGCAGAATGTATTCGCGGAGATATTCGGCGGTGAGGGGAAAGTTTGCCGATTTAAGCCCCATCTGCGTTGCCAGATACACGCTGACCGGGGTCTTGCCGGAGCGGGAAACCCCCAGCAGGATGACCTCGGCCTCATCCAGTTCATGAGTGTTTACCCCGTCATCATGTTCCAGACAGTAGTGGATGGCCTCGACCCGCTTGGCCATGGTTAGATTGTCGATATGCCGGGAAAAGCCCGGGACGCCAAGGGCCTTTGCTTCCAGGCAGCTTTCCAGGCGAGTCATGAATATCTCAAAGGCGTCAAAAAGCTCCACCTCGGGGGCATCGAAAACATCGCGAATTTCCTTGGTCATGATGGTGCTGAAAATCAGCGGCCGCCGGCCGGAGGATCTTTGCAGGATGTAGCCCAGAATTTTTTGTGCTTCTTCCCGGTTGAGAACAAAGGGGAATTTCTCTTCGTGAAAATTGATTTCCGGGAACTGGCAGATCAGGGCCTGGCCCAGGTTGGTCGCCAGTATTCCGGTGCTGTCCGAGATATAATACACGTCTTTAGATGACCACATGCCGCAGTACTCCTTATCGAGTAGAAAAGAAGGGGCGCGGCGGTCTCAGGCCGGTCACCTTCTTAAAAACAGGATCAATTATTGATGGACTCATAGGTCATTTTTTACACCCAAAGGGTATAAGTTTCGTATGAGCAGGCAAGCTGCTCAACTCAGCTTTAACGCAGAGGCGCAAAGTCGCAAGGTTTTAATCCTTTTATTTAAACATGTTGTCTTTGCGTCTCTGCGTCTTGGCGTTACGTATTTTAGATGTTGCGAGTCCATCAATTATTTATATTTTTTCGTGCAGAGAGCTCTTCCTGCCGGTTAGTCAGATTTTTCAGACGAAACGCCATGCTGGTCACATTCTCGAGCACAATATAGTTGTTCGGTCCTTCCTGGGCAAGGTTACCAATTATGGCCGCATCGGTATTGTGGGAGTTGGTGTTTTAGGGACTAAGTCATGGCCATCGGAAGGTTTTTCTCTTAGCCACGGCTCTGGATCAGGCCAATAATTTCTTCGGGCTCGGCAAAACGGCCGGCCGCATGCTTTGAAAAAATCAGGCGGCCGTCAGCAACGATCTCAAAGATGCCGCCTGAACCGGGAACAAGATCAATATCGGCCGCGAATTGTTTTCTGATTTCAGCTTCCAGCCTGGAAGCCCGTGGCAGATAGTTTCATTGTGTGCAGTAGGTGATGATAATTTTCATGGTGAGTTTCCGGGGAAAAATTATTTTTTGGACAATGGTAGATATCTTGAGTCTAATTTTTTACTGCTTGCGTATTTTCATCAGAAATTCTGACACATTGTGAAACATGAAAGCCAGCTTATACCGGCGAATGTATCTCCAGAGGCGGAGGCTATCCTTGAAAAACAGATAAAGCATTGATATTTTGGTAAGAAAGATATTGTGATCGTCTTCGTCGATCGTGATGCGGCTGATCCCGGCAGGTGAGGGTGGCTGGCATATTGGACATTGGTTGAAACCGGCACGGATACCTCGGGATTGGAGAAACGCCCATAGCTCAGAAGGTAGGGATCCATACGAACGTGGGGCTCCATGCGAACATAGGAGTCCATACGTATAGGCGCAATATCTGATTTCGGTGTTAATGTTTGCACGTAATATGTCCAGTTCCCCTGCAAAGCGTTGTATAAGCTCTTTCTCGTCGTACGGTTCATAAATCCCCAAGCCGGCATTGGCGAGCAGTCCTACGGTAAACCCGGATTCGATAAGTTCCCGGACTTCCTGCCAGGTCAGGCAGCGAATGGATGTTCCATTGACAGTCTGCGTCCCGCCGATAAATTCCGGCGCGATAAAGAAGGTGGCGGTGAAGCTATATTGTTTGAGGATAGGCACAATATTCACGATGGCGTTCTCATATCCTCCATCAATAGTAATCGCTATGGCGCGATTGCTCAATCGCTTAGTCCCGGTCAGGTGGTTCAGGGTGTCATCGAGGTTGACTACCTGGTACCCATTTGTGGATAGATACTGCATTTGACGCGCGAAGGCCTGGGTAGAAACGGCATTATCGACTTCAGGGGGATAATTGCCAACGTTATTGTATTGTAAAACGGAGATCTCTTTCATTACGTGTTCATAACTCCTTCGAGGCTTTTGAATTCGGATTGATAAAAAATTGTTTTTTGGTCATGGTTGCATAATATCACCCGAAAGGGGTTACCATCAATCATAGGGTTATTTAGCAGTAATCGGTTTTGATTGGGGCGCCACAGTCGCATGAAGGGAGGCTGCCGGTAATCATGCCGTTGATTAGGGAAACCGCGCACCCGACCCAGAATTAATAGGGGACAAGCCAGAATGGCACTAGTTTAAGCTTTTTTTGCACAAGAAACCACCTGAAAATATTGGTTAAAAACGGAGATTGCAAGGAAGTGATTCACAAGCTTCAGTCCTATGCCTTCATCAAGGTGAAGGCAACAATAATTGCGTTTTTTGAACCCCGCCGTCCTTTTATTTCCCGCAGGCGGCTTTGGCTGCTTCGGACGGTTGGCTCATGCAGGTGGCCATTGCCTCGATATCTGACCGACTCAGCTCTGCCCCGTTGAGGCGCATTCGGCTCAGGATTTCCTTCAATTCATTGGGATGGTTGCCGATTTGTTCGCATGCTACCTTTAGGGGGTGGCAGTTGGTGCAGGTCATTTTGAGATGCTTGTCGCAGGCGTCTGCCGCCTTGGCCGGAGTGGCGGCGAGCAAGACGGCCAAGGCCAGGATGGCCGGCAGGGGAAGGAAGGAAGTGGTGGGCATTGGTGATCCTCCTGTTGGTGTGATTTTATAATTACAGCCATAATCCCCAGCTATCAACCGGGAATGAGCTTGCGGCTGTCCTCTTTTTTGTCATCCGTTCCGCCATCACAAAAGCCCGATCTCGCAGAGCATCTCCTTGGCTGCGGTAAACAGTTCATCCTTGCCTGATTCGCTTCTGGCCTCGACGTAAAAACGTACCTTGGGCTCGGTGCCCGAGGGTCGGATCATAAGCCAGCTGTTGTCTTCCATGATCATCTTCCTGCCGTCGATGGTGATTACCGCGGTAATCATCTTTGTCTCGCCACCGATATCAAGCACCATCCCGACTGCATATTTTTCCAGTCTTGCCAAAGTGTCCAGCAGCTCCTTGCCCTGCCGGCTAACCTCAACCCCGCCCCTGGCCGGGTAATAATAGCCGTATTCATCCTGAATTTCGCGGAGATAGTCGCCAAGATTCATTCTAAGGGTGAGTATCATGTCCAGGGCGAGAAGCAGGCCGATGTAGGCGTCTTTTTCCGGGGTGTGGCCGATGACGGAGATGCCGTCAGACTCCTCGAAGCAGACTAGGGCCTTGCCGATCACCGGCTTGAACTCCTTGAATCCTACCCGCGGTTCAAAGATCTCCTCGTGCAACCCCCTGGCAATGGCGTTGGCGAAATTGCTCGTCGCCACGGTCTTGGCCACCAGGCCGTGTTTGCCCTTTTTCTCATGGAGATAGTGAAATGCCATGGCCCCGAAGAGATTCATGTCGATCTCGATTGTGCCATCGCTGAAGCGGATTCGGTCGGCGTCCGGGTCGATGATGACCCCGAGCTTGAGCGGCTCCGGCCTTTGTTGCAGGGTGGCGAGAACCTGCTGCATGTTCTGGGAGGAGGGTTCCGGCGCGACTCCGCCGAAGGTTGGGTCGGCCTGGTCGCGTAACAAAATGAGCCGGTTTGAGGGCTGATCGCCGAACAGGGAGCGCATGTGCACCCGGCTGGCGCCATGGACGCAGTCCACCGCAACCACGCAGTCCGGCGCGGCATGGAAGGCCGCCATTATCCCCTGGTAATCCAGGCCATGCAGGGTAGCGCCCCGGGAAACCAGTTCCTGCCAGCAGGCGAGGGCGTCGCATGGTTTCACCAGGGTTGCCTCCGAGGCCAGTGTCGGGGTTATGCCGCAGGCAATGAGTTGCCGAGCCTTTGCCGTGATGCGGCTGGTAATCTCCGAAGCGGCTGGGCCGGCGTCGGCGGCATTGAATTTAAAGCCGGCGTATTCCATGGGGTTATGGCTGGGGGTGAGGTTGATGGAAAAGGCGGCGTTCAAGATGAGAACCGCGGCGGAAAGGGTGCCGGTGGTCGCTTCCTGGGCATAGTACACGGTAATGCCGTTGCTGGTCAGCACCTCGATCGCCCGCTGGGCCAGTAGGCTGCCGCCGAACCGGTTGTCAAAACCGACCACGGCGCCCCGTTGCTGCGCTTCGCGAAAACTGCGCACGCCCAGAGCCGGGGCCAGGGCATCGTCCTGGTCAAGCTCGCGGTACATGGCAACAATGGCCTGGGCAACCTGGCCGACGGATTGCAGGGAGAAATCCTTGCCGATGATCCCCCGCCAGCCGGAAGTGCCGAAGGATACCTCTTTGCTCGGGGGATTGGTGTTGGTCCGAATTTCATCCTCAACCAAGGCGTATGCCTTGGCGATGGCTGCGCTTGTCTGGGTAAGGTCTGTCGAGCCGGGAGCAGCGCTGTTTTTAAGCTCCACCAGTTTTTGGATCAGGCCGAAATAGTCGCTGGTTGCATGGTTGTTTGGCGTGAGATATTTATGGAAAAGGGGCTCAATATTTTGGCTGATCATGGCGTGACCTTTGGCTGACAGGAAGATGGGAAAGGAACAAAAAAAAACATGTCACAGATACATTATGATATATACTATTTTATCCTTACTGGGCAACCGGTCAATTTTTAGCCGTTTGGTCAGGTTTCGATTGACCCGAAAGGCAAGATTCGCTATACATTGCTGGCATGATTTCGGGCGCAAAATCATAGGATTTTTCAGTGCGTTTCACGTCCTGAACTTTTAAGCTGAGTTGAGCAGCTCGCCTGCTCAAACGAAACTTATACCCTCTGGGGTGTAAATAAATAATTAGGGAGCAGAACACAATGGGTAAACATGACGAGGCTTTCATTCTCTGGTTTGATGATATCGGTATCGAGGATGTACCGCTGGTTGGCGGCAAGAACGCATCTTTGGGTGAAATGCATCAGAAGCTTACCTCAAAAGGTGTTGATGTCCCGAACGGTTTTTCCATTACCGCTTATGCCTATCGGCATCTGCTGAAAACCGCAGGTATTGCCCAGGCAATTGAAGATGCCCTGGCCGACCTTGACACCCACGATCTGCGCAATCTTCAGGCCCGCGGCGAGAAGGCGCGTCAGATTATTCGCACTGCCGAGTTCCCCGAGGATCTGCGTACGGCGGTGCTTGAGTCCTACAAAAAGATGGAGGAGATGTATGGCCCCAATACCGACGTGGCTGTGCGTTCTTCCGCCACCGCCGAGGACCTGCCGGACGCCTCCTTTGCCGGCCAGCAGGAGACCTACCTGAATATCCGCGGCCCGGAGCAGCTGATTGACGCCTGCCGCCGCTGTTTTGCCAGCCTTTTCACTGATCGGGCCATTTCCTACCGGCATGACAAGGGTTTCGGCCAGTTCGACGTTTATCTTTCCATCGTGGTCCAGAAGATGGTGCGCAGTGATTCCGCCGCCTCCGGGGTTTTGTTTTCCATCGATACGGAAAGCGGCTTCGAGGATGCGGTTTTTATTACCGGCGCCTGGGGCTTGGGAGAGACGGTGGTTCAGGGTGCGGTCAATCCCGATGAGTTTTACGTTTTCAAGCCGACCCTTAAAGAGGGCAAGCGGCCAATCGTCGGCAAGACCATCGGCAGTAAAGAAATCAAGATGATCTACGACAACGATCCTAAGACCGAAGAACCGGTAAAGACCATCAATACTACGCCGGAAGAGCGCGGCAAGTATGTAATCAATGACGACGAAATTCTCCAGCTGGCCAAATGGGCTTGCATCATCGAGGATCACTACGGCAAGGGCATGGATATCGAGTGGGCCAAGGACGGCGATGGGGTCAACGTCGGCACCGGCAAGCTCTTTATCGTGCAGGCCCGTCCCGAAACCGTGCATTCCCAGAGTTCTAAGGGCTCGATCGAAACCTATAAGCTGAAGGAGAAGGGCAAGGTCCTGGTCGAAGGTTTGGCGGTCGGCACCAAGATCGGCCAGGGTGAGGCCAACGTCATTGCCGCCGTGGTCGACATCCACAGCTTCAAGAAGGGCCAGGTGCTGGTTACCGACATGACCGATCCCGACTGGGAGCCGATCATGAAAATCGCTTCGGCCATCGTTACCAACCGCGGCGGCCGGACCTGTCATGCCGCCATTATCTCCCGGGAGTTGGGAATTCCCTGCGTCATCGGGACCGGCGACGGTTCCAAGAAGATCGCCCACGGCCAGAACATCACCGTTTCTTCGGCTGAGGGCGAGAAGGGCCTGGTTTATGAGGGATTGCTTAATTTCGAAATAGAACGGCTCGACCTCTCCAACCTGCCCCAGACCAAAACCAAAATCATGATGAACCTGGCCATTCCGGAGAAGGCCTTCTCCGAGTGCCAGATCCCCAATGACGGCGTCGGCCTGGCCCGGGAAGAGTTCGTCATCAACTCTCATATTGGGATTCACCCTCTGGCTCTCTTCAATTACGAAGAGTTGAAGAATTCTGCGGATCCGGAAAAACAGGCGGTGGTGCGGTTGATCGACAAGAAAACCACCGCCTATGCGGACAAGAAGCAGTTCTTCATCGACAAGGTTGCCGAGGGCGTGGGCCGCATCGCGGCAGGCTTTTATCCCAAGGACGTCATCGTCCGCCTTTCCGATTTCAAGTCCAATGAATACGCCAACCTCACCGGCGGCACTTTTTATGAGCCGCACGAGGAGAATCCGATGATCGGCTGGCGTGGCGCCTCCCGGTATTATGATCCCAAGTACCGGCCTGCTTTCGAGCTGGAGTGCAAGGGGTTGCTCAAGGCCCGTAACGACATGGGTCTCACCAACATCAAGCTGATGGTGCCTTTCTGCCGTACTCCCGAGGAGGGCAGGAGAGTCATCCAGGTCATGAAGGAGTGCGGCCTGGTTCAGGGGGAGAATGGTCTGGAAGTGTACGTGATGTGCGAGATCCCGTCCAACGTTATCCTGGCCGATGCCTTTGCCGACATTTTCGATGGCTTTTCTATCGGCTCAAACGATCTGACTCAGCTCACTTACGGCCTTGACCGCGATTCCGGTCTCCTGGCCGGGATCGCCGACGAGCGCCACGATGCGGTTAAGGAGCTGATCAAGATGGTCATCGCCACCGCCAAACGGCGCGGACGGAAGATCGGGATCTGTGGCCAGGGTCCCTCGGATTTCCCCGATTTCGCCACTTTCCTGGTGGAGTGCGGCATCGACTCCATGAGCCTGATTCCGGACACGGCGGTCAAAACCCGGCTGGCCGTGGCTGCCAAGGAGAAGGAGCTGGGAATCAATCCTTAGCCTTCTCTGGAGTAAGCACTAAAAAAATGGCCTCGCAGTGATGCGGGGCCATTTTTTTATATCCCCCATTTACAAAAAAGAGGGGTGAGGGGGGATTTGCGGACGGACCGTGCTATTGGGGTGTTTTAAACACCCCTCAATCCCCCTTTGTTATAGTTGAGTTGAGCAGCTTGCTTGCTCAAACGAAACTTATGCCCTTTGGGTGTAAAGGGAGAGGCTCTGTTTTATTGTCCCCGCTTGGGAGGGTTAAAACCCCCACCTTTAGGTGGCAGCTTTAGCGTATAATTGCTAAATTTCGAGTCATGACATACAGACATGGCTCACATACGGTATTCACTATCCACCTGCACT
>Ga0208863_1000298_pt1 | contig 59032 bp, 53 predicted proteins | sample RifOxyD3_FD_184040 | JGI IMG/M metagenome (GOLD analysis project Ga0208863, IMG submission 184040) | Soil microbial communities from Rifle, Colorado - Rifle Oxygen_injection D3 (SPAdes) | ecosystem: Environmental > Terrestrial > Deep subsurface > Rock core/Sediment | place: Rifle, Colorado... | reverse complement strand
ACGCTACGATATCTACGCTTGTTCATGGGGATACCTCCAACTTCTCGGTGGATACAATCTCAAGTCAAGCACTTGGGCTCCGAACTACGAGGGTCCCCTTCTTTTTTTCCTTTTTATAACTGACTACCGGGCTACGGTCAGGACGGCAACGATCTCCTCTACGGCGAGGCCGGCAACGACCTATTGGCGGGCGGGGCGGACAACGACCGGCTCTACGGCGGGGACGGTGCCGACCTGCTGCAAGGGGGTGACGGCAACGACCACCTGGCGGGCCAAGCGGGGGCCGACCTGTTGTTCGGCGGCAGCGGGGCCGACATCTTCTACTTCGGCGCCCTCAGTGACAGCACCTTGAACGAAGTGGACATCATCGCCGACTTCGAGGCCCAGGACCGCATCGACCTGAGCCAGTTGCACATCGCCTATGAGGATCTTTCGTTCAGCTTCGGTCAGGACTATACCGACATCCAGATCGAGGGTACGGAGTTCGATGTCCGTCTGGCGGGACAGCACCACCTGACACAGGATCATTTCCACCTCGCGTAAACCAATATGTCGGATAAGGACCCGATCAGGGCGGCACTCGATGAGTGCCGCCCGCTTTTCATGGCCGCATTCTGGTTCGGCCTCTTCATCAACGCCCTGATGCTGGCGGTGCCGATCTATTCCATGCAGGTACTGGATCGCGTTCTGTCGAGTGGATCGCTGGATACTCTGTTGATGCTGACGATCATCGTTGGCGTCTCGCTGCTGTTCATGGGACTGCTGCAAGGATTGCGCGCCCTGGTCTTTTCCCACATCGGCCGCTGGCTGAACGACAAGCTGTCGAGCGATATCGTCCACAAGACCCTCAATCTGGCCTTGTATAAGCCCAGTATCGGTTCCCAGCCGCTACGGGATCTGGCCACGATCCGGGGTTTCGTGACCTCGCCTGCGCTGGGGAGCCTCTTTGACGCCCCTTGGGCGATCATCTATTTCATCGTCATCTTCATGATCAACCTCTGGCTGGGGCTGACGGTAGTTCTGGGGGCCGTGCTAATGCTGGCGCTGGCACTGGTGACGGAGAAGCTTCCGGCAAAGCACTCGTCCTTGGCCAATGACGAGCAGATCAAGTCGATGCAGGCTATGGACGCGGTCATCCGCAACGCCGAGGTAGTCAAGGCCATGGGGCTCTTGGAGCAGGCCAGCAGACGCTGGCGTGTCCACAACCGGCAGTGGCTGGAGCATGCCTTCTCCGCCACCAATCTCCAGACGGTGGTTTCCCACGCTACCCGCACTCTACGCATGGGGCTCCAGGTATTGCTGACCGGCCAGGGAGCTTGGCTGGTGATCAGCGGCGGGATGTCCTCCGGCGGCATCATCGCCGTCTCTATCTTGTCCGGTAAGGCCTTGGCCCCCTTCGATGCCGCCGTCACCATCTACCAGACCTGGATCAACACCCAAAAAGCCTACAAGCGGCTCCAGGAACTGAACCCCGCCTCGACGGAAGCGAACCGGACCATGGTGCTGCCGGAGCCCAGGGGAGAGATCGCCATCGAAAAACTGACCTTTCAGGATAAACAGAGCAGCCGCTGGATAGTACGCGGTGTCAATATCCGTATCGAAGCGGGCGAAGCGGTTGGCATCATCGGCCCCAGCGGTACCGGCAAGACCACCCTGGCCCGTCTGCTGGTCGGGGTGGCGCAACCCACCTCGGGCTCTGTGCGACTGGATGGCGCGGCCCTCGATCAGTGGGACCCTGATCAATTGGGCCGGCTCATCGGTTATCTGCCCCAGGGGGTCGAACTCTTCTCCGGCACGGTGGCGGAAAATATCGCACGGCTGGAGGCGGAAGCGGACCCCCAGATGATCGTGGCAGCCGCGCAGATGGCCGAGGTCCACGACTATATCCTGCAATTGCCGAACGGCTATCAGACCGATATCGGCCTGAACGGGGCCTTGCTCTCCGCTGGGCAGAAGCAGCGCGTCGCCCTGGCGCGCTGTTTCTTCGGCGGGGTCCGGCTGGTGGTGCTGGACGAACCCAATGCCCACCTCGACGCCGAAGGCGAACTGGCGTTCGTCAAATGCATCATGAACGCCAAGGAGCGGGGCATCACCACCATCACCATCGCCCATCGGCCTTCGGTCTTGCAGAAGGTGGATAAGATCCTGGTGTTGCAGGGCGGCGAAGCCAAGATGTTCGGACCGGCCGTCGAGGTCCTCGATAAGATGACACGGCCGGAGCAGAACGTCCGCCCGATCCGTAAACACCAGGATACGGAGCTGGAGGCGAACAGTGTCAACTAACGACGCCAGGGAACAGCGGCCGGGGCGCTTCGACATTTTCGGCTATCACTTCGAAACGGCCGGTAGGGCGCCCGCCCTGTTCGGCTATCTCATTCTTGTGCCCTTCCTGCTGATCTTCCTGGTCTGGGCGATGTGGGCACCTCTCAGTGCAGCCGCCATCGCCAACGGCGAGATCGTCCTCAACTTCGACCGGAAGAAGGTCCAGCATCTGGAAGGCGGCATCATCGACAAGCTCCTGGTCGCCGAGGGCCAATTAGTGCGGAAGGACGACCCGATCCTGATCATCCGCGATGTTCCCCAACGGAGCCAGATCGATACCCTTTACGAGCAGATCGCCAATACCCGCGCCTCACTGGCCCGGCTGCGGGCAGGACGGGATGGAACGGATACGCCCGATTTCAGCGGCCTGGATACTGGCCTGGAACTGCCGCTGGGGAAGGCTGAGGCGCTGATTGCCTTGCAGCGCCGTCTCTTCGAGACCCGCAAGCAGTCACTGATTTCGAAGATAGAGATCATTCAGGCCCAGAAGGCGCAATCCCGGAGCGAAATCACCGGCCTGGAGGCCCAACTCGTTGCCACCAGTACTCAATTGAAACTGGTTTTTGAGGAATACAACAGCGTCAGTACCTTGCGGGAAAAGGGATACACGCCACTGGATAAGATCAGGGAACTGGAAAAGGCCATGGCCGAGTTGCAGGGAAAGATTGGTGAGCTGGCGGCTAGTATCGCCCGTTCTCAGCACGGAATACTGGCCGCCGAGATGCAAATCCACAGCCTCAACAACGAACAGCAGCAGTCGGTGCTGGACGAGTTGCAGAAGAGCGAGCTTTCGCTGCAAGAGATGACACATCAACTCACCTCCATCATGGACCAGCTCACCCGCACCACCGTCAAGGCCCCGAGTTCGGGCAGGGTCATGGACCTGCAATTCCATACGGAGGGGGCAGTCATAGCCCCTGGCGAGCGCATTCTCGATATCGTCCCCGTCGATGACCGGCTCATCGTCGAGGCCAAACTGCTGCCCACCGACATCGATCTGGTACATGAGGGAGGCAAGGCCAAGGTTTTGCTGTCCGCCTACAAGGCGAAAAAGGTGCCCAAGATCGATGGGGTGGTCGATACCATCTCCGGCGACATCCTCTCCAACGAGATGACGGGGGAGAAGTATTTTCAGGTTCGCGTCGCAGTGGACGAGAGTGCACTGAAAAAACTCACCGCCGAGGTGACTCTCTACCCCGGCATGCCGGTACAGGTCTTCTTCATCGAACAGGATCGGACCCTGGCCGATTACCTGCTTTCCCCAATTACAGACGCCACCTATCGCGCCTTCCGCGAGGAGTAACCATGACAGCCAATGACTTTTACACGCCGGAAAGCGGCATCCTGACCCGCATGAGCCGGGCGAAGCGCGATCAATTGATCGGCGAGATCGTCGGCCTCATGCTGGGTTCTGAGATGTATCGGCGGTATTTCATCAACGATATTGGCGCGGTTTTTCTGCCGCCAATCCATCTCAATCAGTTCCGTATCTACCGGCAGGGTGAACGCCCGGTAGGACTGGTGACTTGGGCATGGCTGACGGAGGAGACGGAACGGAAATATGTGGCCGGGAAATACAACCTGAGGCCCGAGGACTGGAACGCGGGCGACCTAGGCTGGATCATCGATTTTATGGCCCCCTTCGGCCATGCGGCAAAGATCGTTCACGACCTCAAGCACAACATTTTCTCCGACAAAATCGGCAAGGCGATCCGCATGACACCCGAGGGCAGGGTGCGTGGTATATGGAAATTGCATGGGGTGAATCGAATCAACGAGGCACGAGGGATGTGCATGGATGATTTGCGGGCCGGGTTGCAAGTTTGATTGTAATTATTTCGTTGCCCCCTCCCCAACCCGCTCTCCTGAAAGGGAAATACGTTTTTTGTAGTCTGTAGCGGGGATAACTAGAAGGAGATCGGCCAGCGGTCCAGGAGATCACCCCACTGGAGCCAAGCCATGAATCGAGGTCTGGACCTTGGCCTCTTTGCCCGCGATGTTCATGAGCAGGATGACCCGCTCCGAGCCGCTACGGGCATGGATGATGGCTTCGATGTCTTGGAAAGGGCCTTCCAGGATGCGGACCTTGTCGCCGATGTCGAGGGCGGGCGGTTCGAGGGGGATAAAGCCCGCTTCATCTTCCCGCTGGCGCAACGCTTCGATCAGGCCGGCGGAGACTGAGGCATAGCGGTCTCCGAAACGCACCAGGCTGGTGACGCCGGGGGTCGAGCGGATGGGCATCCAGTTGTCCACCCCGGCGGTCAGGTGAATAAAGAGATAGCGGGGGAACATGGGCTCGATCAGGTCCCGGTATTGGCCCCGCAGGCGTTTCTGGCCTTTCAGGCGCGGCAAATAAACCTCATAGCCCTGGTTCATCAGATTACGCGCGGCATCCTCTTCGCCGCGTGGCTTGGTAAACAACAGACGCCAAGCTCTGGATTCCATCTCTTTCTCCATATCCCGTTTTACAGCAGGCCGCTATAATCCATGGTTTTTCGGGACCAGGCAATCCTGGTCCGCTGATCCGACAGGCCAACATTTACGGAGCGCCCGATGTCTAGCGTTAAAAAGGTGGTGCTCGCCTATTCCGGCGGGCTGGATACCTCCATCATCCTCAAGTGGTTGCAGGACAATTATCACTGCGAGGTGGTGACCTTCACCGCCGACATCGGTCAGGGCGAGGAGTTGGAACCGGCACGCGCCAAGGCTCAGGCCATGGGCGTCAAGGAGATCTACATCGATGACTTGCGCGAGGAGTTTGCCCGCGACTTCGTCTTCCCTATGTTCCGTGCCAACGCCCTTTACGAAGGTGAATACCTGCTGGGAACCTCCATCGCCCGGCCACTGATTGCGAAGCGACTGGTGGAGATCGCTATCGAGACCGGGGCCGATGCCATCTCCCACGGCGCCACCGGTAAGGGCAACGACCAGGTGCGCTTCGAGCTGGGGGCCTATGCCCTCAAGCCCGACATCCGGGTGATCGCCCCCTGGCGCGAGTGGGATCTGCTGTCGCGCGAGAAACTGATGCAGTATGCCGAGACCCACGGTATCCCGGTCGATTTCGCCAAGAAGGGCAAGAAATCGCCCTACTCCATGGACGCCAATCTGCTGCATATCTCCTACGAGGGCGGCATCCTGGAAGACCCCTGGCTGGAGCCGGAGGATGACATGTGGCGCTGGACCCTGCCGCCGGAGAAGGCCCCGGACCAGCCCTGCTATGTGGAACTGACCTACGAGCGGGGCGACGTCATCGCAGTGGACGGCCAGCCCCTATCCCCGGCCCAGGTCATGGCCCACCTAAACAAGCTGGGCGGCGAAAACGGCATCGGCCGCGACGATATCGTCGAGAACCGCTACGTGGGCATGAAGTCCCGCGGGGCCTATGAGACCCCGGCCGGCACCATCATGCTCAAGGCCCACCGGGCGATGGAATCCCTGACCCTGGATCGTGAATCGGCCCACCTCAAGGACGATTTGATGCCCCGCTACGCCTCGATGATCTATAACGGCTACTGGTTCAGCCCAGAACGGGAGGCCTTGCAGGCATTGATCGACAAGACCCAGGAACGGGTCAACGGCACTGTGCGGATGAAACTCTACAAGGGCAACGTCATCGTCGCCGGGCGCAAGTCCGAAGACAGCCTCTTCGACGCCAACATCGCCACCTTCGAGGACGACGCCGGCGCCTACCACCAGGGCGACGCCGAGGGCTTCATCAAGCTCAATGCCCTGCGTCTGCGGGTTGCCGCCCGCCGCCGGAAGTAATCCCTTTTATCCCGCGCAAAGGCGCCAAGCCGCAAAGGAATAAAACCTCTCCCCCTCCCCAGCCCTCCCCCAGCGGGGGAGGTGGGTGTCTCAGGGATTCTCTGCGTCTTGGCGCCTTTGCGCGAAATCCCCTTCTCAAAGGATCAACCTTGAAGTCAATCAACCAACGCATCGCGGAAGAGCTTTCAGTCCAGGAACGCCAGGTGGCCTCGGCGGTTGCGCTGCTGGACGAGGGGGCGACGGTGCCCTTTATCGCCCGCTATCGCAAGGAGGTCACCGATGGTCTCGACGATACTCAACTGCGTAACCTCGAAGAGCGTCTCGGATACCTGCGGGAGCTGGAGGACCGCCGTGCGGTCATCCTCAAGTCCATCGAGGAGCAGGGCAAGCTGACCCCCGACTTGGCGAAGGCGGTCCATGGGGCCGACACCAAGACCCGCCTGGAGGACCTCTACCTCCCCTACAAACCCAAGCGGCGCACCAAGGCCCAGATCGCCCGCGAGGCGGGTCTCGCCCCCTTGGCCGAGACGCTGCTGCAAGATCCCTCGTTGCATCCTGAAACCGCAGCCGCAGACTACATCGATGCCGCCAAGGGCGTGGCCGACGCCAAGGCGGCCCTGGACGGGGCACGCCAGATCCTGATGGAGCGGTTCGCCGAGGACGCCGACCTGGTGGGCCGTCTGCGCGATTACCTCTGGGACAACGCCATCCTGAAATCCACCCTGGCCGAGGGCAAGGAGCAGGAAGGGGCCAAGTTCCGCGACTATTTCGATTACGCCGAGGCGATCAAGGCCATCCCCTCCCACCGCGCTCTGGCCCTGTTCCGGGGGCGCAACGAGCAAATGCTCAACCTCCAGCTTTCAATTGACGAGGATGCGGTATCCCCCACCCCTTGCGAGAGCACCATTGCCGCTCGCGTGGGCGTGGCCAACAAGGGCCGCCCGGCGGATGCCTGGTTGATTGAGACCGTTCGTTGGGCCTGGAAGGTCAAGATCCTGCTCCATCTCGACCTGGAACTGATGACCCGCCTGCGGGAGGCGGCCGAGGAAGAGGCCATCCGGGTCTTCGCCCGCAACATGAAGGATCTGCTTCTGGCCGCGCCCGCCGGGCACAAGACCACCATCGGACTCGATCCGGGGCTGCGCACCGGGGTCAAGGTAGTCTGCGTGGACGAGACCGGCAAGCTGCTGGACAGCGGCGCCATCTATCCCCATGTCCCACGCAACCAATGGGACCAGTCCATTGCCGTTCTGGCGCTGCTGGCCAAGAAGCACGGGGCCAGACTCATCGCCATCGGCAACGGCACCGCCTCGCGCGAGACCGACAAGCTGGCGGCGGATCTGATCAAGCTTCACCCTGGGTTGGGCCTGACTAAATTAGTCGTCAGCGAGGCGGGCGCCTCCGTCTATTCCGCCTCGGAGCTGGCGGCCAAGGAGTTCCCCGATCTGGATGTCTCCCTGCGCGGCGCGGTCTCCATCGCCCGCCGCCTGCAAGATCCCCTCGCCGAGCTGGTGAAAATCGACCCCAAGTCCATCGGCGTCGGCCAATACCAGCATGACGTTTCTCAATTGAAACTGGCCCGCACCCTGGACGGGGTAGTGGAGGACTGCGTCAACGCCGTAGGCGTGGACGTGAACACCGCCTCGGTGCCACTGCTGGCAAGGATCTCCGGACTGACGCGCACCCATGCCGAAAATATCGTCGCCTTTCGCGACCAGAACGGGGCCTTCAAAAACCGCAAGCAATTGCTCAAGGTGCCGCGCCTGGGCGAGAAGACCTTTGAACTGGCCGCCGGGTTCCTGCGTATCAGCAACGGCGACAATCCCCTGGACGCCTCCGCCGTCCACCCCGAGGCCTATCCGGTGATCGAGCGCATCCTGGGCGAGACCGGCAAGGATGTCTGGGGACTGATCGGCGACACCGCCTTTCTCAGAAAACTCGACCCGGCCCGCTTCACCGACGAGCGATTTGGCCTGCCGACCGTGACCGACATCATCCGGGAGTTGGAAAAACCGGGGCGCGACCCCCGTCCCGAGTTCAAGACAGCGGTCTTCAAGGAGGGCGTCGAGGCGATTACCGACCTGGAACCGGGGATGATCCTGGAGGGAGTAGTCACCAACATCACCAACTTCGGCGCCTTCGTCGATATCGGTGTCCACCAGGACGGGCTGGTTCACATCTCCCTGATGTCGGACAAGTTCGTCAAGGACCCCCACGCCGTGGTCAAGGCGGGCGAGCTGGTCAAGGTGAAGGTGATGGAGGTGGACGTGCCGCGACAGCGCATCGGGCTCTCCATGCGCCTGGACGAACAGCCCGGCGAGAAGATCGGGCGCGAGTCAACTCCCCGCCGGGATGGCCGCAAGCCGGAGAAGAAATCGTCTCCCCCAGCCGGTGGTGCCATGGCCGATGCGCTGGCTCAGGCATTCAAGAAGCGATAGCCGTCATCAAAAGCAGGCCGGGTTAGGGTACGCCTAACCCGGCCTGCGTTTATTCCTTAACGCACCGGTTTCCGCAGGCGGTTGAAATGCATTTATGTCCAGATCCGCAATCGCTGCTTGTTGTGCATTGCTCCCAGCATGACTCACAACCGGAAGGGCAGGTGCCCGCCAGCAACAGAGCCGGAGGCGTTCCTTCTGTAGCAATTTTCCGGTCAAGGATTTGGCCAGTCAGGTCCGCTTGAGTAGCCGCCAGGGCGGCACCAAACGAGAACACCAGCACCAACGCCAGAACAAATGATTTGATCTTCATCTGACAGTCTCCTTTTTGGCTAAACAACAGGCGAAACACAGGGTGAACTCTCACTATAGTTCAAGTTCGGTTGAGCGTTGGGGAATGGCTGTTGGGTTTCAGACCGAATCAATAGCCTCTATGGGCATTAATCCGTAGGGCTCGTTCTACACCATCTTGCGTAGCTCGTACTCCAAAATACCCTCGGCGCCTGCGGCCTTGAGGTGGGGGATCAGGTCACGCACGAGATGGATGTCGACCACGGTCTCGATGGCGAGCCATTCCCGGTCGTAGAGGTGGCTTACGGTGGGGGCGTGCAGGCTGGGCAGCATGCCCACGATCTGTTCCAGCCCGGTGGCGGGGATGTTCATCTTCAGGGCCACCTTGCGGCGGGCGGTCAGTGCAGCCTGGAGCAGCAGGGCGATTTGGGCGATCTTCTCCCGTTTCCAGGGATCGCCCAGGGCCGCCCGGTTGGCGATGAGACGGGTCTCGGTGTGCAGCAGATCGCAGACGATACGCAGGCCGTGGGCCTTGATGGTGCTGCCGGTCTCGGTGATCTCCACCACGGCGTCCACCAGCCCTTCCACCACCTTGGCCTCGGTGGCGCCCCAGGAAAATTCCACCTGGGCATCGATGCCCTGCCCGGCGAGGTAGCGCCGGGTGAACCCCACCAGCTCGGTGGCGATCTTCTTGCCCTGGAGATCTTCTACCGACCGGATGGGGGAGTCCTGGCGCACCACCAGCACCCAGCGGCAGGGTTGATCCGAGCTTTTGGAATAGACCAGTTCACAGATTTCCTCGACGTCGGCCTGGGTCTCCAATATCCAGTCGTGACCGGTGAGTCCGAGGTCCAGGGTGCCGTTGGCGACGTAGGGGGCCATCTCCTGGGAGCGGACCAGGGCGCAACTGATCTCCGGATCGCTGATGGCGGGGAAGTAGTTGCGCGAGTGCGGCGAGATGGTCCAGCCGGCCTGGTTGAAGAGCGAGATGGTGGCCTGTTCCAGGCTGCCCTTGGGAATTCCCAGTTTCAGTTGCGGCATGGGTCTGTCTTTTGGTGGAGGGGATGGACGGATTCTACCCGCACAAGAACGCCCCGGTAACACCTTTTCAGCCGGTCAGAGCACCAGATCGCCGACCATCAGCCCGTATTTCCCTTCATGGATGGTCTTGTGAATGGTGACTGGACAGTTATCTGCCCCCCGACTGTAGTTGGTCAGGCTGACGACGGGTTGAGCCGGGTAGGGTTGCTTGTTGGGGTCAAGCAGAAGCATGACATTGGGTTTCAGCCTCGCCCCCGGATTTTGGGACACGATAATGCCCACCTCACCGGTGCTGAGTTCCACCAGGGAACCGGTCGGATAGGTGCCGAGCACCCGGATGAACTGCTCCACCAGGGTTTCGTCGAAGTAGCGGTTTCGTTGCTCATAGAGCATCTGGATGGCATTGGCGGGTGAGATGGTCTTGGCAAAGGGACGCGGGGTGGTGACGGCGACGTAGAAATCGATGATCCCCGCCATCTGCCCGAAGAGGGGGATCTGGTTGCCCTTCAGCCCGTCGGGGTAGCCGCTGCCGTTCAGCCGTTCGTGGTGGGTCCGTACAATGGCAACGATATCGGGGCTCAGGTCGTGGCTGCCCGAAACCATGTCCAGCCCCTTTTGTACGTGGGTCTTCATCAGCTCCCACTCCTCTGGGGCGAGCCTGGGCCGCTTATAGAGAAGTTCGACCGGCAGGGCCGTCTTGCCGATATCCATGAGCATCGTGCCCGCCGCCAGGGACTGGAGATCCTTCTCCGGCAGGCCCAGCTTCCGGCCGAACACGGCGGCCCAGACCGAAGAATTGAGCGCATCCCGGTAAAGATAGGAGTCGAAGTGCTTGATACGGGTCAACCAGACATAGGCGTCCGGGTTGCGCGAGATGCTGTCGACCATGAGCCGGATGGGCTCGGATAGCCTCTGTCCCAGCAGTTCCTGGTCCCTCCTTACGATTTCCTCAATCTCCGTGACCAGCAGGGAAACCCGCGCGTGAGAACCTTTAGACGAAAGCACTTCCTCCTCGAAATCGGTCTCGATCTCGTAACGCCGCTGGTGAAGCAGCTTGGTGGAGGGGAGAGTGGGAGTGCGGTCGGCGGGCAGTGCGCGCAGCTCGATCTCGTCGTCCGGGACCATGATGTAGACGTGGTCCGCGTACTCTTGCAGTTGCTGTAACTCCTGTTGCGCCCGCACCAGAAAACCCTGGAACAGAAAAGGCGTTTCGCTCCAGGGACGGTCGAGGCTGGAGACGAACATCCCTATTTCGACTTCCGAGGAGGGAATCTTTTTGACGGGCATAGGAGACTGAGAACTTGGGTATTTAGATTCAGTAAAGAGTGTAGCGCACTGAATCCGCGCCGTGGCATTTGGCGCCTGGGCCACGAGTCGCCGGAACGTGAAAATCAAGCTTCCAGGGCGCTATGTAAGCCAGTTTTGGACAGAATTTCCCAGGATTCACAGGTTTTATAGTAATGCTCCCGTAAATCCTGTCCAATTTCATTCTCTAAGGCGGTTGCCTGGCCCCAGGGGCTCGATTAGAAGACCAGGCTGGGCACCTTGACCTTTTTCGGCTGTTCCGGTGCGGCCTCCGCCGAGGCCTCGGTCTTGGCATCGGCCGGCTTTCCAGGCTTGGCCGTTGTTTGGGCCGCCTTGTCGGCGACGGCCTTGGCGTCTGTCTTGGTCTCGCCGGTTTTGGCCTTTGGCTGTTCTGCCGGCTTCTGATCCTTGGTCTTGGCACCCTGGGTGGAAGCGGTTTTGTCCGTGGTGGTGGCTGGTTTCTTGGGCTTCTCGCCGGAAACAGCCGTTACCGGGGCTGCCGTGGCAGATTTCTCTTGCTTGGCTGGCGGGCTAGGGTGTTTCGTCTCTGCCGGCTTCGGCGCGCCGGTTCCCGGCTTTACTTCCTTGACGGCCGTCTTTGCGGGTACATCCGGCTTGGTCGGGGGAGCCTCATGGTCAAGGTCGAGGGGATCGATCACCATCGGGTGTTCGGCCACCGATTCCGCTTGCCCTTGCGGGATAGCCTGGTTCAGGGAAGGGGATTCCATCTCCGTCAGGGCCGGCGGGTGCCTGGGTAAGGGTTCGGGCTGCGGTTCGGCGGGCTCGGCCGGTTGCGGCTGTTCGGGTTGTTCCGCCAGGGGCTCCAAGCCAGTCTGCTGGGACTCAAAGGGCGCCGTCGAGCCCTCAGGCGCTGCATTCTGTTCTTCAGCCGGGGGTTGATCCATCTCGGTAAGACCGCTCTCATCGGCCAGTTCGCTGCCACGGGTCTTGAGCTGTTTGATCAGGGCGTCTATGCCATCGCGGCGCACATGCTCGGAAAAACTGGTGCGGTAGTTGGAAACCAGGCTGATGCCGTCGATCTTGACATCCACCACCTTCCAGGCACCGTCTTCCTCGGACTGCAGCAGGTAATCCACCGGCAGGGGCGGGCTGGCGCCGTCGCTGATCCGCGTCTTGACCACGGCCTGCCGGGCGTCGGGCTGCATGCGGAAAGGCAGGTACTCGATGGCCTGATCGGAGTAGTTGAGCAGGGCGACGGCATAGGTCCGCACGAGCAAGATCTGGAATGCCTCGGCGAAGTTGGTCTGCTGCTCGGGTGAGGCCTTCAGCCAATGCTTGCCCAACACACTGCGCGACATTTTGAGGAAATTGAAGTGGGGCAGGATGTACTGGTTGACCAGCTCGTAAATCTTGGAGGTATCGACCTCAAGAGATTTCTTGTTGGTCTGCACCTGCGAAAGCACCTTGTCCGCCGTCGCGCGCACCAGTTGATCCGGCGACAGCGACACGGCCGCCTCCGCCGCCATGGGGAGAAGGGCGGCCATTACCGACAGGGCGACAATCCTCAGCAACTTACACATCTCTAGAATTCTCCATCCAAACACCCTCTTTTTCCGGCAGAGGGTCAGCAAAAAATTTGGAAAATGATACTCCAAACCCTTGACGATGGATCAAGAGTTATTCATCCAAGTGTATTCATCCAAGGGGAGCGACGGGGTAGCAATGCCCTCGACCTCCTCAGTCATCTGGGACCGAACAGAGCGGTGCCGATGCGCAGGATGGAGGCGCCCTCGGCGATGGCGGCTTCCAGGTCGTCCGACATCCCCATGGAGAGGGTGTCGAGCTTCAGCCCTTGCGACTGGAGTTTCTCCAGCAGTTGCCGCAGGCGGCGGAAGGGAGCGCGCTGTTGCTCGAAATCCGCTTCGGGTGCGGGTAACGCCATCAGGCCCCGCAAGGCAATGCGGGGCAATGCGGTGATTTCATGGGCCAGGTCCATGGCGGCCTCGGGTTCGATGCCGCCCTTGCTGGCCTCTCCGCTCAGGTTGATCTGGAGGCAAAGGTTCAAGGGGGGCGACTTTTCAGGCCGCTGTTCGGAAAGGCGGCGAGCCTGCCTGATATCGTCGATCCCATGAACCCAGGAGAAGCTTTCCGCGATCAATCGTGTTTTATTGCTTTGTATCCGGCCAATGAAATGCCACTCTATATCAAGGGCGGCAAGGCCTGTCATCTTGTCCAGGGCTTCCTGGAGGTAATTCTCGCCGAACAGGCGTTGGCCTGCCGCATAAGCAGCTAAAATGGCCTCTGGCGGTTTAGTCTTGCTTACCGCGAGGAGGCGGACGCTGCCCGGATCGCGCCCGTATTTCAGGGCGGCACGTTGAATGTCGTGTCTAAGGCGCTGGATTCGCTCTGATATTTCCGTCATGGCGTGAGGCTCGAACCCTTGTAAAATGAAAAAACGGGGGCGCGCTTGCTACACTGAACGCTCCCGGAATCGAATGATACTGAGTTAACCGCAAGAGGTAATAGATGGATATCGCGGAATTGCTGGCGTTCTCCGTCAAGCACGACGCCTCCGACCTGCACCTGTCGGCCGGTCTGCCGCCGATGATTCGTGTCGATGGCGATGTCCGCCGCATCAACGTGCCGCCGCTGGATCACAAAGTGGTCCATTCGCTCATTTACGACATCATGAACGACAAGCAGCGCAAGGATTACGAGGAGTTTCTGGAATGCGACTTCTCGTTCGAGATCCCCGGCCTGGCGAGGTTCCGTGTCAACGCCTTCAACCAGGATCGCGGGGCTGCGGCGGCCTTCCGTACCATCCCTTCCAAGGTGCTGAGCCTGGAAGATTTGAGGGCGCCGGATGTGTTCAAGGAAATCGTCAATGTGCCGCGCGGGCTGGTGCTGGTGACGGGGCCGACCGGCTCCGGCAAGTCCACCACCCTGGCGGCCATGATGGATCATCTGAACGACAGCAAGTACCACCATATTCTGACCATCGAAGACCCCATCGAATTCGTCCACGAGAGCAAGAAGTGCCTGATCAATCAGCGCGAGGTGCACCGGGATACCCTGGGCTTCTCCGAGGCGCTTCGTTCCGCCTTGCGCGAAGACCCGGACATCATTCTGGTGGGCGAAATGCGCGACCTGGAGACCATACGCCTGGCCCTGACCGCGTCCGAGACGGGGCATCTGGTGTTCGGTACCCTGCATACCAGCTCCGCCGCCAAGACCATCGACCGTATCATCGACGTTTTCCCCGCCGCCGAGAAGGCGATGGTGAGGTCCATGCTGTCCGAGTCCCTGCGCGCGGTCATCTCCCAGACTTTGCTGAAAAAGATCGGGGGAGGCCGGGTCGCGGCCCATGAGATCATGATCGGCACCCCCGCCATCCGTAACCTGATCCGCGAGGACAAGGTGGCGCAGATGTATTCCGCGATCCAGACCGGCCTGGCCGTGGGGATGCAGACCCTCGACCAATGCCTCCAGGACATGGTGCGGCGGGGCCTGGTAAACCGCTTGGAGGCCCGTTCCCGCGCCCAGAACAAAGAGGTCTTCGCCGGCTGAACCTATGGAAATCGCAGCCTTACTCAAACTGATGGTCCAGCGCCAAGGGTCGGATCTGTTCATTACCGCCGGCAGACCGCCTTGTCTCAAACTCCATGGCGTCATCAAGGCAATCTCGAAGCACCTCCTCACCGATCAGGAGGCGCGGGAGATTGTTTTCAGCGTCATGAACGACAAAATCCGGCGCGAGTTCGACGCCACCAAGGAAGCGAATTTCGCCATCAATCCCGCCAAGATCGGTCGCTTCCGCGTCAGCGCCTTTATCCAGCGGGATCAGGTGGGAATGGTGATCCGCCGCATCGAATCACAGATTCCTACCTTCAAGGATCTACAGCTCCCACCCAAACTGCGCGAGATCGCCATGTTGAAACGGGGCCTGGTGGCCATTGTGGGGGCGACGGGGAGCGGCAAGTCGTCAACCCTGGCTGCCATGGTCGGCCACCGGAATCGCCACAGCACCAGCCATATCATCAGCATCGAGGACCCCATCGAGTTTGTGCATGAGCACCAGCAGTCGATCGTCACCCAGCGCGAGGTGGGCATAGACACGGAATCCTATGAGGTGGCGCTGAAGAACACCTTGCGCCAGGCGCCGGACGTGATCCTCATCGGCGAGGTACGTACCCGTGAAACCATGGAATACGCCATTGCATTCGCCGAGACGGGCCACTTGGTGCTCACCACCCTGCATGCCTCCAATGCCTACTCGGCCCTGGACCGCATCATCAATTTCTTCCCCAAGGACCGGCGGGACCAACTCTTGCTCGATCTCTCGCTCAACCTGCGCGCGGTCATCGCCCAGGACCTGATACAACAAACGGATGGCAAAGGACGGGTTCCGGCGGTGGAAATCCTCATCAACACCCCCCTGGTTCAAGACATGATCCGCAAGGGCGATATCCATAAGATGAGAGAATTGATGAGGCGATCCGGGGAAGAGGGGATGATGACCTTTGACCAGTCCCTGTTCATCCTCCACCAGAACGGGCTCATCTCCTATGACGATGCGCTGACCCACGCGGATTCGGCCAACGAGGTCCGTTTGATGATCAAGCTGGATAAGGAAAACAGCCAGTTGGGTGGTCGCTTGCAGGATGAGTTGCCTTCACGTCTGCTGCTGGATGATGGTTGAGGCGGATTCACCAATCGAATAACCCTATTCGGGATGCGCGCGAGATGGATAGAGAGACATCGATTTACCTGGATCTCGTGCGGTTCGCGAGCACCATGGTCGTCATGGTCTCGCATCTCTCGTTCGAGCGGTTCAGCGGGGGCTATCTGAAGGGCGCCTTCCCCTTAGGGCATGAAGCCGTCATCCTGTTCTTCGTCCTGAGCGGCTACGTGATCTCCTATGTGGCGGACGTGAAGGAGAACAACCTCAAGGACTACACGATCAGTCGGCTGGCCCGTCTCTACTCCGTCGTTATTCCCGCCCTGTTGCTTGTCCCTCTCCTGGATGCCATTGGGGGCGCACTGGATGCCGCCCTCTACGCGGACCAGACCCTCGCCTCCTATTTTCCGCTCAGGCTGCTTGCCAACCTGTTGTTCCTGCAAGAGGCATGGACGCTCAGCGTCCGGTATCTGAGCGACGCCCCCCTTTGGTCGCTGGGTTATGAGTTCTGGTACTACCTGTTATTCTCGGTGTTCGTGTTTTTGGAGGGACGGAAGCGGTGCCTATTGTTGCTGGCAGCCTCCCTGGCGGCGGGTCCCAAGATATTGCTGTTGATGGTTCCCTGGCTGCTGGGGGTGGGGGTCTACCGTCTCCATAAGACCCAATCGCTCGATCGCTACTTGGCGAGATTCCTGTTTCTGTTGGCCTTGCTGTCTTTTCCCTTTTTGTTCCACGCCTATTCCGGGATCAATATGTATATGAAGGCGCTTTTGACGGAGCCCCTTCAAGGCAGGCTGGGGTATTCGGCGAATTACGCGACGGACTACATTACAGCCCTCCTCGTCGCGGTGAATCTATTCAGTTTCAAATACCTGCAGATCGATTTTCTCGATAAAACGTTGGTCTCGCTGGAGGGGCTGATCCGGTATCTTGCCAACAGCGCCTTTACCATCTACCTCTTCCATTTCCCCCTATTCCTCTTCTTTACCGCAGCCCTTGGCCTTGAGCCCGGTTCGATCATCCAAATGGCCGGGCTTTTTGGCGTGACCTTGCTCAGTTGCCTGCTGTTGGCCGGTGTCACGGAGAAGAAAAAGGGTGCCTGGAAAAGATATCTGACACGGCTTTTTGACCGCGCCGAGTCCAATTCCCGATTGTTCCTGAGGCAACCGGCCAAATAGCGGGTTACTTCGGCTTATCGTGGAACCAATCCCGAAGGTCGGTCTTTACCTCCCGGTTATCGATGCGCCGTTCGATTTTCAGGTTCTTCCGGCGGCGATCTGAAGGCCTGTCAACGCCGAAGAGTTCTTCCGTATAGCGTTTATCGCCAGGGGACCGATAGGTATATTCCCTCACCTCGATCGGCACTTCCTTCAGCATTCGGCCGTTCAATTTCTTGATGACAAGCTCGGCCATCTGCTGGTCGCGGATGGTGACCAGGCCGTGGTACTCGACCAGTCCTGTGTCCTCATGGGTAATCCTGATGACATCACAACGGGACAACTCCACAGCCGGCGCCCATGGCCGCCAGCCACGGATGCCATCGACGATGAAACCGCGTAATTCTTCTGCTTTTGTCTTTGCCGGTATGTTGCGGAAAAAAAGATCCATGACCCTACTGCCAATAACTTGGCCCTGAAGTTGTAATCGAACTAGAACGGGTGTCGCCGCCTGGCATCCCAATGAAAGAGTGCCCGAGGCTTTACCGATTATAGCTCTTCATACATGGAACGGATCATCAGCGCGGCCACAGCGATGAAGCCGGAACCCAGCGCCCAGCCGATATCAAGCGGATTTCCGGTGGCATATTGGCCCTCCAGCACAAAGTAGGTGTAAAGCAGGTCGGCCAGATAGAAGAGAATCAATCCCACAAGGATCAGCCACCAGGGGCGGGCTGCCAGGCCGCCAAAAAGGATGGACGCCATGACGACCGTGCCTCCCAGCAGCAGGGGGTCGCCAATCGTATACAAAAGCGTGATGCCGTAAGTCAGGACGGTATCGGATTCGCCGAGTTTGTTGAGATTGAAATGGATGGAAAGGGCCAAGGCGATCAAAAAGAAGATGCTTGCGCTGGCCTTCCCCATCAAAGGGACCCGGACGGGAAAGTTTTGCTTAAAGATGAAAAACGACACCAGTACAAAAGGATAGAGCAGAAGATAGCCGATATCCGAATACCAGGGGTAAGGGGTTTCCTGTCCGTTGTTGAACAGGGGATGTAACGCAAACAGGACCGCGCCGATTCCCCAGGAAAACATGCCCATGCCCAGGAATACCAAGGCTCTGCGCATGCTGTCCTCGCGCGGAAGGATCAAGCTGGCGTAATAGCAAACCAACCCCGCAGCGACAGGCCCGGCGATTTGGGCAACCAGGGAATAATTGAAGCGAAGTTGCGGGTCGGCTTCGAAGAAATAAAAGAGCGCTATCGGAGCGCACAGCGCGGCCCAGATGATGGCAACGGTGGTTGTCATGGTAATAATCCCCCCTGTTGGAATGTTGACGCGTGCAATATCTCGGCCTCATTAGGGGAAAGCTTGGCCAATGCCTGCCGGTAGCAGGCGCTGCCCAGCGCCGACGAGGCGACCCGGGTGATCGTCTCTCTTATCAATGCCATCCAGGTTAGATAAGGGGCTGTGCCGTATATCGGATCATAGGCTTTATTCTTGGCCCAATCGGCCCGCCGGGCTGCCAATTCGGCACTTAATCGTTCCTGATAGAGGTCGGCGGTTCTCTTGCCGAGCAATTTTTGCAGGTTTGAAACCACGTTGTTCTGGATGGATAGCAATATCGGCGAGAGGGTCGCGCCATAGTCACCCTGGATCTGCCCCGTGCCAAAGAGGTGAAACAGACCTTGCCAGAACTCGTGATCCGGCATGTTCCACTGCGCCCGCACGACATCGGAGCCGCTTGAATGCACGTTCCCAAAGATAGTAAGCCCTATCATTTTGAAATCTGATTTCTCCTGGGGATTGAGTTTGCCCCACGCCAGGTTCAGGTATTTCATGAATGGGCAGGCATCCGGCATGGGTGGGCAGGACTCGGTGATGACCTTGTCCAGCGCCTCGACATAATCCCAGTCGCTTGCGGGATACGCCCTGGGCACCAGGTCGATTTCCCCCTCGTGAAGCCAAATCAAGGCGTTCAACGCGCCGCCTTCCACCTGGTTTCCGTGGCGAGCGCCAACCAAATGGCCTTGTGCGAACGAGAGCTGGCCATGCGGTTTGCCATTGAGCCGCAGGTTGCATTCGCCGGAAAACCGGCGCTCCACGAGCAGGCCAATGATTTGGATGACAAATATATCTTTGAACGGAAGCATTGCTATCTCGGCATAATGAAATTTCACCCGTCTTTTGAGTATCCTGCCGCCCGCCGCATAGCGTCAAGCAACCGACATTTTCACCTCATTCCGGCGGCCCCCGGCGGCGCGGATTCGGAAGCCTCAATCCAGGCGTACTCACCCGATGTTCATGGCCGACAATCCTTATTCGTCAAGTATATACAGCATTATCCTTGCAAGGGGAATTATCGTCCGTTAGCATTGGAGAACCGATAGTGCTCAATGGCAGCCATCACAGGCCCGAGGCATCAAGATGAAAAAAAACCTCCTCTCCCTATCCTGCGCCGCCTTGCTGGCCAGCGGGTTTTCCACCGTCTCTGCCGGGTCCGATTGGTCCCTCAGCGGTAATGTTGCCCTGACCTCCGACTATGTCTACCGGGGTTATACCCAGACCGATGCAGAACCCGCCATCCAGGGCGGTTTCGACCTGAAGCATGCCAAGGGTTTCCTCATCGGGGGCTGGGGCTCCAACGTCGAGAGCGATCCCAATGCTGCCCCTGCTGTTAACTACGATGGCGCCAATCTGGAACTGGATACCTACCTCGGCTGGAGCGGCAAGGTCAGCGACAGCGGGCTGGAGGCCACAATCAAGGCCGTGCGCTACAACTACCCCGACACCCGTATCGATGCCTACAACACCAACGAATATAGCCTTTATCTAGCCTATGATTTGGGTCCTGCCAAGGTGAAGGCGGGGTTCAATTACAGTGATGACTATTCGGGGTATGGCGAGGCCAATTATTGGGATACGGAGGTCTCGATTCCCGCCGGCCCGGTCACAGTGGCGCTCCACTACGGCGCCCAGCGATATGACGACCCGGCCCAGGAGGAATACGAGGACTTCAAGGTCGGCCTCTCCGGTGAAGCCGCCGGACTGGGTCTCGACCTGAGTTATTACGGCACCCACAGCGTCGATGTCGAGGGTGGCTGTACCAGCCATACCTGCGAGGAACGCTTTGTCTTTACCGTTTCCAAGTCGTTTTAGGGGGAAAATAGCGAACCGGACGTTGGTAGGTCGGCCTGAAGGCCGACCTACACCCCGGCGAGTCGCCCTGAAGGGCGGCCTGCGCCGTCATCCCGCAGGGGCGCAGGTACGCTTTACCGTCACGAGTTTCGGCCGTCGCCGGTCCAGGGGGATGCGGCGGTTCAACGGGCTGACCGAAACGAAATCGTCGAGGTCACCGCTGTAAGATCGCCTGTCACCGGGCGCCCGGTAGTAAAATTCCCGCACCCTGACATATTGCCCCCCGAGGAGTTTGCCTCGCAGTTTCCTCATGGCCTGTTCGGCCGCCCGCGGGTCCTTGAACTTCACTACGCCGTGATATTCGGATTCCAGCGTCTCCTCATCATAGACTTCCAGAATCTCGCACCTCTCGATAGGGGGGAGACCGATGGGGAGCCCGAAGGTTTTCAGCCCATTTCTGACGAATTGGCAAAGATCTTCCGGCCTGATGTCGACGGGGATGTGGGAAAAGAGGATTTCCATTGCACGCTGTCCTGTTGTTAGTAGCCATCTTGGGTAGGCCTGCCTGCCCCTTTTTCATCTTCCGGGACGGGTAGTGAAAAGGATCTCCATATCCACAACCAGCACCGGCCTGCCATCGCGCTCGAAGCAGGAAAGCAGCAGTCCCTCCCAAACCTCCCTATCCAGGGGCGGCAACTCCGCTGCCGGGCCTGCCTTCACCTGGATCGAAACGGGCGCATCCGCCAGTGCCAGTGCCCCGTATTGAAGGGGCTCGCCCGGCGCCTCTTGATAGGCGACTACGGCCGCGAACACGGGATGCTCGCCGCCGCCGTCCAGTCCGGCCAGAACGGCGGGGCGGGCGAGGGGGAGCAAGCGGTCCCGCCAGACGATCACTTGGTGGCATTGGCCGGTCGCGCGGGGAATGTAATGGGTCCGGGGGCGGGCCAGCACCTCGACCAGTTCCTGTTCTCCGACAGCCAGAAGGAATTCCGATGAGGTATGCAGCAGCCAGGCGCGCACGGAGTCCATCAGGCTACCTCCCCGATGAGACCGGCCTGAAGCAGGCAGGCCATGCCCTGGGCATCGCTGACCAGAACGGCCTCGCTGCCATCCAGCAGGGCCAGCCCGGTGAGGGGGGAATCGGCGCCGGCCATGCAGCCGGGCAGGGGCTGAACCCTCAGGTCTTCATCCTCCGGCAGGACGCGCACGGCGTCGGCGAGCAGTCCCAGCGGATGATGAAGCGCCTCCAGGAAGACGGCAAAGCGTTGATCGCCCTTGGCGGCAAGGCGCAGTTCGGCATCCAGGGCATAGACCGGCCAGGAATCCCCGTCCCGGATGTGTATGGCGGCCTCGGTTGAACCGGCCGGGGCGGGCTGCAGGGCAGAGGCAGGGACGATCTGGCGGATCTGGTTTTGCGCCAATCCCAACAGCATGCCGGAAAGGCTGATGACAACCCATCCCTTTGGCCGCCGCGTACCGGTTGGGGTCGATATCGGGATCATGCGCTCTCCAGCAGACGGGACATCTGTATGCCCAGGTCCTTGGCGTCGAAGGGTTTGGTGAGATAGAGATCCGCGCCCGCCAGCTCGGCCCTCTCCCGGTGCTTGCGTGTAGAGCGCGAGGTCACCACGATCACGGGCAAGTCTCGGGTCCTGGCATTGGCCCGGAGGTGGGAGATCAGCTCAAACCCGTTCATGCGAGGCATCTCCAGGTCGGTTACGACCAGGTCGGCGGGGGTTTCTTCCAGCACCCGGATGGCATCCAGACCGTCAATAGCGGTAAGCACCTGAAATCCGGCGTCGTTGACGGCCAGCAGGAGCGCTTGCCGGGCGCTGATCGAGTCATCCACGACCAGCACCCGCGAAGGGGTGACGCTTTTCAGCGGCGTTGCGGTGCTGGCGGTGAGCGTCAGGGCGGCGCGTATATTGTCCATGCCGCGCATCAGTCTCGGCAGGTCCAACACGGGGGCGACACTGCCGTCGGTCAGGATGCAGGCGCCGCTGATGCCTTTGATGGCGGGCAGCCAAGGCCCCAGGGACTTGACCACCACTTCCCGGTTGGCTAGGGCGGCCTCGACCAGCAGCGCATGGGGCGCGTCCTCACCTTGGGCCAGAAGAATCGCCCTGCCTGCATGTTCCTCCAGAAGGCGCTCGTCATCGCCACCCAGCAATCGCGCCAGGGGCATCACCGGCCAGGCCTCGCTTCCGTAGAAAAACACCCAGCCTTGCCCCTCGCGGCGCACCGAGCCCCGTTCTGCGTACAGCAGTTGATCGACGGAGGCGCTGGGGATGGCGGAAATCCGGTCCCCTGCCCGCACCAGCAGCGCAGGCACGGAAACCAGCGTCAGCGGCAGACGCAGGGTAAAGCGGCAACCGGCGCCGGGTTCGTTGTCGAAGTCGATGGTCCCTCGCAGGTTGTCTACCGACTGGCGGACCAGGTCAAGCCCGATGCCCCGGCCGGACAACTGGTTGGCCTGCATGCGGGTGGTAAAGCCGGGGCGCAGTATCAGCCGCAGGGCCCCCTGGTCGTCCGGCGCCTCCTGAGCCCCTATGAGTCCTCGCCGCCGGGCGGTGCGGCGGAGTTGTTCCGGGTCGATGCCGCCACCATCGTCGCTGACGATGATTTTTATCCGGTTGCCTTCACGGGTGAAAATAACCTGAATTAGGCCTTCCTCGGCCTTGCCCCGCTCCGTGCGCAATTCCGGCAACTCGATTCCATGGTCCACGGCGTTGCGGAGCATATGCACCAGGGGATTCACCATGGTGTTGAGGATATCCGTGTCCAGCAGCAAATCGCTGCCCTTGATCTCCAGTCGGGCCTTCTTGCCGGTTTGGCGCGTGGCCTCGCGCACCGCGCGGTGCAGCCGCTGATCCAGCTTGGAAGCAGGCTCCAGCCGGGTGTCGAGCACCGCCGTATTAAACTCCCGTCCGAGGCGGACCTGCGCCATCAACTGGGCGCGGAGTTGCGTAAGCTCCTCGTGCAACGTTTTATTGAGGCGCCGGGAGTCAGCAAGCGCCTCGACAAAGGCGTTACTGAGCCCGTGCAACTCATGGTAGCGGTCCATCTCCAGGGGATCGAAACCGGCATCGGGTCCGGCGCCGCCCGAAGGCAGGGACTGGGTCGCAGCCAGTCCCTCCAGTTCGGACAGGCGTTGTTGCACGACGTTGTCCTGGCGGGTCAGGTCGTCCGCCAGGTTCAGGGCATTTTGCAACCGGCCTTGCATCTGCCCAATGCCGATGGTCTGTTCCCCCACCAAGCGCATCAGCTCGTCCACGGCCGCCAGCGGTACGCGCAACCTGGTCTGGCGAACGCCGGCGGTTGACGCGCCGGATGATTCTTCCTCATCCGGATCTTCATCGGCTGAGGTGAGTTCGCCGGGACCGGGCTCATCCCCGGCCGGTCCGGCCAAGTTGGCGTCCCAGTTGTGGAGCGCGGCCTGCAAGCGCAGACAATCGTCGGTAACCGAACCTTCCTGCGGCAGGGCCTCGAAAGCGGCCTCCAGCCAATCGGCCGTCTCACTCAAGAGTTCCGCCTGGGCAGGATCAAGGGGACGGCCCACCAGCAGCTCAAGGGTGTCCTCCAAGGCATGGGTGAGGCCGGCAATGGAGGCCAGGCCGATCAAGGCGCAGGAGCCCTTGATCGTATGGGCCAGGCGCTTGGCGCGGGCCGTGTCCCCGGCGCCGTTACGATAGCTGTGCAGTATGCCGGCCAGTGCGGCCGCCAGTTCCGGGGTCTCCTCAAAGAAGGCATCCAGCAGGCGCGGGTCCACGTCCTCATCCCAGCGCAGGGCAATAAGCCCTTTGGGTTTGGCGGGGTCCTGGTCGGCAGATCCGGGCTCCGCCGCTGTGGGATCGGTCTCGGCCTGTTCTGGTTCCATGGCGCCGGTGATGTAACCCAGGAGTTCATCGTCGGCGGGGTCCGGCCAGGCCGGACGCTTCATCTCCCCGGCCAGGGTATCCCAGCGGCATGGCCCCGAAGAGGTCAGCCCAAGGATCAGGGCATCCAGCCATCCGCAGAACAACCCCATGGGAATGGTTCCCTGGGGATTCCCTTCGACCATGGCCGTCAGAAACTCCGCATTGCCGCCCAGCCATTCAGCCAGGAGCAGCAAGCCCTGATGTTCGATCACCTCGGCGGCCAGAGAGAGTTGCCCGGCGGCCTGGACCAATTCGGACAAGGCGGCCTGCTTCGATTCCGGAGGTGCCGAGGGATCGGTGAGCAGCGCGTTGGCAACGTCCAGGCTTGGACGGAGATCCCGCAGCTCCTCGGCAATGATCGTTCCCGCGCCGTTTTCCAACATCGGGGCAGGCCTCAGGCTTCGAGTTTGAAGGTCCGTACCGAGTCGACGAGATTTTTGGCGTACAGGGTCAGATTGTTGGTGTGCTGCAACTGTTCCTCAAGCCGCTTGCCGGTGGCATCGACCTGCTCGCGGATGGTCTTGGCAAAATGGAGCAGTTCCTCTGCCGCACGCGCCTGGTTGCCGGAATTGCCGGCGATATCGTCCACGCCGCGTACCAGATCGGCCGTCGCCCGCGTGGACTCCTGCATCTGCCTGCCGGCCTTCTCGGCCATTTGCGAGCCCGTTACCACCTGGTCGATGGCACGGTTCATGGTAGACATGGTGTCGCCGGTCTCCACCTGGATGTTCTTCACCAGGGTGGAGATCTGGGCGGTGGAGTTGCGCGAGCTTTCCGCCAGCCGCTGCACCTCGTCCGCGACGACGGCGAAACCGCGTCCCGCGTCTCCGGCGGCGGCCGCCTGCATGGAGGCGTTGAGAGCCAATACGGTGGTGCGCTCGGCGATGCCGTTGATGATGTCGACGATACCGCTGATCTCCTGGGAGCGTTCCCCCAGCCGCTTGATGCGCTTGCCGGTCTCCTGGATGATCTCGCGGATGTCCTGAATGCTGGTCATGGCGCTCTGCACGGAGTCTGCGGCGGTATTGGTGGTTTCGATGGTCTGCTTGGCGATGCCGTTGCAATGCTCCGCCAGGGTAGCGATCTGATTCATCCCCTCGGTGGCGGCCACCAGTTTGACGGCCGCCTGCTCCACCTCTCCCCGTTGCTGTTTCGCCACCTCATTGACGTTCATGGCGTGGCTGTTCACCTGGCTCGCGGCGTTTTCCACCTGGGTGGCGATCTGCTGCACCCCCGCCATGACGGCGCCGGTTTCGCTGGCCAACTGATTGATGGCATCCGCCAAGGGGCCGGCGAGGTCGTCGGTGATGGCTGCGCGCACGGTCAGATCCTTTTTGGACAGACGCGAAACCGCCTGCAACAGGCCGATGACCGAGTCGTTTAGGCGATCGTTTTCGCGCTCGGCCTCCGACAGGGTGGTTACCTTGTCTTCCAGAAGTTCGTCGAAGACAAGGCCAAGGCGGCTGATTTCATCCCCGCCCGCCAGGCCGGTACGCACCGAATAATCGCCACCCGACACCAGGGTGAGGGTGGCTGCGATGTGGCGAAGAGGGCGGGTAATGGAGCGGTAGACGGCCAGGCCCAGGCCAGTCACCGCGATCAAACCCAAAATGAAGGCACCGGTATTGAAATTGAAAAACCGGCTGTTGTCGGCGACTGCCGCGTTCAGGATTTGGAGAGAGGAGCGCTTTTCCTCGTTGGCCTCGTTGACCAGGCTGGCTAAAACGGGCTGAAACAGCGGGTCCATGTCATTAACCAGGAACAGCTTCAGGTTGCTGTCATCTTCCGCCTCCAACAGCTTGCGGAGCTGGGTGAAGGCTTCATGGACGCGCTCCGGAACATTATCCTTCTTGATCTGTTCGGCCCGGACGGCGGGAAGCAGGTCCATGTAGGCCTTCCAGTCCCGGTCGAACTGCTTGGCGGCCCCGGCCAGTTGTTCCCGCCCCTCCTTCCAGGTGAGCACGCCCAAGTGGGCGCGGCTTGCCACGTCCAGCAGGGATGCCCGCAGGTTTTTTCTCAGTTCCTCGTTGATGACGAGACGATTTGTCTGCTTATCCAGGATCTGGGTGGTTTTGGCGGCACGGTCGAGACCCGCCAGACCGATGGCGCCGATGACGATCAGGAACAACACCTGCGAGCCGATCAGAACCGACAAGCGGGCACGGATGGAAAGCCGGTTTAACATGGTTTGGTTACTCTTAGTTATTCAGCATTTCAGGAGCCGGAAGACAGAATTCAGGAGTCAGAGGTCTCCTGAATTCTGGTTCCCCTCTATCCTCAGTTTTCCATCATTCGCGCCAGTTGGCGCAGGAACGAACGGTGGTCGAACGAAATCAGCAGTTCGCCTTCATGGCGCCAGAACTCGCCCAGGTGGGGTTCCAGGAGGTCATGGAGCGGAGGCCGGCCGGTCGTGGCGCCCTGCGCGGGCAATTGGACGTTGAACGGCAGTCCGTCCACCATCAGGCCAGCGGCCTCGGTCCCGCTGCCTAGAATCAGAAGGCGCGGCTGTCGCGTGGCAGTTTCGTCGAGCAAGGCGTGGGCGTTGAAAACCGGAAGAAGGTTGCCTCGCAGATTGATCATCCCAAGGCACCAGTCCGGGGTGTTGGGCAGCCGGTAAACGGGTGGCGGGTCCATGATCTCCGCAAGGGTTCCCGGAAGGGCCAGCAATGTCGAGCTGCCCAGGCGAAAACCGATGCGCGTGGAAACCTTCGATTCTTCGGCCGGGCGGGCAGGCGCCTCCATCAACGGCAGAACGAAGCGCCGTCCGAGGGCGACCAGGGGATCGAGTAATGGGCGATTCATCGTCCGCGTGGTCACTGTCGCATCAGAAGCGTTTGATCTGTTCCAGAATCTGTTCTTTCGAATAGGGCTTGGTAACGTAGCCGCGCGCGCCCTGTTCGGTGGCCCACATCTTGTCCGCCTTGTGGCCCTTGCCGGTGACCATCACGACAGGGATGTCGCGGGTGGTCTGGCTTTCATGAAGGGTACGGCAGGTCTGGAAGCCATCCATGTTGTCCATGATGATGTCGAGGAAGATCAGGTCGGGGTGCTTGTCCTCGGCAATCTCCAGCGCCTTTTGGCCGGAATCGGCGGTCAGCACCCGGCAACCCACGTCATTGATGATCAGTTCCAGATTGGTGCGCTCGGTGGCGGAGTCGTCGACGATGAGTACGGTATTGACGCTCATGGCGGGTTCCTTCGGTTACTGGCGAAATGGGAAAATCAGGGTGTCATCGGGTCGGCCGCCGGCTGTGAGGCGCGGGGCCAACTGGATGTCCTTTCCTCCATGTCGAGATGTTGTTGCAACACCTTGACCAATTCCTGCTGATTCAAGGGTTTGGTCAAGTAGGTGTCGCAGCCGGCGAACGCCCCGCGCAGCCGGTCCAAATGAGAGGTCTTGGCGGTCAGCATGATGATCGGCCCCTGCCCCTCGAACTCCTTCTTGATCTTTTTGGTGGCGGTAAAACCGTCCATATTGGGCATGACCACGTCCATCAGGATCAAATCGAAACGGCGCTTTTTCATCAGGGCGATGGCCTCCAGTCCGTCCGTGGCGAAATCGGCCCTGATGCCTAGGTTGTCCAGAACCAATTGGAGCTGGGTACGGACAATCTGGCTGTCGTCCGCCACCATCACCCGGTACCGGGCTCGGCCACCGGATGGGTGGGTGAGCCTGCTGTCCGGCTCGAAGGACCACTGGGCATTTCCGTCCTCCACAAAGCCAGGGCGGTCATGCACACTTTTTACTCCGATGTTGATCTCAGGAATGAAATGTAGCTCCTTAACCGTCACTTGATCCAGCACACGCAACAGGCGGGAGGCTAGCAACGGACGCTGGACGTGATAGGGACGGCTGGCCCTGGGTGTTCCGTCGATCCAGACCAAGGGTGTGCTGGTATCAAGCCTGTCACCTGGCCGCATGGCCAGTGCATTGACCAGGAGGATGTCGTGGCCCATGCCTTTGATAAGCTCATAGCAGCGCGGCCGTGAATCCGAGAGTTCAAGGATGCGATGGATAGCCAGGGCATCGATTTGCGAAAAACCGCGTAGGGCGACGTGAAAGGTACGTTGTTCAGCCATAACCGTAATCTCCGCTATAGGGTCTAGGCCGGCTCCAAGCTCGAATAGACCTGGGCCTGGTAGAGCAGTTAGTAAGCCACAGGCCAAGGGGCCGGTCCGATCACCGGTATCCTTCCCCATACAGCCCCAAATATAGGTAGTTTAGGATGCAATTGCAGGAAAAGCCCGCACGCCCCATCCCCGCCGGCACAGAGGTCAGAAATTCGTCAGTTCTTTGGTTGTCTATGCAATCAAGACCCTTCCAGGTCAATAGGCGCCCCCGCATATTCGCGCGAGGACTGACCATTCCAGTCTAAGCTATTGTTTTTATTTCCAGAGCGTCTCGATCCGGATAATTATAGTATACACAGGTACTGAAATCATCATAATGCTCAGGGCATCTTTGAAGCATATCGAATTTGCGAAGTGCGTCACAATTCGTGATCAGGCCTATGCTCCGGCGGTCCCTTGGCTCCGGCAAAGGCAGGTAGTTCAACAACAGAATTCGGAAGGTGAAGGTTATGACCATTGCTCAAGTCTCGACAGCGGATAATCGGAAGGCCAGTTTGTCGTCGAAATTCCGCAAGTCGATCATCGGGCTCTATCTACTCAGCCTGCTCGCAATCGTGCCCGCCGTGTATTTCTTCACCCAGCAGCAGGTCTACGCCGGGGCGCATAAAGAGCTTTCGCTGCTGGTGGATATGGTCAGATCCGTGCGGGAATACGTATCGAAGGACTTGCGCCCCGGCCTGCTGGAGGCGGGGCTGTTCCATTCGCCAGGCATGTCTTCGACCGTAACGACCAGCCTGGTGGCGGGCCATTTCAGAAAGAAACAGCCTGATTACTACATCAAGGTGGCCTCGGATAACCCATTGAACAAGCTCAATAGTCCAGAACCATTGGAAACTGAGCTGCTGAAGCGATACCGGTATGGCGCGAACCTACAGCAGGATGGGATCGAGGAGACCGGGGTCATACAAGGGAAGACCTTTCTGGTTTCCGCCCGGCCCAGCGTGGCGGAAGCGGAGTGCCTGAGATGCCATGGCGATCCCGCCAGCGCCCCGGAACCGGTCAGGGCCACCTACGGTACCGACCATGGCTATTCGTATAAGATCGGGGACGTGGTGGGTGTCATGGTGGTCGGAGTGCCGCTCCAAGATGTCAATTCCCTGGTCCTGTGGCGGGCGCTGATCACAAGCGGGATACTTACGCTGGTGTTCGGCCTGATCGTGCTGACCATTACTTCCATGGTCAAGCGGAGCATCATCGTTCCCGTGGTGAACATCACCAAGCTGGCGACGGCGCTGAGTAAAGGGGATCTGGAGCATAAGATCAGTCAAGACCAGGATGCCAGCGAAATCAGCGACCTCGCCGGCGCCATCGAGCGATTGCGGCGCAGTATGGTGGCCGCCATGAAACGAGTGCAGAAGTAGCCCAACACATACATATCAGGGGGCGACATGGACAATAGAGTGAATTTCCAGACCCTGGTCCGTGAGCTGGAAAAGAGGCTTGAGAGCAAGAAACCTGGGACGATGTTCATCAGTCCCGAGGATGGGCATCCCGTCGCGGTGGCGTTCAGGGATGGCGCTGTCGCCGGCATTTACTCCGGCACCATTCTCGGCAAGGCGGCCCTGGAGCGCCTCGCCAAGGTAGAGAGGGCGAGCTACAACTTTGGCTCCACCCCTGTAATCCTTCCCGGAAGTGAAATAGGTCCCGGCGAGGTATTCCAGGTGTTGGGCCTTCACGGCGGAGGCGCGGCATCGTCACCGCCTGCCGCATCGCCGGCATCGCATGGCACAGGCGCGGGTTTTCAAGGACGGGCGATCGCCCTTGTCCGTGAGGGGCTCATCGATATCCTGGGACCCTTCGCGGTCGTGGTAATGGAAGAAGCATTGCAGTCCCTGCCCCCCGGCGGGTTTCGTGCTCCCAGCGACCTTGGCGACTTTCTGGGGAAGTTGGCGAGGGAGATAGAAGACCCTCAGGAGGCCGGTCGGTTCATCCGGCAAACCGATGCCGCGCTACGCAAGCTGTAACTTTACCTGCCATCCCAGAACCCCTTGGCGGGCCGAACAGTCCCTTGCGGACTGCTGACTCATCTTTTTAGCGATCCAAATACCTGCCGGGCGTCGAATACCGGCCCATCCACGCAGACGCGCTTCATGGCCATGCCTTGTTCCGTTGCCACGGGAACCACGCATCCGGCGCATCCCCCCACGCCGCAGGCCATGAACTCCTCCAAGGAGACATGGCAGGGAAGAGAGAACTCATCCGCCAGACGCGCTACCGCCGCCAGCATGGGGTGGGGGCCGCAGGCGAAGATCTCGACTTCCTTTCTGGCGCCGTCTTCAAGCCCGTTCAGCCAGAGTTTTGCCAGGCCGGTGACGTAACCCTCGTAGCAGCCGGGGAATCCTTGCAGACTGGCCAGGCGGCAGGGAATACCCCAGTCGTCCAGCAGGGGCATGGTGGCCATGACATCGCCGGGCAAGGCCGGTGTCAGGATGCGCGAAGGCCTCGGCTGGAAGGGGAAGGGGACCTCCGAGCCAAGGATGACAAAGGGAGAGAATCCGCCTTGCCGTTTGAGGTCTTCCACCAGAAAGAGCATGGGCGGCATGCCGACACCACCGCCGATCAATAAGGGGCGTTTGCCCGTTGCCTCGAAGGGAGTTCCAATGGGACCGAGCAGGTCGATGATCTCGCCGGTCTGACGTTCGGCCAGCAGGCGGGTGCCCTCGCCCACCGCCTTGTAGAGCAGCTCGATCCAACCCTCCTCGGGAGATGTCCGCATGAGAGAGATGGGGCGGCGCAAGGGTCGTAGCGGGTGAACCTGGAGATGAACGAACTGGCCGGGCCGGGCATGGGCGGCGCACTCCGGTGCCTGGAGGCGCAGGGTGTGCTGATCGCCCGGCAGATGCTCATGGGTCAGGATCGGGCCTTGCTCGTTGAAAATGGTGTCGCGGTGGAGTTTAGCGTTCATGGGTTCTGATAGACGATTCGCCCCTCGAACAGGGTATGGGTGACCAGACCGTTGAAATGCCAGCCCAGGAAGGGGGTGTTGCGGCCCGCGCTGAGCATCCCTTCTTCGGTGAAGGTCCAGGCGTGGTCCGGGTCGAAGATGCAGATATCCGCCCGGTCGCCGATGCCGAGACGGCCGGCCTCGATGCCAAGGATCGCGGCCGGGCCGGCGGTGACGCGGGCGATGGCGGTGGAGAGGGAAAGCACGCCGTCCTCGACCAGCTTCAAGGTCAGGGGCAACAGGGTTTCCAGGGCGGAGATGCCGGGCGCTGTGGACGGGAAGGGGAGTAGCTTGGCGTCCGGTTCATGGGGCTGATGATCGGAACAAATGGCGGATATGATGCCCGTCGCGACGCCTTCGCGTAGTGCCTCCCTGTCTTGCAAGGTACGCAGGGGGGGGGTGACATGGCACTGGCTGTTGAACTGATCGACATCCTGTTCCGTGAGATGGAGCTGATGGGCAGGGACATCGGCGCTGACAGGCAGGCCATCACCCTGGGCGCGGCGGATCATGCGTAGAGAGGTGGCGGTCGAGATGCCACGGAAGTGGATGCGGGCGCCGGTGTGGGCTGCCAGCGCCAAGTCACGGGCCACCGCCACGCATTCGGCAGCGGAGGGTATCCCCGGCAGGCCCAGCCGGGTGGCGATGGGACCTTCGTGGACGCAGCCATTGTCCCGCAGGTGAAGGTCCTCGGGCCGCAGGAAGACCAGCACATCGTAGGTGGCGGCGTATTCGAGGGCCCGCCGTTCCACCAGGGTGTTTTTCAGCGGACGGTGGACATTGCTGACGGCAACGCACCCGGCCTCTTTCAGGGCGGCCATCTCACTGATGATCTCTCCACCCAAGCCCTGGGTGAGGGCGCCGATAGGCAGCACCATAGCCTTGCCGCTCTGCTTGGCGCGGCGCCGGATCAGCTCGATGACGGCGGGGGAATCGATGACGGGATCGGTATCCGGGGCGCAGCAGACTGTGGTGATGCCGGAGCGGGCGGCGGCCGTCGTTTCGCTGGCGATGGTCGCCTTGTGCTCATGGCCGGGCTCGCGGAGATGGGCGTTGAGGTCGATCAAACCAGGGCAGAGGATCTTGCCGCCGGCGTCGAGGATCTGATCGGCCTCGAATCCGGGCGGCCTCTCGCCGATGGCCAGGACCTTGCCCTCGGCGATATAGAGGCCGGTGATTTCATCGATGCCGTTGGCAGGGTCTATCAGACGGCCGTTCAGGATGGCGATGCGCGGTGCGGATCTCATGCCTCGCCTCCCCGGTCGCTGGACTGCATGCAGAGGGACATGACCGCCATGCGCACGGCAATGCCGTAGGTGACCTGCTGCAAGATGACGGAACGCTCGCCGTCCGCGACCTGGGAATCCATTTCCACGCCGCGATTGATGGGGCCTGGATGCATGACGATGGCCTCGGGATGGAGCAGTTCCAGCCGCCGCCCGGTCAGGCCGAACAGCCGGAAGTATTCATGTTCGCTGGGGATGAAGGCGCCCTGCATGCGCTCCTTCTGCAACCGCAGCATGATCACCACATCCGCGTCGCGGATGCCCTGCTCCATGTTGCTGTAGGGGTGTACACCGCAGGAGCGGATATCCCCCGGCATCAGGGTGCGCGGTGCGATGCAGCGTATCTCGGCCACGCCCAGGGTGTTGAGGGCTGCGATCTGTGAGCGCGCCACCCGCGAATGGAGCAAGTCGCCGACGATGGCGACCTTGAGCTGGCTGAAATCCTTTTTGTGGCGGCGGATGGTGAACATGTCCAGCATGGCCTGGGTCGGGTGGGCGTGGCGGCCATCGCCGGCGTTGATGACGCTGACGTGGGGGGCTGCGTGCTGGGCGATGAAATGGGCGGAACCGCTCTCATTGTGGCGGACCACGAACATATCCACCTGCATGGCCTCCAGGTTGCGGAGGGTGTCGAGCAGGGTCTCTCCCTTGGTTGTGGAGGAGGTGCTGATATTGAGATTGAGCACATCGGCGGAGAGCCGCTTGGCGGCAAGCTCGAAGGTGGTGCGAGTGCGGGTGCTGGTCTCGAAGAACAGGTTGGCGATGACCTTGCCGCGCAGCAGCGGCACCTTCTTGACGGTGCGCTCGCCGACGCCGGCGAAGGACTCCGCAGTGTCCAGTATCTCCGTCAGCAATGGACGGCTGAGGCCCTCGATGGTGAGAAAGTGGCGCAACCGCCCCTGCTCGTCCAGTTGAAGGTTGTTTTTCATCCGGCGGTTCCCTCCCTAGGCGCGCAAAGGGCGGATTCCAGCGCCGCTCCCGCGGCCCGTGCCTCGTGCTTGGGTTGGCCGATGATCAGGTTCAGGGGGCTAGGACCGGTCAGGGTGACACGGTTGTCGCGCCCATCCACCTTCATGCCGCGGACCCTGGGCTCGATGGGGAGTTCGCGTCCGTCCCGCTCCACCAGAACGACCAGAGTAACCGAGGCGGGGCGGCCATAGTCGAAGATTTCGTTGAGGGCCGCACGCACGGTGCGCCCGCTCTGCAAGACATCATCCACCAGCAGGATGTGGCGGCCCTCCAAGGAAAAGGGGATGGAGGAGGGGCGCACGACAGGATGCATGCCCACGCGGGTGAAGTCGTCACGGTAGAAGCCGATGTCGAGGGAGCCCAGGGGTTCCCCGATGCCCAAGATCTGGTGCAGCCGTTGCGCGATCCATACGCCGCCGGTGTGGATGCCGATCATCAGGGGGTCCTTGATGCCCCGTCGGGAAAGATCGGCCCAGAGGTCGTTGGCGATGCGGGCGATAAGCCCGTCGACCTCATGGCTGCCGAGAGTCCGAGTCTCGCTCATCGTATTCACTCAACCAGGTTTCAATAATCAGTTTGGCGGCAAAGGCATCGATGCCGCCGGATTTGTTCATGCCGGGGCCAAAATCTTCGCGGGCGGCCCGCGAGGTCAACCGCTCGTCCGCCAAATGCACGGGCAAGTGGTAGCGGCCCTCCAACTGGCGCCCAAAGCGCCCGATGCGGCCGGTCAGCAGGGTCGGGGTGCCGTCCATATTGAGGGGTAATCCCACTATCAGGGCGGCGGGCCTCCATTCGGCAATCAGCCGATGTATGGCGTCCCAGTCGGGGCGCTGCTGAACCATGGATAAGGTGGTCAGCGGCGATGCCTGGCGGGTCAGCGTCTGGCCGACCGCCACACCGATCTTGCGGCTGCCGTAATCAAAGCCCAGGACCACCATTCTATAGCCTTCCAGGGGTCACGCATGACCCGCTTCGCTGGAGATCAGGTTCAGATCGACACCCAGCCGCTGGGCGGCCAGGTTCAGCCTCTGCTCCACGGGCAGGGTGAAGATGATGTCTTGATGGGCAGGGCCGCTGAGCCAGGCGTTATGGCCCAGTTCCTGTTCCAACTGGCCGGCGGTCCAGCCGGCGTAGCCCAGGGCCATCAGGAATCCTCCGGGCCCTCGCCCCTGGGCGATGGCTTCCAGGATGTCGCGGGAGGTGGTGACGCTGATGCCGGGCGCAACCGAAAGGCTTGAGTCCCAGACACTGTTGTCGTTATGCAGGACGAACCCGCGTTCGGCCTGTACCGGGCCGCCCTGGAAAACGGGCGCCCGATTCAGCGACTCATCGGCCGGGGTGATCGACAGCTGCTCGAAGATGTCACCCAGCTTCAGATTGGCCGGCCGGTTGATGGTAATCCCCATGGCGCCCTGCGCGGAGTGTTCGCAGACAAGGGTGAGGGTGCGGGCAAAATTGGGGTCTTGCATGCCCGGCATGGCGATCAGGAAATGGTTTGTGAGGGTGTTTTCTGGGCTCATGGATGGGTATTGGAACCTTCCGTCGAAAGCGGGTCAATTTCCGGTAAAAAGTTGGTTGGAAGTGGTGAATCGCCAAGTCCGGGTGATGTGAAGGACATCAATCTCTTTGGCTATGTTCGAGGGAAAGGGGGCGTAGGGCGCGGCCAGCCGCACGATGCGAATGGCTGCGTCGTCCAGCACCTTTTGTCCCGAGGAACTGTTCAAGGCGATATTCAGTATGGTTCCGTCGGGCCGGAGGCTGACGGTCAGCATCAGGTTTCCGTAAAGCTTTTGCCGTTTTGCCTCGTCGGGAAAGTTGAGTGTACCGATACGCTCTACCTTCTGTTTCCAGGCCTGGAGATAGGCCGCGTACTTATATTCCTGGGTAGCGGCGGAAATATTTTTGGTGCGCGGACGCTTGGCGTAGGCCTCCATTTTCATGTCGAGTTCGGCGGTCTGGCGTTCGATTTCCTGATTGAGCTGGGCCAGGATGTCCGCTGCGGAGGCTGCATTCGCCACACTGGGCCGCTCCTGTTTCGGCTTGGGGACAGGCTTTTGCGCCTGTTGCGCGGAGATGACCTTTTCCTTCGCGGCCTGCGGCTCAGGCGCGCCCGCTCCCATCTGTTCGTGGCTGGGGATCTCCTGCGGGTTTGTGGCAGGAGGGGCGATGCGGGTCTTGGGCACCGCAGCCTTATCCAGGGTCCCGCCGCCCTGTTGGCTGGTTTGCGCCAGAAAGTCGGCCTTGGCGGGCGTTTCCGCCTTGCGCGGGTGCCGGACCACGGTAATCTCCAGCGTCCGGTCGGGCGCCTGGGAGGCTATGTCGTCGAAATTGAACGTCACCCCCAGAATAACGAGGGAGTGGAGCGCCATCGCCATAAAAAGGGTGAGTGCGAGTTTGTCGTTTGCCGTGAGGGCGCCGATGTTCATCTGGGTGATTATCGCTTGAACAGATTTGCCTGTCAGTGGGGATCGGCGATTTGCGGGCAATTCAGGGACCCAACCGTTTCGCGACGGCATCCAGCAGCTCGCCCGCGATGTTGAGCCCGAACTGGCGGTCCAGTTCACGAATGCAGGTGGGGCTGGTGATATTGATTTCGGTCAGCCAGTCTCCGATCACGTCAAGTCCAGCGAAAAGGATGCCCTTTTCCAGCAGTACCGGGCCGACTTGCCGCGCAATCTCAAGGTCCCGCTGGCTGAGCGGCTGCCCGGCGCCCTTGCCGCCGGCGGCCAGGTTGCCCCTGGTTTCGCCGGGGGCGGGGATACGTGCCAGGGCATAAGGAACCGGCTCGCCATTGACGATCAGGATGCGCTTGTCTCCCTCGGCGATTTCTGGGATGAACCGCTGGGCCATGGCGTAGCGGGTGCCCATGGCGGTCAGCGTCTCAATGATGACCCCGATATTGGGGTCGCTGGGGCCGATCCGGAAGATGGATTCGCCGCCCATGCCGCCGAGGGGCTTGAGGATGATGTCTCCCTGTTTCGCCAGAAAGTCCCGGATGCGCCGGCTCTCGCGAGTGACTAGGGTGGGCGGGATAAGGCCGGGAAACTGGGTGATGAAGAGCTTCTCGTTGGCATCGCGCAGGCTTTGCGGGCGGTTGATTACCAAACAGCCCCTGCGCTCGGCTAGTTCCAGCAGGTGGGTGGAATAGACGTATTCCACGTCGAAGGGGGGGTCCTTGCGCATGAGAACGGCATCCAACTCATGCAGGGGCCGGTCTTCCTCCTCCAGAAAGCTGAACCAATCCGTACTCTGGTCGCGCACGGCCAGCCGCCGCATGCGGGCGTGGCACACGCCGTTGTTGACGTACAGATCGCGCTGTTCCATAAAATAAGCAGGCCAGCCCCGGCGCTGGGCCTCCAGCAGCATGGCCAGGGTGCTGTCTTTGGCGGGTTTGATGGACTCGATGGGGTCCATGACGACCCCGAGGCGGATAACCATGCCTTATGTCCAGGTGAGCTTGAAACAAGCTGGCATTGTCTGTCCTTCACCGATCCCCGGCAAGCGCGATGGGGCAAAGGGATCTATGCTTGTTTCGAATTCCGTGAACAAAATGTCAGATTTCCGTGAGATTAGTGCCATAATCGTTTCAATTAATGGCGCATTTTACTAAGCACGATCGGTGCCTGGCTGCCGATTCGGTTGATACATGGGGTGTGAGCGTGACAGAAAATGGCGACTCAGTGCTGGCCGGTCTCAAGGTGATGGTGATAGATGACAGTAAAACCATCCGCAGGACCGCCGAGAGCTTATTGAAAAAAGCGGGGTGTGATGTCCTGACCGCCACGGATGGCTTCGAGGCCTTGTCCATGATTGCCGATCAACGGCCCGACGTGATCTTTGTCGATATCATGATGCCCCGTCTCGACGGCTATCAAACCTGCGCCCTGATCAAGAACAACCCCCAATTCAACGGGACTCCGGTCATCATGCTCTCCAGCAAGGATGGCCTCTTTGACCGGGCGAGGGGACGGATTGTCGGGTCCGAACAATACCTCACCAAGCCTTTCACAAAGGATGAATTGCTGAACGCCATCCGTCCCTACGTTGGGCGGGCGGTTTGAGGCGGCAGGCAACGCATTGAGCGAATTCCAAGTTTAGCGATTGGAGACGTGAAAATGGCTAAGATTTTGATCGTCGATGATTCCCCCACCGAAGTGCATATCCTGAGCACTATTCTGAAGGGGGCCGGTTATGGCGTGGTCACGGCCAATGATGGCGAATTGGGCGTCAAGGCGGCCAAGGAGCACAAGCCGGACTTGATTCTCATGGATGTGGTCATGCCGGGCCTCAACGGCTTCCAGGCGACCCGCGAATTGTCCAAGGACCAGACCACCTCCTCTATCCCCGTCATTCTGGTGACGACCAAGGATCAGGAAACCGACAAGACCTGGGGGATGCGTCAAGGCGCCAAGGACTATGTCGTCAAGCCGGTCTCCGATACCGAGTTGCTTGCCAAGATCAAGGCGGTTTTGGGATAGGGTGCATGTCGATCGATACAGGGGAATTGCTGGAGCTTCTGCGCGATATAGAGCGCCGCAGCACGGAGGAAGGGGCCGGTCTGCCCCAGTATCGCGACCTCGGCCGGTTTTGGGAGGGGGTCGTATTCCATACCTCCGGCGTACGGCTGGTGGTGGCCCTGCAGGAAGTGACCGAGATACTCAGCCATGTGCCGGTGATGACCCGCGTCCCCGGCGCCAAGCCATGGATCAAGGGCGTTTCCAATATTCGCGGAAACCTCGTGCCCATCATCGATTTGCAGGAGTTTCTCGGAGGACGGCCCATAATCCAAGGCGCGCGCGCCCGTGTCCTGATCGTTAACCGTGAGGGATTGACTGCGGGTCTGTTGGTGGTAAGCGTCATGGGCATGCGCCATTTCCCCGAGGACGGCTGGGGGGAAGCCACGCGCGTGAGCGAGGCGGTAAAGCCCTACGTGACCGGCGGCTTTGCGCAGGATGGCGAGGAGTGGCCCGTCTTCAGCATCCAGAGATTGACGAGCGATATAGGATTCCAGGTGGCCGCGAAATGATAGGTCCTTTGGGATTTGACGAGTCTGAAACCGTGGAGAAGGCGTAATGAGGTTGTGGCCATCGAGGAGATCGCATAAGCCCTTGGCTCGCGGCAATGGCTTGGTGTTCGGCTTGTCGGTTTTGATGCTGGCGATGTTGTTCTTGACGCTACTGTCGTTCCGGCATGTGTCCATATGGGAGGGTTACGAAAGGGAATACCTTCATGAGGCATCCAAACAGCGGGTACTGTCGCAGCAGATCGCCAAATACATGCTTTCCGCGCTGGGTGGCGACCCCACGGCCTTCGCATCCCTCCAGAAGACACGAGACGAATTCGATGCATCGCTACGCGGGATGGAAGACGGCAACCCCGCCAAGAATCTTCCTCCCTTGCCGAAGGAGATGGCGGGCATCCTGGGTGAAATGATCGGCGCCTGGGCCGAGCTCCGTGCCCGGGCCGATGACGTGCTCTCTAAGCAGGAGACGATCCTGTCCCTCGGAAAATTCATTGGGGTGATCGACGGCGCCGTTCCTCAGCTCCAGGAGAAGACAGCCAAGATCGTGGCGGGACTGGTGTCCAGCGGCGCACCTTCCGGGCAGGTCGCAGAGGCATCCCGTCTGATGATGCTGGGGCAACGGGTCCAGCACAACATCCACAACGTCATGTCCGGCGGAGAGAAGGCAACTCTGTCGATCGACCAGTTCGGACGGGATGCCAGAGAATATGGCCGGGTCATGCAGGGGCTTCTCCAGGGTGATTCTGTCGCGGGTATCGACAAGGTGGCGGATGCCGGAGCCCAAAAACTATTGCGAGACGCCTCCGTCCTGTTCAGCGGGATCAAGGGCCAGGCCGAGGAGATCGTTGCCCTGACCCCCAGCATCATTCCCGTCCTGGAATCCGTGGGGGCGGTCGGCGGGATTTCAGACCAGGTGAGCGCCGTGGCGGAACGGGTAGTCCTGGAACTCGGCCGGTCTCCGGGACGATTCAGTATCCTCGGCATCAAGGCCGGTCCAGGTTTCGTGGCCCTGTTCGTTGCCCTGGCGGGCGCGCTTCTGCTGGCGCTTGGCGTGGCCTTGCTGGGCGAGGCCCGCCGCAGGGAGCGGGATAGTAAGCAGCAGAACGACAGAAACCAGCAGGCCATCCTGCGCCTGCTGGATGAAATGGGTGATCTGGCGGACGGCGATTTGACCGTGGAGGCCACGGTGACGGAAGACATCACCGGCGCCATCGCCGATTCGGTCAACTATGCCATCGAGGCCCTGCGCGGCCTTGTCATGACCATCAACGAGACAACGGAAAAGGTTACAGCCTCTGCCAGGGAGAGCCGCGCGACCGCCATTCAACTGGCGGAAGGCAGCAATCAGCAGGCCATGGAGATTACCGAAGCATCGAAGGCGATCAGCGCCATGGCCGAGTCGGTCGACGGTATGTCCAAGGAGGCGTCCCAGTCTGCCGAGATTGCCCAGCGCTCGGTGGAAATCGCCGCCACGGGCGCCGAGTCCGTGCGCAATACCATAGACGGCATGGACGGCATCCGTGAGCAGATACAGGAGACCGCCAAGCGCATCAAGCGGCTGGGCGAGAGTTCACAGGAGATCGGCGATATCGTGGAACTGATCGACGACATCGCCGATCAGACCAATATTCTGGCCTTGAACGCCGCCATGCAGGCGGCCATGGCCGGTGAGGCAGGGCGCGGTTTCGCCGTGGTCGCCGACGAAGTCCAGCGTCTGGCCGAGCGCTCGAGTAATGCCACCAAGCAGATCGAGGCCTTGGTGAAGACCATCCAGGCCGACACCAACGAGGCGATGAGTTCGATGGAAACCAGTACTTCCGGCGTGGTCCGTGTGGCCTCCCTGACCGAAGGGGCGGGCGAGTCCCTGAAGGAGATCGAGAACGTTTCCAACTATATCGCCGAGAGTACGCGGCAGATCGCCCAATCGGCGCAATTCCAGGCGTTGCAGGCAAGCCGGATCAACGAAATCATGCGGGCCATCCAACAGGTCTCGGTAAAGTCCTCGGAAGGGACGGGCCAGACCGCTCAAGCCATCGGCGCCCTTGCCGACATGGCGGACGAGTTGCAGCGCTCGGTGGCCGGCTTCCGCCTGCCCTAGGTTCGCGAATAACAACAAATGGCGTGCCCGGCATACCGGTAAGGCAATGATCGAATGAATATCGCGAAAGACAACTTCATCAAATGGATTCGCAAGGACCTCCTCGAATTGGTCCGCGAAGCCAGAATGGCGTTGGAAGATTTCGCCGAGGGTTCGGGTGATCCCGTCCAGATGGGCCGCTGTGTCGACCGGCTGCATCAGGCTCGGGGCGTCCTGTACATGGTTCAGCTCCATGGTGCGGTCTTGTTGGCCGAGGAGATGGGGCAACTTGCCGAGGCCCTGCATCGCCAACGGGTCCCCAAGGCCGATGAAGCAAACGAGGCCCTCATGCTGGGCATGGTCCAGTTGCCCGACTATCTCGACCGGGTGCAGGCGGGCGAGACTGACTCGCCGCTCAGGGTTATGCCGGTCCTCAATGAGATGCGCGCCTCCCGCGATGCCCCGCTGTTCACCGAACTGGATCTGTTCGGCCTGGACCTTGAGCGTCGGCTGACGGGGACCCTGGAGAAGGGAAAGCCCTGCGGCGATCTGCCGGAGGTGGCCAAGCAGCAGCGGCCGTTGCTCCATCGGGGACTGCTCAAATGGTTCCGCGATTTCGAGCCGGCGGAGGGCGTGCGTCAGATCTTGGCCGTCACCGACGCGCTCGCCGAGGGCGCGGGCACCGGCAGGGTACGTCTCTTTTTCCGCTCCGTCGGCGCACTGGCGGCTTCCATCGTTTCGGCCCCATTGGATGCGGGGGTCTCGGTCAAGCAGTTGCTGGGGAAGGTGGACCGGGAAATAAAACGCATCATCGATCAGGGAGAGAAGGCGTTTTTCGATGAAATGCCCATCGATCTCTACAAAAATGTCCTCTATCACGTCTCGAAATCGGGGAGCGATGGGGATCGGATCGCGGAGGTACGCCGCGCCTTCGATTTCACCGCGCTGGAAGAACCCGCCGGGGCCATCCGGGCCGGCGGGCTCAGCGCGGAACTCTTCGACACGGTGGCCGAGGCGGTCCGCGAGGATCTCGTCAAGATCAAGGATGAGCTCGATCTTTTCATCCGGACCGGCAAAGGCGACGTGCGCCGGCTGGAAAAGGTGCGCGACCCCATAGACAAGCTGGCGGACACCTTCGGCATGTTGGGCCAGGGAGACCTGCGCACGCAGTTGAAGGAACAGGTCCAGAATCTCAATGGCTGGATACTGGCCGGCGGGACACCGCCGGAGGCCGGCCTGATGGAGATGGCCTCCGCGATTCTCTCCGTCGAATCCCAGTTGCAGCAAGCCTCCTTCGCGCCCGCCGCCGATCCGGGTAAAACGGAAGGTGAGCGCCCCAGAAAGGCCGGCAGGGAATTCAACCGCCTGCTTACCGCAGCCTTGCAGGAAGCGAGCGTGGACATGGCCCACATCAAGGAGGCGATCAACGGTTACGTCGCCAGCGGAGACACCCAGCGCCTTCACAACATTTCGGCAAGATTCAGGACGGTGCGAGGCGCCCTCAGCATGCTGGAGATGGAGGAGCCCGCCCGCATGCTGGCGAATGTGGGCGCCTATGTGGAAGAACGCCTGGGCCGGGGCGGGTTGCCGGAAAGCAGCGAATTGAATGCCTTGGCCGATGTCATCTCCAGCATCGAATACTTCATGGAGTCAGTCGCCGGTGACCTGGGACAGCGGGAAGATATTCTGGACTTCACCCGCGTCGCACTGGGCCGTCTGGAGGAAAGGGACTTGGGCAGGGGGCGGCAGCACTTGCCCGAACCGGGAGTTGAAGCCCTGGCCGTGCCACGGGGCGGGGCCGAGCCGATTCAGGAAGAAGGCCCTGCCGATGAGTTGCCCACGCTGGAGGGAATCGAGATCGAGGAGGCCTTCATCGACGAACTGGCCAAGGCCGAACCGGTGAGGAAGGAGTACCGCCCTGAGGTCCTGCCGGAGTTGGAGGCCCACGAGGTCGATGATGGCCCCGATTCCGAGATCCTCGACATCTTTCTGGAGGAGGCGAACGAGGAACTGGAGGTCATCCGGGAGCAGGTTCCTCGCTGGTTGAATAATTTCGACGACAAGGCGGCCTTGAGCCGGTTCAGGCGCTCCTTCCATACCCTCAAGGGGAGCGGCCGCCTGGTCGGCGCGGAGTTGGTGGGAGAATTCTCCTGGTCGGTGGAGAGCCTGCTAAACCGGATCATCGAGGGAACCGTGCCGGTTTCCGATCAAATCGTTGCCCTGATGCGGGAGGTCCTGGAGATCCTGCCGAAGCTGATTGAAAGCGAGACCCACAAACAGCCGCCCGATGTCGATTACAAGTCCGTGATGGAGCGCGCCTTTTCCCTGGCGCAAGGCCGCGCATCGGCCGCCGCGCCCTCGCGTCAGGCGGCCGCAACCGGTGGCGAAGCAAGGGCAGATCTCGGAAAGGCCCTCGCCATTGGACCTGGCTTCGATCTGGATGAGGTCAGGGTGGAGGATTTGTCCTTTTCCGGGCTGGGGGTGGATTCGGGGCTCCAGTTTGAGGAGATCGAGATCACCGAGCCCGTCGGCGATGGAGACCTGCTTGACTGGCAACCGACCTCGGATTTCCTTCTGGAGGCGTTCGAGCCGGGAAGGCCGGAGCCGGTTCCCGGCGGGCTTGAGGCACTGCCGCCCCCTTCCATCCTGTTGGACGAGACCCTCAAGGAGATCTTTGAATCCGAATCGCGTGGCCACTTGGCGGCATTGGAGGAATTTCTGCGGGAGTGCGACCCGGAGATGGGCTGCATGATGACGGCCCGCGTCACCCGTGCGCTGCACACCCTGCACGGCAGCGCCGATATGGCGGGCGTCATCCCGATCGCGCGTATCACCAAGGCCAATGAGCGCTATTTCGACGAATTGATGGAACACCACCAGTTGGTGCGCGAGCACGACCTGGAGCTTTTGAGGATCACGGTAGCCATGACCCGGCAGGTCCTTGGCGCCATCAACAGGGCCGGTGCCGGGTTGCCCCAGTGGGAATCCCATGTGGAGAGGGTCCAAGAGAACCGTCTCCTGCTGGAATCCCTGATGGCCTCGGAAAATGAGGTGGATTTGGACCGGACTGAATCGGCCTCGATCGACTCCTCCGGTCTGATCCGTGACACGGAGATCACGCCCCTGGCCCCCGGCACTGACGGCTTGTCCTTCCTGGAGCTGGCGCACGCAGCCCCGCCCCGGCAGGATGCCCTGGCCTTCATGGATGAACCGCATTTCTTGGAGTCCCTGGAACCCCTGTCCCTCTCCGGCCAGGGTCAGTCCGAGGGTTACGAATCCATTCTGGTCACTGCGCCTGAGGCATTGGCGCCGCCCCAGGACGAGGATGTCGAGGAGATCCAGGGCAAGGATCAGGAGCTGATCGAAATATTCACCGAAGAGGCGGCCGAGCTTCTGGAAAACCTGGAGGCATCGCTCCTTTCCTGGCAGGTGGACCCCAAGGACAAAGAGGCCAGGGCCGGTCTGCTACGCACCCTGCATACCTTGAAGGGCGCCTCCCGGCTGGCCGGAGTCAGCCAGATCGGCGATCTGAGCCACGCCTTCGAGTCCCTGGTCAACGCCGTGGATCGCGGCTCACTGGAGGCGGATGAATCCCTGTTGGACCTGGCCCGGCAAGTCTCCGACCAACTGATGGCGCAGGTGGATATGCTGGGCAGCGATGGAAAGGTGCCTTCGGGGCGGCATCTGATGCGGTTATTGGAGGCCGTGCAACGGGGGGAGCTTGAAGGGCAGGGAGCCCTAGAAAAAACAAGGAACAACGCAGAAACAAGAGGACATGCCGGACGGGCCCTCCCCGCCGGGGGCGGCGCCGTGCAGGCGCCTGGGTCTCCCGCCCTGAAGGATGCCGATGCCGGGAGAATGACAGGCGGAAGGGGGCCTGAAGCGGGCCATGGCCCGGTCCTGACAAATCTGCCGGGACCAGATTTGGACGCCGGTCCGGCGCCCGCAGGGTGGAAAACAGGGACGTTTTTCATCAAGACCGGGATGCCGACGGGGGAGATGGAAGCTCCCACAGCCCCGGCCCCACAGCTCCTCGCCGCTTCCCTGGAGCTGGAGTCTGTGCTGGCTACGGAGCCGAGAATCGATGGCGACAGGGTCTATCTGTCGCCCCCCCTCGCCAAGGATCAGGATTCCACCTTCGTACAGTCCCCGGCAGGGCGCGTGAGGCAGGATCAGATCAGGGTGCGCTCCGATCAGCTCGACCGCATGGTGAACAACGCGGGCGAAATCAGTATCTACCGCACCCGCCTTGAGCAGCAGAACAATGAAATGGAGTTCAACCTGGGAGAGCTGGACCAGACGGTTTCCCGCCTCCGCCAGCAGTTGCGCACCCTCGAAATCGAAACCGAGACCCAGATCCTGTTCCGCTTCGAGAAGGACAAGGGGCAAGGGAAGGTGCTGGAGGGAAAGGGGGACGAGTCCTTCGATCCCTTGGAGATGGACCGCTTTTCCACCATGCAGCAGATGTCGCGCAGCCTTGCCGAAACGGTGAACGATCTGGTCAGCATCCGGGGCATGATGGATGACCACAACCGCGAGATCGAAACCCTGCTCTTGCAGCAGTCACGGGTCAGCAACGATCTTCAGGACGGCCTGTTGCGTACGCGCATGGTCCCGTTCAGTCAGGTCATCCCCCGGTTGCAGCGGCTCGTCCGCCAGACGGCCCAGGCTCTGGACAAGAGGGCCGAGCTGGGCGTCGAGGGCGGGGGGGGCGAGGTCGATCGAAGCATCCTCGACCGCATTGTGGCCCCTTTGGAACACATTCTCCGCAACGCCGTCTCCCATGGGATCGAGACGCCGGGGCCACGGGCTGCCACGGGCAAGCCTGCCATGGGGCGGATTCTGCTGACGCTCAGCCGCGAAGGGCGGGATGTCGTCATCAAGGTCTCCGATGACGGCGCCGGCATCGATTTCCAGGCGGTTCGTTCACGCGCCGTGGAACGGGGGCTGTTGACGGCGGAGTCCGATATTGCCGACGCGGACCTGGTTCAGTTCGTGCTGGAGCCGGGTTTTTCGACGGCGGCGACCGTTACCCAGATCTCCGGACGGGGTGTCGGCATGGACGTGGTGTCCAGCGAAGTGAAGCAGTTGGGCGGCACCCTGGACATGAGCACCACGCCGGGCGCAGGCACCGTCTTCAGTATTCGCCTTCCCTTCACCCTTGCCCTGGCCGAGGCCTTGCTGGTCAATATCGGCGAGGACGTGTTCGCCATCCCCCACACCAGTATCGAGGGGGTGACCCGTGTCTCGCGGCAGGAGCTGGAGGCCTGCTACATGGGGCTGCAAGAGGGCATCGTTTATGCCGGGAATCAGTATCGCGTCCGCTACCTGGGCGAGATGCTCGAATTCGTCCCCACGGGCGGCGACTATCTGAGCGAGCAGGGCAAGTGGTTTCCCTTGCTGCTGGTGCGCCACGGTGATCACCGGGTGGCGGTGCAGGTCGATCAAATGGTGGGCAGCCGCCAGATCGTGGTCAAATCGGTCGGTGTGCAGTTGAGTACGGTGCGCTGGATCACCGGCGGCACCATCCTGGGTGACGGCCGCGTGGCCCTGATCCTGGATGTCAACGCCCTGGTGCGCCTCTCCGACATCCATCAGAAGAGGATCGCCCTGGCCAAGGCGGAGGAACGCAAGGCCCAGGCAGAGTTGGTATCGAAGGTGGAAAAACCCCAGGCGGAGCGGCCCGTGACCGTCATGGTGGTGGACGACTCCATCACGGTGCGCAAGGTGACCGGACGCCTGCTCAGCCGCCATAACATGAACGTGGTCGCCGCCAAGGATGGCGTCGATGCCCTGGCCCAACTGCAAGAGGTGATGCCCGATGTCATGCTGCTGGACATCGAAATGCCGCGCATGGACGGCTACGAATTGACCCGCCACATCCGCCACTCGCCGGAGCTGAAGCATATCCCGATCATCATGATCACCTCCCGCACGGGAGAGAAGCACCGCCAGCGCGCCATGGACCTCGGCGTCAACAGCTACCTGGGCAAGCCCTATCAGGAGTCGGATCTGCTGGATAACATCTATGCCTTGCTGGCAGAGAGTTCCGCATGAAAGACGTGGCAGCCCCCGCATCGGGACCGAGTGTCCGTTGCGTCATCATCCCCCTGGAGGGCGGCGCCGTCCTCTTGCCCAACACCGCCATCGCCGAGGTGGTGGGTTACCGGGAGCCCAAGCCCATTAGCCCCGCCCCGTCCTGGTGTCTGGGGAGCATCCAATGGCGCGGGGTCTCCGTGCCGCTGATCTCGTTCGAAACCGTCGTCGGCGGATTGCTGGGGGAGATCGGGCATCGTGCCCGGATTATCTTGATCTACGGCCTGGGCGAAAAGAGGGGCAAGGTGCCCTATTACGGATTGCTGGCTCAGGGCATCCCGCGTCTCAGCCGGGTCGTCGCCGAGGGCATCCAGCCGTCCCCGGACGGAGGTGTCGAGCACGAGGCCATCGCCGCCAGCGTCGTGGTCGATGGCGTTGCGGCCTGGATACCCAATATGGACGTGCTCACCGCGCTGATGGAAGAGATTAATCCCTGAAGTCGCCCCAAAGCGTCTGCATGGCGGCGATGGCCGCCAAGGGCGCCGTCTCGGTGCGGAGAACGCGCGGACCCAGCCGGGTCTTCCTGAAGCCCGATTCAGACGCGAGTTCCAGTTCCCGCTCCGAAAGCCCTCCTTCCGGGCCGATGAGCAGTTCAATCACTTGGCCGGCTGCGGGCGGGGCCAGGGTCGATAGGGTTTCATCCCCCAGGGGATGAAGCATCAAGCGGAGGTCGCCGCTTTGGCCTGCGCCTAGCCACCGGTCGAGCGCCATTGCCGGACTCAGCCCGGCCAGCCGCCGTCGGCCGGATTGCTCGCAGGCGCTGATCATGACACCGAGCCAGTGTGCCAGCCGTTTTTCCAGGCGTTCGCCCGCAAGCTGAACTTGGGAGCGCTGGGTAAAGAGGGGTGTGATCCGTGAAACACCCAGCTCGACGGCCTTCTGCAACACCATGTCCATGCGCTCCCCCTTGGAAATGCCGATGGCGAGGGAGATGAACAGGGGCGCGGCCGGCTCCTCGGGTCCGGGGGCATGGACCAGCGCTTTGCACTCCCGCTTGCCCGCGTCGAGCAGAACCGCCGGATAGTCGCGACCATCGCCATTGAAAAGGGCGATTTCCGCCCCCTGTCGTAGCCGCAACACCTGAACCAGGTGCTGGGATGCCTCGGCCTCCAGCCGTATCTCGGCACCGGCGGCCAGGGATTGCGGGGTATGGATGCGGGGGTTGCGCATGGGCTGATTAGCCGGTCAGCCTGCGCATGATCTCCAGGGTGGGGCCGGACTGGTTCATGGTGTAGAAGTGCAGGCCGGGCGCGCCGCCCTGCAAGAGGCGCTCGCACAGGGCGGTGACCACATCCAGGCCGAAGGCGCGGATGCTTTCCAGGTCGTCGCCGAAGCCCTCCAGCCGCTTGCGGACCCAGCGCGGGATCTCGGCGCCGCAGGCGTCGGAGAAGCGGGCCAACTGGCTGAAATTGGTGATGGGCATGATGCCGGGGACGATGGGCAGAGCCAGCCCCATCCCGGCGCAACTCTCGACGAAATGGAAATAGGCGTCGGGGTTGAAGAAATACTGGGTGATGGCGCCGTTGGCCCCGGCCTGGACCTTGCGGCGGAAGTTGTTCAGATCGGCCTGGAGGTTGGCGGACTGGGGGTGGCATTCGGGATAGGCGGCCACTTCGATATGGAAATGATCGCCGAATGCCTCGCGGATAAAGGCCACCAATTCGTTGGCGTAGTTCAGCTCGCCAAGGCCGCCGAGTCCCGCGCCCGAGGGCAAGTCGCCACGCAGGGCGACGATGCGGCGTATCCCTTGGGCCTTGTAGCGGCCGAGTATTTCCCTGATCTCCTCACGGCTGGAACCGACACAGGAGAGATGGGGCGCGGTTTCCATTCCCTGTTGCACCAGCCAGTCCAGGGTGGCAAAGGTTCCGCCCTGGGTGGAACCGCCTGCCCCGTAGGTCACGGAAATATATTCCGGCCCCAGCAGGGACAGTTCCCTGACCGCCTCCTTGAGTTTTTCCATCCCCGCTTCGGTTTTGGGCGGGAATAGCTCGATGCTGATCGATTGACTCATAAATCCCCTCGTTTGACGCAAAGTAACGCAAACAAGATAAATGGCCTGCTGTGCCTATTCCAGGTTGCGGAGGTGAAGAAAACACAGCCGCAAATGCAGCGGCCAATTCCCTTTGTGCTCCTCGCCTACAAGGATGTAGGCGAGGAGCCTGAGCTGGGAGCGGTAAGCTTTGCGCCCTTTGCGGTTCAGGATTAGTAGCGGTAATGGTTGGGCTTATAGGGGCCGTCAACCGGTACGCCGATGTAGTCGGCCTGCTGCTGGCTAAGGGGCGACAGCTTGACGCCGATCTTGGCCAGGTGGAGCCGGGCGACCTCTTCGTCCAGCTTCTTCGGCAGGGTATAGACCTTTTTTTCATAAGCGTCCGGCTTGGTGAAAATCTCGATCTGAGCCAAGGTCTGGTTGGTGAAGCTGTTGGACATGACGAAGCTGGGGTGCCCGGTGGCGCAGCCCAGGTTCACCAGTCGGCCCTCGGCCAGCAGGATAATGCGCTTGCCGTCCGGGAAGATGATGTGGTCCACCTGGGGCTTGATGTTCTCCCACTCGTACTTCTGCAGGGAGGCGACATCGATCTCGTTGTCGAAGTGGCCGATGTTGCAGACGATGGCCTGGTCCTTCATGGCCGCCATGTGGTCATGGTTGATGACCTGGAAGTTGCCGGTGGCGGTGACGAAGATGTCGCCCATGGATGCCGCCTCGTCCATGGTGACTACCCGGTAACCTTCCATGGCCGCTTGCAGGGCGCAGATGGGGTCGATTTCGGTGACCCACACGGTGGCGCCGAGTCCGCGGAAGGCATGGGCGCAGCCCTTGCCCACGTCGCCGTAGCCCAGCACGACGCAGGTCTTGCCGGCGATCATGACATCGGTGGCGCGCTTGATGCCGTCCATCAGGGATTCGCGGCAGCCGTAAAGGTTGTCGAACTTGGACTTGGTGACGGAGTCGTTGACGTTGATGGCGGGGCAGTAAAGCTCGCCGCGCTCTTCCATCTGATAGAGACGGTGTACGCCGGTGGTGGTCTCTTCCGTGACGCCCCGGATATTCTTCTTGATGTTCGAATACCAGTTCGGGCTCTGGGCCAGGCGTGCCTTGATGGAGGCGTAGAGCACGCGCTCCTCCTCGCTGCCGGGGTTGTCCAGCACGGAGAGGTCCTTTTCCGCCTTGCTGCCCAAATTGATCAGGAGGGTGGCGTCGCCGCCGTCGTCCAGGATCATGTTGGGCGTGCCGCCGTCGTGCCATTCCATGATCTTGTGGGTGAAGGCCCAGTAATCTTCCAGGGTCTCGCCCTTGAAGGCATAGACCGGGATGCCCACGGCAGCGATGGCCGCGGCGGCATGGTCCTGGGTCGAGAAGATGTTGCAGGAGGCCCAGCGGACCTCGGCGCCAAGGGCTGTCAGTGTTTCGATCAGGACAGCTGTCTGGATGGTCATGTGGAGGGAGCCGGCGATGCGCGCCCCCTTGAGGGGCTGCTCGACGGCATACTTCTTGCGAAGCGCCATCAGGCCTGGCATCTCGGTTTCGGCGATGCGGATCTCCTTGCGGCCCCAGCCGGTCAGGGCAGCGTCGGCGATGGTGAAGTCGGAAAAACCCTGTTTCAACACAGCGTTCATTGGTATCTCTCCAGAAGGTTGTGTTGAGCGCCGTTGCTAAGTTAAGAAACTCCCCTTCGAGCCTGGCGGGCCTTTGCCCGTCGCAACGCTCCTCGAAGGGGAGGGATAAGTAAAGGCTTGGATTAAAGCCCGGCGGCGTCCCGCAGCTCTTCGGCCTTATCGGTCAGCTCCCAGGTGAACCCCTCATGCTCGCGGCCGAAGTGGCCGTAGGCAGCGGTCTTCTGGTATTTGATCTTGTCGGCGTTGAGCAGGTCGAGCATCTTGACGATGCCGTAGGGGCGCAGGTCGAAGTGCTTGCGCACCAGTTCCACGATCCGCTCGTCGGAGAGCTTGCCGGTACCGAAGGTCTCGATCATGATCGAGGTGGGCTGGGCCACGCCGATGGCGTAGGAGACCTGGATCTCGCAACGGTCGGCCAGGCCGGCGGCGACGACATTCTTGGCCACGTAACGGCCGGCGTAGGCGGCGGAACGGTCCACCTTGGAAGGGTCCTTGCCGGAGAAGGCTCCGCCACCGTGGCGCGCCATGCCGCCGTAGGTATCGACGATGATCTTGCGGCCGGTCAGCCCGGCATCACCCATTGGGCCGCCGATGACGAAGGCGCCCGTGGGGTTGATGTGATAGCTGGTCTGGGGGGTCAGCCACTCGGAAGGCAGCACGGGCTTGATGATGTGCTCCATGATGGCTTCCTGGAGTTCATTGTGCTCGATGTCCGGCGAATGCTGGGTGGAGAGCACCACGGCATCGATGGAGACGGGCTTGCCGTCCCTGTAATGGAAGCTGACCTGGCTCTTGGCGTCGGGACGCAGCCAGGAGAGCACGCCCTTCTTGCGCATCTCGGCCTGGCGATGGACCAGGCGGTGGGCGTAATAGATCGGCGCGGGCATGAGCATTTCAGTCTCGTTGGTGGCGTAGCCGAACATCAGGCCCTGGTCCCCTGCGCCCTGATCTTCGGGCTTGGAACGGTCCACGCCCTGGGCGATGTCGGGGGACTGCACACCCAGCGCGGTCATGACGGCACAGGTTTCCCAATCAAAGCCCATCTCTGAACTGGTGTAGCCGATCTCCTTGATGGTCTGGCGCATGATCCTTTCATAATCGGGCTTGGCGGTGGTGGTGATCTCACCCGCGATCATGACCATGCCGGTCTTGAACAGGGTCTCGCAGGCCACGCGCGCATGCCGGTCCTCGGCCAGGATGGCGTCAAGGACGGCATCGGAAACCTGGTCGGCCATCTTGTCGGGATGACCTTCGGAAACGGACTCGGAGGTGAAGATGAAGTCTTTTGCCATGGACGGATTTCCCTGTGGGCCTCTAGGATTGGAAAAATTCCGCATTGTAATGGCCCATTCTTCGCGTTGCATGAAATTTTTGAGCCAAACGCCTTGGCGTTACGAAATAGCGAATCGGGCGAAGATGGGTAGCCCGCCCTTTAGGGCGGCTTGCCGGGCAGAAGCCCGGCCTACATCCACTTTGAAATTGCGGTATTTCCCCATTTGAACTGGGAAAGGAGAAGGGACCATGCAGACCTACAACCGCAACCTGCCGATCAACGAACGGATTGGCGGCCTCGAACTAACGCAGGATATGCCAGAATAGGTAAGGGTTTTCCGCAGGCTGGGTGGGCGCGAATGGGTCTGAACAAGGGTTTTCTCTTTCTCTGGATCAAGGCGCTGGTGGTGGCTGCCCTGGGGGTGGCGTTGGTGGTCTGGCGCCTTGATGCCTTGCAACGGCTCGATCTGGAGGCACTGGAGGTCGTGTCGAAGCGCACGGAGGCGGAGCAGCTTTTCGAGAAGCTGCGCGACGAGGGGCTGCTGACGGCCGATGCGAACGGTCAGTTGAGCGTGAAGCCGAGGGACCATGTCTTGGCCCAGCGGGCGGCGGGGGCGGATACCGCTACCCTCAAGCTGGCCTCGCGCCTGATCGACAACTATTACGCCACCGACCCTGGCCGAACCCTGCGCGACTGGATTGCCCAGTGGAACCGGGGGCGGCTGTTGAGCGGCGTGCGCGACAACCGTCCGCGCACACCAGATACTTCCCTGGCCGAGTGGGTGCCCTTTGATTCAAGGGGCGCGCCCTTGCGCGATTATGGCCGCGTCCCCCTGGAGTTCGGTTATGTCATGAACGGCGTCCTGGTGGCGGGTTTCGGCGACTGGTCCGTGTCGCCGGAGCAGGGCGTCGAGTGGCGCACGGAGCTGCGTCTGACGAAGGCGGCCAGCCTGACCCTGCAAGTGGTCGGCAGGCCCGATGTCTCGCATCTGCCCTCCCATCAACTGCTAGCCTGCGTGCGGGATGTCCCGGCCGGTCAGCCCAATTGCGCCGCCGGTTATCAGTCCGATCAGACCAAGGCCTATCAGATTCGCCTGAACCTGCCGGCGGGAAAACATCTGTTACGCCTGCCGGTGGCGCCTGTGGCCAATCCGGAGCCGGAGGACCGCGACCTGCCCCTGGCCTTGAATGAAGGCCGGATCGAATGGGTGGCAAAACGTGAGCGCTATTCCCGCGATCTGGCCCCCTCACGCCCGCCCGCCACCTTCGTGGTGCGCACGGTGGACGGCCAGTTGTTGACCGGTGAGGATGGCCAGGGCCGCCCCACCGGTTTTGCGCTGAAGAACGGCCTGGCCGCCCTGATGGGATATGGGCCGGATTACCGGGGGAGCCTGTCGGGCATACTGTCCGGTTCCGCCATTGGCCTGGGCGGCGAGGTCCGGCTGACCCTGGATTCCAAGCTGCAAGCCGTCGCCCAGACCGAACTGGAGCGCCGCCTAGACGAGGAGTGGGGCGCGGGCGACGCCTATCGTAATGAGAGACGCGGGGCCGTGGTAGTGCTGGATGCCCGTTCCGGCGCCGTGCTGGCGGCGGCCAATCATCCGAGCCCGCCGGACGGGACCGGCATCTGGGACCGCGCTGCCTTCTCCGTCACCTGGCCCAACCGCGACCCATTCCGCTTCAACCCCTGGCAGGGCCTGGATGCCCATGTGACGCCGGGTTCCACCTTCAAGATCGTCACTTCACTGGCGGCGATCAAAGCGGCGGGCGATGGGCGCGAGGACGTGGCCGCCATGCTGCGGGGCTGGAGCAGCGGCGCCTTCGCGCGCAACTCGGGCCTATCGCCGGGGGCTGGCTGTTATCAGCCGCGCGGGGCCTCCGAGGTCTGTAACTTCGAGGGCGGCTCCCTGGCCGGGGCCTTCGGCAAGGCCCTGCGCAACGGTGCCTGCCAGGCGGGCCGTCACAGCTCGGGCCTGGGGCTTCGCGAGGCGGTGCGCGATTCCCTGAATATCTGGTATGTGCGTCTGGCAGAGGTGATGGACCGGGAACAGCTGCAAGGGGGCGGGGTGAACACCAACCTGGCCACCATGGCCGGAACCCTGGGCTTCGGCAAGCGCCTGCCCCTGTTCCCGGCCGCCGGGGATGCCGGGGCCGGGGAACCCGAGCCCATCGCGGGCGGGGCCGTGTTGCGCGCCATGACGGGGGATCTGGATCTCTTCCATACGAAACTGGGCGCGCCCATGCAGCGCCTCTCCCAGAACAGCTTCGGCCAGGGGGTGCGCGCCACCCCCTTGCAGATGGCGCGGATGGCGGCGGCCGCAGCGACCGGACGGCTGATCCAGCCAAACCTGCTCGCCCTCTGGGACGGGCGGAAAATCACAGCCCAGGCGGCCGAGCCGCTGGGACTCAACGAGGAGCTGCTGGACCTGCTACGTCAGGGGATGAAGGCAGTGCCCGAGGCAGGCACGGCGGCGGGCGTCTTCAACGCCGAGAACCCCGCCGACCGCTGCCGCACTTACGGCAAGACCGGGACCGCCCAGAGCTTGGAGCACCCCAAGCTCTATTCCGGCTGGTTCACTGGCTGGCGCGAAAACAGGGCGCAACAGCCCGACATCGCCTTCGCCTGTGTTCTGACCCACTCCACCGGCGGCACCGGCGGCGACCTCTGCGGCCGGGTGGTGGCCAGAATCCTGAAGCAATGGGATCGCTGACACCACTGCCACCGATGCGGTTTTGTGCATTTGCCAGGGCAAAAGGCGGCGTGATAAAGAGCCACCCAGCCGCAGGCACTTTTTAACAATCGAGTCAGGTGAAAACGATGGCAAACGCCCTTGCAATTCAACAGGAAGCGACTTATCAAGACTTGTTGCAAGTCCCCGAAGACCTGATTGCCGAAATCATCAACGGAGAACTTCATACGCACCCGCGCCCTGCGGTACGCCATGCAAGGGCGGCCTCTTCCCTATCGGGGAGGATTGAACCGCCATACGACTTTGGCGAGGGCGGTCCGGGTGGCTGGATCATCCTGTTCGAACCGGAACTGCATCTCGGCGACAAACCCCATATCCTCGTCCCCGATCTTGCCGGCTGGCGGCGCGAACGCATGCCGGCCCTGCCCGATACGGCATGGATTGATCTGGTGCCTGACTGGGTATGCGAAGTCCTCTCCCCCGCCACCGCCAGCAAGGACCGAATCCTCAAAATGCCGGTCTATCTTGGACTGGGGGTGGAATGGTTGTGGCTGGTCGACCCGGAACACATGACCCTGGAGGCCTATCAATCCCTCGATGGCCATTGGGTGCTGCTCGGGGCCTGGGGTGGGGAAGACGTGGCGAATATCCCGCCCTTCGATGCGGTGGGGATACCCTTGGCCTCGTTGTGGCTATGAGCTTGCGCGCCTAACCCAACCTACCGAACGTTGATCGTTCCCAGGCTCCGGCGTGGGAATGCCGCCTGCGACGCTCCAGCGTCGCGGTTTGCCGGATACGGCAGGCATGCGAGGATCTCGGGACGCCGGAGCCTGGGAACGATGAAGTAGGCCGCCCTTCAGGGCGGCTTGCCGGGCTGAAGCCCGGCCCACATCCCCTCTCGAATTGCGGTATCTTTCCCCCATCTGAATCGGGAAAGGAGAGGACCATGCAGACGTACAACCGCAACCTGCCGCTGAACGAACGGATTGGCGGGCGTTACCGGATTCAGGCGGTCCTGGGTGAAGGCGGTTTCGGCGTCACCTACCGGGCCTGGGACGAACGGCTGGAGCGGGTCGTGGTCCTCAAGGAATACCTCCCCATCGAACTGGGGATGCGCGACAGCGGCACCCTACGCATCGTCCCCCACAGCCAGCGCGAGGCCGACTACCACTACGGCCTGGGAAAATACCTCGACGAAGCCAAGGCCCTTGCCAAGTTCAAGCACCCCAACATCGTCCGCATCATCGACCACCTCGAAGCCTACGGCACCGCCTATATCGTCATGGACTTCGAAGAAGGCGAGACCCTGGGCGAACGCCTCAAGCGCGGCAGCCTCAACCAAAACGAAATCCTCGCCCTGCTGCCGCCCCTCCTCGACGGCCTGCAACAAGTCCATCAAGCGGGACTGCTCCACCGCGACATCAAGCCCGGCAACATCTTCCTCCGAAAGCAAGGCGGCCCCCTCCTCATCGACTTTGGTTCAGCCCGGCACGCCCTCGGCGAACACAGCAAAAGCCTCTCTGCCATTATCAGCCAAGGCTACGCCCCGCCCGAGCAATACAGCACCAAAGGCAAACAAGGCCCCTACACCGACCTTTACGGCCTCGGCGCCGTGCTCTACGAACTCATCACCGGCGAGGCACCCGTAGAATCCATCATCCGCAGCCACGCCCTCGGCGAAGACGAGCCCGATCCCTTCATCCCCGCCCTCCAGGCCGGCCAAGGCAAAGCCCCCGCCTGGCTGCTCGCCCTCACCGACCGGCTCATCAACACCAAAGCCAAAGAGCGTCCCCGAAGCTGCCAAGAAGTACTTCAGGCCCTGAAGCAACAAACCCCCCTCGACATCCCCAGCCTCCAGCTCAAACCCGCCCCCCAGAAGACCCGGCTGGTCAGCGAAGAAGAACGCTGGCGCGACCCCAAGAACAAAGACCAACCCCTGGCCCTGGGCCATCCTCACCCTGGTCGCCCTCAGCGGTGGTGCGGCCTACCTTGCCAACTCGCCCAAGACCGAACCCGTAGCCCAATGGGATGGACTCCTCCCTTCTCAAACGGCATCGAAGTGCCAGACTGGAGGAAGTTGCCCCCCGTCGAATTGAAAGAAGGAGTCCGAAATGAAAGTTACCCGTGCCGGTATTGATTTGGCAAAACAAGTTTTCCAGTTCCACGGCGTGGATGCCGAGGAACAGAAAGTGACGCGCCGGCAGCTCCGGCGCCATCAGGTCTTGGCGTTCTTTGCCCGCCTGCCGCCCTGCCTGATCGGCATGGAAGCCTGCGCCAGCGCGCACCACTGGGCGCGCCTGCTGATGGCACAAGGGCATGAGGTCCGGCTCATGGCGCCGCAGCATGTGAAGCCCTATGTGAAGGGCAACAAAAACGACACCAACGCTGTCCGCCAAGGAAGTGCGAAGCGCGAGGCGGATAGTCCCCGGTAGGCGCAGGGCGCGAGCGTGGCCGCCGCCAGGCGCTATGCAAAGCGCATCCCGATACGCCGTAGCGCCATTTGTGGGAACGCCAGTGGACGCAGGGCAGCCGGGGCATTATGAGTAGCCGAAGATCGAGTGCGTTTCGGGGACTCGGATGTCCCAAAACGTATCACGAGATCAAAGGCTCGCCGACGATGCCGAGGCCATCTGCGAGGCAGTAGGTCGTCCGAACATGCGCTTCGTCCCGATCAAGAGCGCCCAGCAACAGAACATCCAGGCCTTGCATCGGATACGCTCTGGCCTGGTACAGGAACGCACGGCCAAGGCCAACCGGATTCGGGGCCTGCTGGGGGAATACGGCATAGTCTTTAGTGCGCGAATCAATGTACTGCGCAAGGCCCTGCCCGAGGTATTGGAGGACGGTGACAATGGATTGCTGCCGGCATTCCGCTCCTTGCTGGAAGGGCTGCGCCAAGATCTGGTCTATTTGGATGAGCGCGTGAGCGAACTGGACCGTTCGATCGAACAACTGGCGCGCGAGCATGCCGATGCCAGCCGACTGATGAGCCTGCGCGGCGTGGGGCCAATCACGGCCACGGCACTGGTGGCGGCCTTGGGAGATGGCAGCGATTTCAAGCGAGGTCGGGATGTCTCGGCCTGGGCCGGCCTGGTCCCGGGCCAACACAGCAGCGGCGGCAAGGAACGGCTCCTGGGGATCAGCAAACGCGGTGATGCCTACCTGCGCACTTTGCTGATTCATGGGGCACGAGCAGTCATCCAAGGTGCCAAAGACAAACAGGACGGCCTAAGCCGATGGATCCAAAGCCTTTGCCATCGGCGTAACAAAAACATTGCTGCGGTGGCGCTGGCCAACAAGACGTTGCGCATGGCCTGGGCGCTACTGAGAACGGAGACGGAATACCAAGCGGATTATGCGGCAGGAAGGCCGGCCTGAAAGAAACCGGGTTGTCAAACAACCCGCGGATGCAACGAACTACCGGAGTCACACTCCAGACGATTGCGCAGCAAAAATCGTTGATGGCCCCCAGGTCGAACCGGCGTCTGAAAAACCTTGTTCATCCGGAGTGCCCTTGAGCACGATAGCCCGATCAGGATCAGACGCGCGAATAGCCCATCATGGCCCAGGCGAATGCGCCCAACACAAAGGCCGAATATACGTGAGCAGTCGAGCCTACCGCCAAAAACGAAAAATGCTGGCAAAACGGGAGGAGTCCATATACGGATGGAACGCAGTGGAATCCGGGACGACCAGAGCCCCACGCCCCCGGATTCCGCTGTGCTTCATCCGGGCTACACAGCAGCGCAACCAACCCCCCCTGCGCCGCCGCCGGTGCCGATGACCGGCCAGCTCCAGCTCAACGTCGATGCCCCCGGTGCCCGCGTCTGGCTCGACGGCGAAGCCATCGGCCAAGCCAGCCCCAACCGGCCCCTCAACCAAGAAGGGCTCAGCACCGGCAGCCACCGCATCCGCATCGAGGCCGAAGGGCGCCAGCCCTGGGAAGGGCCGGTTGAAATCCAGCGGGGCCAATGGAAACAGGTTGCGGCCCAACTCAAGCCGGTGGAAGAGGCAAAAGAGTACCGCGACCCCAGCAGCGGCATGGAATTCGTTCGGATCGAAGGCGGCAGCTTCCAAATGGGCAGCCCGGCGGGCGAGGAGGACCGGGAAAGCGACGAAAGGCAACACCCCGTCAGCGTTGGCGGTTTCTATATGGGCAAGACCGAAGTGACCAACGCCCAATACCGCAGATTCAAGCCCGGACACGACAGCAGCAGCGGCTCCAACGGCGACGATCAGCCAGTTGACCAAGTAGATTGGAACGATGCTACCGCCTACGCCGATTGGTTGAGCAAAGAAACCGGCAAGCAATACCGTCTGCCGACCGAGGCCGAATGGGAGTACGCGGCACGGGCCGGGACAGATACAGCTCGTCACTGGGGCGATGATCCTGACCGGGCCTGCCGCTATGACAATGTGGCCGACAAAACTGCGGGGGGATCGTGGCCGGATGGTTCCATTCACAATTGTGACGATGGCTACGGCAACACAGCCCTTGTAGGTAGTTTTGAACCTAATCGCTGGGGGCTGTATGACATGTTGGGCAACGTTGAAGAGTGGACCTGTTCGGCTTATGCCAAGGACTACAGTGGTAGCGAGAAACAATGTGTCAGCAAAGATGCCAATCTTAGCCGGGTGATTCGGGGTGGCTCCTGGCTTACTGCCTCTACGAAAAAAGCACGCTCGGCAAGTAGGAATGAGGGGAAATCTGGCGACCAATATCTCGGTGTCGGTTTCCGGTTGTTGGGCGAGCTACCTGAATCCGTGACGAAATATCCGAGCGAGGGCCGTAGTCAGTTATAAAAAGGAAAAAAAGAAGGGGACCCTCGTAGTTCGGAGCCCAAGTGCTTGACTTGAGATTGTATCCACCGAGAAGTTGGAGGTATCCCCATGAACAAGCGTAGATATCGTAGCGT
>Ga0208863_1000297_pt1 | contig 59085 bp, 53 predicted proteins | sample RifOxyD3_FD_184040 | JGI IMG/M metagenome (GOLD analysis project Ga0208863, IMG submission 184040) | Soil microbial communities from Rifle, Colorado - Rifle Oxygen_injection D3 (SPAdes) | ecosystem: Environmental > Terrestrial > Deep subsurface > Rock core/Sediment | place: Rifle, Colorado... | reverse complement strand
GAGATGCATGTTGAGATCGGCGATAAGATTTCTCGCGGATCGCTGATTCTGGTACTTGAATGCGCCGATGCAGCCAGTGCGAATGCCTCACCCGCGCCGCTTGCAGCAGTTGCGTCTGCGCCCGCAACACCAACAGCACCCGCTGCGACTCAAGCCGTTGCAGCTGCGGCATCGAGCGGACCGGCACACGCGAGTCCCGCGATACGCCGCTTCGCGCGTGAATTGGGTGTGGATATTGCTCAAGTCAAAGGCAGCGGGGAGAAGGGACGCGTCACCAAAGACGACGTTCAATTCTTCGTTAAAGCAGCGTTAGCGCAACCTAGAGGCTCGGCGGGCGGCAACGGTTTGCAAGTGCTGGAAATGCCGGCATTCGATTTCGCCAAGTTCGGCTCGGTCGAAAGCAAACCTCTGTCGCGCATCCAGAAGATCTCCGGTGCGAATCTGCATCGCAACTGGGTGACCATTCCGCACGTCACGCAGTTCGACGAAGCCGATATCACCGACATGGAAGCCTTCCGCAAGCAACTGGGTGCGGAATACGTCAAGCAAAACATCAAGATCACCCCGCTGGCCTTTATGCTCAAAGCCGTGGTTGCTGCCTTGCAAAAGTTTCCGAAATTCAACACTTCACTGGATGGCGAGAACCTGATCTACAAGCAGTATTTCCACATCGGCGTGGCGGTGGATACGCCCGACGGCCTGATGGTTCCGGTGCTGCGCGATGTAGACAAGAAGGGCATCGTGCAACTGGCTCAGGAGTTGGCCGAAATTTCGGCCAAGGCACGCGACAAAAAGATCACTGCCAGCGACATGCAAGGCGGCTGTTTTACCATTTCCAGCTTGGGCGGCATCGGTGGCACGGCGTTTACACCTATCATCAATGCCCCTGAAGTCGCGATTCTGGGGGTATCAAAATCGTCCATGAAACCGGTGTATCAAGACGGACAGTTTGTACCGCGCCTGATGCTGCCTTTGTCGGTGTCCTACGACCATCGCGTGATCGACGGTGCCGCCGCAGCACGTTTTACCGCCTATCTCGCACAAGTTTTATCCGACATACGACGGTTGGCGCTGTAATATTGAAACCCATCGGCATCCTCGGTGGTACTTTTGACCCTATACATTACGGTCATCTGCGTCTCGCCGAGGAAATGCGCGAACTAGCAGGATTGCAACAAGTCCGTTTCATCCCGACGGGGAATCCGCCGCACCGCGACACCCCGCAAGTGACGGCTCTGGACCGCAGCGCCATGGTACAACTGGCGATATCCGGGGAGCCCGATTTTGTGCTGGACAATCGCGAAGCGAATAAGTCAACAAAATGCTTTACAATTAATACGTTGCGTGAATTGCGCGGCGAGTTGGGCGCAACGCAGCCGCTGTGTTTATTGATGGGTGGCGATGCATTTTTACAGCTGCATACCTGGCACGAATGGGAACAGTTGCTCGAGCTCACACACATCGTGGTGGGTTACCGTCCGGGCTTTACCCTGGAGGAGCGCATACACAGCGCCCCGCCCCGATTGCGCAAGCATTATCAGGAGCGTTTGTGCAGCGTAGACTACTTATCGCAACAGGCAGCAGGGGGCATTGCAGAATTAGCCATACCGAAACTGGAAATCTCTGCTACGCTTATCCGCAGTCGCGTCGCAGAAAATCGTACAATCCGCTATTTATTGCCTGCAACTGTAGCAGACTACATTTATCAACATCATTTATATACACCATGCTAACTCCAGAAGAAAAAATCAAAGCCATCGTCGCCGCTCTTGAAGACATCAAGGCCACCGACATCTCCGTCATCGACACCAGTAAACTCAGCTCCTTGTTCGACAGCATGGTCATCGCCTCGGCGAACTCAACCCGTCAGACCAAAGCGCTGGCCGACAATGTGGTCGTCAAACTCAAAGAACTGGGCGAAGAAGTCTACGGTCGAGAAGGCGAAGACAGCGGCGAATGGATTCTGGTCGATCTGGGCGAAATTCTGGTTCACATCATGCAACCTGCGACGCGCACTTATTACAATCTGGAAGAATTGTGGAGCAAGGCTCAGGCTGCACGCCCAAAACTAGCAAAATTGCCTGAATAAGCGCACGCAGCACGTTTTACCATGAAACTCTTCATCGTCACCGTCGGACATAAAATGCCTGACTGGATCACGACTGGATATAATGAGTACGCCAAGCGCATGCCGCGCGAGGCCAAAATTGAACTGCTGGAAATCAAGCCGGAACCACGCACCACAGGCAAGACCACGCTGCAAATCATGGAATCGGAAGCGCAGCGCATCCTGAACGCACTGCCGGCCAATTGCAGAAAGATCGCGCTGGACGAGCACGGCGCCACGCCGACGACTAAGCAACTGGCCGCACAACTCAAAGACTGGATGGGCGAGGGGCGCGATGTCGCCTTCATCATCGGCGGTGCGGACGGGCTGCACGACTCAGTCAAACAGGCGGCCGGACAGCTGATGGCTCTATCCGCCTTCACCCTGCCCCATGCATTTGTCAGGGTATTGCTCGCGGAACAGTTGTATCGCGCGCACAGCCTGATGCACAATCACCCCTATCACCGTGAATAGGTCCCATCATGAGCATTAAACATCCGCGTATTTACCTGGCTTCGCAGAGTCCGCGCCGTCGCGAACTGCTCAAACAAATCGGCGTTCATTTCGATGTGTTGCTGTTGCGCACCGCACCGCGCCGCCATATCGATGTCGATGAAACACCCCATGCGGGCGAATTGCCGGAAATTTATGTGCAGCGTCTTTGCCGGGAAAAAGCGCTGGCGGGTTATTCCGCTTTAAATTTTCGTCATTTACCGGCTCATCCTGTGCTGGCAGCGGATACGACAGTTACGCTGGACGGGAAAATTTACGGTAAGCCAGATGATGCAGAACAGGCAGCCAGTATGCTGCGGGAGCTGTCAGGACAAACGCATCAGGTGATGACCGCTGTGGCCGTTGCAGCGGGCGCACATGTCGAAGTGGTTTTGTCCGTATCTACGGTGAGATTCGTGAGGCTGGATGATGCGCGCATCAAACGTTATTTACAAACACATGAATATACAGATAAGGCGGGTGGCTACGCTATTCAGGGGCATGCTGCCGCTTTCATTGAGCATTTGTCCGGTAGCTACTCGGGTGTGATGGGTTTGCCGCTGTGCGAAACCGTGCAACTGTTGCAGCGTTTCGACTATCCGGTCTCCTAGGCTGTAAAACCTTGTTTTATCAACTGTCATGCATTGATTAAAAATAATTAAAAATATGAGCGAAGAAATACTAATCAATGTTACCCCGCAGGAAACCCGTGTTGCAGTGATGCAGTTAGGAGTTGTGCAGGAGCTGCACATAGAGCGCGGCAGCAACAGAGGCATTGCGGGTAATGTCTACCTGGGTCGCGTCAAACGTGTGTTGCCCGGTATGCAATCCGCCTTTATCGAAATCGGTCTGGAGCGCTCTGCTTTTTTGCATGTGGCCGATATCTGGGAAAACAGCAATAATGGCGACACGGCAAAACCGATAGAGAAAATACTCTTCGAAGGACAGTCATTGCTGGTGCAGGTGATCAAGGAGCCCATAGGCAGCAAGGGTGCCAGGCTTACTACACAGCTTAGCTTTGCCGGGCGCTTGCTGGTCTTTCTGCCTCAGGAGACTCGCATTGGAGTCTCCCAGCGCATAGAAGGCACAGAGCAGCGTGATGCGTTGAAAACCAGGCTGCAGGCCGCGCTGTCTCCCGAGCACAAAGGAGGGTATATCATCCGTACCGTAACCGAAGGTAAGGATGATGCGGATTTTTCCAATGATATCGCCTATCTGGACAAGCTGTGGTGCAACCTGCAGGCGTTATCCAAGACAGCTAGCGCGCCTCAGCTGCTCTATCAGGAGTTAGACATCAGCCTGCGCGTGTTGCGGGATTTTGTCAGCCAGGACACGACGCGCATACTGATAGACTCGCGCAGCACCCACAAGAAAATGCAGGAGTTTGCTGAAAACTATAACGCCGATGCAGCCCATCTGCTGGAGCACTATCTTGGCGTTCGTCCACTGTTTGATCTGTACAATATCGAGGAGGAAATCGAACGAGCCTTGTCCAAACGGGTGGATTTGAAATCGGGAGGCTATCTGATCATCGATCAGACCGAGGCGCTGACCACGGTGGACGTGAATACCGGCGGTTTTGTCGGCTTGCGCAATTTTGATGACACCATATTCAAGACCAATCTGGAGGCTACGCAAGTCATCGCACGTCAATTGCGCCTGCGCAACCTGGGCGGCATCATCATCTGCGACTTCATCGATATGGACAATCAGGAGCATCGCGATGCCGTGCTGGATGAGTTTAAGAAGGCGCTGGCGCGCGACCACACCCGAATCAATGTAAATAATTTCTCCTCGCTGGGTCTGGTGGAAATGACGCGCAAGCGTACCCGCGAGAGTCTGGCGCATGTTTTATGTGAGCCTTGCCCAACCTGCAAGGGGCGCGGCGAAGTTAAAACCGCTCAGACTGTTTGTTACGAGATATTGCGCGAGATCGTACGCGAGGCGCGCCAGTTCGATGCGCGTGAATACCGTATTTTAGGCTCTCAACAAGTGATCGACCTGTTTCTCGAAGAGGAATCGCAGGCGCTGGCCGGTCTGTCGGATTTTATCGGCAAGCCGATTTCTATGCTGGTGGAAAATCAATATACACAGGAACAATACGATGTCATCCTGATGTAAGGTTCGTGCGTTACCCCTTTTGGGCCTGTCGGGCCTACGCGTGAAAATCAGCGCGGTAAATTAAAATTAATCAGGAGAAACAAGATGTTCATCAAAAAAATTACCGCCTTGCTGTTCGCAGCAACGCTAGCCGCTCCATTGATGGTTAACGCGCATGAACACGGCGAAGCGGGTGTTGCCCGTGCCTTTCTTAAAGAAATTCAAGCTGCCGAAGCGAGCTATGCTAAGCAACATGGCGCGACTTTCTTTCAGGAGTTAGCTCGCGGCCAGCATCCGCGTGCCACCGTTGTGACTTGTTCAGATTCGCGTGTACACACCAACATGCTGGATCAAAGTCCGGAAGGCGACCTGTTCATGATACGCGACATTGGCAATCAGATTTCCACTGCCAAAGGTTCGGTTGAATATGGTATCAACCATCTGGGTTCCTCTTTGCTGCTGATTATTGGTCACTCAAAGTGCGGCGCAATCGCGGCCGCCAGCGGTGATTACTCCAAATTGGAACCTTCCATTCAGAAGGAATTGGATACCATCAAGATCGGCAAGGGGGTATCCAATATCGACGGTGTGAAAACCAATGTGAATAATCAGGTGGCTGCGGCGATCGAAGAATATGCAGTTGAGGTCAAGGCTGGCCATCTGTTGGTGGTTGGGGCTGTGTACGACTTCGCGGATGACATGAAGCAGGGTGCAGGAAAGTTAAACCTGATCAATGTGAATGGTCAGACAGACGCGGCTAAAATGCAAGTCGAATTAGTTCGTCATGATATCGCTGACGAAACCGATCCGGTAAAACATCATCACTAGTGCGAAGGACTTCGGTATCGGTGCGCGTTAACCATTCGTCGCTGATGTCGAAAAAAATGTTGTTTGATAATCTCTTGCATAAACAGGGCGAATAATATGGCAACCATTTGATACGATAGGAATTGTCCATAAACCGAACCGTAAAAAATGCCGGCCTTTATTCGCCTTGCTGCTGATTTTAGGATGATCGTTCCTATCAACCAGACATTTCTGATGACCAATTGTGACGATGCGTTGCTGGTGACTGCTGCGAACCTGTTACCCGCAATGCGGATGACAAAGTGACCCGGGTTGGGCCGCACTCATGAAATCACTGTCGCAAATGTTGTTAAAATGGCGGCTATGATTCCCCATGCTTTTTTGCTGCACACCGCGCTCGACAGGCTTGATGAACGCTATCGTGTGTCGCGTTGCCTTTCGTTGCACCTTCTTTCGATCATCTCGCGCGTTCATGTGCTGCTTGTCTTGCGATGACTAGGCTCACCTCATGCTCAAATGCAATCAGACAAAATCGCCACGTACCGGATAGCGTTCCAATACTTTGTCTTTGAGTCGCTTATTATGCTTGGATTTTGAATTTAGAATTTAGAATGGTTGTCACTACCCAATTATTCGCGCATTCGGTTTAGAATGCGGGTTCTGCATTTACTTTAATTAGAGGATTCATCATGTATCAAATCGCTCCGAGCATTCTTTCAGCCAACTTTGCCCGTCTGGGCGAGGAAGTCGACAACGTTCTGGCCTCAGGCGCAGACATCGTTCACTTCGATGTGATGGATAATCATTATGTACCTAATCTGACGATCGGCCCTCTGGTCTGCGAAGCGCTGCGTAAGCATGGCGTCACCGCCGATATCGATGTGCACCTGATGGTTAAACCTGTAGATCGCATCATCCCTGACTTTGCCAAAGCGGGCGCGACTTATATCACTTTCCATCCTGAATCATCCGAGCACGTCGATCGCACCATCGGTCTGATCAAGGAATGCGGTTGCAAGGCAGGTCTGGTATTCAATCCAGCCACACCGCTCGACATTCTGGAATACACCCTGTCCAAACTGGATATGGTCTTGCTGATGTCGGTTAACCCCGGTTTCGGCGGCCAGAAGTTCATTCCTTACGTGCTGGACAAGGCTCGCAAAGTACGCGCCATGATAGATGCAGGTGGTTATAACTGCCGTCTGGAAATTGACGGTGGCGTAGGCCCAGCCAATATCCGCGAAGTCGCTGCGGCCGGTGTTGATACATTTGTGGCTGGTTCTGCCATTTTCAACGCACGCAACGAAACTGACGCAAACAAGTACGACACAGTCCTTGCTGCGTTGCGCGCTGAACTGGCTAAAGTTTAAATATCATGCAGATCCACCGCGCCCTCGTTGTGCTGCTCATTGCGTTAGCAACCTCAGGTTGCGACAAAGTGACCAGTATGGTCACAGGCGCCGTGGATCCCAAAACGTCTGATGCGCAAGCGATCGGCTATGCCTGTCGCGTTTCGCTCAAGAAGCCTGAAGACTGCATGAAAGAAAATGAGGCACAGAGCACCACCGCTGTGCTGGCTGGCTGGAAAGCCGCCGATAAAGATATTGTAGAAAGAACATTAGATCCTAGCATGGGCTCAGATCCCGCTACGGCAGTGATACTGAAACCGGCTTCGGCACCCGAAGCGATTGAGGATACAGCCGGCAAGGACGAAAAGACATCTGAAAAAGCATCGGACAAAACTTCGGATAAAGAAAAAACTTCAGACAAAGAACCCGCTGAACCCAAAGCGTCCGAGAAAAAACCCAATAAGTCGCACTAAGGAATCCTATGCCAGATAACATCAAGAGATACACCACACCGGTCAGCGTCAAGGCCATCGTCATCGATCTGGACGGCACGCTGCTGCACACGGCCCCCCAGTTGTCCGAAGCGGCTAACCGCATGTTGCGCGATATTCACTACGCCCCTGTTTCTCAAGAGTTGCTGGCCAGCTATATCGGCAACGGCATCAGCTGGTTGGTAAAACGCGCCCTGACAGGCGACATGCACGCCACACCGGACGCAGCGCTGTACGATCACGCCCTGCCTATCTTCGAGAAACACTACACCGAGCTGCTGCTTGAAAGCAAAGTTTTCGACGGCGTCATCGAAGGGCTGGAAGCCATGAAGGCCGCCGGTTACCGCTTGGGCTGCATCACCAACAAGGTTGAGCGTTACACCACGCCATTGCTGGCGGGCATCGGTCTGGCAAAATACTTTGAAATTGTTCTGGCGGGCGATACCCTGCCGGAAAAGAAACCGCATCCGATGCCGCTATTGCACGCTGCAAAATTTTTCGGGATTTCCATTGACCAACTGTTGCTGATCGGCGACTCACTCAATGACACCATCGCCGCGCGTGCCGCAGAATGCCCGGTTTTCTGCGTCCCTTACGGTTACAACCACGGTGAACCAGTCGAAACGCTGGATCTGGATGCCGTGATTGCCAATCTGTCTGCCGCTTTACCACTGATGAAACTTGCATGAACATGAACGATCTCCGGTATCAATTTGCTTTTTGGCGATGGTGCTGCCTGTAGCCCGGCAATACCCTGACCCGCCCGATAACATCACTGGAGATTTTCATGTTGCACCCGATTACCGAACAAGAATTCAACGCACTCGCGTCACAAGGCTATAACCGTATTCCACTGGTCGCCGAAACCTTCGCCGATCTCGACACGCCGTTATCCCTGTACCTGAAACTTGCCAACAAGCCGTTTTCCTATCTGCTCGAATCCGTGCAAGGTGGGGAGCGCTTCGGGCGCTATTCCTTTATCGGATTGCCGGCCGAGACCCGCATCACGGTGCGCGGCAAACAAGTAACGGTCACCTCCGCTGGCGGAGAGGCCACTGAAGAAGCTGCCAATCCGCTGGATTTTATCGCCAGTTATCAGGCGCGCTTCAACGTTGCACCCTTATCCGGCCTGCCCCGTTATACCGGCGGGTTGGCAGGATATTTTGGTTATGAAACAATACGTTATATAGAACCGCGACTGAGCCGTGTCGTCAAACCGGATGCCATCGGCACGCCGGACATTTTACTGATGCTCACCGAACAACTGGCAGTGGTGGACAACCTGTCCGGCAAACTGACTTTTATCGTCTACGCCGATCCGGCGCAGGATGACGCATATCAACTTGCGCGCGAACGACTGCGCGAACTGGTCGGCATGCTGCGCCTGCCGGTGGATATTCCCTACGCACCACCCGCTCCCCGCCATGACGCCAAATCTGAATTTGGCGAAGCCGGGTTTAAGGCTGCGGTGGAAAGAGCCAAGCAGTACATCTTCGACGGCGACATCATGCAAGTGGTGCTGTCACAGCGCATGGCGCAGCCCTTCCCAGCCTCACCGCTGTCGCTGTATCGTGCGCTGCGCAGCATCAACCCCTCGCCCTATATGTTCTATTACGACATGGGCGACCATCACGTGGTGGGCTCATCCCCTGAAATTCTGGCGCGTCTGGAAGGCGACACCGTCACGGTGCGCCCCATCGCAGGAACCCGTCCGCGCGGAAAAACGGCAGAACAAGACGTGGAACTGGCAGCAGAGTTGCTGGCCGATCCGAAAGAACTGGCTGAACACCTGATGTTGATCGATCTGGGCCGCAACGATATCGGTCGCGTGGCACAGAACGGCACGGTCAGACTCACCGACAAGATGGTGATCGAACGCTATTCCCATGTGATGCACATCGTCTCTAATGTCGACGCCAAGCTCAAACCGGGACTGACTGCGATGGATGTACTGCGCGCCACCTTCCCGGCCGGCACGGTGTCGGGAGCGGCGAAAGTGCGCGCGATGGAAATCATCGACGAACTGGAACCCTCCAAACGCGGCATCTACGCAGGTGCAGTGGGCTATCTGGGCTTTAACGGCGATATGGATGTCGCCATCGCCTTGCGCACCGCTGTGGTCAAAGACAACACCCTGTATGTGCAGGCGGGAGCAGGAATCGTCGCCGACTCGGTGCCGGACAGCGAATGGCAGGAGACGCAGAACAAGGCGCGCGCCGTGTTGCGTGCCGCCGAAATGGTGCTGGATGGATTAGATGCGCAGGTACACCGCTAAGCATGTTACGTTTAACCGAAATCAAACTCCCCATCAACCATCAGGATGGGGAAATCAAGGCCGCCATCCTCAAAAAACTGGGGATAACCGAATCTGAATTACTCAGCCACAGCGTTTTCAAACGCGGCGTCGATGCACGTCGGGCGCATGCCATCCTGTTCACCTATACCCTGATCGTAGAGTTGAGCAATGAAGAGGCTATTCTGGCCAAATTTACCAACGATCCCCATGTGCGCGTCGCACCCGATACCAGTTACCACTTTGTTGCTCAGGTGACTGAGCCTCTGGGTACTCGCCCCATCGTGGTAGGTATGGGCCCCGCAGGTCTGTTTGCAGGACTGTTGCTGGCTCAAATGGGTTTCCGGCCTCTGATACTGGAACGCGGCAAGGCGGTACGGGAAAGAACCAAAGACACCTTCGGACTATGGCGCCAGGGCGTGCTCAACCCTGAATCCAATGTGCAGTTCGGTGAAGGCGGCGCAGGTACTTTTTCCGATGGCAAACTGTATAGCCAGATCAAAGACCCGCGTTACCTCTCCCGCAAGGTACTCGACGAATTCGTCCAAGCAGGTGCGCCTGAAGAAATTCTCTATGAGAGTCACCCCCATATCGGCACCTTCAAACTGGTCGGCATGGTGGAAAAGATGCGCGCCACCATCCAGTCGCTGGGCGGCGAAATCCGTTTCGGCTGCCGCGTGGATGACATCGAGATCGAAAACGGTCAGGTCACAGGAGTCTGTTTAGCCAGCGGCGAGCGCATTCCGACCAACCATCTGGTGCTGGCGGTTGGCCACAGCGCGCGCGACACCTTCGAGATGATCCACAAACGCGGCATCTATATCGAAGCCAAGCCTTTTTCCATCGGCTTTCGCATCGAACATCCGCAGTCGCTGATCGACCGCGCACGCTTTGGCAAAAACGCCGGCAATGAATTGCTGGGCGCTGCCGACTACAAGCTGGTGCATCACGCCAGCAACGGCCGCTCCGTCTACAGTTTCTGCATGTGTCCGGGCGGCACAGTGGTTGCGGCAACCTCGGAAGTCGGGCGCGTGGTCACCAACGGCATGAGCCAGTATTCGCGCAACGAGCGCAACGCCAATGCCGGCATCGTGGTGGGCATCACCCCCGAAGAAGACTTCCCGGGCGACCCGCTGGCCGGCGTGGAGTTCCAGCGTCGCTGGGAATCGCAAGCCTTCAAACTAGGCGGAGAAACCTATCAGGCACCGGGGCAACTGGTCGGCGATTTTATCGCTGGCCGTCCCTCAACCAAGTTTGGTGAAGTACAACCGTCCTATACGCCCGGCGTACATCTGACCGATCTGGCAACCGCCCTGCCTGAATATGCAATTACCGCCATCCGTGAAGCGCTGCCCGCTTTTGCCAAACAAATCAAAGGGTTCGATCTTCCCGATGCGGTGCTGACCGGCGTGGAGACACGCACCTCGTCGCCGATACGAATCAAGCGCAATCTGGACGATTACCAGAGCATCAATACTCGGGGGCTTTATCCGACTGGAGAAGGTGCAGGCTACGCAGGCGGCATACTCTCCGCCGCCGTGGACGGCATCGAAGTAGCCGAAGCGGTTGCGCTGAGCATGTTATCCGCCACCTCACTGGAGTAAGACGTTGGGCGGGCTGAGCGTCATCGAACTTGACTCTCCGCCCGACGATTTTCTGAGCGATGAGCCTGAGGGAGCCGCCTTTCATCAGGCGTTTTTATCCTCCGGCATTGGTGAGTTTAAATGTCGTTATCTGGCAATTTATCGCGATAATCAGCGCGTTGCCGTAGTGCCTTACTTTTTGAGCACGCTGCACTTGGGCACACTCTTACCCGATGGTCTGCTGCAAAAAATATTGAGTCTGCTCAAACTGAACATCGCCTGCGTCGGCCATCCCTCTACCGATTTTGGCACCATAGACGGAGAAGTTTCAGCGGAGATCCTAACGCTGGTGAATGAGACGCTGGCAAAAAAAGCCGCGCTGATCGCCTACAAAGGCTTTACCGGTTCGTTGCCACTTTCCGGCTTTACCCGTGCACGCGGCTTGCCGGTGGCCGTACTTAATGTCGGCGAAGATTATTATTCCGGTCTGGACGCCAGACGACGCAACGATTTCAAACATAAACTGGAAAAAGCACAAAACCTGCACTTTGAAGAGTACAAAGGCCTGCCGGAAGCACTGGTATCGGTCGTTTTTCAACTCTACCTGAACACCTATAAGCACGCGACTATGCGCTTCGAGCGACTCACGCTGGCCTATTTTGAGAAAACCGCCGCCATCAGCACTTATCTGCTATTTTTTGAAGCGGACAGACTGATAGGCTTCGCCCAGATCATCGAGAAAAATCATAAGGCGCTGTTCAAATATGTCGGCATGGATTATCTGCACAACCGTCAATACGGACTGTATTACGTCATTTGCCTCAAAGGCATAGAAACCTGTCTCCGCGAAGGTTATCACCGGCTCGAACTAGGGGTCACTTCCTATCATTTCAAACGTCTACTCGGCAGCGAATTGATCGAAACGAATCTGTATTTCCGGCACAGCAATGCATACATCAACTGGCTGCTGGGGAAGTTAAAGTTTTTGATCGAGCCTGCCGAGACTGAGTTGATGTAAACTCTGCGCCCTTGGATAATTTGCAAGGCTCAAATGAATCACACCACACTCTCTTCTTTCATTTGGTCAGTTGCCGATTTACTGCGCGGAGACTATAAACAGTCTGAATATGGCAAGGTCATTTTGCCGTTCACCGTGCTACGCCGTCTGGACTGTGTCCTGGAAGCAACCAAGCCTGCCGTGTTGGTCGAACTGGAGGCAAAACAGCAAGCCGGACTGAATCCTGAGCCTTTCCTGTTGCGCAAAGCTGGGCAAAGTTTCTACAACACGTCCGCCCTCGACATGAAGAAACTGATGGGCGATCAGGATCACATCCGTGAAAACCTATACAGCTACGTCCAGTCATTCTCCCCAGCCGTGCGCGACATCTTCGAGCGGTTCGACTTTCACACGCTGGTTGATCGCCTCGCCAAATCTGGCCTGTTGTATCAAGTCACCGAGAAGTTCGCGCAGATCGACTTGCACCCCGATGTAGTGAGTAACAGCCAGATGGGGTTGGTATTCGAGGAGCTGATCCGCAAGTTTGCCGAAATCTCCAACGAGACTGCCGGGGAACACTTTACCCCGCGTGAAGTTATCCGCCTGATGGTCAACTTGCTGTTCATCGAAGATGACGATGTGCTGTCCAAGCCGGGCGTGGTGCGTACCATTTACGACCCAACCGCTGGCACGGGCGGGATGCTGTCCATCGCGGGCGAATATCTGGAAGAGCATAACCCGCAAGCTAGGCTCACTATGTTCGGGCAGGAGCTGAATGACGAGTCCTACGCCATCTGCAAAGCCGACATGCTCATCAAGGGACAGGATGTCGCCAACATCATGCCGGGTAACACGTTGTCGGATGACGGGCATCTGCATAAGAAATTTGACTACATGCTGTCCAATCCGCCCTTCGGCGTAGAGTGGAAAAAGGTCGAGAAGGACATCCGCAAGGAACACGAACAGCAAGGTTTCAACGGGCGGTTTGGCCCCGGACTGCCACGTGTGTCGGATGGTTCGCTGCTGTTCCTGCTGCACCTCGTCAACAAGATGCGCCCCGCCGCCGAAGGTGGCAGTCGCTTCGGTATCGTGCTGAACGGATCACCGCTGTTCACTGGCGGCGCAGGAAGTGGCGAGAGTGAAATCCGCCGCTACGTGCTGGAAAACGATCTGGTCGAAGCCATCATCGGCCTGCCCACGGATATGTTCTACAACACGGGCATCAGCACTTACGTCTGGATACTCTCCAACCGTAAACCGGAAACGCGCAAAGGCTACGTCCAACTGATCGACGCTTCCGCCATGTGGCAGAAGATGCGCAAGAGCCTCGGCAGCAAGCGCAAGGAAATGTCTGATGCGCATATCGCTGAAGTCACCCGCTTGTTTGGCGAGTTTCAAGAAGGTGAGCAGGACGGCAAGCCGATCAGCCGCATCTTCAAAAATGCAGACTTTGGCTATCGCACCATCACCGCCGAACGCCCCTTGCGCGATGCGGCAGGCAAGATCGTGCTGGGCGAAAAGGGCAAACTGAAAGGCAAGCCGCAATCGGATTCCAGCCTGCGCGATACTGAAAACGTGCCGCTCTCCGAGGATGTGGAAAGTTACTTCAAGCGCGAAGTGCTACCCCACGTCCCTGATGCTTGGATCGACCACGACAAAACCAAAATGGGTTACGAAATCCCGTTCAATCGCCACTTCTACGTATTTCAGCCACCGCGCCCACTGGCGGCGATTGATACTGAACTGAAGCAATGTACAGATCGGATTTTGACCATGATCGCGGGGCTGTCGGCATGAGTCTTGCCATGTATAATTCACCTAACAACACCCCCCAAGCCTATCAGCCGGATCATCGGCACGACGCTCAAACCGGGGGGTTACTTTTTTGTTGGGAACACACTACTACATCCCGCCGAATTTCATCGTTCCGTCCCATAGGATTTCTGAAGAATTTCATACGTTTTCTTATCACACCAGAAAACGGAAATTCATATAATATTATTTATAATCATGCGGTTACTATCACATGAATAAACACTGGATTGCACAGGCTGTCGCATCATTACATGCTAGTCGTGAGCCTATTCCCCATGAGATCAATGAGCTCGACTGGAAAGCACGGCTTTCAGATAATAGAGAGCGGATGGCTGAACATCTTATCGCGTTTGCCAACAACCCAAACGGCGGCAATCTCGTATTTGGAGTAGCGGAACCAGATGCAGCGTTGGTGGGTGTCTCGCAAGAGCAAATGGTCGAAATAGTTGGGCAACTTACCAATTTAGGCCGTGACGCAATTGAACCGCCCTTGGTACTAGATCACGCGATGGTCGAAGTCGATCAAGTAGCACTACTTTTCGTTCATATACCTGAATGCCGAAATAAGCCCGTACATCGACGCGGCAAATCCATCGAAGAAGCATGGGTGCGCTCAGGCGGCACAACTCGCAAAGCATCTCGTCACGATATAGGTACGTTGATGCTGCACAGCCACGCACCCCGTTGGGAGGAACTACGTGCTTCATTTTTGTTATCTGCGAGCGAAGTGGTCGAGCGGCTAGACTTGGAAACAATTGCCAGACTGCTACAGCATCCTCTGCCGACCGAAGAGAATGAACTTATCCGCTGGCTGACAGATGAAAGTATCGTCACCCCTGATGGGAGCGGCTATTACATCACTAATTTCGGTGCAATTGCAGCCGCAAAGCAACTCGAACAATTTGCAACCCTTGCCCGTAAGCGCATTCGTGTCATTCGTTACCGTGGCACAAACAAAGTAGAGACCATAGATGAACTTATGGGGCAAAAAGGGTATGCAGCAGGATTTGAAGGGTTGATTGGCTATCTCAAACGCAGCTTGCCTCACTCTGAAGTCATTCAGCAATCCTTACGGCGTGAAGTAACCGTATACCCTGAGATCGCGTTGCGTGAGCTGATTGCAAACTCACTTATCCATCAGGATTTCAGTATTACCGGAGCGGGACCAACGGTAGAGATTTTCGACGACCGAATCACATTCACCAATCCCGGCACTTTATTGCCCGGGAAACGACTGGATAGGCTGATTGGCACGACACCAGAATCACGAAATGAGGTGCTTGCTTCAGCATTCCGTCGTTATCGTATCTGCGAAGAGCGCGGCACCGGCTTCCAGAAAGTAGTCGCCAATATTGAGTTGTTTGGCCTTCCGCCTGTCTTATTCTCTCCGCAAGAGAACTCTTTTCAGGTCACACTGTTCGCCCCACGAAAATTCGCCGAGATGTCGCAGGCAGAACGTATTGAAGCCTGTTATCAGCATTCGATTTTGCAATACCTGTCCAGTCAAACTCTGACCAACACCACCTTGCGCGAAAGATTTAAAGTAAACGAGAAGCAACGGAATCAGATTACCAATTTGATTGCAGATGCAGTCGCGGCTGGGCGGATTAAGCGCAAAGATGCCAGCAGCGGTAACAAATTTGCCGAATACTGGCCTTACTGGGCATGAAGGAGTTAATAGTATGAGTCTGCCGCGTTATTCGGAATACAAAGCCAGCGGCGTGGAGTGGTTGGGTGAGGTGCCGGGGCATTGGGAAGCTGCACCGCTGAAACGCAGCTTCAAAATTGTTGGTGGTTCAACGCCAAAATCAGATCAAGCGGCCTATTGGGATGGTGAGTTTACTTGGGTGACGCCTTCTGATCTGAGCAAATTATCGTCGATGAACATCAATGATTCACAGAGAAAAATTACCTCCGAAGGATTAGCTTCATGTGGCACATCGCTTGTGCCGTCTGGCAGCATCGTTCTTTCAACACGAGCACCTATCGGCTCATTGGCAATTGCTCAAACAGAGCTATGCACGAACCAAGGCTGCAAATCTCTTGTGCCTCTTGCTGATACACAACCGCAGTTTTATGGGTATTTGCTGAGCATTAGCACTGGCGAGTTAAACATCCGAGGTAAAGGCACAACATTTCTGGAGTTGTCTGGCGATGAGCTTGGCGCATTTAAAGTAGGTGTTCCGCCGAGTAGTGAGCAACAAGCCATCGCTGCCTTCCTCGACCGCGAGACGGGGAAGATTGATGCGTTGATTGCCGAGCAGCGGCGGCTGGTAGAACTGTTGGCGGAAAAGCGGCAGGCGGTGATTTCGCACGCCGTCACCAAGGGGCTGAACCCCAACGCTCCGATGAAAGATTCCGGCATCGTATGGCTCGGCGATGTGCCAAAGCATTGGGACGTGATGTCTCTTAAGCGTGACTTGGCATTTCTTACCAGCGGCTCACGGGGGTGGGCGGATCATTACGCAGATGAAGGTGCATTATTTATCCGCATCGGCAACCTGCCTAGAGAAGGCATTCAACTTGATCTCTCAGATATTCAGCGAGTTAATGTTCCAGACGGTAGCGAGGGAGAGCGAACAAAAGTTAAATCGGGCGATGTATTGTTTTCTATTACCGCGTACTTGGGGTCTGTAGCAGTTGTTCCTGAAGACATTGAAATTGCTTATGTTAGTCAGCACGTTGCACTTGCTAGGTTGTCCGCGCAATTGTTGTTACCAAGATGGGTGGCATACCTCACACTCTCTTTGGTTGGAAAGACCTACTTGGAAACACAAGGGTACGGCGGTACAAAGATTCAGTTGAGTTTGGATGATATAAAAAACATACCAACTCTCGCGCCTCCTCTTGAAGAGCAGCGGGCTATTGTTTCCTTCCTCGAAACTGAAACCGCCAAATTCGATACGCTCACCGCCGAAGCCAACTGCGCCATCGAGTTGCTGCAAGAGCGTCGCAGCGCGCTGATTTCCGCCGCCGTGACGGGCAAGATTGATGTGCGAAAATTTGCGAACCAGGAGGCGATATGAAATTTGAAACTTTTCAGGCAGGCGTTTGGCAGCCGCGCTATCAGTACAAAAGCTTTGAGCCTGTACCCGTCAATCACGCGTGGATTTGGGAAGACCCAACCATCAATGCCCTGCTGGAGAATGCCAACCGGGCACTGGGTGAACTGAATGCTTTTTCGCTTATCGTGCCGGACATCGATTTATTCATCGAAATGCACGTAGTGAAAGAGGCGCAAACCTCCAGCCGTATCGAAGGTACGCAAACCGGAATTGATGAGGCGCTGATGGCGGAGGAGCAAATTCTGCCTGAAAAACGCGACGACTGGCGCGAGGTGCGCAATTACATTGATGCCGTTAACTCTGCGATTGGCGAATTGAAGAATTTGCCGCTTTCCAATCGTTTGCTGAAACAAACTCACGCCATTTTGATGCAAGGTGTGCGGGGCGATCACAAGCAGCCGGGGGAATTTCGTACCAGCCAGAATTGGATAGGCGGTTCCAGCCTGACGGATGCCGTCTTTATCCCGCCACATCCTGATGGGGTCGCCGAATTGATGGGCGACATGGAGAAGTTTTGGCATAACGAAGACATTGTTGTGCCGCATTTGATTCGCGTGGCAATCAGTCATTACCAGTTTGAAACGATCCACCCGTTTTTGGATGGCAATGGGCGTATCGGGCGGCTGCTGATTCCGTTGTACTTGGTCAGTCATGGCTTGCTGGCAAAACCCTCGCTGTATTTATCGGACTTTTTTGAGCGCAACCGGGCAAGTTATTACGACGCATTGATGCGTGTGCGTATTTCCAATGACCTGACTCACTGGGTGAGATTTTTCTTGAGCGGTGTAGCGGAAACCGCAAGCAAGGGGCGCGACGCGTTCCGGCAAATTTTGTCTTTGCGTAACGAAGTAGAACAAGCGGTTCTCGGCCTAGGAAAACGTGCTCGTCTTGCGCATCAGGCGTTAAATTATTTGTATCGAAAACCAATTATCACCGCTCAAGATATGGAGCGAGCACTGGGAATCAGTACGCCTACCGCCAATACTCTGATCCGCGAATTGATGCGCATTGGCATACTGGTCGAGATTACCGGCCAACAACGTGGGCGCGCCTATGCATTTGATCGTTACCTTAGTTTGTTTGTTAGTTAAAGTTTAACAGCCAACTTTAACTAACAATTTATCTTGCTTAAAGTTTAGATAACAAATGAGCCTGCAAAAAATTGGAATCCAGCATCTTTCATACCGAAAAACGTGCTTTACAGTATTGTTTATCGCATGGTTAAATGTACGCTCTATCGTTCTAACTAGGAATATGCCATGCCTCACATCAGTGCGAATGACTTAAAAACCAAGGGGGTGGCAGTCATCGAAGCCATGCTGGCACAGCATTCCGAGGCGATTGTGTCGGTGCGCGGCAAAGATCGCTTTGTGGTCATGGAAATCGCGCAATACAACTACCTGCGCGAATGCGAGCTGGAAGCCGCCTTAGCTGAAACACGCGCTGATTTGGCTGCCGGGCGCTTCGTTCAAGAATCGGCAGAAGCACATTTGGCAAGGATGGAAAAGCTGGCATGAGTTATGTGCTGGTTTTTACGGAATCCTATGATCGCCGGGCATTGCGCTGGTTAAAGAAGCATCCCGAACTGCGATCACAATACCTCAAAACCTTGCAACTGCTGGAAGCCAATCCGTTTCACCCTTCGTTGCGTCTGCACGCCTTGAGCGGAAAGTTGCAAGGCGTTCATTCAGTTTCGATTAATTTGTCGTATCGCATTACGCTGGAATTGCTGATTCAGGACAGGCAAATCATTCCCGTCAACGTGGGCGATCATGATGCGGTTTATTAACGGATAATGAGCATGAGCCTGCACAAAGAAATTGAATTCGAGAATGACATCTGCGCACATTTGGCTGCGCATGGTTGGCTGTATGCCGATGGCGACTCTGCTGCTTATGATCGCGCCCGTGCCATGTTCCCCGCCGATGTGATTGCTTGGGTTCAGGATACACAGCCCAAGGCGTGGGACGCATTGAGCAAATGCCACGGTGCCGCCGCCGAAACCGTGTTGTTGGATCGTATCCGCAAGCAATTGGATGATCGCGGTACGCTCGATGTATTGCGGCATGGCATCGAGTTGCTGGGCTTGCGTCAGCCGTTGCAGCTTGCGCAGTTCAAACCCGCGCTGGCGATGAACCCTGAGTTACAGCAGAAGTACGCTGCTAACCGTCTGCGCGTGGTGCGTCAGGTGCGGTATTCGCTGCACAACGAGAATTCAATTGATTTGGTGCTGTTCCTGAACGGTCTGCCGATTGCGACGGTGGAGCTGAAATCGAACTTCACCCAGTCGGTGGATGATGCGGTGGATCAATACCGCTTCGACCGTCACCCCAAACCAAAAGGGCAAAACGCTGCCGAACCACTGCTGGATTTCCCGCGTGGCGCACTGGTACATTTCGCGGTCAGCAACAGTGCAGTGATGATGACCACACGTTTGCTGGGTGCAACAACGACCTTCCTGCCGTTCAATCTTGGCGACCACGGGGCGGCAGGTAATCCGGTCAATCCGAACGGGCATCGCACTGCGTATCTGTGGGAACAGGTGTGGGCGCGGGAAAGCTGGCTGGAGATCATCGGGCGTTATATCGTCGCCAAGCGTGACAGCAAGAAGCAGATCAAGGCAGTGATTTTCCCGCGTTATCACCAACTGGATGCCACCCGAAAACTGCTGGCGACTGTATTGGCTGAAGGTGCGGGGAAAAAATACCTGATCCAACACTCTGCTGGTTCGGGCAAGACCAACTCTATCGCGTGGACGGCACATTTCCTCGCCGACTTGCACAATGCACAGCACAAAAAGCTGTTCGACTCTGTGCTGGTGGTATCGGATCGCACCGTGCTAGATACGCAGTTGCAGGAAGCCATTTTTGACTTCGAGCGTACCGCTGGCGTAGTCGCCACCATCAAGGGCGAAAGCCAGAGCAAGAGCGGCGAACTGGCTCAAGCCTTGTCCGGCGGCAAGAAAATCGTGGTGTGTACCATCCAGACATTCCCGTTTGCGTTACAGGCCGTGCAGGAACTCGCTGCCACTCAAGGCAAACGCTTCGCGGTGATAGCCGATGAAGCACACAGTTCACAGACGGGGGCAGCCGCATCCAAGCTCAAACAGTTGCTGAGTGCCGAGGAAATACAGGAATTGGCGGATGGGGGCGAGATCGGCACAGAGGACTTGTTGGCAGCAAACATGGCAGCAAGAGCGAATGACGCGGGGATCACTTATGTCGCATTCACCGCCACGCCCAAGGCAAAAACGCTGGAGCTGTTCGGTCGCCGCCCCAATCTGGCACTGCCTGCCAGTGATAGCAATTTGCCTGCGCCGTTCCACGTCTATTCCATGCGTCAGGCCATTGAGGAGGGCTTCATCCTTGATGTGCTGAAGAACTACACGCCGTACAAGCTGGCTTTCAAACTCGTCAACGAAGGACGCGAGTGGGATGAGAAGGAAGTGGAACGCAGCACGGCGATGAAAGGCATCATGCGCTGGGTGCGTCTGCATCCTTACAATATCATCCAAAAGGTGCAAGTGGTGGTGGAGCACTTCCGTGAGAATGTGCAGCCCTTACTCGAAGGTAAAGCTAAGGCAATGGTGGTAGTCGGTAGCCGCCTTGAGGCCGTGCGCTGGCAGATTGCCATCGACAAATACATCAAGTCACAGGGATACAAAATCGGTACGCTGGTGGCATTCTCAGGCGAGGTAAACGATCAGGAATCACACCCCGATCCACTATCTGAAACCAGCAAAACGCTTAACGCCAACCTGAATGGGCGCGACATCCGCGAAGCGTTTGCCACGGATGAATATCAGATACTGCTGGTCGCCAACAAATTCCAGACCGGCTTTGACCAGCCCCTGCTGTGCGGCATGTACGTGGACAAGCGGCTGGCGGGTATTCAGGCGGTGCAAACGCTGTCACGCTTGAATCGTGCCCATCCGGGCAAGGATACGACTTATATACTCGACTTCGTGAACGATCCTGACGAGGTACTGAGTGCGTTCAAAACTTACTTTGAAACAGCAGAGCTGGACGGCGTGACCGATCCGAATTTGGTGTATGACTTACGCGCCAAACTGGATGCTGACGGTCACTACGACGACAACGAGGTGGATCGTGTGGTGAACGTGGAAATGAATCCCAACGCGTCGCAGTCAGAGCTTTCCGCTGCCATTGAACCCGTGGCGGATCGCCTGTTGAAACGCTACAAAGCCGCACTGGAAGCATTCAAGGCCGCCGCGATGAAGCAGGATGCCAACGCAGAGCAGACCGCTCAAGACGATATGAATGCACTGGTGTTGTTCAAGCACAATCTGGGGGCGTTCCAACGGGTGTATGCCTTCCTGTCGCAGATATTCGACTATGGCAACACCGCCATTGAGAAACGTGCCATCTTCTTCAAACGACTGTTGCCCTTGCTGGAGTTTGGGCGGGAGCGTGAAGGGGTCGATCTGTCCAAAGTGACGCTAACTCATCACAAGCTGAAAGATCAGGGCAAACGCAACTTGGCATTGGTGAACGGTGAATATCCCAAGCTGGTTCCGCTGACCGAACCCGGCAGCGGCGAGGTGCGTGAGCAGGAGAAGATTTACCTCGCGCTGATTATCGCCAAGGTGAACGACCTGTTTGAGGGTGAATTAACCGACGACGACAAGCTTATTTATGTGAACCATGTGCTGAAAGGCAAACTGCTCGAATCGGATATTCTGGTACAGCAGGCCAATAACAACACCAAGGAGCAATTCGCGAACTCACCCGATCTGGCGAATGAGCTGATGAACGCCATCATGGATGCGCTGTCGGCACACTCATCGTTGAGTAAGCAGGCACTTGGGTCGGAGAAGGTGCGGAGCGGATTAAAAGATGTACTGCTTGGCCCGGCTCAGTTATATGAGGCGTTGCGTGAGCGACCTGCGGCACGGTAATCGTCATGCTTTCCGATGCAGTGACTAGGATGAGATAATGAGTGGATTGAATGGAGATGCCATTTTAGAAGCGGTGATCCGGGTTGCAATATCCGAGACTACCCGAACAGAATGGGGGTGTCTCAGGGGGTATCTGAACTATGTTGCAGATTGCTATTCCTTAATAATCAAAAGATTGGAATTAAATTGCTGTTAATGATCGACAATTACGACTCTTTCACCTACAACCTGGTGCAGTATTTCGCTGAACTGGGTGCCGAAGTGGAAGTACACCGCAACGATGAAATCACGGTCGAGCAGATCGAAAAGATGAACCCGCAGTACATCGTGGTATCGCCCGGCCCCTGCACACCGAACGAGGCGGGTATCTCGGTTGCCGCCATCAAACATTTCGCCGGAAAAATTCCGCTGCTGGGCGTGTGTCTCGGTCATCAGAGCATAGGTCAGGCATTCGGCGGCCGTATCATTCACGCTAAACAACTGATGCACGGCAAGACTTCGCTGATCCACCACACCAGCCGCAGCGTATTCACCGGATTGCCGAATCCCTTCACCGCGACGCGTTATCACTCGCTGGTGATCGAAAAGGAAACCATGCCGGATTGTTTGGAGATCACCGCATGGACGGACGACGGCGAGATCATGGGCGTGCGCCACAAAACGCTGGCGGTACACGGCGTACAGTTTCACCCCGAATCGATCTTGACCGAGCACGGCCACGACATGTTGAAGAATTTTCTGGAAGGACGCCCATGATCACGCCACAACAAGCACTGACCCGACTGATAGAACAGAGGGAGATTTTTTACGACGAGATGCTTTCCCTGATGCGCCAGATCATGAGTGGTGAAGTATCCGCAGCCCAAATCGCCGGCATACTGGTCGGTTTACGCGTCAAGAAGGAAACCATAGGCGAAATCTCGGCCGCCGCTTTTGTGATGCGAGAATTCTCGACCAAAGTGCCGGTAGCCAACCGTGATCACCTGATCGACACCTGCGGCACCGGCGGCGATGGCATCAGCACCTTTAACGTCTCGACCGCCAGCGCTTTCGTCGCGGCGGCAGCCGGTGCGCGCGTCGCCAAGCACGGCGGACGCTCAGTGTCCTCGACCTGCGGCAGTGCAGATGTGCTGGAGAAACTCGGCGTCAATCTGAACCTCACGCCGGAACAGGTCGCTCTTTGCGTGGATACCATAGGAATCGGTTTCATGTTCGCCCCCAATTTCCACGGTGCGATGAAATACGCAGCGCCGGTACGCCGCGAACTGGGCGTGCGCACCATGTTCAACGTGTTGGGGCCGTTGACCAATCCGGCAGGTGCGGATAATCAGGTATTGGGCGTGTTCCACACAGATCTGGTCGGCATCATGGTGCGCGTGCTGCAACGCTTAGGCAGTCGTCACGTGCTGGTGGTACACGGCGCCGACGGCATGGATGAAATCTCGATTAACACGACGACTTACATTGCAGAACTAAAAGACGGGGAAATTTCAGAATACACCGTCACGCCTGAACAGTTCGGTATGAAGTGCGCCTCCAACGACTTGCTGCGCGTGGCGAATGCGGAGGAGGCTTGTGCAATGCTGACCGGCGTATTGAACAACCAGCCCGGCGCACCTCGCGACATCGTGCAGCTGAATGCGGGTGCGGCCATCTACGCTGCAGGATTGAGCGCATCGCTGGCAGAGGGCATCAAACGCGCTGGTGAGGTCATCGCCAGCGGGGATGCGAAAGCAAAACTCGATCAGCTGATCGGCTTATCCAACCAGCTATAAGCTAACGCGAGTTTCACGTTAAAGGACGCGGCAGGTTCACGCCTGTCGCATCAACTCCTCGATCTGCACCACCGTCTTGGGGGCGGCATCCGTCAGCACGTCGTTGCCCACAGCGGTGATCAACACATCATCCTCGATACGGATGCCGATGTTCCACAGCGCCAGCGGCACATCGTCGCCCGGACGAATATAGCAACCGGGCTCGACGGTCAGCACCATACCGTTTTCCAGAGGACGCCACTGTTCGTCAATCTTGTAGTCGCCCACATCGTGTACATCCATCCCTAACCAGTGACCGGTGCGGTGCATGTAAAATTTCTTGTAGCTGCCGCTCTCCAGCACGCCATCCACCGTACCCTGACACAGTTTCAGATCGATAAAACCTTGCGCCAGCACGGCTAACGCGGCGTTATGCGGAGCCTCCCAGTCGTTACCGGGCACTGCCTTGGCGATCGCCGCAAATTGCGCCGCCAGCACGATTTCATACACGTCCTTTTGCGCTGCGCTAAATTTCCCGTTCACCGGAAAAGTGCGGGTGATATCCGAGGCGTACCCTTCCAGCTCGCAACCCGCATCGATCAGCAGCAGGTCGCCGTCGTGCAATTTTGCATTGTTTTCAATGTAGTGCAGCACACAGGCATTTTTGCCACCGGCGACGATGGAGGTGTAAGCCGGATCGCGCGCGCCGTGACGGCAAAACTCATGCAGCAATTCCGCTTCGACCTGATACTCGAATTGTCCGGGACGGGCAAATTGCATCGCACGCCGGTGCGCCCCCACCGAAATATCAGCGGCCCGGCGCATCGCAGATACCTCATGCAAGTCCTTGAATAATCTCATTTCATTGAGCAAGGCACGCACATCGCGGATTTCATCCGGCGCACGAATCCCGCTGCGCGCCTTTTGCGCCACTTCGCCGCGTATCTTCAGCACTCGCTGATCCCAGGCGGCATCCAGACCCAACGGATAAAATAAGGTGCGCTGATTGCCCATCAGTTCCGCCAGCTTCTCATCCAGTTGCGCAATCGGATAAGCCGCGTCAAAACCAAATTTTTCCTGCGCCGCATCCGGCCCCGAACGATAGCCGTGCCAGATTTCGCGCTCCATATCCTTGTCGCGGCAGAACAGGATAGAACGATGAGGCGAACCCGCGACCAGCACCAGCACCGACTCCGGTTCATTGAAACCACTCAGATAATAAAAGTTGCTGTCGAAACGATAAGAATAATCAGCGTCCCCGTTGCGGCGCTGCTCGGGCGCGGTCGGCAAAATCGCGACTCCGTGCTGCATTTTATCCATCAGACGAGCGCGGCGCTGTGCGTAGCAATCAAACATGAGCTTCCTTGCGTAATTCGGTGTCGAGTTCGTGGAGGCGCTGCGGTGTACCGACATCGATCCAGCGTCCGGTATGATGTTCACCGCTGACTTTCCCCAGCGCCATCTGCGCTCTGAGCAGCGGTGCTAAAGGCGCTACACTGCCACGGGGAATCTCGCTGAACATACGCGGATGGTAGAGACCGATGCCGCTGAACGTCAAAGCCGAGTCGGAAGTCGCAAGTCGCAAGTTGGATCGATCTTCGATACGTCCATTGTGCAGTATGAAATCCCCATTAGGATGATGAGCTGGGTTATCCACCAGCACCAGATGTGCGGTATCACCGGTGCTTTGCATCGCGGCAGCCCTATCCGGCAAAGCCGAGAAATCATAATCGCACCAGATATCGCCGTTCATCACGGCGAAAACCTCCCTCTCCCCCAACCCCTCTCCCGATGGGCGAGGGGGACAAAGCATAGGTAGCGCATTGGCGATTCCGCCTGCGGTTTCCAGCGCTGTAATTTCCGGCGAATAGCGGATGCTGGCACCGAAGCGACTGCCATCGCCCAAGGCAGATTCGATTTGCGCGCCCAGATGGGCATGGTTGATCACCAGCTCCGTGATCCCCGCCGCCACCAGCTTTTCGATATGCCAGACGATGAGCGCCCGACCACCTACTTCAAGCAGCGGCTTAGGGGTATGGTCAGTCAGGGGACGCATCCGTTCACCGCGCCCCGCCGCTAATATCATTGCTATCATGATCGCTTAGAAGCCATAACCGGTTGGCGCCTCTTGTGGCGGCTCCAGTTCATTGAGCAGATTGAACAAAGGCTTTAAATCGACATAGCGTGCAGAGGCCGCGCGCAAATAGTCCATCACCAGCGGCATATCTTTCAGATAGCCGTCCTTGCCGTCGCGATGACACAGTCGCGCGAAGATGCCCAGCACCTTGATGTGGCGCTGCACCCCCATCCACTCATAGTCCCAATAGAACTGACCGAAATCAGCATGCACCGGCAACCCCGCTTTGCGCGCCTTTTCCCAATAGCCGATCAGCCAGTCTATGATCTCAGGTTCTTTCCACTTGATGTAAGCATCCTTGAACAAAGAAGCTAGATCGTAGGTGATAGGGCCATACACCGCATCCTGAAAGTCGATGATGCCGGGATTGGGTTCAGTCACCATCAAATTGCGCGAGTGATAATCGCGATGCACATACACGCGCGGTTGCGAGAGATTATTGGCGACGATGCGGGCAAACACTTGTTCCAGCTTGGCCTGTTGTTTATCGCTAAGCGTTATTCCCAGATGTTTAGCGATATACCATTCTGGAAAAAGATTCAACTCGCGGCGCAACAACGCCTCGTCATATGGCGGCAGTGTGTCGGCGCTGGAGGCGAGCTGAATTTTGATCAGTGCATCGGTGGCCGCGCCATACATCGCGCGCGCATTTTGCGGTGTCAATGCCTGCAAATAGGTAGTGTTGCCCAGATCAGACAAGAGCAGAAATCCCTGTTCCAGATCCTGCGCATACACATGTGGCACATGGGTTCCGGCATCCTCAAACAGGCGCGCCACATGCAGAAAAGGGCGGCAATCTTCGTGCTCAGGGGGGGCGTCCATGACGATGCGTGTCGAGCCGTCCTCGAAGGTTACGCGGAAGTAACGGCGGAAGCTGGCATCGGCAGAAGCAGGCGCCAATGTGAAGGTTACACCGGGAAATTGGCTCTGCAGCCAGAGATTGAGTTGTTGTTGACGTTTCATAATAGGCTTTTAAACGGGTCTTAATGGTAAACTTGCAAAAGTCTACCACCATACCAATATTATGCGGTTTCGTCTCAAGCCTGTTGTACTCACTTTGTTGTGCACTTTTGCCAATTTTGCCCTGGCGGAAGACGTGCGCACGCCAGTATCTGATCAAGCTGTCGTTCAACAACAGGATGAACCTGTTTTTGTTGAGGCTGACAAATTGAAGGGCATCCAAAAAAATCAGGTCGAAGCGACCGGTAACGCCATTTTGCTTAAGACCAATCAGACCATACGCGCTGATCGTCTGTTGTATAACCAGGAGTCCGGTGATGTCGAGGGCATAGGTTCAGTGGTAGTGGAGCAAGAAGGCAATACCATGAGCGGTCCTTATCTTAAGCTCAATATGGATACGCATGCAGGTTTCATGGAACAGCCGCTATTTTTCATCAAGGAAAATGAAGGGCGCGGCAGCGGCGACATGCTGCATATACAGGATCAGCAGCACTACACGCTGGATAAAGCGACGTACACCACATGTCCGGCCGACAATCAGGATTGGTTGTTGAAAATGGACAGTCTGGAAATAGACCGCGATCAGCAAATAGGCACCGCACATCACGCACGCGTAGAATTCATGAACATGCCTATTCTGTATTCGCCCTGGATGGACTTTCCCCTGGGCGATCATCGCAAGAGCGGATTTTTATCTCCTATCATAGGCAGCACCTCAAAAGGCGGTAGCCAGGTGACGCTACCCTATTACTGGAACATTGCGCCTAATTACGATGCAACGATTGCGCCGCGCATCCTGACCAAGCGGGGTTTGATGTTGAACAACGAGTTTCGCTATCTGAAGCCTGGCTATGCAGGAGAGGTGCATGTAGACATGCTGCCGAATGATGCGCTGACCAACAGCAATCGCGCGCGCTTCGGCTTGAAGCATGCCGAAGCTTTTGGTGGCGGGTTCAGCGGTACGATCGACTACAACCGGGTTTCCGACAACGCGTACTACCGCGATCTGGCCGATGTGGTGAACATTACTTCAAAAGTTAACCTTTTGCAGGATGCTGCATTGAACTATGGCGGCGGTTGGTGGAGCAGTACGGCTAGGGTGCAGCGTTTCCAGACGCTGCAAGACCCTTTGGCGCCGATCGGTGTGCCCTATGCGAGGTTGCCTCAACTGACTTTGAATGCCGGACAGGATTATTCCGGTTCCAATGTTGCTTTTTCGGGTGAGTATGTGAGCTTTAGCCACCCGACCGCGCTCAATGGACAGCGTCTGGTGGTGAAGCCCAGTGTCAGTTATCCGCTGATCAGCTCCCCCTCATATTACCTCACGCCCAGATTTACCTTGCACAGCACTTATTACACGATGGGTGTCAACAACGCGACGGCTCTGCCGGATTCATCGCGTACCTTGCCGATGATAAGTGTAGATAGCGGCGTGGCATTTGAACGCGACGTGCATCTGTTCGGTAAAGATTACCTCAATACGCTGGAACCGCGCGCCTATTACGTGTATGTGCCTTATAGAAATCAGAATCTGTTGCCGGTCTTCGATACCGCGCAGGCGCCATTCAGTTTCGCACAAATGTTTGCCGAGAATCGTTTCTTTGGCAATGACCGTATAGGCGATGCGAGTCAGGTCACGCTGGCGGTCACTTCACGCTTTTTAGGACAGGAAAATGGCGCCGAGCATTTGAAGCTGATGTTAGGAGAACGTTTTAGTTTTAGTACGCCACAGGTTAATCTGGTTGCGCCTACGGCAACGACCAATAAGTCCGATATTTTGCTTGGCGCCTCCGGACGTATCAATACGGCATGGTCGTTTGACAGTGAATTGCAATACAGCCCTGCACTATCCCTGGTTCAACATTACAACATCATGGCGCGGTACCGTCCCGAAGCTGGCAAGGTGTTGAATCTTGGCTATCGTTTTATCACTGATACCTTGGGCGCGCTGATACCCGGCGCGATCACGCCGACAGGAACGACCACCATTAACGGCGTCGTCTATCCGACAACAGGCGGGATGGCTTACACTACCATAGGCGGGAATAATTATTCAGTGGCGTCCCCCGCCGTGCGGCAAATTAACATTTCCGGGCAGTGGCCTTTGTCCAGTCACTGGTTTGCCGTAGGGCAGTGGAATTATTCTTTCCTGGATCAGCGTTTGCTCAACGGTGTGGCAGGACTCGAATATAATCAAAGCTGCTGGATGTTACGATTGGTGGCGCATAGTTTTACTGTGGGTACCAATCAAACCAGCAACGGCGTGTTCGTGCAGCTTGAATTAAATGACCTGGTGAAAGTCGGCTCCGATCCGCTGACTTTGCTTAAACAAAGTGTGCCAGGTTACAAGAAAATGAATGAAAAACCCGCAAACGGTCCGGTCTTGCGATAAATATGCTTAAGAGATAACTATGTCAAAAATCAATTTCCCGGTTTTATTGAGCGCGCTAATGCTGGCGGCATCACCTGTCTTCGCTTCAGAAAAAATCGATCCGCAGTCGCAGGTTGCAACGATAGACGCAGTGGTTTCTGTGGTCAACGACGATGTCATTACACGTCATGAACTCGATGAGCGTTTGCGTACGGTCATCGTTCAGTTAAAAAAGCAGGGCACGCCCTTGCCGGAACAAGCCGTGCTGGAAAAACAGATTCTGGAACGGATGATTATTGAAATGTTACAAGCGCAGTTTGCCAAGGAGAGCGGTGTGCGTGTGGATGATACGCAGCTGGATCTGGCCTTGACGCGTATCGCTCAGCAAAACAACTTCCCCACCTTGTCCGCCTTTCAAACCAAGCTGGAGTCGGAAGGGGTGAATATCAAGAAATTTCGCGAGGAAATACGCAGCGAGATTGTATCGACCCGTTTGCGCGAACGTGAGGTTGAAAGCAAGCTGATTATCAGCGATACGGAAGTGGATAATTATCTCAGCAATAAAGCCAAAATGGGCTTGGAGAATGAAGAATACCACCTCGCTCATGTGTTGGTGGTGGTGCCGGAACAAGCCAGCGCCGACAAGATCCGTACCGCGCACGACAGAGCCGAGCAGGCGCTGGCACAACTGGCCTCTGGTGCCAGCTTCGCTCAAGTCACGGCAGGATTCTCCGATGCGAAAGATGCGTTAAAAGGCGGCGACTTAGGCTGGCGTCAGGGCGATCGTATTCCACCGCTTTTTATGACTGAATTGCAAACACTGCAACCCGGGCAAAATACGGTGGTGCTGCGCAGCCCGAGTGGTTTTCACATTCTCAAACTGATTGAAAAACGTAGCGGCAGCGCGCCTGTAGTGATTACCCAGACACATGCACGCCATATTCTGATTAAAACCAGTGAAATCGTGACCGAGGCAGAGGCAAAAAAACGACTGATGGATGTCAAACAGCGTTTAGACAATGGTGCCGGTTTTGCAGAGCAGGCCAAGCGCTATTCTCAAGACGGCAGTGCACAACAAGGCGGAGACTTGGACTGGTTGTCACCCGGTCAGACGGTTCCTGAATTTGAAGAGGCGATCAACAAGCTGAAAATTGGTGAAACCGGCATGGTTCAGACCCAGTTCGGCTGGCATTTGATTCAGGTTATGGAGCGACGCAACACCGATGTCAGTGAGCAGCAAAAGCGCCAGCAGGCAAGAGTATCGATCGGTACCTTTAAATCCGAAGAGCTGTACCAGGACTGGTTGCGTCAATTGCGCGACCGCGCATTTGTTGAATATCGTCTGGATGATGGACAAAAATAAGTGAGCATGCATAACGCACCGCTGGTCATTACGGCAGGTGAGCCGGCTGGTATCGGCCCGGAGTTGTGCGTACAGCTAGCCGCTGCGTCTTCTGGCTTGCCTCTGCTGGTCATCGCTGACAAGTATCTGTTGCAGCAACGCGCCGATCAGCTCGGCATTCATCTTCAAATCAGGGAGTGGACGAACGATACAGATGGAAGTGAGAAGGGAGAAGTGAGAAGGGGGACACTCACCACTCAGCACTCAGCAGACTTTCCATATCTTGATGTTATCCATGTTCCGCTGGCCGTGCCGTCCGTTGCAGGCGAACTGAATGCCGCCAACAGCGCATATGTACTGACGACACTGGAGCGTGCCGCACGGGGTTGCCAGTCTGGGGAATTTTCCGGCATGGTGACCGCTCCGGTGCATAAAGGCATCATCAACGATGCCGGTATTCCCTTCACCGGCCACACTGAGTTTCTGGCTGAACTCACCGCTACACAGCAAGTCGTGATGATGTTAGCCGGCGGTGGCATGCGCGTCGCGCTGGTGACGACGCACTTGGCTTTGCGCGAAGTGCCTGATGCCATCACGGCGCCCTTGCTCGAGAGTGTTGTGAGGATCGTTCAACGTGACTTGCAGCGTCGTTTCGGCATCCAAAACCCCCGCATCCTGGTCGCGGGTTTGAATCCGCATGCAGGAGAGGGCGGGCACATGGGGCGCGAAGAGATCGACATCATGATCCCCGTTCTGGACAAGCTGCGCGCGCAGGGAATGAATGTCAGTCCACCGCTGCCGGCAGACACCCTGTTTACCCCGCATAAATTAGCGCAATGCGACTGCATTTTGACCATGTATCACGACCAAGGCTTGCCCGTGCTCAAACATGCCAGTTTTGGACAAGGTGTCAACATCACACTCGGTTTGCCTATCATACGCACCTCGGTCGATCACGGCACGGCGCTGGATCTGGCTGGAACAGGAAAGTCCAGCTGCGGCAGTCTGCTCGAAGCCATCACGGTGGCCAAGCAGATGGCGCAGTTTGAACGCAACGCTTCCTAATCAACATCTACAGCAGATTTTTGAAGTCATCTGCGAATAACGGTTTTATACAATGCATAAGGCAAAAAAGAAGTTCGGGCAAAATTTTCTGGTCGATGAAAACATCATTGCCGATATTATCAGCGCCATCCGCCCGGAACCCGATGACAATTTGGTTGAAATCGGCCCGGGTCTGGGCGCGCTCACCCGGCCGCTGCTAAAAAGATTAAAGCGTTTGCATGTGGTGGAGATCGACCGCGACATCATCGCCCGTCTGGAAAACGATTATCCCCAGAATCAGCCGAATTCTAAACTGATTATTCATGCCGGCGACGCGCTGCAGTTCAATCTGGCCACACTGGACGCACCGCTGCGCATCGTGGGTAACTTGCCCTACAATATTTCGTCGCCGTTGCTGTTTCACTTCGCGGCCTCCGCTTCCCGTATCACCGACATGCACTTCATGCTGCAAAATGAAGTCGTTGAACGTATGGTCGCCGATCATTCGACCCCTGCGTACGGTCGGCTTTCCGTAATGCTGCAATATCGTTTTTACATGGAAAAGCTGCTCGACGTGCCGCCCGAATCATTCCGTCCCGCACCCAAAGTGGATTCCGCCATCGTGCGCATGATTCCACTGCCTGCCGATCAGATCATCGTCAAAAATGAAAAGCTTTTCGGCGAAATCGTCGGCACCGCATTCGGCCAGCGCCGCAAGACACTGCGCAACACCCTGAAAGCCTTTCTGAGTGAAGCAGAGTTTCTAAAACTAGACATCAATCCCCAGTTGCGCGCAGAAAATCTGTCCGTAACCGATTTCGCTAAAATTGTGGCTTATGTGGATGGACGGACTGTCTCCTAACAGGTGCGATGCGACTCCTTTTCTTGTCGATTTAGACGCGATTTGTATTCGGTAATCGCGATCATATAGGGTAAAATGGCCGACCTGACGCGTCTATTATCATCCCATGTCCGAATCCTTCCCGTTAGTAATGAGTTTTGCCGCAACCGACCCTTCCGGAGGTGCCGGTTTGCAGGCTGATATGTTGACCATCGCCAGCATGGGCTGTCATCCGTTGTCGGTGGTAACGGCGGTCACCGTGCAAGACACTAGCGGCGTCGAAGATGTATTGCCGATGGAAGCCGAGTGGGTGGTCGATCAGGCCCGCGCGATGCTCGAAGATGTGCCTGTCGCCGCCTTTAAGGTCGGGATGCTGGGCAGCGTGGAAAATATTGTGGCGATCGCCGAAGTGCTGGCCGATTATCCCGATGTGCCGTTCGTTATGGACACCGTGCTGGCCTCGGGGCGCGGTGACGAGCTGGCGGACGAAGATATGCTGGATGCGATGCGCGAGCTGCTGATCCCGCAAGCCACCATAGTCACGCCCAACAGTATAGAGGCGCGCCGATTAGCGCTGGACGAAGACAACGAAGAAGATGATCCTACCATGGCCGAATGCGCAAAACGCATCTTGGCGATGGGTTGCGAATATGTGCTGATTACCGGCACTCACTTGCAATCTGCTAAAGTAATCAATACCTTATATAACGAACATGGCATCGTACGCAGCGACAGTTGGGCACGCCTGCCGGGCAGTTATCACGGTTCCGGTTGTACGCTCGCCTCGGCTATTGCCGCCTTGTTGGCGCAGGGTGTCGAAGTCGAGGAGGCGGTCAAAGAAGCGCAGGAATACACCTGGCAGTCGTTGAGTGCCGGATTCAGACCCGGTATGGGACAATTTATTCCGGATCGCTTGTTTTGGGCGCGCGGTGAAGTTGATGAGGAAAAGCTCAGTTGAAATTTGCAATCAGCGGTTTATATGCGATCACGCCGGAAGAGTCCAATACGGCAAAATTGCTGCTCAAGGTGAAACTGGCCTTACAGGGTGGCGTTCGCGTGCTGCAGTATCGCAATAAATCATCTGATGCGGTGACTCGTCTGGAACAAGCAACCGCCCTGCTGCAACTGACCCGGGAATTCGCCGTGCCGCTGATCATCAACGACGATGCGCAACTGGCAAAAAAGGTGGATGCCGACGGGGTGCATCTGGGCGGAGAGGATGGTAGCGTGGCAGCGGCTCGTGCCCTGTTAGGCGTAGAAAAAATAATCGGCGTGTCTTGTTATAATCGCCTCGATTTAGCACATGAGGCCGTAAAACAGGGCGCTGACTATGTCGCCTTTGGCGCGCTGTTCGCATCGACAGTTAAACCCGATGCTCCGGTCGCGACGCTGGCACTGCTACAGCAAGCGCGCCTTGAGATACCTCTGCCTAAGGTTGCCATCGGCGGCATCACGTTAGATAACGGCACCTCGGTATTGCAGGCGGGGGCTGATGCGCTGGCGGTGATTTCTGCCCTGTTCGATGCGGAAGATATCTGTTTGACAGCGCGGGGATTTGAAAATTTATAAAATAATCAATAAGTTATAAGGATATGGAATGACATCACTACCGAGTTCCAAAAATCAATCTCTTTTCGACGCATCGCAAAATCTCATTCCGGGCGGCGTTAATTCGCCTGTGCGTGCATTCCGTTCGGTCGGCGGCACGCCGCTGTTTTTCCAGCGCGGCCAGGGCGCTTATGTCTGGGATGCTGACGGCAAACGCTACACGGATTACGTGGGTTCCTGGGGGCCGATGATCGCGGGTCACTGCCATCCTGAAGTGGTGAGCGCGGTGCAGGCCGCAGCTGCAAACGGTCTGGGTTTTGGTGCGCCGACCGCCTCGGAACTGGAAATCGCTGAACTATTGTGTAAGTTGTTGCCCAGTCTGGAAATGGTCAGACTGGTGAGTTCCGGTACGGAAGCGACTATGACGGCGATCCGTCTGGCGCGCGGCTTTACCGGCCGCTCGCGCATTATCAAATTTGAAGGGTGTTATCATGGCCATTCCGACGGTCTGCTGGTCAAGGCAGGTTCCGGCGCGCTGACTTTTGGTCAGCCCAGCTCTTCAGGTGTACCGGCTGAAATCGCCGCGCTCACCACCGTGTTGGATTACAACGATGCAGCGGGACTGGAGCGCGTTTTTGCTGAATCCGGCAATGAGATCGCCGCCGTGATCGTGGAACCGGTGGCCGGCAACATGAATCTGGTCACGCCTCGCCGCGAGTTTCTCGATGCGATGCGCAATCTGTGTACCAAATACGGCGCGGTGCTGATACTGGACGAAGTGATGACCGGTTTCCGCGTCAGCCTGCAAGGCGCTCAGGGTTACTATGGCATCAAGCCTGATCTGGTCACGCTGGGTAAGGTGATGGGCGGCGGTTTGCCGGCCGCAGCCTTCGGCGGACGACGCGACATCATGCAATGCTTAGCGCCTTTGGGTTCGGTCTATCAGGCCGGCACTTTGTCCGGCAATCCAGTTGCGGTGGCGGCCGGGATGGCTACCTTGAAGCTGGTGCAAGCGCCGGGTTTCTACGAGAATTTGTCCAAACTGGCCACGCAATTGACCACCGGTTTGACGGCTGCGGCGAAAAAGCATGGCATTCCTTTCTGCGCACAATCTATCGGCGGCATGTTCGGCTTGTATTTCAGTGCAGCGATACCGACCAGCTACGCCGAGGTGATGTCCTGCGATAAGGACGCCTTCAACCGATTCTTCCACGCCATGCTGGAGGCGGGTGTGTATCTTGCGCCTTCCGCCTTCGAAGCGGGTTTTGTGTCTTCCGCACACACGGAGGCTGACATCGATGCGACGATTGCGGCAGCTGAAGCTATCTTCGCGGTCTGGAAATAATGGGTCTCTTCTCGCTTGCAACGTTTTACACCACCGTCAACCATATCAAGGATCTGCCGATGCACGGCGGAAAAGAGGTGGCTTTCGTAGGCCGTTCGAACGCTGGAAAATCAAGTGCAATCAATACGTTGGCGAATCACGTCCGGCTCGCTTACACCAGTAAGACGCCGGGACGCACCCAGCATCTGAATTATTTTTCCTTGGGAAAAGACAGCTATATCGTCGATTTGCCGGGTTACGGTTATGCCAAGGTGCCGCCTGAGGCCAAGCGTCATTGGGAAGCGTTGCTGAGCACGTATTTGCAAAAGCGCGAGGAACTGGCTGGATTGATCGTTATCATGGATGTCAGACGTCCGCTGCTGGAGCTCGATGAAACCATGCTGGACTGGTTTGCGACGACCGGCAAGCCGATACATATTTTGCTGACCAAATCGGACAAGTTGAGCCGTCAGCAATCGACGGTGACGCTGATGAAGGTGAAAGCCTATCTTGCCGAGAATTATCCGCAGTGTTCGGTGCAGTTGTTTTCCAGCCTGAAGAAACAAGGCGTAGAGCAAGCGGAAGCCGTCATCGCGGGATGGTTAAAATCCGAATCTGAGTCTGACCTAGTTGAAGGCGTGTAGGTTGGGATTTATCCCGACTCCAAAATGGCGGGCAAAAAAAGCCCCCAACGCGTGGGGGCTAAAAATCTTAACATGGTTAAGACACACGCTCAGGGAGGAGAAACGTGGAATGAGATCGTCATTCGCTGGCTATGATAGCTCTTTTTAATAATAGTTCAAAAGAATATAGAATTTTATGAAAAATTTTCAGATGCTCGGACAATATCCTCATAAACGTATGCGTCGTATGCGCCACGATGCTTTTTCCCGCAATTTGATGCGTGAGAATGTGCTCACTTCGGCCGACTTCATCTATCCGGTGTTCGTGCTGGAAGGTGAAAACACGGTCGAAGACATCAAGTCTATGCCGGGCGTGCAGCGCAAGACGCTGGATCTGCTGTTGAAAGACGCGGCGGCCTGCGTCGAGCTGGGTATTCCGGTGATGGCGATCTTCCCTGTCGTCGATGCCTCGAAGAAATCGCTGGATGCGGCGGAAGCTTTTAATCCGGACGGTCTGGTGCCGCGCGTGGTCGCTGAACTTAAAAAGCATTACCCTGAGCTGGGCATCATGACCGATATCGCGCTCGATCCGTATACCAGCCATGGTCAGGATGGCTTGATCGACGATGCAGGTTATGTGCTGAACGATGAGACCATCGCCGTGCTGACCCGTCAGGCGCAGTGCCATGCGGCAGCCGGTGCGGATATCGTCGCGCCTTCCGATATGATGGACGGGCGTATCGGTGCGGTGCGCGAGGCGCTGGATGCCAACGGGCACATACACACGCGCATCATGGCTTATTCCGCCAAATACGCCTCAAGCTTTTACGGCCCGTTCCGCGATGCGGTCGGTTCCAGCGGCAATCTGGGTTCAGGCAATAAATATACCTATCAGATGGATCCGGCCAACTCCGACGAAGCGCTGTGGGAAGTCGGTATGGACCTGCAGGAAGGTGCGGACATGGTGATGGTCAAACCCGGTATGCCCTATCTGGATATTCTGCGCCGGGTAAAAGACGAGTTTCAGGCGCCGACCTTTGTGTATCAGGTCAGCGGTGAATATGCGATGCTCAAGGCCGCCGCGCAAAACGGCTGGTTGAACGAAGAAGCCTGCGTGCTGGAATCTTTAATGGCTTTCAAGCGCGCCGGAGCAGACGGTATTTTGACTTACTTTGCGCTGGATGCGGCACGCTGGCTGAAGAAATAGGATTGCTTTGATTTAGGTTGAGTAATTTGAAAACTCAACATGCAACACATACTGCTCATTCAGTGTCAACCTCAGCCCCTGTGCGCCGCCGAAGATAGCACACAAACAGCGGTGCAGTTGGGCGAGGATTGTTTGAGTACGTGGCCGCGTAGCGGATCGTACGAGTTCCGCAGCCCCGTTGTTTGTGGACTATCAAGGGTACGCCACCTGCAAGGTGGTGCGGCAAACCGGGGTCGCCTTCTTTTTGGTTACTTTATTATTGGCGACTCAAGAAAAAGTAACCAGCTGCCGGTCTGCCACCGGCAAAGGGCTGTTCCGTCTTTGTTTCGCCTTTGTTCTATTCGGCCAGCAACGCCTCGACTGCTGCAATTGTTGCATGGGTTTCTGGGTGGCGACTGCCGCTGTGTCTGGCGTTTTCAGGTAGCACAACGATGTGTATCTGCACGCCGGATTCGCCTGTCAGGGTATAACTGGGCACGACTTCCTCGTGGTCGCTGATTTTTACCCGCCATTCGCCGTCTTCGAACTCCAGCTTATTTTTCATCAAAAACAACAATACTGCCTTGGCATCATCGGAAAACAACATTAGGTTGATGTCAGAATATTCGCCCGCCGTGCCGCTCAACACGGAACCTGTCAGGTAAGGATTGAAACTCGCCAACAGACGCATGCTGTCCAGCGCCGCGCGTCGCAGTTGTTGCAGCACAGCAGGGTGACTGTCGTGCTGGTAGAGGGAGCGATAGCTGTGCAGCGCCGTTTCGACTTCGGTGTTGCTGGGCAGATTTCGGGTGTCTTCAGCGCCTAATTGGCGCGCAGCTTTGCGCTTGGCTAGGGCAAAGTCGGTGATGCCGTCCTCCGCAATCAGGCGGGCAGCCTGATGCGCTAACTCTTCGCGCATCAGGTTGCGCTTGCCGGGATGCTCGGTCACGATTGCCAGCGCTTAGAGCAATTGATCTTTAACGACGTCAGAAGGTTTGCTTTCCTCTGTCGCAGGATTAACATGTGCGCCCGGGGCATTTTCCTGATAAAAATATTCTACCCGCTCGCCATTTTCATCGTGATGGCCGCCCTCGTTGATGCGTACGGCAACCATATTTTCCGGCAGGCTGTATTCAGCCTGAGGCACATTTTTCAGCACTTTTTCCATGTAGCTGATCCACATTGGCAGTGCGGCTCCGCCACCGGTTTCTTTATCGCCCAAGCTGCGCGGCTGATCAAAACCTATCCACGAGATGCCGACGACTGTGGGTTGAAATCCGCAAAACCAGGCATCGATAGAGTCATTGGTCGTGCCGGTCTTGCCGGCGAGATCCTGGCGGCCCAGCGACATCGCGCGTATCGCTGTGCCGTGCTTTACGACATCCTGCATCATGCTGACCATGGTGTAGGCGTTGCGCACATCGATGACCTGCTCTGCGCCTTCATTGGCCACCACTGGAACCGTTTTGCTGAGCACTTTTCCGTTGGCGTCCTCGATGCGCTGAATAAAATAGGGGCTGGTGCGGAAGCCACCATTGGCAAATACGGAATAGCCCGTCAGCATCTGTAGCGGAGTGACAGAGCCTGTTCCTAGTGCCATGGTCAGATAGGGTGGATGTTTTTCGGCTTCCAGTCCAAATTTGGTGATGTAATCCTGAGCGTATTGCGGTGTGATCGATTGTAAAATGCGGATCGAAACCATATTTTTGGACTTGATAAGCGCCTGACGCATGCGCATTGGGCCTTCGAACTTGCCATCGTAGTTTTTTGGTTGCCAGGGGTCGCTGCCAGTTTGATCGGAACCGAACATGAGAGGCGCATCATTGATCGTGGTGGCGGGAGTGAATCCCTTTTCCAGGGCGGCCGAATAGATGTAAGGTTTAAAGCTGGAACCGGGTTGACGCCAGGCCTGGGTGATGTGGTTGAACTGATTGTGGTTGAAATCAAATCCGCCCACCAGAGAATAAATAGCGCCGTCCAGCGGATTGCCGGACACAAAAGCGGCTTCGACCTGCGGGAGCTGGCTGATTTGCCAGAGCCCGTGCTCGTTTTTTTGAACACGTATGATGGAGCCTGCAACAATTCTCTGATTTAAAGCAACTTTATCCGTTAATGCGCGTTGTGCAAAACGCAACCCATCGCCACTGAGGGTGACATGTTCGCCGCCCTTGCAATAAGCATGGATTTGAGTGGCGGAAACAGATAGCACGACAGCGGGTATCAAGTCATCATTGTCGGTGGTGTCTTGCAAAGACTCCTCCATGTATTCTTCGCCTCGTTCCTGACTCAGATCAATAAAGCCCTCAGGGCCGCGATAACCGTGTCGTCTGTCATAGTCGAGTACCCCTTTACGCACAGCCTGATAGGCCGCAATTTGATCTTGCTGGCGAATAGTGGTGTATACCCTGTAACCTTGCGTATAGGTCGCGTCCTGATATTTTTGATAGACAGCCTGCCGGACCATCTCCGTCAGATAATCGGATTTAACTGAAAACTCTTGATTCCCGTGCCTGGTGGCGAGTGTCTGGGTTTGTGCAGCCGCTAACTGCGCATCGGAAATAAAACGTAATTCGTGCATGCGACGCAGAACATACATTTGGCGCAGCTTGGCGCGCTTGGGATTGACCACGGGGTTAAAGCTGGACGGGGCTTTAGGTAAACCGGCTAACATGGCCGCCTCAGCGATCGTAATTTGATTGAGCGGTTTGCCAAAGTAAATTTGCGAAGCCGAAGCGAAACCGTATGAACGCTGCCCCAGATAAATTTGATTGATATAAAGTTGCAGGATATCGTTTTTCGACAGGTAGTGTTCGATCTTGAATGCCAGTAGCATTTCATTAAATTTGCGGGTGAACGTTTTTTCCTTGGATAAGAAAAAATTTCGTGCAACTTGCATGGTAATAGTGCTGGCGCCTTGTTTAGTGCCACCCGCAGTAAAGTTGGATAGCGCGGCGCGCAGTACGCCCATGTAATCAACGCCGCCATGTTGGTAGAATCTGTCGTCCTCTGCGGCAAGTATTGCGTTTTTCATCGCATCAGGCACATCGGCCATTTTGACCAGAGCGCGACGTTCTTCGCCGAACTCACCAAGCAGCGCACCCTCTGCGCTGTAGATGCGCAGGGGGACTTTCGGATGGTAATCGGTCAGTACCTCCAGTGAAGGCAAGGTCGGATAAGTGAGCATAACCGCGATGCCAACCAAAAAAACCGGCAGCGAAATAAGCGTCAGTAAAATGATAACGGGGAGAAGCCAGCGGCGTGTAGGCATTGAATAATTGTTCAAAAATAATTAATAGTGGTATCGTTAAGCCAGCACGCCGATTATACGAGATAAACAGCCATCTTATAAAACACCTTTACACTGCGTGCTGTTGTTGCTAGGATTTAATCCACTTTATACGGAAATGCACCGAACGGCCTATGCCAAAAGTAAATTTTGATATTGCGCTGGATTATTTCCAGACAAAAATGCCGCCTCTTGTTGGGGTGGATATCAGTTCATCTTCAGTAAAGTTGGTCGAGTTGAGCCGTTCCAAGACGGGTGCTGGATATATCGTCGAACGCTACGCGATTGAAACTTTGCCTAAAGATGCCTTCTTTGATGGGAATATCAATAATCTTGATGCGTTGGCCGAAACACTGCAGCGCGCCTGGAAACGATTGGGAACGCGCATAAAAAATATCAGCGTAGCGTTGCCTGCGGCGGCTGTGATTACCAAAAAAATTCTGTTGCCCGCCGGGATGCGTGAAGAGGATCTGGAGTTTCAGGTCGAGTCTGAGGCTAATCAATACATTCCTTTCGCATTGGATGAAGTGAATCTGGACTTTCAGGTGTTAGGTCCAGCCTTAGGTAATGCTGAAGAAATCGAAGTGTTGCTGGCAGCGTCGCGCAAGGCAAATGTAGAGGATAGGGTGGCCGCAGCACAGGCTGCGGGCCTGAATGTCGTCGTCGTGGATGTTGAGCCCTATGCAGCGGAAACTGCCTTTTCACAAATTCGCGCCCAGTTACCGGATAGTGCAGAAGATAAATGCGTGGCCCTGATTGATATCGGCGCTTCTGTCATGAACGTCAATGTGTTGCGCAACGGTCAATCAATTTACAATCGCGATCAACAAATAGGCGGCGAGCAACTCACCCAGCAAATTCAATCCTTGTTCGGTTTGACTCTGGAGCAGGCGGAATCGGCCAAGCGCAACGGAGGCTTGCCGGATAATTACGAAACGGATGTGCTGGCCCCGTTTCGTGAGAGTTTGGTGATGGAAATAGCCCGCGCACTCCAGTTTTTCTTTACTTCTTCGCAATACAATGAAGTTGACTATATTGTTCTGGCCGGTGGCAGTGCAGTGCTGTCCGGTCTGGATGACGCCGTGGCTACGCGTACGCAGGTCAGCACCATGGTTGCGAATCCGTTTGCGCTGATGACCTTGTCCAGCAGAATAAAGCCACGCCAGTTGCAAGCGGATGCGCCGGCTTTGATTGTCGCCTGCGGACTGGCGATGCGGAGGTTTGATCCATCATGATAAGAATTAATCTGTTGCCGCACCGCGAAGAGAAACGCCGCGTTAAACAAATGCAGTTTTACGTGCTGAGCGCTCTCTCGGTATTGCTGGCTATTCTGGTGTGGGGAAGCTTGCATGCGGTGATGAGTTCGCGCATTGATTCGCAAGACAGACGCAATGCCTATTTGAAGCAGGAAACGGCATTGCTGGATCGTCAAATTGGGGAAATTAAAAAATTACGCGATCAAACCAAATCGCTGCTCGAACGCAAAGATGCTGTGGAAAAGCTGCAGAGCGATCGTTCCCGTGTCGTGCATTTGTTGGATCAGATGTTGCGTATTTTGCCTGAGGGTATCTATATTAAATCGCTCAAGCAAACCGGGGATGCCATTAATCTGATCGGTTACGCGCAATCTAATGCGCGAGTCTCGACGCTGATGAGAGCGGTGGAAGATTCTCCCTGGCTGGAGACCCCGGCGCTGATCGAAATACATGCAGCCAGTGCAAATGGCACGCGGCTGAGTGAATTTACTCTGACATTCAATTTGACCAAGTTGCAAAATGTGGCCGCAACTTCCGCCCAACCCGCAGGCGTAAAGAATTAGGTGCCATGATGAACTTAGACGATTTTAAGAATCTCAATCCAAAAACGCCTGGTGCCTGGCCGTGGCCTGCGAAAATACTCGCTTTTGTGCTGATGTTTGTCGGTGTGCTGACAGCTGGCGCCCTGTTGGATTTACAGGATCAGTGGGATAGTCTGGACAAAATAAAAGCAGAAGAAGACACGCTCAAGGAAACTTTTTTGTCCAAAAAAAGACAGGCGATTAATCTGGATCTGATCAAGAAGCAACTGCTGGATACGCAGGAGTCATTTGGCGCCTTGCTCAAGCAATTGCCAAATAAGTCTGAAATGGATGCCTTGCTGACCGATATTAACCAGGCCGGTCTGGGTAGGGGGTTGCAGTTTGAATTGTTTAGACCCGGCGCTGAAGTCATCAATGGTGCTTTTGCGGAACAGCCGATCACCATCAAAGTGACCGGGAACTATGATGATTTGGGTAGATTTTCCAGTGATATATCGATGCTGCCGCGTATTGTGACATTGAACGAAATTGCCATTGGGCAGTCGGGAGGGACATTGACAATGGATGCCATTGCGAAAACATTCCGTTATCTGGATGAAGATGAACTTTCCGCACAAAAACGAGCCGCCAAGTCAGCAGGAGCTAAGAAATGAAGTTGATCTCCATTTTGGTGAGTTGTGTTTTGCTCAGCGGTTGCGGCGGCAATGAGTTCGAGGATTTGCAGGTGTTTGTCAAGAATTCAGGTGCCAATATGCGAGGCAAAATTCCGCCTCCGCCTGTCGTCACGTTGTATGAGCCTTTTGCTTATGTGAACGACACAAATTTGACTGATCCGTTCAAGCAGCGCAAGCCTGAATCTGGCTCTGCCGGCAAACGTGGTGGAAACGAGCCGGATATGGACAGGCCTAAGGAAGCACTGGAAGAATTTCCACTGGAAAACTTGAAGATGGTCGGCTACGTCTTTAAGGCTAAGGTGGGTAATGCCGTCGTGCGTGCGCCGGACAAGAAGTTGTATCAGGTTAAAGTAGGTAATTACATAGGCACAAATTTCGGTTTGATTCAAAAACTAAGCGATACAGAAATTGTGATCAAAGAGGTCGTGCAGGATAGTACGGGTGATTGGACTGAGCGTACCAGCAGTCTGCAATTAGCGAATGATTAAGGGGTATGACAATGTGGCAGCTCAATAGCGTGTTCAAAGGTGTGTTTCGATTGTTATGTGTCGTGTTTGCGCTCTGTGCAGTCAATGCCTGGGCGGATGCACAGAACAAAATCACAGGGTTAACGGTGACCGATAATGGCGCAGGTGCGACCGTGATTAAGGTTCAATTGGCGGAGCCCATGGCGAATCCACCTGCTGGTTTTACCGTCAATGTACCTCCGCGTATCGCGCTGGATTTTCCCAACACAGAAAACGGGACGGGTAAATCGGTCCAGGATATTTCTCAGGGTGATTTGCGCAGCGCGAATATCGTGCAGGCAGGCGGGCGCACGCGCTTGGTGGTCAATCTAAACCAAATGCTCTCTTACGATACACGACTTGAGGGGAGTGCTGTTTTGATCACCCTGCAGGCGAAGGCTGCCAGCACGGCGGCAGTGAGTTCTTCTCGATTTGCAGATGCTCGTCAAACCACACAAAAACATACGCTCAATGATCTGGATTTTCGTCGCGGAAAAAATGGCGAATCGCGGATTCAGGTTGAACTGTCTGATCCTGGCGTAGGCATCGACATACACCGTCAGGGCACCCGACTGCTGGTCGATTTTCAGAAAACAAATCTGCCGCGCAAGCTGCAACGCAAGCTTGATGTGGTTGATTTCGCTACCCCGGTACAGTATGTCGACACGTATGCTCAGGCAGACGCTGTTCGTATGGTGATTGAGCCTAAGGGTAACTGGGAGCATGCCGCCTATCAAACCGACAATAAATTCATTATCGAAGTAAAAGCGGTAATTGAAGATCCTAATAAGTTGGTCAAGGGGGCGCAGGCGGGCTATGCCGGTGAAAAATTGACGCTGAACTTTCAGGATATCTCGGTTCGTGAAGCGCTAAATGTTATTGCAGATTTTACCGAGCTGAATATGGTGATCAGCGATACGGTGGCGGGAAATCTAACGCTGCGCTTAAAGGATGTGCCTTGGGATCAGGCTTTGGACATCATTTTGCAAAGTCGCGGATTGGCGATGCGCAAGAATGGTAATGTGATTCAGGTCGCACCCATAGGGGAAATATCCGCTTCAGAGAAGAGTGATTTGACCGCGCGTCAGGAGATTTCGGAATTGGAGGCGCTGCGTACTGAGAGTTTTCAGTTGGGCTATCAGACCGCAGCAGCCGTGGCTGATATCTTGACGGGCAAAGATGCTGCAAGGGCGGCAGGCGATCAGTCGGGGACGACTACGCCAACCGGAGGATCGGCTGGTGCCTCTTCCAGTATCCTTTCCAAACGTGGCAGTGCAATCGCTGACGCGCGCACCAATACCTTATTTGTCAAAGACACGCCTACTCGTCTCGAAGAGGTGCGCAAGATGATCAAGCAGATTGATATTCCTGCCAGACAAGTGTTGATTGAGGCGCGCGTGGTTGAGGCGCACGATGGTTTTGCCAGAAATCTGGGCGTGAGACTGGGTTATACGGGGCAACCAGTAGCGGCAGCCGGTGGCGCGAATGGGGTAACGGGCATTCGTGGCGGCTTGGTTAGCGCAGGAGGAACCTTTGGTTCTGTCATGACGCCGAATACAGGCAATGTTAATTTGCCTGTGACTGTCGGCAGTCCTGGAGCCGGGGTGTTCCAGTTTTCCTTGTTCAATGCGGCTGCCACCAAGGTGCTCAACCTTGAGTTGAATGCGATGGAGTCGGATGAGCAGGGGAAGATTATTTCCAGTCCTCGCGTGGTCAGTGCCGATAAGGATACCGATTGGGCGATCATCGAACAGGGCGAAGAAATTCCTTATGTGACTAATTCTGTGTCCGGTGGTACTGTGACCAGCATTACCGCCTTTAAGAAAGCGGTGTTGAGACTCGGGGTGAAAACTAAAATCACGCCGGATAACAATGTGGACATGACGGTGGAAGTGAACAAGGACTCTCGCGGTACGGCTGTCGGCACCGGCGTTGCAATCAATACCAACAAAGTGGTCACCAAGGTATTGGTCGAAAATGGCGGAACGGTAGTAATCGGTGGTGTCTACAAACAAAATGATACCAATGTGGTCAATAAAGTGCCGCTGCTGGGTGATATCCCGGTTCTCGGTTATTTATTCAAGAGCAAGGGTGTTTCCACGACCAAGGATGAGTTATTGATTTTCCTGTCACCTAAAATCATGCAGGATTCGTTAAATTTACGGTAATCACCCGCTTGTTTGAACAACATACAGGCCCGGCTCAGTCCGGGCTTTTTTAATTTGCGCGCGTCTTTGTCATGCACGCGAATCGTTTACAATACGCACTATGCAAACTAATCCGCAAATCGATAGCACACGTAAGCTTCAGTCTGGGAACCTGATACTGGTCGGCATGATGGGTTCGGGAAAAACCACCATGGGGCGTATTCTGGCCAAGCATCTGGACAAGGTGTTCGTGGACAGCGATGAAGAAATCCAGTTTCGCACCGGAGTGACCATCCCGCACATCTTCGATGTGGAAGGCGAATCTGGGTTTCGCGTTCGTGAAACCGATGCGCTGGCGGAGTTGGTCACGCGCGATGGGTTGGTTCTGGCGACCGGCGGGGGCGCTGCACTGGCTGAAGTCAATCGCACCATGATGAAGCAGAACGGCATCGTCATCTATCTCAAGGCCGGTGTTCATGACCTGTGGTTACGCACCCGCAACGATAAAAACCGTCCGCTGTTGCAAACCGGCAATCTGCACGCCAGACTGTCCGAGTTGCTGCATCAGCGCGATGCACTCTATCAGCAGGTAGCCGATATCGTCATGCCAACGGGGAGGCAGAGTGTGCACGCACTGATGTTAAGACTTGTTGCTGAAATCGAAAACTACCGAAAAAATAATCAATAAAATCAAAGCTTATGCAAACATTGACAGTAGGGTTGGGCGATCGCAGTTATCCGATACATATAGGTACGGGCTTACTCGCCCATGCTGAATTATTGAAAGCTCATCTGCCCAAAGGGCGTGTGGCGATCGTGACCAACACCACGGTTGCCCCCTTGTATCTTGAAAAGTTGCAGGAAACTTTGGGGCGGCTTGGCGTGAGCAGCGTGACCGTTACGCTTGCGGATGGCGAGGTCTACAAGACTTCCGAGACGCTTAATCAGATCTACGACGCGTTGCTGACCCATCGCTGTGAACGCAGTACGCCGCTCATCGCTTTAGGTGGCGGTGTGATCGGCGATATGACCGGTTTTGCCGCCGCGTGTTACCTGCGCGGTGTGCCGTTTATCCAGATTCCCACGACCTTGCTCTCTCAAGTGGATTCCTCTGTGGGCGGTAAGACCGGCATCAATCATCCGCTGGGTAAAAACATGATAGGCGCGTTCTACCAGCCGCAACTGGTGCTGGCGGATATCTCCACGCTCAACACCTTGCCGGACAAGGAGCTCTCCGCCGGACTGGCCGAGGTCATCAAATATGGTCTGATCCGCGATCTGCCTTTCCTAGAGTGGCTGGAACAGAATATGGACAAGTTGCTGGCGCGCGATCCTGAAGCCTTGCAGTATGCGGTGTTCCGCAGTTGCCAGAACAAGGCGGAAGTGGTGGCAGCCGATGAGCGCGAGGGCGGTGAGCGTGCCTTGCTCAATCTGGGTCACACCTTCGGTCATGCCATCGAATCCGGCATGGGTTATGGTTGCTGGCTGCACGGCGAGGCAGTGGCGGCCGGCACCATTATGGCGGCGGATTTGTCGCAGCGTCTGGGCTGGATCGGCACAGCGGACGTGGAACGGGTGCGCACTTTGTTTGTGCGCGCCAATCTGCCGGTCATATCGCCAGATCTCGGCGTGGAAAAATATCTGGAATTCATGGGGCATGACAAAAAAGTCGAAGGCGGCAAGCTGCGTTTTGTATTGCTCAAACAGGTAGGGCAGGCCGTGATCGAAGGTAATGTGCCGCCGGCTCTGTTGCAGCAGACATTAGAGGCCTGTGTCGAGTGAGCAACGTGCACGATGTGCCCGTTTCACTCACTTCTACCTCTCTCCCGCATGCGGGCGAGAGTGATTTGGTTTCGCTGCGCGAATCTTCGATTCACCTTGCCAGTTACGCGGTCTCTGATAGCAACTCTCGCGGCAGAGTTTTTGCCGAAACTTCCCCGCAGGGGCGCAGCGAATTTCAGCGCGACCGCGATCGCATCATTCATTCCGGCGCGTTTCGCCGACTCGAATACAAGACGCAAGTATTCGTCAATCACGAAGGTGATCTGTTTCGCACGCGACTGACGCACAGCATCGAAGTCGCGCAAATCGCCCGCTCGATCGCGCGCCGTCTGAATTTAAACGAAGACTTGGCCGAGGCGATTTCGCTGGCGCACGATCTGGGACATACGCCGTTTGGTCATGCCGGACAGGATGCGCTCAACGAGTGCATGCAAGCCTATGGCGGTTTTGAACACAATTTGCAGTCTGTGCGTGTGGTGGATCTGCTCGAAGAGCGTTATGCTACCTTTGACGGCTTGAATCTATGTTTTGAGACGCGCGAAGGGATGCTCAAGCATTGCCGTCGCGAACAGGCAGAGCAACTGGGTGAGCTGGGCGAGCGTTTTATCAAAAATCAGCGTCCGTCGCTGGAAGGGCAAATCGCCAATCTGGCCGATGAGATCGCCTACAACAATCACGATGTGGATGACGGTCTGCGTTCCGGGCTAATCACGCTGGAACAACTGGAGACCGTACCGCTGGTGGCGGAGCATCTGCAGGAAGTCAGAGCCGCGTATCCTGATCTAGCCGGTCGCCGTGTGGTGCATGAAGTGGTGCGCAGGATGATCAATACGCTGGTCACCGACCTGATCGCGCAGAGTGCCGCTAATATCGCCGCGCAGAATTTGCAGACGCTGGACGATGTGCGCAATGCACCGGCGTTGATCGCTTTCAGCCCAGAATTGAATGCCAAACAGCGCGTACTGAAGAAGTTTCTGATGACGCATCTATATCGCCACTATCGCGTGATGCGTATGAGCGCAAAGGCGCAGCGCATCATCCGCGATCTGTTCGATGTGTTTATGACGGATAGCCGTTTGCTGCCTACCCAGTTTCAATCGGCTCAAACGCAAACGGATATCGAACGTGCGCGCGTGGTCGCCGACTATATCGCGGGCATGACGGACCGCTATGCGATCCGTGAACATAAACGCATCTTCGCGGTGGAAGATACGGTTTAAATGGATTCGCTGGTATCACTATTGCTTCCCGGTTTATCCTTTATGCGAAAAACAAATTCGCCGGGGGCAGCCCGGCTGCTGGTCACCTTCTTTTGCGTCGCCAAAAGAAGGTGACCTAAGAAAAGGCGACCCCGGTTTGCCGCACCGCCTGTCTATTGCAAGGCAGGCGGTGTACCCTTGATAGTCCACAAACAGCGGGGCTGCGGAACTCGTACGATCCGCTACGCGGCCACGTACTCAAACAGTCGTGGCTCAGCTAGTTTTCGTGTTATTTGTTTCGCCGAAACTGTTGCCATGCTATGCATAGCAACACGTTTTCGCCTAACTGCACCGCTGTTTGCGTACTCTCTTCGGCGGCGCACAGGGGTGAACAGGTGGAGCTGATGGTGTTCAAAGATTTACTTTTAGGTTGGTCATTGTGACCGAGAACGGAGTGTCGCGGACGGCAATCTGGCTTTTTTAACCATTTGATTTTAATAAATAATCCGCAAAAATTCCGGCGAATATCGCCGCGCCTATCCAGTTGTTGTGCAGGAATGCACGAAAACATTTCTCGCGCTCTCGTCCCTTTATTAACTGGTAGTGATGCAGCGAGATGCCTGCGGCTGCCAGCAAGCCGATAAAGTAAGCGGCGCCCATGCCCGTCATTAAACCTGCGCCAGCCAGCAACAATAGCGTGATTGCATAGCAGGCCATCACAGCCATCACATCGTATTTCCCGAAGAACAGCGCAGACGAGTGGATGCCCAGATGGATATCGTCATTCCTGTCCACCATCGCGTATTCCGTATCGTAGGCGATCGCCCAGAATACATTGGCTAACAGTAACAGCCAGGCGACGGGCGGCACATGAGCCAGTTGCGCGGCGAAGGCCATCGGGATGCCGAAGCCGAAGGCGATACCCAGATAGGCTTGCGGGATGACGAAAAAGCGTTTGGTGAACGGATAACTGCCCGCCAGAAATACGGCGGGAATAGACAACAGCAGGGTAAGCCGGTTGAGGGGCAATATCAGCAAAAAGGAGATGACCGCCAGTATCGCCGCCAGCCAGACGGCTTCACGCGAACCGATTCGTCCGCTGGTGATCGGGCGGTGTTGGGTGCGTTCCACATGTTTGTCGATATGGCGATCGGCAAAGTCGTTTATCACGCAACCGGAGGAGCGCATCAGCACCGTGCCCAGCGTAAAGATCAGGACGATGTGCCAGGCCGGATGACCGTTTCCCGCGATCCAGACGCCCCAGAGGGTCGGCCACAACAGCAGCAAGATACCGATGGGGCGGTTAAGGCGGGTGAGCTGGAAATAAAGCTGAAGTCGTTCGGTGAGTTTCATGGCCGAATTTTAACCCGAGCGGCGCTTTTTGCGTTGTTCCGTGAACGATTTGCCGTTGAAGAAAGCGCCGTAGATAGCGTAAGCGCGCGGTTACGACTATAATTCGTCTCCATTTAGCTTAAGTCTTCCGTCCAATACCAAGATGCAGCTGTTCGCCTTTGGCCTAAATCATCAAACTGCGCCGCTTGCCGTGCGCGAGCAGGTCGCGTTCAATGCGGACGGGATAGAGAACGCCCTGCGCGATCTGGTGGAAAACGGGGCTGCGAAAGAAGCGACTATTCTCTCCACCTGCAATCGCATGGAGCTGTATTGCAACGCGGCCAAACCTGAGCACGCGATCGACTGGCTGGCGCAGTACCATCAGCTGCCGCGCAAAGATCTTGAACCCTATTTATACTCATTGCCGCGCGAGCAGGCGGTGAAGCATTCGTTCCGCGTCGCCAGCGGGCTGGACTCGATGGTGCTGGGCGAGCCGCAGATTTTGGGTCAGATGAAACAGGCGGTGCGTCAGGCCGAGCAGGCCGGCACTATGGGCATATTGCTGCATAAGCTGTTCCAGAACACCTTCTCGGTCGCTAAACAGGTGCGCACCGAAACCGAAATCGGCGCTAATCTGGTGTCGATGGCCGCTGCAGCGGTTCGTCTGGCTGAACGCATTTTCCCCAGCATCAGTGAACAGAACGTGCTGTTTATCGGCGCGGGCGAGATGATCGAACTCAACGCGGTCTATTTCGCCGCGCGCAATCCCAAACGCATCACCGTCGCTAACCGTACGCTGGAACGCGCAGAGACGCTGGCGCGTAAGTTCAACGGTCACGCCATCACGCTGTCTGATCTGCCGGATCAACTGGCGCAGAACGATATCATCGTCACCAGCACAGCCAGCCAGTTGCCGATACTGGGCAAAGGGATGGTCGAACGCGCTTTGAAGGCGCGTCGCCATAAACCGCTGTTTATCGTCGATCTGGCCGTGCCGCGCGATGTTGAGAAGGAAGTTGCCGAGCTGAACGATGTGTTTCTGTATACCGTCGATGATATTGCCGAGGTGGTGAAAGATGGTCTGGAGGCGCGTCAGAGCGCTGTCAAGGAAGCGGAAGTCATCATCGATTCGGGCGTATCCGACTTTTTGCACTGGATGGAGTCGCGCGGTGTCGTGCCGACCATACGTGCCCTGCGCGATCACGCCGAACGCGACCGTCGTCTGGAGCTGGAAAAAGCACAGCGATTGCTGGCCAAAGGCGAGAGTCCGGACAAGGTCATTGAAATAATGAGCCGGGCGCTGACCAATAAATTCCTGCATGCCCCGACCCATGCGCTCAATCAGGCGCACGGCAAGGACAGGGACAACTTCCTTGAGGTAGTCCATCGCCTGCACCATCTGCACACCGAAGAATAAGCTGGTAGCCGAATGAAACCCAATATTGCCAATAAGCTCGGCCAATTGAGCGAGCGCCTGCTCGAAGTCAATCAACTGTTGAGCACCGAAGAAGCCACTAAAAACATGGACACGTATCGCAAGTTAAACCGCGAACGTGCCGAACTCGAGCCTGTCGTTGAGCTGTATCACGCCTATCAGGGCTGTGAAAGCGACATCACCGATGCGCGCGAGATGATGGAAGATCCGGAGATGCGCGAGTTTGCCGAAGCCGAAATCAAGGAAGGCGAAGCGCGATTAGAACAGTTGGATCGTGAGTTGCAGACCCAGTTGTTGCCTAAAGATCCCAACGACGAGCGCAGCGTGTTTCTGGAAGTGCGCGCCGGAACGGGTGGCGACGAGGCCGCTTTGTTTGCCGGTGACTTGTTCCGCATGTATTCACGCTTTGCCGAACGCCGCCGCTGGCAGGTCGAGGTGATCTCCGAGAGTCAGGGCGAAATGGGCGGTTACAAGGAAGTCATCGCGCGTATCGTGGGGGCGGGTGCTTATTCGGTGCTGAAATTCGAATCCGGCGCGCATCGCGTACAGCGTGTGCCGGCCACGGAGACTCAGGGGCGCGTGCACACCTCCGCCTGCACCGTGGCGATCATGCCTGAAGTGGACGAGGTCGATGATGTGGTGCTTAACAACGCCGATCTGCGTATCGACACCTTCCGCGCTTCCGGCGCGGGTGGGCAACACATCAACAAGACCGATTCAGCGGTGCGCATCACGCACATCCCGACCGGCGTGGTGGTGGAGTGCCAGGATGGCCGTTCGCAGCATCAGAACAAGGCGCAGGCGATGCGCGTATTGTGCGCCCGTATCAAGGATGCGCAAGTGCGTGCGCAAAATGCCGAGACGGCCGCCACCCGCAAGAGTCTGGTGGGCAGCGGTGACCGTTCCGAACGCATACGCACCTACAACTACCCGCAAGGGCGTGTCACCGACCACCGCATCAATCTGACTCTGTACAAGATGGATGCCATCATGGACGGGGATATCAGCGAGCTGACCGGCGCGCTGATGGCCGAACATCAAGCCGAACAACTCGCCGCCATGGCGGAAGATGTCAATTTCTAAATACGCGGGTCTGGGGTCAGGTCTTGCATTAGCGTATATACGCTAATGCAAGACCTGACCCCATCGTGTGTTGAGCGCGTTCTTCAGATCGACAGCAAGCGGTTGCAAGCCGCGCTGAATCTCGAAGTCGCGACGGCGCGGATCGAAGTGCAGATCCTGTTGCAGACGGTGCTGAACGTCAACCGGGCATATTTGCTGACTCACCCGGAACGGGTGCTGAGTGAAGATGAGTTTTCGCGCTACAGCGGATTGCTGGACCGGCGTTTAAACGGCGAACCCATCGCCTATATTCTGGGTGTGCGCGAATTCTACGGGCTTGATTTCAAAGTCACACCCGCCACGCTGATTCCCCGCCCCGATACCGAATTGCTGGTAGAGCTTGCCTTGCAGAAAATCCCTCGCCCGCTTGCGGGAGAGGGTGTCCGTCAGGACGGGAGAAGGTATCGTGTGCTGGATATGGGCACCGGCAGCGGCGCGATTGCACTCGCCATTGCGCATGAACGTCCCGAAGCTCAGGTGGTTGCAGTCGATGCGTCAGAAGCGGCGCTGCTTGTGGCGACCGAGAACGCTAAGCAGTTGCAAACGGGTAATGTTCGATTGCTGCACAGCGACTGGTTCTCAGTGCTAGCTGATGAGCGCTTCGACCTGATTGTCTCCAACCCGCCCTATATCGAATCTGACGATGAGCATCTGTCGCTTGGCGATGTGCGTTTCGAACCGCGCACAGCATTGGCTTCCGGTGGTGACGGGCTGGACGATATCCGTCGCATTTTGGGCGAAGCGAAAAAACATCTGGAATCCGGCGGCTGGCTGATGTTCGAGCACGGCTATAATCAAGCGCTACAGGTGCGCGAATTAATGCGTGATGCGGGATTCAATGAGGTCACCTCGGCGCACGATCTGTCTGGCATCGAGCGAGTAACGCTCGGATGCGCTTGACGTTTGCGGCGTAATTCTGGGATAATTCCTGACTATTAAATTTGGGTAATAATCATGACTACTGACATCCAGCAACTCATCCATACACAAGTCGCATCCAACCCGGTGGTTCTATATATCAAGGGCACCGCGAAGTTTCCCCAGTGCGGTTTTTCTTCCCGAGTGGTTCAGATTATGAATTTACTGGGCGTTAAAGATTTTCTGGCGGTCAATGTATTTGAGAATCAGCAGCTGGTACCCGGGCTGGTCGAATACGCCAACTGGCCGACCTTGCCACAGTGTTACGTCAGGGGTGAATTTATCGGCGGTTGTGACATTCTGACCGAAATGTATCAAAGCGGAGAGCTGAAGCAATTGTTGGGTGAACTGGCGACAGCGGAATAACGCATCGCGTAAGCCAAAGTAACTAGGCCATCAGGCATATATGCCCGAAGGTTGAAAACGCATATAGTGAGACGGAGTTCGGGAAAACGCGGTTGGCGACGATGCGGTTTTTTAAACTCTCCTCCTTTTCGGGCGACATACTGATCGCCCGTTTTTTTGCCCAAAATTTGCTGCCCGATTATTTCGCTAGCTTGGCGCGTGCGCGAGAAATCGCCGCCTGTACCTGATTGGGCGCGGTGCCGCCGATGTGATTGCGGCTGGCCAGCGATCCTTCCAGAGACAATACCTGATAGATGTCATCCTCGATCAGGGTCGAAAAATCTTTCAATTCCACCAGGCTGATGTCGGAGAGATCGACGCCCTTCTGTTCGGCAAAACGCACCGCCAGTGCCACGGCCTCATGCGCATCGCGGAAAGGCAAACCCTTCTTGACCAGATAATCCGCCAGATCGGTCGCGGTGGCATAGCCCTGCAAGGCGGCTCTACGCATCGCTTCCGGCTTGACGGTGATGCCGGTGATCATGTCGGCGTAAATGCGCAGCGTTTGCGTGAGCGTGTCCACCGTGTCGAACAAGGGTTCCTTGTCTTCCTGGTTGTCCTTGTTATAGGCCAGCGGCTGCCCCTTCATCAGTGTGAGCAGGGCGATCAGATGACCGTTGACGCGGCCTGTCTTGCCGCGCACCAGTTCCGGCACATCGGGATTCTTCTTTTGCGGCATGATGGATGAACCGGTGCAGAAGCGATCCGCGATGTCGATAAAGCCGACCATCGGGCTCATCCACAAAATCAGTTCTTCCGAGCAGCGCGACAGATGCGTCATGATGAGCGCGGCGCAGGCGGTGAATTCGATGGCAAAGTCGCGATCCGAGACGGCGTCGAGCGAGTTTTCGCATACGCCGTCAAAACCTAGCAAGTCGGCGACCATCTGGCGGTTGATCGGATAGCTGGTGCCGGCTAAAGCTGCCGCGCCCAGCGGCAGACGGCTTACACGCTTGCGGCAGTCTTGCAGTCTTTCCGCATCGCGCCCCAGCATCTCGTAATATGCCATCAAATGATGCGCGAAACTGATAGGCTGAGCGACTTGCAGATGCGTGAAGCCCGGCATGATGGTGTGCGTATGGTGTTCTGCAAGATCGACGAAGGATGTTTGTAACTTGTTGATTAATAATAATAAATTATCGATCGCGCTGCGCAGGTAGAGACGCACATCGGTGGCGACCTGATCGTTGCGGGAACGTCCGGTGTGCAAGCGCTTGCCCGCATCGCCGACTAAGGTGGTCAGGCGTTTTTCGATATTGAGATGGACGTCTTCCAGATCAAGCGACCAGATAAAGTCACCGGCGACGATTTCGTCTTGAATCGCCCCCAAGCCGCGCCTGATGTCGGCTAAGTCCTGATCGTTGATGATGCCGCAGGCGCACAGCATCTGCGCGTGGGCGAGCGAACCCTGAATGTCGAACAATGCCAGCTTCTGGTCGAAATCGACAGAAGCGGTGTAGCGCTTGACCAGTTCAGCGACAGGCTCAGAAAATCGGCCCGACCATGTCTCATTATCTTGTATGCTTGCCATTGTTAAAAATCCAGATGCTAGTTAAGGCTGAAAAACCGGGAGTTGATCGCCATGAATAAGGCGCGCAGTATAAAACAAAATCATCCCTCCGACGCGTTGCCGAATTTTCGCAACCTCGGTGTGACCCTGCGCATGCTGTTGCTGGGCAACGGACTGGCGCTGCTGGCGGCACTGTTGCAGGCGAATGACGCGTTGGATGTGCTGCTACGGATGATGCAGATTGCCACTCTGCTCACGCCTGTTTTGCTCGGCAGTCTCGTACTGCTTTGGCTGGCTCAGCCGTGGCTGGATAAACTGGCGTACTGGCAGGGTGTGCTGGCGGTGAATGCCCAAGTGGCTCTGTTCACTCTGGTCACCTGTCTTTTTGCCGGCGGATTCTTTCGCCCTGACAGCGCCGGCTATTTCGATACGGCACGTTGCGTGTTGCTGAGTGTCGCGATGAGCAGTCTGCTGCTGATGTATTTTCGCCTGCGTGCTCGGGTGCTGTCCCGCTCGCTGGAAGACGCGCGCTTGCAGGTGTTGCGTGCGCGTATCCGGCCTCACTTTCTCTACAATACGATCAATACGGTGCTGGGTATTGTGCGTGCGCAGCCTCGGCTTGCCGAAACAGCGCTGGAGGATATGGCCGACCTGTTTCGCATGGCGATGTCGGATCCGCAGGATCAGGTTGCGTTGAGGGGTGAAATTTTCATTTGTAAACAATATATTTCCTTGGAAAAACTGCGCATGGGCGACCGATTAAACGTTGACTGGCAGATACAGGAGATGCCGGACGATACGCTGATTCCGGTACTGTTGTTGCAGCCCCTGTTGGAAAACGCGGTGTATCACGGTATCGAGCCAATGATCGAGGGCGGCACGATTCTGGTGTCGCTCAAGCGTCAGGGTGGTGAGTTGCAGATTGTGGTGGAGAATCCCGTGCCGGTTGCTGAACTGCCGCACACGGGCAATCAGATCGCATTGCAAAATATACGTGAACGACTGGCATTGTTGTTCGATATAGAGGCGAGCTATCAGGTCACGCACGGCCATGGTTTTTATCGTGTGGAAATTACCTTGCCTTATGCGAAGGAAGTGAAAAAATGAGCCAGACTCCGCTAAAGATATTCATCGTGGACGACGAAGCGCCCGCCCGTAACCGTTTGCGCGAATTGTTAGACGATTGTGGTGTACAGGTGGCGGGCGAGGCGGCGAATGGTCGGGAAACGCTGGAGAAACTGGCCATGACGCCGGTTGATGTGGTGTTGCTCGATATCCGTATGCCGCAAATGGACGGGATAGAACTCGCTCAGCATCTGCAAAAACTGACTCCGCCACCGGCGTTCATCTTCACTACGGCGTATGACGCCTATGCAATCCAGGCGTTCGAGCTGCACGCCGTTGATTATCTGCTTAAACCCATCCGTTTGTCGCGTCTACAGGAGGCGCTGAGCCGCGTGCAAGCGGCGAAACCCGTTGCAGCGGATGTCTTGCACGAATTGCAGCGTGAGCCCCGACGCCATCTATCCATCCACGAGCGGGGCCGCATCCATCTGATTCCGGTGGAACAGGTGTTGTTTCTGCGTGCCGAAGCCAAATACATCACCGTGAGAACGTTCGATCGTGAATATCTGCTGGAAGAGTCGCTGACCTCGCTGGAAAAAGAATTTGCTGCGCGTTTTGTGCGCATCCACCGAAACTGTCTGGTGGCGAAGGGCGCGATCGAAGGATTTGAGCGTGTCGGCAGCGAGGACGGGGAGGGTAGCGGCTGGGTGCTTAAACTTGCCGGCTTACCGGAGCGACTGGCGATCAGTCGCCGTCAGCAGCATATCGTCAGGGATTTTGGCTGATCGTTTTAATCTATTGATTTAATTTATTTATCCACTCTATCATCGCATCTTGAGCTGCACGCCCGGCCTTCGCGTTGGGGTGATTGATGATGAACACCATGATCCATTTCTTGCCGTTTCTGGCGTGCAAATAACCCGCTATCGATTTGACGCCTTCGAGCGAGCCGGTCTTAAAATGTCCGGCAATGCCGCTATCCTTAAACCTTCCCTTGGCGGTGCCATCCATGCCCAGTATTGGTAGGGACGCTTCCAGCTCTGCGTCGAACGGGCTATTTGCGGCACGCTGCAATAGTTCGGCCAGATGCTGTGCGCTGATGCGTTCGTTGCGCGACAATCCTGCGCCGTTTTCCAGCACCAGTTCCGGGAAATTCATCTGAGCACTGGTCAGCCATTGCCGGATTGTCACAGCGCTTTGTGCCGTGGTGGCCAAATCCGCTGCGCCTATCGTCAGGAACAGTTGCCGCGCCATGACATTGTTGCTGAACTTGTTGATGTCGCGAATCACCTCGGATAAGGGCGGCGAAAAATGGGTGGAAAAAACGTTGGCTGCATTCGGCACGGAGCCTGTCCTCACACGCCCCTGAAGCTGTCCGCCGACTTCGCGCCACAGTGCGCGGAACACGGCGGAAAAATAGGCGTCCGGCGTCAGCGGTGAAGAGTAATCCTGTGCCTCCCCGCAGCCAAACGGGATGTTGCCCTCTATTACGATGTTGCGCCCCTCGATGCGAGTCTGGTAAGCATCCTCACCCTTGCACGGCAGTTCGGTTGAAGTGGTTACCCGGTTAATGACCTGATAGCCTGCCAGTTCCGGTTCCAGCAGTGCAATCGCCTGTGTGCCGTCTGGGATCAGTCGCAGATGCAAGGCGTTGAAATTGAGCAGCAAGGCGTCCGGCTCGACGTTGTAGGCACGCGCGGGTTTATTGTCGAAGGCCGCTGTACCCGGATTGTCCACAGCGAAAAATCGGCGGTCGAGCACGATATCACCGGTGATTTCTCGCAGTCCGCGCTGACGCAACTCACGCAGCCACAGCCAGAATTCCTCGATCGTGAGTTTAGGGTCGCCATAACCTTTGAACACCAGATTGCCGTGTAACACACCCTTGTCGAGCTTCCCTTCCAGATAGGCTTCGGTCTTCCAGCGATATGCGGGCTTGAGTATTTCCAGTCCGGCATAGGTGGTGAGCAGTTTCATGGTTGAAGCCGGATTCATCCCCTGTTTTGCACGGTGGCTGAGCAGCGGGATGGATTTACCCGCCTCGCGCACCTCGATGCCAACGGATTCGACTGGAATATTTGCCTTCGCTAACTCCTGCTTAACTGTATCAGGCAACGGCGCGGCATCGACTGAGAAAGCCAGCAATAAACTCAAAGCGATCAGACGCTTCATGTCAGCGCCTCGACGATGGCTAGCGTGCGGCTTACCAGAAACTGCATCTCATCTTCCGAAATGACGTAGGGCGGCATGAAATACACCGTTTTTCCCATCGGGCGCAGCAGTAATTCGTTTTGCAGGCCGAGGCTAAAGCAGCGCTGGGCAAAATCCTGATGCGGACTCTCCAACTCGAAAGCCCAGATCATGCCGGTGTTGCGCCAGTTTTTGACGCGCGGATGATCTCGCAATGGCGTTGCGATGCGATTTAAAAAGGTTGCCTTGGCGCGATTGGCGGTGAGCACATCGTCCTGTTTGAAAATATCCAGCGTCGCCAGCGCGGCGCGGCAGGCGAGTGGGTTGCCAGTATAGGAGTGTGAATGCAGGAAACCGCGCGCGGTCTTGTCATCGTAGAAAGCCTGATAAATTTCATCGCGCGTCATCACGATGGACAAGGGCAGATAACCGCCGGTTATCCCCTTGGAAATCAGCAGAAAGTCGGGAGAAATGCCGGCCTGCTCGCAGGCGAACATCGTGCCCGTTCTGCCCATGCCGACCGCGATCTCATCGGCGATCAGATGAATCTGGTACTGAGTGCAAAGTTC